>JAAUYH010114564.1_pt1 | contig 34971 bp, 12 predicted proteins | sample 7278061 | NCBI WGS metagenome assembly JAAUYH01 (sample SAMN14350203, study PRJNA611818) | marine sediment metagenome | isolation source: surface marine sediment (0.6m) | place: French Polynesia: Moorea | collected 2018-08 | reverse complement strand
AGTGCACTTAATGTGCTATATTCCTTATTGTTAAAATTAGTATAAAAGGACTAAATCGAGTAGCGATTTAGGCATCCACCTTCAAGTAAAACTAAACCAGTTCAAGTTCAACTTCTACAGATCCGTTTCACGAATCGCCAGAGTCCCTTGACTAATTCTTTGGCGGGCGGATTTCTTTCCCCGAAGTCTGCTTTTTAGGCAACTTTGTCGCCCCTGCCTTGCTTCCAGCGCCTGGTTCAGCAGCTGAATTGCTGCCGGCCGCCCTCCACGCGTTGTTGCGCCTCTTCTTCGAGCCGGGCGTCTACGCATCTGATCCGATCGCTTCGGAATGTGAAAGGGTAGCCGAAAGGGACCTTTAGCTCAGCTATAGGCAAGGAGCTCCAAAAGAGCGTCTGAATTAAGCCCAAGTAGCTCACTAATGATCTCTACTTCTGCTGGAGCCACAAAAACACAATCTAATGGCGTACAAAAAGAGATGACACCGAAGCCACGCGTGCACGCACAGAGCGATCGACGGACGGGATTGAGGCCAGATTGTTGATATAGACTGTAAAATCGGACCTTTTTACTGCCCAGATGACGATTTTTGGAAGCGGTTATCGAACTAGTAAGAGTTCCATCAACGGAATTACAGAAAACGATGACAATAAGAACGAAAGTCAAGGTTCAGTGGTGTACCGTTGGGTGAAATGCACAAAACGTTTTACAACACCCAACAGCTACTGAGACTGACTCTCCAGTGTCGTTCGAAGTAGATGTTCAAAGTCTATCAGTGTCTGAAAAGGTGGAGAATCTTTCAGGATTCATTGAGTTCTAGTAATGACGATGAATAATCTCTACTAAGTGCTACAACATTCACAATAATGGAGTCGCGATAACGTGAAGTCAGAACGACGATATCATAACTATTGCAATAATAAAGTGGTGCATCACATAAATTACAAGGTTAACAGTGACTAAATCGGTGCTCGAGTACATTAATCAGCAAGCCAATAACACAGTTGTAAATGTAAAACATAGAATAGGCCATTAGATCATTTTTCTCTGGAATCATAAGGATCGTGAGAAAAAAAGACGGAAATAAAATGCAGAAGCATTTGTAGTGCACTAGAGCGGTGAAAACTTGGAGCAATGCTCCAAACATTTCAGTGATACAGAGACTCTACTGCGTTGCCAAGCTGATTTCTAATAAGACACTTCCACTGTTCTAAATTATGATAAATAATTTCACAAAAATGAAAATCGACCTGAAAAAGCGGAATTTCGGTGTCCAAGCTAAAAACGCGTAATCGATTTTTTTGTTGCCTAGAATTCACTAGCGATAACAGGTTCGGTCGTTTTAGGAGTTGAAGAAAAGTAGCAGGAATAATCGTCTGAATCAATTTCAGGAGCGATCATACTTTCGATCCTGGCATTCGTTGAGAACACGTTGCTAATGCCCGTTTAATGGAATTATTACAAAACTTGATAGTGTTGTTGATGAATTCATGCTATTTCTACGAAATTATACTTCGCACAGGCAGCTGTGCATTTCTGGCGAAACATTTCACAAGAAAAAGGAGATACTTTCTCTTGGTTGCTTACACCTTCAGTACATCAAAGACAAAATTTTTGTCTAAAATAATTAAGCAACACTGCAATGTCACAGATCTTGGATTGTAATAGTAATTTAGCACAGGAAGCCTCCGAACACGAATTACAATAACTTTTATTGAACAAGATGTCAATTTTTGTAATGTAGCATTCGATGATTGTCGAATTTTCAGGTTCCACACTGCTTCGTAGAACGACAAAGTCCCAAACCTTTGCCTGGATGTTCTACTGTCGTAGTTGGGGTTGATTTCTGGCCGATAAATAGCGCCGCGGCGTCTGAAGTAGTAGTGCGTGATAACTGCGCGAATATTTCGAGCTCTAGCTACCTCCCCCGTGTCTCCACGTCGGGCTTGTGCAGCTAAGGTGAGCGTTTGAGAAATATTCGACTATGTTTAATTAGAGTCAACGACGGTATAAGTACTTGAAAATTACAGCTACTAATTAAAGAATTAGTAGAAGTCAGTCCTAATAAAACTAATTCTAATCTATAAACTTACGAAAACTTATAATTGACAATGATGTACTCTTTTTCTTTGAGCATTGTATTCCGAGTATTAAGTTGGCTACGGAGTATTTCACAGTACTCCAGCTTTATAAAAGTATACGAGCATTTTGTCGCGTTCCCTGGATTTTGTTCAGAGTGTACTCTATCGAATGTGCTCGATTTGATTCGAACTGTGTACTGCCATGTACCCTCGGATCTCGCACACACTCGATTTTTAGAGTCAACTAAAATATTGCATTTTCTCGATTATTGCTTTTATTCCACTTTTGCTGAAACCATCATCGCTGTATGGGTGACCTACATGGTTAGAGTCTTGCTGAAATAAGTGATCCTAGATTTTTCCGCATCCTACATTTAGTTCACGTTCTTTACTACAGATGAAATATATTAACACCAATTAATATTTCTTAGTCTCATTTAACGAGATCATTCGATTAGCCACAACAGCCACTACAGAGCTCGCTTCTTGGTGTATGAAGAGGATTTACCTTAGAATCTACCATTTTAGAGTAGCTCCTTTCAGTGTGCCTGCGGATACCCTAGACACTAGTACTAGATAAAAGGCTGGAAGCTGTTCCCAAGCTCATTCACGCTCTATTGCGGGTATTCTTCTTCTATTGTCGCCGATTAAACAGTGTCGGAAGAGCCTGGTACGTCGACACACTACTACACACCGCAAACTTATCCGAATTGCAATCAAGTATATTGTTTGACTTGTGGCTTGGCAGTTTAGAAATAATGCCGTGTAGATGCATCTAAATATATTTGAAAATTTCCATTGAATGATGTTAATACCGCTAATTTCCAGTTTCATTTACAATTTTTGAGTTTGTATTATCATTTAACTTAAAAATCTGACTTTCACGCGCTAAAACTACTGAGCATCGACATATGGGAATCAACATAGCTATAGGGAATAGATCGAATGAAATTACATTTTATAGACTCATTTGCTTGCTTTCGAAGGTCTAAAACGTATTGAAAAGACCCTATGCTACCAAATCACAGAAAATTGATTTCAGTCCAACTGTCTTTCTAAAATTTTATCATTATATGCCGTATGATGTCTCATAACCTTTCTAGCAGACAGTTTTTTTCTTCTTCTTCTTCTTTAATTTTTTCAAGGAAATTAATGTCTACGAGTAGGGTGCATGCACTGGTTCAACTTTCTGCTGCGAAATATGCAATAGTGACAGCGCTAGTGATACAGTTTTCTCCGACAATGTCATTCAATTCAAAGTCTGTGAATTATTCTTCTAAGAAATCATTTCTGTCACCAGCAAAAAATCATTTCGGAAAATCAATGTAGCTTTCTCTAAATTATTAACAGATTTAATGAAGAAAGAATAATTTCTTTTCTTGTCAGCCATAGGTTAATCAGTGAGAAACAGTACATTTCTGACAAGAAGCAAGATAAGTTTTCCTGCTGAAGGCTTATTGTCAAGAGCCAGTTGTACAAACTATTTCAAAAACAAATTGTTTATATCGTTCAGTTTCTACAGAGAGATTTTCAAAAGTAAAAAGTTTTTTAGAAGCATTAACAAGAGAAATAGTAAATTATTGGTGAATGTATCTGATTTAAACCTGTGAACGAAAAGCTAGATAAGATACAGTGAAAGAATTTGAATTTCATTGCAAGTTGTTCATACAATTTTATTCATTTAATTATATTTGTATATATTACTATCATTCTGATGATTCTAACTACTATCCGAGTCACAACCCAACGTTAATGAAATTATTGAAACCCGTTGGATGTCATAAATATTTTTGTGCTTCCCAGATTCTAGTCCTGAACGCACACGATCTCAGATGGTACACGAGTCCACATGATAGGTTTATGAAGTTTCTGCAAATGAGATCATGAAGCCGTCGATGCGAGATATACCAAGGACCTAATCAAGTACCTCTGAGATATTTCCATCGAAATTAGGGATCAACGGTGGGGTGATCTGGAAATGAAGAGCATAAAGTGGAAATCTCAAATGCAACAGACAGAACGTTGGAAGGGTTTCGTATCCTAGGGGAGACGTGAAAGTGTACGATATGCTTATTCTCAACTCGTGAGAATAACTACACCGATCTGATAAGAATTGCATACAAGCACACTATTGAGCGAAATGATCTCTGAACTACTTAAGAGTCTTATTTGCAATCATAAAATTTGATGAATGGAAATTCGTTTGTAGTACGACTATTCCTTGGTCTAGGTACACCGACCCTTAATAACTTGCAAGGTACACTGTACTCGAATGTTTCGTCTATCCCTTGCTTTAATCATCCATGTCCTATAGACATTCCTGCCACATTCTCTCCGAGATCTACGAAATTTCGTTGAATAATTAACGTTAGACTAGGTCCTGGTGTTACATCGGCCCATTAAGAATTCAGTGTTTCTTGATGATTCGTTTGAGCGGTATTTCCAACAATTAGAAATTAGTCTTTTTATCGAGACTATCTGTCAAGCGCATTAGACTCAGTTTAAAGTATCTCAAACAACCTCACCCTCGGCGTGACGAACCTAGTTCTCAACATGTATGCAGTCCAATACTTCGCAAGCGAAGATGCATTTGGCGCAGTGTTCTCAAGATTTACATATCACTCCAGGATCAAGACACCATACCAATTTGTCAGACGCGACATGAATGAACTTGCCCTATAAATCAATGATGTATCCACCATTTCGTCCTACATCATGAGTAATAAAGCCTAATACTGCGTTGACAAAGCTAAAAACTGTGCAATTTCGGAAATTGCCAATGATTCTTATTTGGAATCTTAGACCGGACGGTTAAGAGATAGCACTGGTAGACACCCCTGCGGAGACAAGAAGTACCAGCAAACGCTCATAGATACGAAACCCTATACACAGCCCAATGGCCAAGTCGTTTTCTCAAAAAAGTACAACGTATACCTGGGTTTACTGTTAATACTGAACGTGCCGTGTTCGACCTTATGATTCCGATACAGAAGATACTGAATCGATACCGAAGGCATTAGCGTTATACTTTTTCGGGAGTCTTGAGGCCATTGGGCCTTCGTAACTAACCTTTAAAGTGTGCTGATAACGTCATTGGTCCAAAAAATGGCGAAAAGCTGTGCTTCTGCTGAAACATCGCTCGCTGCCGAAAAGATTAGAATATAAAGTGCTCGACCTCATTGGTGTTATACTGTAACGGTATTGTAGGTACAGGGAAAAGTGACTACCGAACACTCAGGATACCTGTTTTAAGGGCGAATTCCAAGGGATGAGCTCAGCACTGATCTGCACTCCGTGAATTTCAGCCCCTGGATCAGCACTGGAAAACATTAAGGTGTTGAATAATGAGCCTGAAGTTGTATTTTCCTGATATCAGTTAAAGCGTAAGCATTGTTTACAGCGAATTCTGCTCAGGGAATGAGAACATTCCTCCGCGCAACTATACTGTTTTCGTTCTAAAAGCTTATCATTAGAACGATGAGAAAACTGAGTGGAACTCTTTTCTTTTGACAACTAACCCTACAAATTTCCCAACTCTGCCAATTGTCAACAGAAAGGAAGACAGCAGTGCTGTTTTCGGGCCAGAATGGCTCGCTTCGTGACCGGGAAGCGTCACACACGACTCTTTAATTGCCTCTCTGATCTCCCTGAAGTTCTAGGATCACAGACAATGCCTCTGCGTAAGCATCACATATCCACGACCTTCCCGATGTATAACAGTCTCCACTGCTATTGAATGAGATAAACTATCTCAACTACCCTGTATCAAGCTTAGCGATGGAGACGAGAGTCCTTGCTGTTCATCGGAAAGCTAGGCACAGTTCATGTTTCGACGAGCCCGAAAAAGAAGAAGTAAAAGTAAAGCTGACGAAGTGGGCAAAGCTCAGCCGGCATACTGCTGGATAAGGCGTGTTTCATTGAATTAGATCCATCTTAAGGTTCTGGAAAAACTTTAAGAGTGACTACAACAGCCGATGATTTCTACTATATAAACACATTTCTGTGTTCTTCGATTAACTTTGCTTCTTCCCTTCCACCAAATTAACCCGTCTCACCATCGAGAGCAGCCGTAGTCTTACGGAATTTTGACGTCCCAGTAGAGAATACGGTACCATCTTCATCTGGAAAACTACTTCGAGTAAAGCTCGATAATAAGACTTGGCAGGTTCGTGATCAAAAGGCGACAAGGTTTATCGCATGATTGAAGCTCTGGCATGACACATCAGTATCTTGAAGTATTAGATGTGCCATCTCCTTTGAGGTGGGTTTGAAGTAAACTGCAAGAGGACTTTACTTCTGGCTTGGTTTCTTCTTCTTCTTTTTGGAGGTTTCAAGAGAAGGGGCTAGAGAAAGAGGTGGTGGCGACAAAGGGACCTTTTTCGCCTTGATTAGAGGAGCGTTTGGCGGCTTTTTCTTGGAGCTCGAGCCCGCCATGTCTGAAAGGTTGAAACCAGACACCATAAGGACGAACCTTTATATGGATTCCTCTTTTCTCACCCAATTGCTTTACAGGACACCTGTGTACGGGGTGAGGAGCCCGAGAAATCGAGCAATTATTCTGGAAATCAGGACTCACAACCGCAGTGCGAACCTTCCACACGTTGGTCCAGAAATGAAACGCCCAAAAATCCGCCAATAAATGGCACCGATGACATGGACAATCGTCGCCGCGAGCATTTTACGACAAATGAGTGATCACCCGAAATCGTTGTCCCATACCAAGCCTCGTGGTAGGTAGATTTCCAACGGAAAATCGATCATGACTTATAGAGGAAACGCCTCCCCACTGCATCTTGCAGAATTGGGATTGCGAACTTGGCTTTTGGTAGTTTGAAGAACGTAATGCTGACTACTAGCAGCGTCATCAGTACAAATGCTGCGCACCGTGGTTACTAAGGAAGGATTTAGGGAACTCGGAGCAACGATTCTCTTCAGACTGATTACTGCTACTTTGGTACTCATTGCAAGTTGTCGAACTGCCGATTTTTTCAAGAGAAAAACGCAAACATCAAGATTTTGCATAAGAATATTACACTGATTCTATGAATTATTCAATCACCAAGCAGTTCCGTAAAAAAATGCGGCAGCAGCACAGACTTGAGACGATTCTAAGGATATAAACTCTCGTTTTGCTGGAATTGACTCATTGAAGTTACACAACCTGTACATGTTATTGCATTAAAGGGAGAGAATTTGGACTTACTACTTTGTCTAGTTCTTGTTAACGGTAAAGAACATTTAAGAAACCTAACTAGAATAAGTCAAATTGCGAAACCCAATGTATTGTCGAAAATTACGGATACTACTTCGGAGTGCTTCACTTGATTTCTCTTCAATGGTCATTCTCTTTAGGTTTTTTGAGCCTTAATATTTGCGATTACGTAGTCACATTCTAATCTTGATAGTTACTCGTCTCGATTGGCGGATTTGATCGATTATTTTCAAATTAAGCTAACAAATATCCGGGTCTCAGGAAGTTTACGAAAAGCAATATGTCAGATATAAAATGCAAACAATGTAGTAAATTATTCAGTCATCATTCCTTTTCCTTCATTCACTGTCTATACTGCTTACCCCTTCGTCATCCGGAAATCTCTTAAAAACTAAGGGAAAAATTTCCATGCTTGAACCTCTCCGGGAGTCTTGATGCGAATATTATTCTCCCTACAGGAAATTAAATAAATAAGTTACTCGGACTGATAACCGAAGAAAGTAAATTATCTTTGTAACACCGTTGTAGAGGTAAGTTATTTTTCACAGCCCTGGCGAAAGTAAATAATTAAGAATTATTCCGAATAAGAATTCACTGTGATATTTAAATTTCGTGTACTCCACAAACTGCAGTTGGTTTTTTGAGAAATCAACTCTTCAAATTTAACTGTCAATATTTGCCAGCGTCTGAATCGAATAAATATTGCAACATTTTTTGGTTCCTTGTAATGCTGTACTTAGTTCAAGTTTTTCTATCAAGAGAGTAGAGAATTTGGCTTCTTACCTTGTAACAAGTGAACAGCTTCTTCATTTCAGGCAATTGAGTAAGTTACTCAGGAAGGCAAATTAGATTACTTAAGTAGGAGCGTATTTTTAATTATGTATGGTTATGAGCTTGAAGTCAAAGTTAGTCTTCCTGAAGCAAACGGCCATCCAGATCACAGAAACCGAAGTATATCTGGTAATTGAACTTTCGCTTCTTTAGTTAGAATAAAAACTAGATTGATTGTATATGACACCATGAAGGTAGTGGCAAGCAGAATTTTTGAGGCAAAAATGCAATAATAAAGTTTTCAAAGTCGTCGGGTAGGCCGATGCATTATTGAAAGACGACAAAAAATTTCAGGGCCGTATTTTGAGACTACTTGAAGCTAATTTTCCTGTAGCATAGTCCCCTAGTTACGTCATATGATGCACGATACATAATTGCTCAAAGAATGAGCCACAGAATACTAACAAATTAGATCTTCCTAACTTCTACTTTTTGTCGACTACGGAGCTGTCTTTAAGCGGAGAAAGGATACTCTCATGAATAAATTTTTTGCAAAGTACGCCAGAATGCATGTTAGGGCATGCTGTGCATTAATGCGGCCATCCCTCGCTCTGCGCCGGTGATCATCAGAAGCGTGTGCATCCGTGGATGGGTGCGCTGATACAGAACAAAGGGCATGGGTGATTCTACCAAGCATTTCAACCCGAAAAGGATGTATTTATGGTTGCACTAATTTGCTATGGCAAAAGAGCCATGGTTTCATGAGGATGATTCGTAAATAAATTTTCTGTCAAAAGCGCTTATGAGAATTGGACAACAGCTTGAGGTAATCGATTTTCCGCAAAACTTTGCTTTAGAATGACAGGTTGGAATTTATGAAATACTTCAGGCCTGAGCATCTGAAAGCTCTGAGTTATACTTCAAAGCTTTCTCCACATTTTTTGTAATTTTACAAATTACTGATGACTTCAATATCTTGATGAGTGACCTACATTGTACTTAAAAATTCTTAATCGATTATCAAAGCCAAACTATTATTTGTAGATCATACGTTGGAAAAAACATCGACCTAGTTGCATAGATTCGAACAGAGTTCTAGTTTCAGAGTATAATTGGGATATGTATCTAATCTTCTCTTGTGAATAACACATTTGGGCTAGCAATCTAAGAGGTCTAAATCGTTGTATTGATTTGTTTCTTTCGCTCATTCACGCCTTCTCGGACTAAACTGTAGTAGTTCCACAGTTTTCGAGCATATAAAGCATGTTAGCTTTGAAAGGAAGTAACATTATTCCAATATAAACTGAAATAAACAATGGTTGAGCATGTATTGTAAGAAACACGCAAGGCGAGTGTTGAAAAGTAAAGAAATGGACTTCAAAAGTATGTAATATGGAAATCGGACGGAAATGTGGTACAAAGAAGAGATGTGTTGTATCCCCTTCCGGTTCATCGTCAGACTTCTTTGGGGCAGGATCTCTAGACATAATGTCTCTGATATTTCGCAACTTGATAATGCGATGATTCAAATCTCTTCATTTCAGGATTAGGGTGCAAAGCCCATTTTGTACTTTTTTTCTTAATCATCGTTTGAGAAAAACGGTTCGCAATTGACTTAGTAGCTTTCGATGAATATTTATAGTACAAATTAACGTTAATGTATAGCTTGTTTCAGCTTTAAAACCTTAAAATTCCCGTTAATCAGACGATAATTGTAAAATTAATTTCCTTTGTCCAAATAAATCTTGGAGTTGAGTTTTTTTCTTCGTATACTCCTTGTATTTTGTTGCTACTTTCTTTTCTTTCGAATTATATTCTATGTAGCAGAATGTTGCAAATTTTAATAGTTTAAATCTTAATTTTTCACTTTGATGAAATCCAATATCCGGAATCATTACCCTTGAAAACTTCGTATACTCATTAGTTCAGCCTATTAAGAGTTTTCTGTAATTGATACCATGATTCTTACACTTTTGTATTAATTCAATTGAATCGTAGTCAATCAATCAGGAGAAGCTACTTCTGTTAATTGGTTGTCTCGAGGCATAGCCAGTACCTGCATGAATAAACTAGAAAAAAGCTTTCCGACCTCCTCAAATACATTGCCGACTAGTTACAGTTGTGCCCAAAAAATTAAACCAGAAACGATAAATTCCATAGAATGCAGGAGAGTTTGCAATTTGTTATCCATACAGTTCAAGTTTTTAATTCAGAATGCTGAACAATAATTTTCAAACGGAGTAAATTTTTTGTTTAGAACCTTGCTTGAAAACGCACCTCTTTTTTGGTTGCAAAAATTTCAAGCGAATGGTTAATATAGGTAGAATATTCTCGTCCACAATTAAAGTTTGTGACATCGGCATCTAACGCGAGGACAAACTAAACCGATCGTCAGGATACTACATTACTTTAAGCCCTCTTAGATACCTGAAATCAAATCTGACGCCTCGTCTTAGCCTAAGCATACTTTCGAATAAATAAGAAGTTTTCTACATGATGAAATGACTGTCGTGTCGCTCAGTTATTCAGTTAGAAAAGGTCAAAATTTGGAGGCAATAACTATCGAACATCGAATCCAAGCTAATATTTTCGAAAACCAAAGTCACCGTTCGAAAAAAATTTAATGTAAAGTACTCTTTGTTCCACTAAAAACATCTGAATGGCCAAATATAACGAGACTATGTTCAGAACACGGGATTGCTAATGCTTCGCGGATACCTGAATATTCTAAGCCCGACAATTTTAAGAGAAATTGAGTCATGTTGATTGAGAACTAATTTTTAATTCTACGAAATGCTCGAAAGGAGTTGGATCAATATCCGTTCTGGCGCAAAAATGGTTGCTTGTTTTCTGCGAATGTAGGAAGACTATTCTGTATGTTGAACAGCCGTATTTTTCAAAATAAACCTATTGACGTAATCTCTTGGGCTAATGCGCAATTAATTCTACAGACAAGCGAACTAGATTTTCTACTGTGCTGTTTTCAGATGAGTTGCACATAATTACGAGAAAGGAATTTTCAGCTATTTCGGTTAGTTAAAATATGCTGACATTTTGCTCCAATAATCAAAGTAATTTGTGATAAAAAAGATAGAAGGTTCGTCAAACTTGAACTATGATGAAATGTGCAAGTATTTTATTACGAGCTAGACAGTAATTCTGGATGCTTTTATTGTGAGAAATGTACTTTTTCATAGAAGCTGCTATTTATTCCTAGGCATAACATAAAATGGCTAGAAGAAGCAATTATTATTGTAATTCTTGACCTGGTTTCATATCCCTTCGATTAATAGTTTTACACCTATTCTTTTGTATGGCGTAACATCTCAGAGGTCTTGGGTTTGCATCGGGTCCTGTAAAGTAGTGTGGATAATTAGAAGTAAAAATAACTTATTCACCCGTCAATAGCTAATTCGAACCGTTTAATTTGGCAAAATTACTCGAAAAATCACTAATTGTTTACTTAATTATCTCTGAGTGTTGTTCTTTTCGTAAATAGAGTTCTATATATTTTACATACATATTTAATTTTGAGTTGGTTGTAGGCTTGCGTATCGATCATTTGTCTGATTTGTGCTGATTTCAAAAATTCTCGCTTTACGTTGGATATCGATCGGATTTCATGCGCACACTAGAGTGACGAGTAGGAATAGTCGCTTTTTTCTCATGATACAGATCATATTCAGGAAACTTTGATATTATGTGCTGATGCGGCACGTGTAAGCGTCTTCAACTCACATAGGAAATGAGGCAGACATGAGCTATCGCAGACTCATAACTTAAAATTTTCCTACCCATTGTCTAGCTCGGGCCATCAGAATGGTGTGCGGTGTAGACCCGCATAATAGACGATTCGTCGCATTTAACCTCTCGTCTTTAATACCTTTATAGCTCCTCAAACGTGCTTCACAAACCCTTGTAAAAGTTGTTCCGTTCACTAGTTCCAGTTTTGAACATACGGGGTGTTCAAAAAACCTCTTTTGCAAATGTACTATTATGACTACAACATTAAAGCGATTTTTATTTCTGCGGTATCATTCTAAAAATTTTCGAAGTGTCACTTCTCTTCTCGCACGACGAAGCTTACTCCAAATCTCATTTTTGCGTGAATTTTTTGCAAATGATCTTGAGTTGTTACAGCAAAAGCTTTTCTTATTCAATTCTTAAATTCATTCATATTTGAAGGAGATTCCTGGTATATGTTTCCGTATAGTCCATTGAAATTTGTGACACAGTGTTTGCCCCGCTCGATGTAGGCGACATCAGCTCGTATATAAAATTATCAACAACCAGAATTTTCGCGATTCGATGCATCTTTGGCCAGTACCAAGGGTAAATCTGCCGATGCAACATTTAATTGTATGCATCAAGACGATCCGTTAGGTATTTGAATATGATTTTTCATAGAACGGAGTGGTAAGTAGCTTCCGTCGCCGAATCTGAAGCATTTAGTAAATGGATCTAGTTTTAGTAGAAATTTGAGCCGCTATCAGTTATGCTTTAACATGTCGTTCGCCAATCACAGTCTATTGCACCCCATTGCCAAAGCATGCCCCGTAAAATTGAAGTCTCATTCTACTTTAGGTTTGTCCTGAATTGTTTCTGTTCCAAAAGTAACAAAAAGATTCTGTCAGTCCTATACTAGATGACTGAAGTTCGTCTTATGACCCAGCAGTTTATTTTCTTCGAAAAATAAAATCATGATATAGGAATTCGACTCATTATCATCAAAATGAATATCAGGAAGAGAGTGACTAACGTCCTTCACATCTTTTTCAGAACATGAGCCGGTTTAGCTGAATTTTGAAAAATGGGGAGATTATAAAATTTTAAGTGTTACTGTTGCTCATATCCATTAGTCTCTGAAATCATTGAATTTTCTCCTTCAGTTTCCACTTATTGCCGTTTTTCCCTTTCTGTTTGTTTTCCAGGATTGATGCTCCTAGCTGCAATCACCTTGAAGTTAATGGGTTGAAAGCATATAGCATGACGATGACCTTTTTCGCACTATTCCAGCATGGATTGAAGTATTCTCATCAGGGAAACATAGAATTTCTGAATATTCTGCCTATCTCGAGGCAGTGCAGAAAATAGCTTGATTAGCAGCAAAATAGGTTGCTGTTTCTACTTTCCCATTGGATTAGCTTTCGCGCTCTATATAAATCTGTAACACGTTACATATTTCCGTACACAATATTTCTCTATGATGTAGATGCCTTAAAGTCTGACGCTATGTTCTGAGTCCAGTCTTCCCAAACAAGTGCATCGGGTAAGAAGTCAATTTAATAAATCTCATGCCTACAGGTTCCAGGAATACAGCGGAGGGGTTTCTATGTGATTTAACGGTGCCATGAGTGCTTTTATTTAGTCACTGTCGCGTATCGATTCACGAAGTTCAGCAAAACAATAAGAATGAATACACACGGTGATACCTGTGAGAAAAGTACCAATCGTAAAACTTCTCAGATGTTCGGCAGGTTTACCAATCCCGGAAAGATGCCCAAACCCAGACGTTGGAACTTTCGAGAAACCCTCGGATGTTTGGTTGATTTTCCAACTCCGGATAAGTGACAGAACTCAGATATCGGTCCATTCCAGAGGCCCTCTCGAATTTCCGGTAAGTTCATGAATACCTGAGTAAGTGACCGAACTCAGATGTCGGCGCTCTCGAAAAATGTCCCGGATGTTGGGTAGTTCTCGATGGGTGAGAATTTTACACGAATCGCAGTTGTGGGTAGTTTCAAAAACCTTCCGGAAGTTAGGTTGATTGGACTGCCACGTGTCGCATATGTCGCACTCGGTTGTAACACATCGACGCAAAATGTCTTCTTCATGACGAACGCGGAGGCGGCTACCTTGACTGTAAACGCGAGTTGTGACATTATTTGTATCATCCGACTGTACGTTTTTATTGAAGTAGAATGGCTCAGCGAGCGAGCGTTACGGAACTTGCAGTATAATATCCGTGCACTAAAGCTGCATGTGAACTAATTCTAAATTAAGAATAGGACTCGCCAGCAAGGCATGTCTGATTTATTGTTTAGTATTTTCCACTCATGTTTCGAAGAATTTGTTGTACGAAAGTTGCGATAGCCTGCCGTTACCCGATGTTGCTCGCTGGAAGAGTTGAACTGTTTCTTCGTCATTTGTAGCACCACAAACAATTGTTGGTAGCGTCTTACTACGTCCGTATTATAAAATCTAAAAGCCGTACTGTGAAACAGACCGCGAACGTACTGTAGAAGTTTGGATGGAAACAAATAAATCTCACGGGAATCAGCGAAATGCTAGTCATCTAACCCATCATAGCTCTCATCTTCGTTTCCATTAAACTTTCGATCCTTCAACGACAATAACCTCACGATATGCGTAGCATTACGTACCGTGCTGTAGATGACATACTTGGGTGACTAGTTTCCTTCTGCCAGCTAATTTTCGTAACAATGCTTTCCTAAATTTCCGGCGTACGGTTCCTGCCGGTTTTTGCCTAGGTCGTGCGAGTTCTGATGACTACGATCCATAAGTTGTGCGCAGTAGCCTTGCTTTGTTAGCTAATTAGCGTTCAACGTGATTGGGTTATTGTACGGCACTCCATCGGGAATTAAATTTTTGAGAATATACAATTTGTACACAGAAGTGCTTAAGCTTGGCTGAAGCCAATGTGCATGTTAGCACTGCTGGGCGGCACGTCGATCATTGCAAGCCACAATTTCTTGTACCTGAGCCTGCATGGCGCTCAATTGATGCATAAGAGCTTGAATTCGACTATTTGGGTTTGTTTTAATGGGATTTTGCTATACATTATTGGAAGAATATTGTCTACCTGATGATAATTTACAGTCTCTACATTTTCTCGGACATTTCTACCACCTTAAGTGCTCGAAATCGGGTCTGGGTTCTTCCTTCTCTTAAAATTTCCCGAATAGCATCCAGATCGAGTATCGTCGTCTAAACTAAGTGCGCGATCTTAAAAGAAACGCCCGTTTCTAGAGACTCACTGGTGGGTAGAATCTCTGCCTCTTGAGATTTTCCATAATTACTGTGAATATTTATCCGGCATGTGTTTTTCAGTTGAACAGCTTCTTGTCACCGCCTGCCCGTCGCATTCTAGGAAACATTCAGGCTTGGTTACTGCTGCATCACTGTTTGCTCTCCTTCCATCATGAATCACAGCTAAGTGTAATATGATTTTATTCTTCGTCATTAAGGGACATGATCCATGCCAGTCATCGATTACCTTCGCCTTCTGTTCTTTGGCTTTCACCGACATAGTAAACGAATTTTTCGTGCATCTTATTTTAAAAATTGTCACTAACTAGACTGGCTTGCTTGTACAAATTTGAAAAAGCTCCCTACAGAACGGCATCCTCAGCTGGAGCATATTGCCGTAGACTAATCATATTCGCTCTCGCAAATTTCAAAACAGGTTGCTTCTCATTCTGGAAGTAGAAGCGGGTTTCAATGTTTCTGGCTTATCACAATAAAATCCGTATCCGGCAACGTAACAGATACGGAGTGAAATAGGCTGTTTAATGTATATAGTCGTTAATCGTTCTTTTATTCGTTTTTAGAAATGGATTCGCCAGTCATACTTATCTCATGGCAGACCAATGTATGCCTACGAATCGGTAGCTGCCAAACTTTGCCAGTCCTCATAGATGATGTAGCATGATAGTAGATTGAATGCACTTCGACAGCCTCGTGAACATGTGCAGTATTCAATTGGGCCAAATAATAAGGATTAGGAAATCCCGCATATTTTCATCGTTATTGCTCATAAACATCTTCTTGTTATGTAGTGCTTGCACACGGCATGCAAAATCCGATGAAGTACTTTCTATACTAACTGATTGAACCAGCTTTCATTACCTTCCCTTCCTCGAAATAAAAGCAATAGAATGTTTGATATGCGCCTCTTGCACGTTTGTAATAGTATATTGTGCGCCCAAATCACGAAGATCTCCAAAAATAAAAAAATATGCTGTTTGAATTGCAATATGTAGACCTGAAATTCAAGCCTACTATTCGAACCAGCTAATACGCATGGAGCGGAAAGTTTTTCTCGAGCAAACGATCCAGTTTGACAAGAAATGAGACAAATCTAGATGTTTTCTATCACCTTGATCCAGCTATTACCAGGTTTGAATTGCATTCTTCGTTAATGACACCCCATCTCTGAGCTACTTTTAAAATCTCAATGCGCAAAATTTTTTGGAGCAGAAGATCGCTTGAAGAAAGCTTAGAGGTATCTAATGTGCAGATTCATTTCATATTATTTAGTTGTACATTGATTATCCGAAAGCTACGACACTGTGCTTGAATTTAAAGTCGAATTTTATGAAAAAAGGCTAATAAACTTATGGCACTGCTTTCAACAAAATGAGGTTTTTGGCTGAAGGTAGTTGTCTAAGTATCCCGGCGAGTATGCGTGGGCAACGTGTGCGAATTAGAATTTAGACTGTGCGGTCGCATTAGTAGGCCCTCTGGGTGAGGCGGTAGAACGAAGCGATTGCGGCGGCGCAGCAAAGGGCGGCGGCCGGTCCGCAACAATAATATTTCGCGACGCGCCAAAGTGGCGGCGGAGTCAATTCACGATAATAATCGGCGGTGCTGCACAGCTGCGGTTACAGACCTTTGATTACAGTAAGACTTGGTGAGCACAGTAGCAGCGGCAAATCCTAACAACAATACTCGGCGGTGCGGTACTGTTGCGTCGTTCTCTGGTCTTCCGAAAAAAAGGTATCACCTGCACAAGAAAGACGCCAGAAAGCTCTGATGCTATTTGTAATCGTCTCGGCAAAGCATTACAGCTCTAAGATGAAGGCCGGGATTAGTATTTAGAGCTATTCTGTGTGCACGCTCGTGATTCGAAAATTTCATCCCGCGCCGCTATATATTTGATTCTAAATATTATCGTTTATTCTAGACAGTCGAGTTAATTAAATGACTAAATTAGCGGTCACAATAATTGGCGAATCAGCCTAAATGCAGGTCCAACAAAATGTGAACGAACAGAGCTTTTGTCACGCTTACTATATCCATACACCCAGAGAAAGAAGTTATTTTAAAAAAAACACTTGCTTACTGACTTAAGTATATTGCAGATGAAACAAGTACATGTAGGCTTCTCCCTAAACAAAATGCAATCCTCTACACGTTACTGATGCAGGGATGGGTTCAAACAACTACTTCAGAAGGTAGTCGGGATTGAAAGTCGACGGTTGGTCAAAAAACAAGAAAAGATTAAATGTTAAATGAAACTTAAAATTGAAAGCTGATTTGCATTTAAACCGATTTGAAACATGTACTCTGCAGTCTGTTCCCCAATTCGGACACAATTGCTATTTCTTTCGAAGCGAAAATTCTATCGTTGAGCATTCCTTTTTGCAGGAACTTCATAAACAAAATTATTGGTGGGCGTCCATTAATTCGATGTTCCACTCATTATATACCAAGTAATCAATGGTTCAGAGTAACTTGATAGCTCATTGACAATTAGCTATCAAGTTATTCTAGACCAGTTTCATTCATCTAAGTTCAGTAAACATAGACTATATTATTTGAAACGAAACGAGCAAGTCTTGTTGTCATTGCCAAGAATCTGATAAGAGATTTACGAAAAAGTAATTCACACAGTCAGACATTGAGTCTTGCTTGGTTGAAAATGAAATATAAAGATAGTCGAGAACTCGTAAGAAACGTTGATTATGACTGCTGCAATAATTCGACCGTTAACATCTCATGATTTCTCTCCATGCGTCTTTTTTCTTCTCGTACGGGATTAAAGGTACACCTATGAGCCCCTGTGTCTTCTCCTATTAGAATATCAAGCCAACGTTAACATCCATTATTGGAAATCATTTTGCAGTTTCTGTCGTTTTACTAGCTTGAACGGAAAATTTAGATTTTAAGCAGCAATCAATCAATAAAAAATCTATGTCAAATATCCAAACGAACAACATGCACTATTATGCTAGGGCATAAACAGATCGTTAAAATAGTCTGGAAATAGTGGTCACATCTGATTTCTAACACGTTATAAGCTTTCGAATAACTTTTACACCTAGTTCGTACACCACTCCCTGATTTCTGCGCAATAATGGGTGATACAGTACTACAGTGAAAATGACGATGTCAATGGCATTCCAAAGCCAACCCAATGCCGGCAAGGAAGCGGTTCATTTACGATGGAATTCGTACAGACCATCAATTACTCTCATCGAAGAACCGTGGCACAGCGCACGTGATCATGACGTACTGTACAGTCCTAATTCTTCACTTCTGTACATACTGTACAGTACCGGAACAGGAATCGGGCTCTCACCCTGCTGAGACTCAACTTTGTTAGAAGTCGTGCTACTGAATTTCATCGCAACCTAATAAACTACAGTATTATTCGGTTGTTCGGAATACAGCGTATCAGCTCCGCAATCCGCTTTTTCTGTACTGTGTACCCTAGTGAAGCTGTTCATTCTTCTCATTGAATCATTTCTAGACACTTAGGTAGGTGCTGAACGATATCGGTTTCTCTAACAATCCAGCTAAATTTCGAAAGGTTTCGGCCGAGGAGCTTGTTCGGAAAATCTCGGAATACTAAGGCAGGTGAGCTGCAGCTAGGTGACTATTGAAGAATAGACTAGAAAGCGTTGGAATTCGTTACCGGAAAACTGGAGCGGTACGGGAGGTATTGAGATAAGTGAAGAATAGTGCACTATGCATACTGAAAAACTGATTAGTCCGAGTTTCACGGTGTGTACACTAAATTTACACGGCAATAGTCAGGGAAGTGTTTTTTGATATACACACTTCGTAGTTCTGTTACTCTGAGCCCGCACTGGAACAGGTTGATAAGGTTGTGAGAACTTCAGCATGCACTTTTTCAAGTCAGTTCACCACTACAGTAGGTGCAATGTCGTAAGGTTTCATACATGCATTCTCCCAAGTAACTAAAACAAGTGGTTCGTATTCGCTTCTAACGATTGTCGCGTTTGAAAGATAATGAAGCAACCACGTGAGTAGTATCGCATCGTTTCGTAACTGAGTGGAACAAAAATCACCTCGACGACCGGCCCTGTATGTGTACGATTCAATTCTTTGTCGAAAGCTTGGAGGACAGGTGTACCGCCTCCGGGCCAAAACGGCTCGATTTCTGTTCGGCAAACATCGCGTACGATTCCTCAATCATTTGGACGGCGTGCCTTACGAGGTTCTAGAAATTTGGAGACCACAGACAATGCTGCTAGATTACAATCATGCTATCACGACTTTCCCGATACAGGATGCTGAACAATGACATAGGAACGCGCCATTCTTTGAGCACTTTCTTATCACCAGTTTCTGTGAGTTTGAAACAAACAAAGAAACTGGACATTAGTCGAATCTACCGCTCTACCGCGATGAAACCTTCTCTATGCGGGCAAATCTAGCTCAAGTTCTAGGCGATAGTACAGTACCGAAGTCTTGTTGATTACTACAATTTAAAAATGTGTCCTTTTCGATGAACCTTTGTTCTTCATCTGACTTGCACTACTCGGCTGTCGTAGTCGCGAATGTCCCTATCGTTCTGTTATTTCAGAATGCAATAATGTCTTGTGTTTCGAAAAATCTTGTCGTGAGATTTAATATCGCCGTTTGAACAAGTCTTAACCTTTACTAAACAAACAATGCAGTGCTGCGCTAATGTTATATCTTGAGGCACTTGATGTTGATTCCTTTTGGAGGTAGATTAAAAGTAGAAGGAAAATGAAGCTACTTCTGACTTGATTTCTTCTTTTTCTTTTTCGACGCTTCAAGAGAAGGGCCCAGAGAAAGTGGAGGAGGCGACACTGTTACCTTTTTCGACTTGATAAGAGGAGCGTGGGGTGGCTTCTTCTTGGAGCTTGAGCCTGCCATGTCTGAAAGGTTGGAATCAGGCAACCTAGAAATAGTCGCTGTTGATCTGCATTCACGACGATGCTTTATATGCATTTCGTCGTTGTCTCATCCACTCGCATAGCAAGAAGAGCCCGAGAAGTCGATCACTCGTTTTGAATGTCGAATTTCACAACTGCAGTTCAATCATTCCGCACACTTCACAGAAATCAGACAGTAATCTATAGTCCGCAATTGATTGGCTCAGATCAATCGCACAATCGTCGCAGCAGCGATTTGCGACTTGTTAGAGTTCACCTAATTACGTTGTCACAAACCAAATGTTCTGCTATTCACAGCTCGAACAAATAACCCGTCGTCGCCTAATTTATAAAAGCCTCCGCATTCCAGTTTGCGGAATTGAGTTCGCGAAGGAGACTCTTCGGGTTGTTCAGTAAACGTAATGATTACTATAAGGAACACCATAATTGAAAATGGACCTGTAACTTTTCTCTTTGAAAGCAATTTGAATTGGAATCGATTCTCTTCGAACACAATCTACTGTTCGATCGCAAATCTCGAAGTTTATCTCATGCAGATTTTTCTCAAGCGGAATACGCAAAGATCATGATCGAACTCAAGAATCTTGCACTGCCACTTCACCACTGTAGCCTAGTTCCCTTCCTCGCGCAGAGCGGCGCGGGTTCAGTGGTAGTTGCAGCGCAGAGTAGTGTGCGACGTAGAAAACTGGGCGGGCGCATTCGTTGCAGATGAACTGGTCCTCCACGGTGGCAGCCGTTGTGCGTTACATTTCACATAGATTGAATCAGGCATACAACGGCGCCAAGTGTCTGGAATTTGTGGAAAGTTATTAGCAAAGTGTGAACTCAAAACTGAAGTCAATAATGCCGCGCACTAATGTAGATCCAGAATCTGACAAGTACCAATGGCTATGCATGAAACTGATTTCAATCGATTTCTTAGTCTTCAGCTGTTTGTTGTCCACAAAAGGTAAATTTTGTTGATATATTCGTTCTTGTCTCTGTCGATCGGGGTCAACAATGGACTTCCGGGATAAATCACATGCACAACAGAATACAGCATACGTTGAACTAATTACCTCAGCAGTATCAAGAACCAGAGGTGTGCCGCAGTTTATTACTACCGCAATGTATTGCAATAGGGCAATATAGATACTAACAGTTGGCATTCAGTAATGAAATCATGGAGTTTATTGAATTAACATCTGCTCGCATCGTAAACAAATGCAATTTGAACGTAGCTGTGGAGTGAACGGTTGTCCTAGAAACGGTATTTCCGTGCCGTCGATGGACGAAACAGTCACTTTCTGTTGTCCCTTTAAGGTTTCAACTCTTAGTGACACTAGTACGTACGTGCTCGAATTCATTTCCCGCAATTACTTCTCGTCTATTATTTGTGCTGTACTCGCCATAAGCATTTTAACAGCATAAAAGATGTGTTACTATATTATCGGAAAGAACTACGACAGGTTTTACAATATCAACTTTCTTTGTCGCAGATATCTCTTTCCTGTATAAATTTGTTTGGTTGCGAAAGTTCAGTTGCTAGTACCTGTTTAATTCTGTGTTTTTCTAGGGTTCGATTTCTCTATTTGTAGTCTCTAATCTATTAACAGTATCCCACTTGACATCTAGATTTCAATTTCAGGACGTATTATCGGGGAATATAGATATTGAAGTCTTCTATTGAAACTGCAGTTGAAGTTTTATGACTCTGTTAGATGTCCACTCTGGTTTCAACTGCTGCTCCACAGCTTCGTACCTTCCGCTTTATAGATCGGTAGAATCTTTTCGATTCCGGTTGAATTTTCTTGGAACATCCACCAATGTTTGTTCGAATAGAAGGATTTTGCCGGACTCTATAGTTCGCTTCTTCCATGTCCAGGGAGGGGGACTTCTACTTGTGCTTCAATTGGTCTGTTAATCACGATATAAGCTTAAATTTGAGCGGTTCAGAAAAGAACAAAAAAGATTGGGAAACAGTTCGCCGGGTATTCAGATGAATTTCAGTAATAATTTCAATGTTTAATGATGTGCCGAAACAGTCCCATTAAATGCCGCTACATCGATCTTTCACTAACAAAGCATCCGTAATTGACTTCGATTAGATTTATTAGTGACTTCTTGATCCTGTTTTATGCCGGCTGTTTGAGTAGTACAGAAGCTCGTTCACCATCTTTCCTGCAGCGCTTACAGAGTAATTAACACTACAAGTTGTAGCCACAATTTCAAGCTGCCATTCAATAAGCAGCACATCTTGACGACGAGCTTATTCGAATTTGACATCTGAGAAAATTATAGTTGCGATCAATCCACAGGGTCAAAATATAATTATTGATTTACCGCATTCGACTGAGACCACAATACTCCTCGTTTCACATCTAAGTGACCTAAATCGCCACTTCAATAAGTAAGGAATAGTGTGTTGAGCCGCAGACCTTTCTCGATGTGGGTACTATTTCTGAAGCCTAAGGGATTCAGCTCTTGACAGGGTTTCTCAATTTTGTCTTCTCAGTTGAAAATTACTTCAGCTTCGGAGTGAAATACCCATTTTACTCCGTTCATTAATGGCCGAGAACTTGAAATGAATCTCATGATCTTAAATAGCAGGACACTTTGAAGTTACGTCGATTAATTACGATTTCATAAATTTTTCCCTAATTCAATGCATCATGGAACATACCCTATTCATACTGAAATACAATCTTTTTGTGCTAAATTTTCTCTGTTGTGGCATCGCTCGGGTATCTGTAAAATGCTACAGAATGATTCGCTCTATCGATTCGTTGTAACTGTTCATGGAATGAGCTTCATACAAATTTTCAGGGCAAGGCCTCCAGGAGTTATGCATGCTAGCGCTATAAAAAAACCGAAGTCAGATAAAATTACGGACTATTTTCAGCAAAAATACACAAAGTAGCACAAATATGAAGCGAATCTAGCACTGCCACGTGCTAAATAATCCTAACCGTGTTACCAAAAGTAGAAGGCTATTAACAAAAAAAGAAGACCATTTTAGCTGTTGCTTCTACTTCTCCGAAACTCATAGCATCAGGCAGGTTAGTCATCGATCTTACATAGAAAATATTGATTTAAACAAATTCTTTGATGGAAAATATTCATCTATTTAAGATCAAAGATAGCCTTGGAATCAAGAAGCATAATTCAAACGTTTCTGTGGAGTGCCATCTGCGCTGTTCATTCGTTTCGGAATCGTAATACAGCGAACTTTGGATTTTCAATGAATTCCATAATTTATCATCGAAAAATTATGGTCAAAAAACCGGGTACAGTGTCATTTCATCGTGAAATGTAAACTAGACCATCATGCTCTACAAACTTCAGTCTATTCTCAAGCATTCATATGTGCTCACATTAAACTATTATTGGAAGCATTTATGCACAGAAATGAACAAGATCTACATCTACATCTCGGTCCAATATGTTACTTGAGAAATAATTTTTCTGAGAGAGTTCATCAGAATGGCTTTAATTGTAAAAAATAACATATTGATTTTCTGTGAAATGCAGCTTACAGTTACATTATGAAAAAGTTTTTCCAGATATACGCTCTGTATTGCGGAACACGTAGACGCTGCACCAATAAGTAATGTTTTCAGCCTAATTGTTAATTAATCTGATACATCACCAACCGCCGATTTCAAACGATTATTCATCCACAAGCAAATTCTTAATTAGTACTTACTACCTCACCTCGCACGTTCAGCTCTTACATGTGAAAAAATTTACTTGTTCCAATATGCCTTACTCGAAGTAAATACAAACATAACAAATACGCGAGCCAGGAAGCCTAATACATACATCAAATTAACATTCTTCTCGAATAAATATCTTTTTCAATGGAATGTTTATGGAGAATAATTTCTTACTCCTGCATTATATTGATGCCCATACTCTTTCAATCCTCAACGAAGACAGTTTCAAGCTGTTGCCTTCATATAGTTCCGATTACTTCTTTTCTAGGTTGAGCCATTAAAACATTACTTCCGATCGTTTACATAAAATGAACTAACTTTCTTGGTGGTATACCGTTGATATTTAATAATTACGAATATCAATTCTACTTTGATACAGTCAAATATCATTTAACTAAAGCAATGGATAAGAATAAATCAGTTCTCACGTTTTCGTGCAATACAGCTGATATTTCATAATTACGAAAATAAAATTCCACTCCAATACTGTCGAATATTTTTGGGTGCAAACAATTAATAGGAATGGCTCGGCCATCTGTATGAATAAAGCATAAATAATTTCGTACTTGTTTCCTATATATTTTACTAGATATACATTTTATAACATGTATGGCTCAGCTCCTCTCCCTAATTACCGCTGATTTCGGATCTGTACTACAGTTCAAATAGAAATGATGACATTGCATCATTGCTGATCTAATATTGGCAAGAAAGCGTATCAATGGCTATAAAATGTGTAGAGACTATCAATGCTCGCATTGAAGATTACAGATATTGTCTAAATTGCGATCAGTAAAATCTGATGCTAGTCCGTAATAACAGCATAATTTAATTCACCGTAATGAACGTGCGGTGCTGTTAATCATTGCTTATTTGAAACTCAAGTTTGCCGAAAATATTTCTACTTAGCTTACTTCGATTTATTACTCGGAAGTAAAAATGATAGTCTGTTTACAACGAAATGCACCTGATTAGTACTTTTGAAGTTCTTATGCCAGCTGGTTGTACTCATAGGTACAGAGTTTCTCTAGATCAAATGCTTGATTTTGCCGTGGGAGTGCTCTTACACAGCAGTGGATAGATTGATGCAGTAATGTTCTTTGGCGATGTCGATCTGTTCTGAACATCCGAAATCGTGAGTCAGCACTGAAAGGAATAAGCATTGTACCTGAATAGTCGGCATATATTTTCGTGATGTCAGATGTTGATTCGATAACTTCATCAAATGTGAAGCTGCAACATTATTTACGATGCATTTTCCTAGACAACTGAAGGAACCTATTCTGTTTCGGTTTTAAAGATTTCCTTTCCCGAAAATAAGAGAGGCAATGTCAATATTGCAATAGCGAATCTTGGCAAATGATCGGATTCACTTTGCTGTCTGAATTCAGTTCAATACGTGTACTAGTTCTCTCAATAGTCGAAAGCAAGATATACAGCGGTGTTTATCCTCGAACAAAACAGTTCGCTTTGCCATTGTTAATCATCCTACATGATGCTTCATTCATGTCTGTGAAGTACCTCTCCCAGCTATTAGGAATTTGCTCCTGCAAACAATACTTTTGGGTGAACATCATTCTGTAACGTTTGTTTCGGTACAATACATCCCCGCTAATTGAGAAACAAACAAAATCTTCGAGCTTTCATGTGAAACTCAGTACAGCAATCCAGATCCTGCCTCCATGATGCTTAGGTACGTGTCTTGCACATGTTTCGCCTAGTTCGACGATGCAGAAAAGAAAGTGAGGCTTTGTACACAGCTAATAGATTCTTGAACGTTAATCAACTCCTAGCTCAATCTCACATTGAGGCAGAGAATTTTATATTCTGTACGATACAACGAACGTTTCGGCCGAAAACCCAAAACAGAACATATGCTACTCACTGTTCTAGTACTTTGGCAGTATACCCACCTTCTTTTGTCAACTTTCGTTCTTCTTCTGTTTGCTAAGTCATTTACGTACTGTACATTCTGAAATTGTCGGAAAATGTGAAACTGTAAGTAACAGTGCTTTGGAATTACTTTCTTTCAGGTGAATGAGCTCGATTCTGAACTCTATATTAAGAATTTTGATTTCTGTGTTGATCAAATCGTAAATTTTTAATCAAATTAAGGCTCTATTGTGACTCAATGACATCTAGAAATACTTCACCTTGATTTGCTTTCGAGATAGATTTCATTCGCATGTCAAGACGGATTTATTTCTGGCTTGTTTGCTTCGTTTTCTTCTTCGTGTATTCAAGAAATGGCCTAGAGAAAGATGTGGCAGTGACTTAGTGGCTTTCTTCGCCTCGATCCAAGGAGCGTTGGGCTGCAGCTTCTTTTTGCAGCTTGATTTCGCCTTATCGGAGAAGTTTCAATCAACCAACTCAGAACTTGTTCCTATTAATTGTAGTTCAAAGCACTTCTTAATATGGATGCCGACCTACCCTTGGCTCGACAGCTGTCTAAAACCCTAATTTTTAGTCAATTTTACTAGTTGCTGGTTGACTCTCCTATTGATTTTCTACGATGCTTTATCGTCTACGTAGAGTCTCTCTTGTTGTGTAACAAATGATGTTAGGCTAGTTAGCGGTACTTCTACTATTGGTTCCAGTCTACTTACATAATTCAGGTGGTTTAGCATTTCTATGATGCTGTAAGTGATGAACGTAATAAGTACGTATATTTCTACTCTGTCAGTAGACTGCCAGGCTTTGGTCCTCATAAATTTGTCGGCAGCCTCAAACTCCAGCACAGATTGGAACAATCCAGCTACCCTCCTATACGTAAGCTGTCTGGTGCTGACCTAACGGCTGTTACGAGAGACTGCAGGTCTACTTAGCTCGACAAATACCTGCACATTTGCTGTGTGGTTCAAACGTACGGCCGCTGCGAGAATTTCTAATTTAACTCTACTCTTGTCACAGTGCGTGTGCACGACACCCACATAGCTCGCACAACAAAATGTGTGTACTCCCGAAACCGCTAGAAATCGATCATAGCTTTTGGAGGTCAATCTGCACAACCTTTGCATCGACTGTCGCACGCTGATTGAAAACAAAATGACAACCAAATTTTGCAGGCAATTGTCTCAGGTATGCAATTTGTGATTTGAGAGATTTCATCCAAAGCAGTTGTCCCTCGCCATTTATTTCTATACTCACAGCTCGAATAATTAAATACTAAATTTTTAATTGTTACCGCTCCTCTGTGTCCAGTTTGCTCGTTGTGCCTCCATTCGATGAAAGTAATTGTTTCTATTCTAATAATCAATATTAAAGTTTATGTGTAGGTGCTCTATCCTTAAAAATTTGACATCATCTAATAACAAGGTATGAATCTCGCTTCTGTTATAGATTGGAGTTTCAGTGGTGCTATATAAATTTGTAATCATGATTATTGTTCTCAATATGTAAACCCAAAATCGTTATAGTCGTAGTTTTGGGCTGTACGCTCTTTCTAGTCACGACGAGGCCCCGAGTCTTCGTCGGTATTTGACTAGGCAATTGTAATATAACAGTTATCACGCCGCGGCGTTGGCCAAACAAACTCGCCGAGGCGGTAACTGTGTCTGTGTGGGTAGATTACGGATAAAAGCTGCGAGAATATCACCTCCTCCGGCTACCGCCCTCGCGTCTCCGCGTTGGGGTGGTGTACCTTCTGAGTATTTTAAAATTCGACTTTTTTTAATTTTGCACGACGACGGTTGGGTATCGACTTATTAATTACGTTATGTTCTAACGTAGCTATTCTAAATAGTATTAGATGATTAGTTTCTAAAGAATTACTTTGAAAGATGTATATTATAGATCTCCACTCTTTTCTATCCTTTCACGATAGAAGCTCAATGCTCAATTATAGATCCACTTGCCCCAAAAATGCTCTATTGTCACGCTTCTCTTCGTGTGATTAAATAGCATTTCTTGGTCCTTACAATTGACGCATTCTGCGTTTCAAAAGAACTGTACTAATGTGCTCGGAGGAACGAGCTGCAACGAAGACGAGAAAACGTGCTCGTAAATAAGCTTCTAACGTAATCAAATGATCAATTCACAGTACACATAATTGGGATGTTCCAATGGCCGATGTGATTCAGCGCAAGGTCTCAACTACCACAATAGGTCGTACTCTTCCGTCCCGTATCCGTAGGGGGATCATTTTAGCTCCGGCTATCCATAGGCGAGTTGATGCGAATCTTTTCCTACGGCCATTTCGGTGAGGAGGCTGGCTAGTGCCTTGTCCAGGCCTGTGATTTGTTTGTCTTCCTCTAAGGCGAGGACTAGTTGCTGGAGGTGGAGGGGAGACATATCGCTGGCCCGGTTATCTATGCTGAGTTTAGGCGGCGAACGGTATCACGCACCTCTTGAGCGTAAAAGTAATGGCTGTAGAAATAGGTGCCTCTTGCGGCGCCCGGCCCAGGTCATAAAGAAGGTAGCACAGGCGGTAGTCATGCAAGATTCTGTCGAGTAAAATGCCTCGGACTTTTTCAGAGTCACTGTGCACGATACTAGACTCGAGCGATAGCGTCGCCTTGGCTAAGTGTCCTTTCCTGAAGAAGTCCATTGCTCACTGAGGCCCTTTTTTGCGGTATTCGTGGCCTAGGTTGCGCCTTCGTCTCCTTATTCGAAATTTACCGTGGTTTTGAATAGAACACAGCTTCTAATCACGGTGAGGTCCGAAGCCCTCGTCTGGCTGCGATTAAGAAATGTTAGTACAATTGCATCTGCGCCGAGTCACTCGCACTAACTGTCGCCGAGACGATAGAAACACTAGAGTAGGAAGATTTGAATTAGTTTTTTTGCACGAAAATTACCCACTCCGGCTAACGCCCTCGTGACTACGCATCAGGCTGGTGTAGCTTTTGAGTTGTCGTAATATTCGGCGATATGCTAATTCGGCGTGAACAACAATTGGATTACGCGACTTAGAATTGTAAGAAGCGAGCTAAAACAATGTAGAAAAACTACAGCTATTGTCTGCTACATTGTAACTAGACAAAATTTTGAGTTTCCATCAAGAATTTAGCAATTTGGTAGCGAAACAAGGGAGGAAGTGAAAATCAACGGTATGTTCCAAAACAAAATATCATAGTACACCCGTGTAACGGAGAAAAATCGAGTTACTGTTTTCTACTTGGAAAGTATTTTGTCGTAAATAATTTTGCTTAAATAAAACATTTGAATATCGAGGATATACCAAAAAGAGATGAATGCAGCAGATTACAGCCCAGAATCACAGCTTTATCCAAATTTCGACAATTGGCTAGTTCACTTCTCTACGGGAAATTGGCGAATATCTCGTGTACTATGCTTATGGCAGGCATCGTTTTCAGTTTTGTGAGAATTCCTTTTTAACATTGAACATCAACCTCTTATGGGTAGTGATCATTCGGTCCACTATACTTAACGAATCTTCAACTGCAGCATATATCATGAAACATTTTCATCTGTAAGCCTTCGACGACACGGTATCAAAGTGATACTTACATATGAACCTTTTTCTAATAAATGGGAACAAGCTCCTATAGTTTGAAAACTAGAAAATTTCTACTGCACTACGTAACCAATTTACATTTCACGCAGTACAAGTCAGAGCAGGTTTCCTACTGCGGTAGAAGACTACACTAAGTTCACGTTTTCCACAAAATAAGAAAAAGAGCAAGCTATCTTCGACGGGTATTAAGTCCGAGTATGAAAAAAATAGAAATTAACTTGAAAGTGCAATAATCTGTTAGCTAGCTGCCATCGGACAGTTGAGGAAGATAGATTTCATATTATCTTATTTACAAGGATCACGCTTTGCCACGCACAAACACGAAAGTGGATATACATATACAGGAAGTTCTTCCTGTAGTGACGGAAAATGTTATTCTTCGTGTTCGCGTAAAGTGGTCTCGACAATGAAGTAGACCAGCAATTTAACGGAGGAATTATATTGCGCGAACAAATATACCTGCATTAAGAATTTTTCAAGAGAGTCAGAAGCACGTGACATCTTTTACAGACTAATTGCAGAACCTGATTGGTGGCATAGGGATATTCTTGCATCTTATCCTTACCACTTAAATTGCCATAGGGGTCCTAGAATATATACAAAGTGTATTAGGGACTAGATTATAGTCTAAACAATCGTCAGTGGGACTGTTATATAAGTAGAATCGTCAAGGGAGCCAATGGAACAAAGTCACAACACGAATAAAGGTCTACTAATGTATACCTTAAGTATTTGAAACTCTAGGTTTTTTATAATCGTAAGACATATTTTGCTACTAACCCGCTCATATACATATGGATACATGAAGATTATAATTCATTCAAGACTCTTTCAATCTCGTGTTGCCATAAGAAAATCAATTAGCTTCTCGTAATCTAGACTGGAAACAATCCGCTTTGAAGCCCCAGCTCTTAGTGTTATACAACATCGACAGATTCCAGTACGAGTTTTCATACTTCGAAAACAGCCACTGGCCACACTTCTCTGTCATAAACGTTGTCCCTCATGAAAAATCTGTCGATGGACTCAAAGTTATGGCCCAGATGTAATTACTTCCACTGCATGCAACTTCAGAAAAAGAAAACGTACTACCGTACGCAAAACGCATACTATTTATCTTACTGTGCTTTCAAGAAAAATTTCTCTGCTTTTGGTTTTGATGACGAACCAATAGTCATACCAGGAGATTCAAAAATACTTAAAATTCATGCACTTCAGCAACGCCTATGGGATCAGTGAGAAAATTAATAAACCACAATTTCTCATTATATTGCAAAGATTGACTGCAAAACGCTGCAGACAACTCGATGTACAGGCAGCGCACGAGAGGGATGACATATGATGTGTTGATCTATCTAGAATCTTGCATAGGTTACTGCTCAATATACCTGTAAAATGAAATATTTGGAACGATAAGTAACAGCCGAGTGAAAATGGAGTGTGATGACTCAAGTAGCGAATGACCTCCAAAACGTTTTGCAGATTATGCTACATTTAGCATTCGAAGAGAGGACAAGCATCACACTTACGTTATTGAAATATGATACATAAGTTCAGTTCTGCATGCTCCTTTATTTTTCTAAACATCCTCTTAAGTTACATCATACCTATTTTGACGTTTTCTGGACCTCTGATCAACTGATACACGGTATCAAACAGTACTCTGAAAATCAAGATCACATGCATATCAAAAACTTAATATTCTTATCAATTCGGTTGTACTAGAGTCATTACTGCGGGAACTAGTTCAAGAATAATGATCAGGGAAGAGTATAGATCTTCTTAAGATCCTTCAATGTCTCGCGTAGAGCTATTTAGACCCTTTGCATGTTTATCTTCATTAGACTCATTGATCATATCATTCAAGAAAAATTAAATTGAGGTCTTCGGTGACAATTCGACAACAATTACACATTATCTGACCACTTAGTCGGCTACCATAACATAAAACGCAAGTAATTGTTGGAATTTCGAGTGTGATTCATTTTTTACATTAATTTTTGCGCCCAAGGAAAAGAATGCCAGAATACTAGCGCTTGAAGTCGACAATATGTCTTTAACATGCTTGAATCAGGACTGAATTTGCTAGGCCAAAATTTTCCACCTCTCTCTGTCGGGTTGCATGAATGACCATCGGAATATTTATTGAGCAATACTTTTGGGTTTCTGCATGTGCTACGAACTGGTCACTATTTGATTATCTCGTTTGAGGAAATTTAGCATTACCAAGCATTCGAGTTTCTTATTTCTTTGACCCTTTTAATATGGTTCTATTTGTAGATCATTGGCGCCCCATGATGAATTGAATGACATTTCATCGCTTCCATCTTCTATTTCCAGCGAACTATTTTAACCGATTCTTCTTTCGAACGCTGTTTAATTAATAGCTTGTGCTTTTGTAATTGGCATGATTAATTCCTTCTTAACTTACGTTTTAGTTCCTTCGATAAAATTGGTTCTACCAACTCAATGTAGAAGCCACAATAGTAAAGTTATTCGTTGTAGAAGACTGGTACCAAAAGCAGTACCTTCAGATGCATTTTTTGATTGAAACTGAAGTACGTCCGATTTGTTACGCAAACCAGATAAATATTAAGGAGTGATATTTACGTTGAAGTATTATTTCTTTGCTTAACAAGCGAGTAAAAACCCTGAACGTTTTCTTTCGGTTCTTCAAAATTATTCCAATTCAAATGGTCCTAATTTTAACATATCAGATTTCTCGAAACTAAGTTAGTGTTCATCTCACGTTCATTCTAATAGAAAGATACTCCTCATAGTTTCATCGGCTTCTTCAGTTAATAGCAGTTTTTGCTTTATTATTCTTTTGAATTTCATTGATTCAGTACAACTTCCAAATTCTCGCCGAAACATTTTTATCATGTACTGAGTGCTATTGACCACACTTTTACTAGATTTCTTCAAATTTAAGTAAAATGAAGTAAAAAGAATGAGAAAATGTTGATGGATTAGGCAATGAAATAAAATCACAGGCTTCCTCACGAATCGGACTTTTGAATTTACTTCCACTATGCTAAGTCGTTTTTGGAATTATGTTACTAAATAGCGCCAAGACAGTACCCGCTATTATGAACAGAACTCGTTTTCGCTAAGAATTACAAAGTAATTGCAGTTTTTTCTTAGTGAACGTGTTATAAATGATTAAATGAATCAAGTTTATCAATACTGAATAATCTTAGTTCTTACTTCACAATAGATCATCGAAAAATCGAAGCGTCCATTTCTGTATTCGAGTTCATATCCAAGTCTACTAGAAGAATTTTTATCATTACGATTTACCAATGACAATATTCAGAGTCTCGATTCGCTAAAAAAATAAAATTCATTAAATTTTTCGATTAATGAAGTGATAATATATTTCTAACTTCCAGTCTTAATTTTCTGAAAAGTATCGACCGATAAACCGGAAAGCTAACTCCAAATTCTTCAAAAAATTAATTAAGCATATTATACGTTATAATGGAAATATGACCAGTGATTTAATTCTTTTGGCGCCCGAATTCAAAGATCTATACCTTATTGATTTTTGATCGTTTCAATTCTTCGTTCATATTTTAGAAGTACCAAACCACTTTTAAATATATAAATCGGGTCAATTGATTTGCGAAAATACGTGGAAAGTAGGTATGAGCATTTTTCCTTAATTTAGTTACAAACAGTATCAAATTGGTGTGAGATTCCTCTTTGAACAGTTATCATTACGAGTAAATTTCGAATTAAATCGAAGTTTGGCCGTTAGCGTAGAGAAAATCAAGAATATCTAATTTAATTCGATTACGTCAAAAATGAGAGCTCATTTTATACGCTTATCTACGAACAGTCCGCTACATCGCCTTTTTTATAACAGGGAAGCTCGAAATAGTACCGCTCCTATTACAGATTTAGCCTGAAACTTGGACAGGAGTACTACTAATATGAGGTGCTCTCTTTTATCAATTAGTAGCATGGTAGTATCGAAATTATTTCAAAGAAGTTATTTAATGATGAGTGGGCTGAACTCAGTCGAGAAAACGACTTAAAAGGAATTACTAGACAGTTTGCTGCTGTACAAAAAATATATTACATTACATAGAGACTCAAATAATGTATCGTCCCCGTACAGAAATCTTTTTGGAAGCTCCAATACTGAGGTAGAACGGGTCATCACTAGCATAAAAATAAACTCCAAAGCTTTGTACATAGCGGAGATGGCTTTGAATCGGTATATTTGAGGAGGATAGCTTCGGACCTGGGTAATAATCCGTTATTATTGCTCTTACTTATATGGGATGCCAAAAATGCTCAGATAAACAAAAATATGAAACTCTTCGCATGTAAGTCTTGATAATGGCTTCAAGAGAAAAAATAAGGAACCCGAAGAAGCACTGATCCCCAACTTAGGCAAGTCGACCGAAGTCTTTCTGCTCCACAATCCTGTCAAGAAACCACTCTCGAAACCAAAAATCAAGAGTATTCCACATATTTTGGTGGATGATCATTATTTAAAAGCATTTCACACCGAGGGGTGTAAGTTCGAAGCAGAAGAAGAGCGTAGACGAAGTGCCAAGTACAATAGACCGGCACATGATAGAAAGTGATACCATAGTCAGTTAATGGTTGGTTGTGAAGCGTATTTAGAGTTTCATGCTTGAGTGTCACAGCCGCGTATCATGACAGCTAATGAGACTCATTTCACACTCTCTATTTGAGGTTTTTGCCATGACTATCTTTGGTTCGATTGCTGCTCAACCCGGTAGATGCCATCGTTGTTGACTTTTAGATTTCGCCTATCTTGCGTAGGCGTGTACCATACTACGAGACGTGAGCATTGCGACACAGAGCCTATAGCGCCGAAGGCAATCCACAATGCGTCTCCTACAGTTGGGTAAAACCTGCCCATTGCCTCTGAAGTATAGGCTTGGAACTTCTAATACTTGAAAAGGTTGTGAGCAATCCTGTTAGGGTGGGATCTGTGGCAGAAAGATTCTAATCACTTTGAGAAGATACCTGCCGGATTGTTCGGTTGCGTCAATGGCCAATCGTCTTTCGCCGTCCACTAGCGGATTTTATTTCGCGACGTCAATGCATTGCATAAAATATCGAAAAGCGTGTTCCGTCATTGATGTACCATAACAAGAGAGAATTAACACTTTATTTTGTGTCGGTGCCTTAACTTGTTTCATCTCCTCAATTGTAGTTGGTATTACAGAACACAGATGTATTACGGCAACTCCGAACTAGTATTTGAAGCTATTGCCTGGAAGACATAAAATTTTTTTGTATGACACCGGTACTTTTTTGCATAGTCACTCTTTCGTCTCCGCGGCCCTATTCGAAATAGAAGTCCGTAGCACAACTGCTCGAGTTTCTCTTCAGATTTTCTATTAAATTGTCGTATATATTTATCTATTTGCAATTATTTTCTAGCACCCTAAGTAACTTATCTTCTTTCGTTCGTAGCAGAAGTGTCAAAAAATATTTTGGAGGGTAGATCGGAATTTGTGATGACTTAACTGATCTATTTCAGGAAAAATGATTACAATTTTTGGATACTGCAGAGTTGTTTTTATCTCTAAATGAAGTAAATGAAACTTGTTTCCTTACAAATGCATCCAACTTCATTGAAACCTATTAAATAGGCTCATGGTCGAAAACACTAATACCGATCGTTATTATTTCCCCCTGTTCCATTCATGAAGACAAGAAAATTCTAAATTAACGCTGTTCTGAAAAGGAAGCTGAAAAAGAAAGTTATCATGTACAATGATTCAGATAAATACGTATGGTGGACAAGAATAAGTTAAAACCAATACACTACATTGCATCT
>JAAUYH010108828.1_pt1 | contig 35024 bp, 22 predicted proteins | sample 7278061 | NCBI WGS metagenome assembly JAAUYH01 (sample SAMN14350203, study PRJNA611818) | marine sediment metagenome | isolation source: surface marine sediment (0.6m) | place: French Polynesia: Moorea | collected 2018-08 | reverse complement strand
GCGCTGAAATCTTTACCCAGTCTGATTTATCAGACTTTGTTTATAGGTTCCTGGGATTTCAATCCTAGGCGATGTGGAATGCTAATCGAGAATGGTGCAAGTTATCATTTTTTTACCAGAAAGTCTGTCCTATAGCCATCTTATCGCTGAATGAAATTTTGCTGCTATAAATTGGTAATGTACATTCTACAATGGTGAATATAACCTTTGTTTAATTAACTATGGTTCAAATAATCCAGGCTCAAAATGTCACCCTTGGCTTTTTAGCAGCAAAATTTGGACTGCAACTTGTTAATAACGAGGACTTTTTTACAGAATGGTTTGAGGATATACCAGAAATTACAGATTTAGAAAAGCAATATTTAAATAGAGTTAAAAATAACTTTCTCCGTTTAATTCAATATCCACCAATTTTAGAAGATGCAGTGAAAATGGTGGTGTTATCTCCACTTTTAGATTTAGCAGGATTTTACGAAGATCCTTTTTTAATCACAACAGAAAAGTCGATTGAATTGGCTGTAGAATCAGAGTCAGAAATAGTTAGAGGACGAATTGATGTATTAGTTATTCAAGAGCAATTATGGTTGCTGGTAATTGAGTCTAAAAAGGCTAGTTTTTCTTTATTAGAAGCTAGACCCCAGGCATTAGCTTACATGTTGGCAAACCCCAATACAAAAATACCTGTATTTGGATTAGTATTAAATGGGGAAGATTTTCAATTTATCAAACTAACTAAGGAAGATAAACCATTTTATGCCTTATCTGATAAATTCACTCTCTACAAACGCGAAAACGAATTATATCAAGTTCTCACTATACTAAAAAAGCTGGGTAAAATTATTAGTAAATAACCATGTCTATTCGCCCCATCTACCTCGATTGTCACGCTACCACTCCCGTGGATGAACGGGTAATAAATGCCATGTTACCCTACTTGAAGGAGCATTTTGGTAACCCTGCTAGTATCAACCATATGTATGGCTGGGAAGCAGAAGCAGCAGTAAAAAAATCCCGAGAAATTTTAGCAAATTCTATTAATGCAACTCCTGAAGAAATTGTCTTTACCAGTGGTGCCACAGAAGCGAATAATTTAGCAATAAAAGGTGTTGCTGAAGCATATTTTCAAAAAGGTCAACATATTATCACTGTAGTCACTGAACATAACGCCGTTATTGACCCTTGCAAATATTTACAAACTCTCGGTTTTGAAATTACTTTTCTCCCCGTTCAAACAGATGGATTAATTAATTTAAATGAGTTAGAAAAATCTTTGCGTCCTGATACAATTCTAGTGTCTGTAATGGCGGCTAATAATGAAATTGGAGTCTTACAACCCCTGGCAGAAATTGGGGAAATATGTCGAGAACGCAACGTTTTTTTACATACAGATGCTGCCCAAGCTATTGGTAAAATACCCTTAGATGTGCAGGGGATGAAAATTGATATGATGTCCCTCACAGCACATAAAATCTACGGTCCCAAGGGTATTGGTGCATTGTATGTGCGTCGTCGTCACCCCAGAGTGCAACTCGCAGCGCAGCAACATGGGGGGGGACATGAAAGAGGAATGCGTTCGGGTACTTTAGCTACAGCGCAAATTGTCGGTTTTGCCAAGGCAACAGAAATCGCTTTAGAATCACAAGAGAGTGAAAATCAACACCTCACCCTATTGAGGGAAAGATTGTGGAAACAGATTTCTCAGTTAGAGGGAATTTACCTGAATGGACATCCTACCCAGAGACTAACAGGAAATTTAAATGTCAGTGTTGAGGGTGTGGATGGTGCCGCATTGTTGTTAGGATTACAATCAGTAATGGCAGTATCTTCCGGTGCGGCTTGTTCTTCTGCGACTACTGCACCTTCCCATGTTCTCACAGCTTTGGGACATTCGGAAAAATTAGCTTATGCAACAGTCAGGTTTGGTATCGGACGATTCAATACCATTGAGGAAATTGACAGGGTAGGAGAACATTTTGTTTCTACTGTTCACAGTTTGCGTAAGCAGGGGTTAAAAGTTAGGAGTTAGGAGTTTAATCACAGATTGCACAGATTCCACTGTCCGTCCAATCTGTGTAATCTGTGTAATCTGTATAATCTGTGATTGGAGTTAGGAGTGATGGGGAATTGGGAATAGTTAATTAGGACAATGTATTTGTTACTAATTATGGAAATCTCCCCAGTTGATTCTCTAACCCGTCAAATTAGCGTTGCAGCCATTACCGGATACCAAAAGCATATTTCACCCCATAAAGGCTTTGCTTGCGCTCACAGGGTACTATATGGGGGTGAATCTTGCTCTCAGTATGTTAAGCGGGTAATTGCAACAAAAGGCTTGAGAAAAGGATTAATTATGTCTCGTACCCGTTTTCAAGCTTGCAAGGAAGCTAATCAAATTTTGCAATCGCACGCTGAAAGCATAGAACCCCCTGAGGAAGATTTCCCTAATAATACAGAAGCAGCAAAGCAACAAAAAGAACGTCGCAGGATTGGAAGACGAAATGACTATCAACGTTGTAACTCTTTAGAGGACAGAAATTGTTATGTTAACTGTGCCGAACTAGGTTGTGATTTTACGGAGATTAGTTTTGATTTGTGTGATTTAGATTGCAGCATCATTGACTGTGGGTTGGGTGATTGCAATATTTTGGATTGTGCTAGTTGCGGCTAACATTCCCCATTCCCCATTCCCCGTTCCCTATTCCCTATTTCCTAAAAAAATATTTGCGATGTCGTACCTTTACTATGGTATATGTAAAATACGGTAATCCCATCTACAAACCGTAGATTAGTGGCAGAGGTTCGTTGCAGTGGGCATCATAGTAGAAAACGTATCGAAGCAGTTTGGTAGCTTTAGAGCCGTAGATAATGTCAACCTAGAGATTAAAAGCGGTTCGTTAGTAGCATTGTTAGGACCATCGGGGTCGGGAAAATCGACCCTGTTGCGACTAATTGCGGGTTTGGAAATGCCAGATAGCGGTAAAATTTTGCTAACGGGTAAGGATGCGACTTATCAAAGTGTACAGGAGAGGAATATTGGTTTTGTATTCCAGCATTATGCCCTGTTTAAGCATATGACGGTACGGGAGAATATTGCTTTTGGGTTGGAGATTCGCAAAGCAGCGAAAGCCAAGATTAAGGCAAGGGTAAATGATTTACTGGAATTGGTGCAGTTAAGTGGGTTAGGCGATCGCTATCCATCCCAGCTTTCCGGAGGTCAACGACAAAGGGTAGCATTAGCTAGGGCTTTAGCTGTAGAACCCAAGGTGTTACTATTGGATGAACCTTTTGGGGCATTAGATGCTAAGGTAAGGAAGGATTTACGGGCATGGTTACGCCGTTTACATGATGAGGTTCATGTTACCACAGTTTTTGTCACCCATGACCAGGAAGAAGCGATGGAGGTCTCGGATGAGATTGTGGTGATGAATAAGGGAAGGGTGGAACAGGTAGGGACACCAGCAGAAATTTACGACCATCCTGCAACAGCATTTGTGATGAGTTTTATTGGTCCTGTAAATGTGTTACCTAGCACGTCTCACATTTTCCAAAAAAATGGATTTGATTCTGCTCATTCAGAGATGTTTTTACGTCCCCAAGATGTGATTGTGGACACTTCACCTAATGGGACGACTGTACCCGCGAGGGTGAGTAGATTAATACATTTAGGCTGGGAAATTCAGGCAGAATTGACTTTAGATGATGGACAAGTAGTATTAGCCCATTTATCACGGGAACGTTTCGATCAATTGCACTTGGAACCCGAACAACGGGTATATGTAAAACCCAAGGATGCTAAGTCTTTCCCTTTGTATTATTCAATTTAAAATTGATAATTTTGATTTGCGAAATACCTAGGGGTATGGCATATATAGAACTTATATTTGATTTTAAAAATATAGGTGGGGTGGGTTATGCTAAAGGCTAATGCACCAAACCCTTGAAAGTGATGCGTTACGCTACGGGATAATATATCCTACATAGACTTTCCTTAACTACAGATGGAGGTATTATTAGGGTTGACTAGAAAAATATAAAATAGAGTCATCCCCAACTCTAAAAATGACCATGACTCAACTCAAAACCCAACTCACTCTGGAAGAATTTTTTGCTATCTCTGGAGGGGATATTACCTATGAATTTGTGGATGGGGAAGCGAAATCAAAAATATTACCAAAACGATTTCATTCCAAATTAACCCTGGTTTTGGCTTTACTTCTGGTAGAATGGGCACAAAATTGGGGAGAAGTGGGTATAGAATGGGCTGTTATCCTAAAGCGCAATGGTAGAGATTGGGTTAGTGTTCCTGATTTGCTTTACATTTCCTATACTCGTTTAAATCGGGATGTTGTTATAGATGAAGCTTGTCCGATTCCTCCAGAACTTGCTATAGAGATTATCTCACCTGACCAAACTTTTGCAGAAATGACAGAAAAAGCCACAGATTATCTCAAAGCAGGAGTTCTCAGAGTTTGGGTTGTGGATGCAAAAGCGAAAGCCATTACTATCTTTTATCCGGATACACCACCACACACAAAAAGAGGTAAGGATACTTTAGCAGATTCTTTACTAGAAGGAATAACATTTACACCCCAAGATATTTTTGCACAAGCAGGAATTCCCTAGTACGGTTGGGTGGAATTAAAAATTAAAAATTAAAACAGACATAACTCAGTTTGAAATATTTAACTTAGAGGGTGTTTATAAAAGAAATATAAAACTCTCGTGTCCAGAAACCGGGTTTCTTTTGGTATACATGCTCAAATTTTCGCTTCTCCACCTATAGAAACCCGGTTTCTTTGCAATAATATTCGATACTTTACTTACCCGAAACCCAGTTTTTTTATAAATTATTTCTTACTTTTACACATACTATAAAAAGCTAGGTTTAGTATAAGTTATATTTTTGTAAGTTTTGCGTCTTTACAGAGTTGAGAATTGTTGACAAAAAACTATTTTAGCAAACTCATAAAGCTATATAATTACTTAAAGAACCAAAGAGCATTTTTGCTGTTGAGGAATGATTTTTTCTTCAATTAAAGCAATGCAAATGGCAGCAAATTTCCCATAACCACAGCTGTACAAACCCTGTTGGATTATATCTAGGAAATTTTCGGTTTGAGATTAAATATTTCTGGTTAATGTCCCCACAGGAAAAATCCAGAACTAATCCATCCTGCTTGCACCAAAAACCGGGTTGATAAATGCAATTTTAGGGTTTGTGAGTTTAGCTATTCCCAATAAACCCGGTTTCTGTTAAATATCAAAAATTGGCTGACTTACACTTGCTGACTCAATGACACCTATTAATCCTCTGTGGCTACCTGCACCGACAGATTTGACTTTGTTGCAGGATAATGTACATATCTGGAAAATTAACCTTGATATCGCGGAAGTAGAATTGCAAAATTTGCGTCAAACTCTTTCCGAAGATGAACAACATCGTGCTGATAGATTTTATCAGAAACAGCACCGACATCGTTTTACTGCTGGTAGGGGTATTTTACGAACGATATTAAGTCGTTATTTAGGGATTGAACCCCACCAGGTAATTTTTGAGTATGAACCCTTGGGAAAGCCAAAATTAGCGGATTCATTGAACGCGAGTAAATTGTGTTTTAATTTATCTCATTCTCAAGATTTAGCTTTGTGTGCAGTGAGTTGCGATCGCACGGTCGGTATAGACTTAGAATATATCCGTCCGATGTCTACTCTTCTTTCTCTTGCAAAACAATTTTTTGCTGTTTCCGAATATGCGGTAATTGAGTCTTTAGCACCCCCACGACAACGGGAAATGTTTTATCGCTATTGGACTTGTAAGGAAGCTTATTTAAAAGCTACTGGTGTGGGATTATCTCAATTACGAGAAATAGAGGTTTGTCTCAGTGCTACAGAACCCGCGAGATTGACAACAGATTCGGAATGGAGTTTGTTGGAAATAGCACCTGAAGAAAATTTTGCAGCTGCGATTGCTGTTCAGGGTTTTGGTTTTCAGTTACAGTACTGGCAATATTAATTGTCATAAATCAAAGATACAATTTTGTAGTTCTACTGCAGCAGAACTACAATCATTTTTTATGGGTTTATATATATGAATCCGGTTTGATTTGTAAAATGACTTGTGAAGGTAGGGAAGAGGAAAGAGGGAAGAGGGAATAGGGAAGAGGGAATAGGGAAGAGGGAATAGGGAATAGGGAATAGGGAATAGGGAATAGAAAGTATAATGAGATTTTTCCAAAAATCAAATAGGAACCCTATAGATAAAAAAAGATAGGAAATATATCCTATCGTTTTATTTACCCTTCTATTTATCCTTCTATTTACCCTTTTATTTTACCCTTCTATCAGAACCAAGATGTAGAGACGTAATATATTACGTCTCTACAATCCTAAGCAAAAGTTAAAAACCCATTTTGCATCAAGAAAGCGGAGTAAGTCATTAACAATTGAGAATCTAAAGGAGGACAAACAATACCACTACCAGCTAATGCATTTACTGTCGCTTCACAGCTAATTTTAGGTCTTCTTGATTGTAAATATAAATCGGGAATGGTGATTTGTTCATCTGACCATCTCTCTAATAAGAAAGGACGCAATGTATATAAGGGGTTGTCTTGAGAAGACAAGTTATTAATTAATTTTTCTTGCCATTGTTCATAGGGAATCATTTCAATGGGAAAACCCACAGAACTAATCCATTCTACTAATTGTTTTAGGGGAACAGGTTCGGGGTGTTGTAAATGAAAAGCTTTACCTAAAGATTCCTCTTGTCTTGATAGATAAACAATGGCTTTGCTGACATAATCAACGGGGGAAGCATCCAACATATAATCTACATCAGGGAAGCATCCCATTTGGATACAACCTTTAATTACCAGATTAATAAAATCATCGGTATTACAAATACCAGTTCTGCTATCTCCGGAGATTAAAGGAGGTCGATGAATGGTAATCGGAATTCCTCTTTGTGCAGCAACTTTCACTAGTTGTTCTGCTACCCATTTTGTTTGGGAATAACCGAGAAAAATACCTTGCCAATTATCAAAATTATCATCTTCTTTGACTAGCTTACCTGCATAATCAGGAGACTCAAATACAGCAACGCTAGATACATAATGTACTGGCTTGAGTTTAAATAAACTAGCCATGCGTAAAACTTCTTGAGTTCCTAACACATTGGGAGATTTTAAAGCTTGATATGGATAAACATAATTCAGCATTGCACCACTATGATAAATGCTGTCGATATTCGCTGCCAGCATTTCAAAACCTTCGGTGCTGATACCTAATTTTGGTTGAGATAAATCGCCAATTACGGGGATAATTCGGGGACTTAATTGTTCATCCCAAAGAGCATATTGTTCGAGGTTTTGTTTGAGTTTTAATTTACCTGCTTCAAAATTTGCAGCGCGTACTAAGCAATAAATATCGGCATTAGTTTGTTGCAGGATTTCATGGAGTAAAAATGCTCCTAAATAACCAGTTCCACCGGTGAGGAAAATGTTATCAGGTCGGGGGTTAAATTTGAAAGATGTGGAGACGGGACGAATAAATGGATCGAGTACTACTTCTGCACCTAAATCTACATTTACATGGTTAACAGGAGTAGAATTTGTGGGATTGACAGCACCTGAATTTAATTCTTCTGATTCCTCTGCTAAACGCTGGGAAAGGGATTCAATATCAGGGTAATGCCATAATATTGTAGGAGCAATTTGAAATCCCAACATTTTCTCGGTTTTGGTAACCAAAACCATGGCTTTGGTGGAATCTAAACCGTAACTTTCTAAAGCTTGTTGGGTATCTATTTCTGCTGTGTCAACTTTTAAGGCTTCTGCGAGATTAGATACGAGCCATTCTTGAATTTCTGTGGCGGTAAAAATTTGTTTTGAAACCATCATGTTACACCTCTAATGTAGATTTTTCTGGGTAATAGTGACTGTATGCGTGAGGAATTTGTAGTCCTTGCATTTTCAAGTTTTGAATGCGTAATAAATAAGCGGCTCCCATCATAATATGGTTAGCTACATCTGCAACGCGGCGATTATTTGGCTCGGATAAATAAGAACCTTTTACCCAATCATTAAAACCACCCATAGCAGGACCACACCAAATTTGATAATCAACTTCTCGACCTTTTTCTCCTGTACTAGACCACCGGGAGGATAATCCTAAATACCAGCGAAAAATTAAAGCCATTTTCAGCTTAGGATTGTTTAATGCTTTCCCCAATTTTTGGGGATTTTTTTGAGATAAATATTCTGCTGTTGTTTCCCAAACTTCATCCAGACTTTTGCGGAAAATTTGTTTCTCTAATTTCTGTTTTTCGGGAGTGGGAATTTCATCAATTGAGTTGTAATTACGGTAAATTTCGTAGAGTTTTTGCGCTCTTAATGGGAACATTGTTCCTCGTTTTAGGACTTGTAATTTAACTCCCATTTCAAACATATCTGCTGCGGGAGCCATCATTACATCAGCCATTCCTGCTTGTGCTAATAATCTCTTTGTATATTCAGAAGTTCCGGCTTCAATACAGGATTGATTAATAGAACCAGTTACCACATAAGCAGCACCCATCATAAACCCAGCAAGAGCAGATTCTGGTGTAGCAATTCCTCCTGCTACGCCAATTCTAATAGGTTTTTCGTAATTGTATTGTGCTTGAATTTCGTCCCTTAAAGCAATCATTGAAGGGAGTAAACATACTAAGGGACGATTATCTGTATGACCTCCAGAATCGGCTTCTACGGTAATATCATCAGCGAGGGGTACTTTGGAGGCTAAATTTGCTTGGAGTTCGGTAATTAAGCCTTGTGCAACCAATTCTTTGAGGATTTTTGTGGGTGCTGGTTGCATAAATTTGGTCGCTACTTCTCGGCGAGAAATTTTAGCGATCACTTTATTTTTGATTTGAATTTGATTAGCAGAATTGACGCTTAATCCAGCCGCACGGTAATAAATTATGTTGGGAGTTAGGTCGAGAAATGCTGAAGCTTCTACGGTGTGGACTCCATATTTGAGATATAAATCAATTGCACTGTGTTCAATTTTAGGTTCGTTGGGACTGTGGATTAAATTAAAAGCGTAGGGACCAAATGGTAAGGCTTGTTGAATGCGATTGATAGCTGTTTCTAAGCGTTCTGGAGGTAATCCTCCGGCTCCAAATGAACCTAAAATTTTCTCTTTTCCTAGAGCGATAATCATTTCTGAGGAAGCAATTCCCCCAGCCATTGCTCCGGTTGTATAAGCGTATTTGAGGTTATGAAATGAAAGGAAGTCGGGGTCACCTAATTGTTGAATGGAGATGGGTGGAATTGTTGTGAGTAGTTCTATTTTTTCTGGGTTAATGTTGTTGTTAGGAGATAGATAACCTTCGTTGGTAATACCAATTTTTCCGTCTACTCTGAGGATGTGACAAGGTTGGTTTAAGTTATTTAGTTTTTCTTTGATGATTCTTGGGTGAAAGGATATGGAGTCTAAAGAACCTTTCCATGTGTGATTAGTTCTAAAGGTGGAGGTAGAAAAGGTCAGATTGTTATTAAGTACCGCATCGACTGTTTTCACGGTAATTTCCCCTCGATTTGAAATAATGTGTTTGGAGTGATATTTTGCACCATTTTCAACAACCATTGAGAAACTGGGTTTATCAAGGAAAAATTAGGGTTTTCACAGATAAATATTGCCAATAAACCCAGTTTTTGACTCAGGTGCAAGATGTGTTTGGAAGGAGTTTGTTTCACGCATTAGACGCATTAAACGGGTAGTGACTTCACTCGCTACCTTCCGGGAACCTCTAAGGAGAAACGCGAGAAGCAAGTTACGTAGAGTAGATGCAAAGAAGAAGAGAAGAAGACAAGAAGAGAACAAGAGAGAGTTTGGAAATTCTTAGGTATATTGATGGGATGGGAAGCAGAGATATTGATGTGTTTTTGTGGTTAGTTTTGGAGTTGATGTCAGAGACTATTTATAAAGTAAATATTAGGATTATGTTGGAGAAACCGAGTTTTTTGTCGGTATTGTATCTAAGTTGTACTTAATTGATGAAAAACCCGGTTTCTTAGGTTTTAACATTCACTTTATAAATTACCTCTCCTCTCAGTTAAAGAACCCAATTACCCATTACCAATTACCCATTACCAATTACCCATTACCAATTACCCATTACCAATTACCTCTTTTTAAGTAAATTTTCTGCGCAAATCATTTGTAGTTGGATAATTTGGCTGAGTTGTTTGCTGAATTCTTGTCGGGATTTTAAGAAGCTGTTGTGGGTTTGATGGAGGATAGAATTATTGGTGTTTATTTGTTGGTAGTGGGAATGTTGGGAATGAGATGGAATAGTTGATTTGGTTATTGGAGAATTCTTCTGTAATTGTGATGGTTTTTGTGAGTTTAAACTGTTGTCAATGATATTTTGCATGGGAATTTTTTCTGACTGAGTTTGGGAGGGTAAACTGTTGTGAAATTTTTGGTTTGGAGGAGTTTTGGTAGGAGAATGAGGGGGTAGTTTGTGGGAGAGGTTTTGGAAGAGTTTTTTGTTTTCTGCTGTCAAAATTTGTGCGGTGAAACTTTTACCTCCTAAGGTGACTTTTTTGTAAGCAAGTTTGGATTTTTTGGCTGTTTCTGTCACCTGGTTATACAAGGGTGATAAGTCTAGGGATACTTGATGACTGACGAGTTTTGCTAGTGCTTTAATTAAGGATGAATGGTCGTCTAAACCGCGACGGTTGAGGGAAATGGTAATATGTTCTTTATCTTGGAGAATTTTATCTATCCAGCGAGAACATACGTTACCAGCACCTGTTTCGATAAAGATTTTTGCACCATCTGTATACACTTGATTTACTAATTTGGGAAAGTCTAGGGGTTGACACAAACATTTAGCGATACTGTTAGCAATATCCTGACTTTCTAGTTTAATGGGACGATATTCAGAGGCAGAATATAATATAGTATCTGGTAATTTGGGTTGCATTTCTAAGGTATTGACTCTCGCTATCTCCCCGTACTCTGATTGCATTGCTGGACAGTGGATCACATGGTCGAAGGGTGCGCGAATTGCGTTACAACCTAGTTTGGCAATTACCTGTTCGCAAGCTTTTGGTTCCCCTGCAATTACTACTTCTTCGGGAGTGTTAATCTGAGTTAAAAAGACGCGAGTCTCGTTTTTGATAGATTCTCTAACTTGTTCTGGTCTCGCTATTAAGACGTAGTTACCCCAGTCTACAGACGAGGTTTGCCAATATTCTCCTACAGCGTTTTTCGCACCAGACAGTCTATCAGCGAAGAGGGGAGAAGAATGTAAGGAGAGAATCCCTTGACTAAAGTTATCCCACACTCCCGATGCAGACATCATGCTGGTTTCACCTAAACTATATCCAAAAACACGTTTTGGCTTGACTTGGAATTTGTCTCGCATAATCTGGGTGATGAATCTGGTAAATAGCATGTCTACGTCAAAGACTGCTAGGGAATCATCGAGGAATTGCTTTTCTAGGGTTTCTAGTTGTCTGGTGGATGGTTTATTTAAGGTTCTGGGAAATACTTTTTTGGAAATGTCTGCAACTAGGTGGTGTAAGCTTTTAATAGCGATGTCGTCGTGAATTTCGGGGAACAGACGGAACAGTTGACGTCCGATGTTCAGGTAAGAGTTAACTGCTGCTGGATATACATAAGCGACTTCTCCGCGTTTACCCAAAGGTTTAGCAGTAAAATAACTACCCAAGGGTGTTTGCCAGTCTTCCCCAGAATCAAAGGCTTTATTTATCCCTTTCCTTGCTGATTCAACTTCTCTGGTGAATTCCTTCTGGTTGTGTGCCAGAATCGCTAAAGTATAATTCGCTGCGGTACCTTGTTTAAAAGTTGTGAAAGTCTGGTTTGCAACTTGCGCTAGGGGAATACCACTGTTGATACTATTTTCTAACTCATCCAGTTGTGCGAGTAAATTTGTGCGATCGCTCGCTGCGATGGGAAATAGGTAAAATGGTATTTGTTGCAAGAATCTGCTGTTGGGTTCTGGTTGTGTGGGTTCTGACGATAGGATTAAATGTGCGTAGCTACCATCCATCCCCATACCGTTGATAGCAGCGATTCTTTTTGTAGTTTCTTTGTTGAGAAACCAAGGACGAGATTCGGTAGCTACATAGAAGGGACTATTTAACCAAGTTTGTTGATTTTTGACACCACTCCATTTGGGAGTTCCGGGAATATATTTATAGTAAAGACAGAGTGCAGTTTTAATTAAACTGGCAATTCCGGAAGCTACATAGGTATGTCCAATATTAGCTTTAACGCTACCAATGGCACAGTTTAAACCTTCTGTATTTCCTGGATAAGCTTGCAGCAAACCTTTGATTTCTGCTTCGTCTTCTTCAGGGATACCGCTTCCAAAAACTTCTAAATAATTAACATCTTGGGATTTGATATCCGCCATTAATAATGCTTGTTGGCAAACTTGGTTTACCATTGCTGCATCGGGTGAAACTAAGTTAGTTGTTAATGCATTTTTACTTGCTTGTTGTGCGAAACTAATGGCATCAATTACAGCATATATTCGCTGATTATCTTTGATAGCCTTTTCATGGCTTTTTAAAACTACTGCACCTGCACCTTCCCCAACTATCCAACCATTGGCTTTTTGGTCATAGGAAAGAGTATTCACACCTTGATTAACAGATGCAATTTGATTACGTAAGAGTACATTCTCTATCCCACCACCTAAATCTACAGCACCTACTAGTACTGCATCAGCTTCCCCTGTAGTTAGTAGATGTTGGGCAATTTCCAAAACCTTGAAAGTAGAATTTTCGCCAGCAGATACACTAAAAACTGGTGCAGAAAAATCCCAGAGTGAAGAAATCCGACTCGCCATAATATTGGCTATGTAACTGACAAATTCACTACTATCTACAGGATTATGTATTCCATCCTTAACAATGGTTTCTAACTGGGTAACTTTATCAGATGGTAGAGAAATTTCTCCCGCAATTAATCCTTCCTTGACTTGCCATTCTGTATTCCAACGTTGTTGAATCTGATGGACAGAAAGTTCGGTGTCATTAGCAATTAAAACCGCAACATTACTTCCTGGTTCAATTCCCGCATCTTTTAAAGCACGTTCAGCAACTTTCAGCATCAACAACTGTTGCTGATTTAGCTTTTCTAACTCATTGGGAGGAATTTTACTAGCAATAGTATCAATTTCAAACTCTTTAATATATCCCCCCAGAGGTGCTTTACCTTCCAGAAAACCATATTTTTTAAGTAAATCTTCTTGGGTTTCTACCCCATGCCATCTTTTTTCAGGCAAAGGTATAAAATGCTGCTGATTTTTATAAATACTACCTTCAAAAGCATCTAAACCATCACACTCACCAAAGAATGCATCCATACCCACAATTGCAACTTTAGCGGGTTTCAGTGGTTCCGATGGTTGAATAGGTTCTGTAGTACTTCCCTCTTCCAAAATCATGTGTGCGTTAGTTCCACCCAAACCAAAAGCACTGATAGCAGCACGTTTCAACGGGGAATTATTTACCCATTGGGTATGACTCCTAACAATACGCTGTGGTGAAATTACATTATCTTCACTACCAAAAGGATTAGTAATATTGATAGTCCCGGGGATGACACCCTTAGACATACTCAATAATACCTTCATCAGACTCACAGAACCCGCAGCAGTCAGCAAATGACCGACATTAGACTTTACCGAACCAACTAAAGGTGAGGCTTGATGCTTACCAAAAAAGGTTTCTATAGAGTTAAACTCAGTATTATCTCCCAACAAAGTACCAGTAGCATGACACTCCAGATAATCGATTTGTTGGGGACTGATTTCAGCCTCTTGATAAGCGCGTTCAAAAGCCAGAGTTTGTCCCTTAGAATTAGGACTAAGCAGGTGTTTACCCTTACCATCGTTGGAAAGTCCATTACCGCAGATAGTACCATAAATGCGATCGCCATCTCGAACTGCATCACTATAGCGTTTGAGGACAAACATACCTGCTCCCTCAGCGGTGAGCATTCCTCGTGATAATCTATCTAGAGGACGACTAATGTCGTTGTCTTCTGGATAGCCTTGGATACCAGAAAACAGCATCCTGATAAATAAGGGATCTGCGCAGCTTATACCTCCAGCCAACATTAAATCAGTTTTGTGTGTCCACAGGTAGTGGGAAGCCAGTCGTATTGTATATTGGGGAGATGAGCAAGCTGCATCGATGCAAAAATGGGTACTTGAGAGGGAAAAAGCCTGAGCAATCATGGCTGCTGGCATTCCCGATATCATAGCATTATAGATTGAGGCTGTATCGGGTAAAGTAGGAGGTAAGTCAAAGTCTGGTTGTTGTAATAGTTCTCGAATTGCAGGTGTGAGGACTTGTTGATAAATTGGTGCGAATAATTGGTTGGAGGATTTGGTAGGTAGGGAAAGGGTACCTAATATGACTCCACATTTGGTTAGGATGGATGGGTTTTGCAGGTAACCGCTATCCTGTAATGCTTGTTTAGCAGTGTATAAAGACCATTTAAAGGTGTTATCGAGTTTATCCAGGAATTCCCCAGGTAGGTTGTATTCGTTGGGGTTAAATTGGAAGTCGCGGATAAACCCACCCCGGAGGGAATAAATTTTGTCGGGTTTCCCTTTAGTTGAATCATAAAATATTTGGGGATTTACTCCTAGTTCTTGGACAGTTATAGATGATGTGGAGTCTTTTTGTTGGATGAGGTTTTGCCAAAATTCTTCTGGTGTTTTAGCGTCGGGGAAGAGACATGATAATCCGATGATTGCTATTTTTTCCATTGTTTATTACCTTATTAATTTAACCCGTACTTCTAACCTGTTTAGATTGCACTCTTGCGTTATTGTTTGCGTCTAATATGTAAGATAAGAAAAAAATAACCGCAAAGACGCAAAGTACGCGAAGGAAGAGAAAGAAGAGAATATCTGTTTGCTTTTTATGATTTTGGTTGCATAAGTTTAGCGGGAAAAATTATGCCTTTAGCGTCTAGGAGACGGGAGTATAGTTTACCGTTTTCATCGTGAATGAAGAAGTCTGCTGTGACTCCTGTTGTGGTTTTGTTTTTGACTTCGCAGGAAACGTAAAAGGATGTGTTGCTGGGGGTTTTTGCAAACTGTTCGTATGTTGTTAGTTGTCCGGGAAGACAAATTTCTTGGTGGAAGTGACATAACCAAATCCATAAACCGTGGGTGCTTAAGTCTGTGGTAAAACCATTTACCCAATATGCAGGAAATTGTCCTTGTTTTTGTCTACTAATTTCTTCCCAGAAGCATTCGGTGGTGATTTTTTCGGAACTAATGTTTATGACTCTTTTAATTTGTTGGAAGGATGAACCATGAAAGAGTGCGGTGTTTCCTGTTTGATAAAAGTCTTTACCTGTGGTGGTGATGATGTTGTCTGTTGTGAGATTTAGTCTTTCGTAGGTGGGTGCGGGGGGAATGTCTCGTAGGAGTTTGACATTAGCACTAAAGTGATAAATGGTTTTGCCATCGGGGGTTTTACTGGAGATTTTACCTTGGAAGTTAACTTCGTAATTTTCGGAGTTTTTGGAAGTTTCTTGTAAGTCGAGAAAGTATTCTTTGGCGAGGGTTTCGTTAAAGGTAATTCCTTTTAAAACCCGGAAGTCTGTACAACTGAATGCTTTATAACCTGGATATAATTTTTCACAGGTATCGGAAATCCAAGAAACGGCACAGGTAGCAGGTAAAACGGGATTTCCAGCGATAACATGGTCTAGTAAAAAGGGATTATCTGCTAATGTTAATTGACGACGAATACGATAACTGTGCAATTCCGGTTTTATGGATACTGCGGGGGGAATGGTGGGACTACCAATTACTAGTTGAGTGGTGTCATGATAAGCAGGATGTAACTCATTAACTAACATTTTGGTTCCCGCTTCGATGGGAATAATATCAATCCCTCGTTTCGCAAATTCTTTTTTCAATTGTGGTGTTACCATCCCACTATCCCAAGCACCCCAATTGATAGCCACAACGTGACAGTTAGGATATTTAGATTTAAATAAATGGGCAGATTTATTGAGAATTTCGTTAGCAAGAGCGTAATCTGATTGTCCTATATTGCCGTAAAAGCCAGTGACGGAAGAATATAAAACAAAATGTTCAAGATTATTGGGATTAATGCAAGATAAAATATTTTCCAATCCCTTAACTTTAGCAGCATAAACCTTTTCAAAATCCTGTTCTGTTTTCTTCTCAATTAATTTATCTGCTAAATTACCCGCACCGTGAATTATTCCTGTAACTTCACCCATCTTTTCCACAGCAGCAGCAATTTTTTGATGTACAGCTAACGCATCTGTAACATCAACACTCACATATTCTGCTTCCCCACCAGCTTGTTGAATTGCTGATAGTGTTTGTCTAATTTCTCGACTGGATGCAATTTGATTATAAATCTTTTGCACTTTCATGGGTGTCGGTTTCTCTCCTTGGGAGATTAAACTTTCCATGATGCGTTTTTTTAATGTTGCTTCTTCAAAACAATCCTCTGCAAAATCCGGTTCTTTGGTCAAAATTTCTGAACGTCCAAGTAAAATAAATTTGCAAGGATATTGTTGTGCTAATTCAACAGTACATTTAGCAGTAATCCCCTTTGCACCACCACTAACTATAAACACAGAAGAGGGACGAATTTTAGTTTGTACAGTCATATTTTCTCCTATTATGTATTCATGAAGCGGAATCTATATTTGTGTCTTAGTGTCTACGGTGCAGGTATGATGTCAAGCATTGTCGTAGACTAGCGCAAAGTGTTATGTATTTTAATCTTAGACATCTTGCAAAACTCGGGAACTCTTAACAGAGAACAATGGACAAAAATTGAACAAAATACTATCAGAAAAATAATGAGAGAATAAGTCTAGGAATCCGGTTTGATTTTTGAAAATCAAATAGTAATCCTATATTTTCTTTGTGAAAATCATGGCGATATTCATGTGAATGAGATAATTTTGCTGGTTGTTATTCTTCTTGGGAGATGATGATTTAAGCAGAAGTAGAGCGATAATTATAAATCCCATAATTACGGCAATAATAATTGAAGTTGGGATAGTATCTGTGAGGGGTGCGTTTTCATCTAAAAGTCGAATATCTCCCAAGTCATTCTTATCAGGTGATAGCCTTATGGAAGATTCATAAATTCTATAGCCATCAGCTTCAATGGTAAGGGTTCCTTGAATGCTGCTTCTTTCTCTATAATTAACTGTAAATCGATAAATTCCCTCTAAATCTGTGTAGGTGACAATTGGGGTAGCATCATTAAGAGTTAAAGTAATTTTAGCTCTACTTATGGGAGCTTGTCTGTATTGATCGATAACTCGACCAATATAATTTACTTGTGGATTCCTGGTCATGTTTTCATATTTAGTTAGAAGAGATAATTAGTTATAAGTGAGGAGTTATGAGTTATGAATGATGAGTGTATGTCAGAGACATTCGGTGTAGGGTGGAGTTAGAAATTATCAATACTGAGTGTACTTCAAAGACGTTCGGTGTAGGGTGGATTTATAAGTTATGAATGATGAATTATCAGTCCTTATTCTTAACTTTTAACTCCTAATTCCTGGGCGCAAGCATTGCGCCCCTACTAATTCCTGGGCGCAAGCATTGCGCCCCTACTAACTTTTGATTTTTTACCTGTTTGTTGTCGCTTTTAAGGTAACTCTTCCTTGGGAACCGTAAGCAATTTCAGTCAAGTAATGATTGGGGTCGTGAAGTTCTGCTAAAATATGTTGTGCTGATGTTTCGGGATTAATTTCTGGACTAATGTCAATGGCTCGACAAAAGACTTTTGACCATTCCCAAATCAAGGTTTTAGTTAATCCGAAAAGTCCAGCACCAATTGCACCAAAATTACCTTGATGTTGTAATCCAAATGCTCCATCTAACCTCGCTACGGTGCAAAAACAACTACGTCCATTTGCTGCTTGATTTAGGGTTGCTTTCAGATGTTTAGCCATGAAGAAGATGTGTTTAACAATGGCTTTTTCTGCTGGTAAGAAAGCAATTGGATTCTCATTACCTGTAAATACCGGATGGAGATGGATAAATGCACCGATGGAACCGTAATTTGTGGTAATTAGATTTAGTTGTTGTTGTAGGTGTTCTTCACTCAAATCTTCGAGGGTGACGCGATGAACTCCTGGAGGAAGGGGAGATTGATGAGGAACTAAGGATGAAGGGAAGTTTAAAACTACTAGTTTCCATCCTCGTTCCCTTAATGATTCTGCAAGTTTAGAGGTGGTGAGGGAACCATCGTCGGTAATTAATCCGATGTGTCCCTCTGGTAAAGAAATTTCCCAAAAGTCTGGTGGTGGAAGAACTTCTAGTTTTGCGGGAAGTCGTTTGACGTTATCAATTACTTCCCTGGGGTGACTAATTCTTTCATGGTGTGGCTTTTTTTTTTCACCCCCAGCTAACTTCTGGAGATACTCGACTATTTGATTAATGGTACGTAGTTCTCCTAATTCTTCCACGTTATCAGGTTTGGGTAAGTCGGGATACATCTCTTGTAATGCACCCATGATTTCTACCCGCTTGATAGAATCAATCCCCAAATCTGCTTCCATGTCCATGTCGAGTTCTAACATCTCGACGGGATAACCTGTTTTCTCGCTGGTAATGGCTAGGAGATTCTCAGCCAGATTAGTTAAATCTATACTTACACCAGTTGCGGATTCCGTTTCTGGATTAACCGCTACAGGTTCGCTGACAGAAACTTCCGGTTGAATTTCTGGTGTTGGTTCGGGGGTAGCAACCGTCTCAACCACAGTACTTGTTTCAACTTGAGGAGTAGCTACTTCCACCGAGGATTTCTTCGCTACCAAAGATTGCAAATATTCTACCGTCTGATTGATAGTACGCAATTCCCCTAATTCTTCTACATTATCAGGCTTGGGTAAGTCGGGATACATTTCTTGTAATGCACCCATAATTTCTACCCGCTTGATAGAATCAATCCCCAAATCTGCTTCCATATCCATGTCGAGTTCCAGCATCTCCACAGGATACCCAGTTTTCTCGCTGGTGATGGCTAAAAGATTATCAGCCAAATTGCTTAAATCAACTGCGACTGCGGGAGTTGTTGCAGGTTCGCTGACAACAGGTGCAGAAATTTCCACCACTGGTTCGGGTTCCACTTCCACCACCTTATCCATCAATGCAGTAGTGCCATTTTTAACCACAGGCTTTGATTCCGTTTCCCAGAAATTAGCGGTGGGAGGTACAGGACTCTCTTCTTTTACTGGTTGTGGTTGGGGTTCCCAGAACTTAGCAGTGGGAGGTACGGGACTTTCTTCCTTTACTGCTTCTACCTCTAGAAGTGGTGGTAACTCTTTGGTAGGAAATACGCCATTTTCAGGAATAGTAACATCAGTAGAAACCACAGGCTGACTTGTCTTTTCTGCACCAACCAACCGTCCATACTCCTGCTGAATCAGTTGGAAGAAATTCTTAGTATATTCTACCTGCTCATGAAGATATTGCTCATGGATACGCAGAGTATCACCCTGTTGGGAATGAAACTGCATCATGCTACGCTCTAAACTAGACATGATTTGCGCTGCATCCTCAGAACCTTTACCTTCCGCAAACAAAACATTTTGCTGCTGCATCAATTGGAAGAAAGTTCTTGCATATTCCACCTGATGGTTGAGGTAGTTTCCGTGAACCTCTAAATTCTGACTTTGATTTTCTTGGAACTGCGTCAGAACGTACTCTAAACTAGCTAATACCTGCTGGTAATTCACGAACTTGTCTTGACTTTCCATAGTCTGGTGTAGGGGAGTGGAGAGATTGGGAGTGAGGGAAGTGTGGAGAGTGTGGGGAGTGTGGGGAGTGGGGGAAGAAGAGGTGACTTTATGGGTTAAATCGGTAATCTTCAGTTTTGATTTATATGCCTTAGAAGTACCATTTTTACCATTTTGCAGATTTGCACTCTCACCTTCTTCTCTCTGTTCTCCAGAAAATTCTTTCTTTGTGTTCTTCGTGTCTGTGTGGTTAATTACCTCTTCCTGACTAACTTCCGCAACCGACCCAACCTTTACCTGATACCCATTCTGCAAAGCTTCCGCAAACGCTTTTTTAGTCTTATCAGACACAAAATTGCTACCATTTAACTGGAAACTCAACCCCTTCTTATCCTTCTTCTTCACCCCAGGTACAACCTGATAAGGATCGAGATTCTGCAAAGACATCCCAGCAACCCGCAACTGAACCACCCCTTCCCGCAAACACCGATCACTATCTTTTTGAGGAGTCGGATTCAAAGCTACCGCTAAATGGGGACGATCGCCTAAAATATCCTTAACCAAGTTCGTCAAAACCTTCCTCGGACCAAATTCGACGAAACAGTAACCACCAGCACCGTAGATATTTTCAATCTCTTGCTTAAACAGTACCGAATTAGACAGGTGAGTCTCCAACAACTTCTGAATTGCTGTTGTTTCCCGGGGATACTCCTTACCTGTGACATTGGTATAAACAGGAACCTTAGGAGATTGGAACTGAACACTCTTAATGGCGATCGCAAAAGACTTCTGAGCAAAAGCAATTAGGGGTGTGTGGAAAGCAGAAGCCACAGGTAATAATACCGCTGCACATCCTTGTTCCTCCAATACCCGCTGCACCTTCTTAATTTCCGGTGTCGGACCTGCTAAAACTACCTGACGAGGGGAATTAAGATTAGCGATCGCCACCTGGGGGAAATTATGAAGTATAGATTCTATCTTACTTAGCTCTGATTTCACCGCCAACATTGCCCCCGTATCGTAATGGGGGTCTTTGGGAGCCGCCATTGCTTTACCCCGGGATTTAACTAGGAAACAGTAGTCTTCTTCACTCAGTACCCCTGCTGCCCAGAGAGCGGTAACTTCCCCAAAACTGTGTCCAGCCACAAAATCGGCATTAAATCCTGCCTGTTTGAGGATATTATACATCCCCGCGCTTAACATTCCGATGGCGGGCTGAGCATATTGCGTCCGTTGCAAGGCATCAATTTGCTCTTTCTTTTCTGCTTCATCAAATACCGCAGGGGGAAAGACAACTTCTGAAACCGACTTTAAGTTATCTTTGAGCAGCAAACTGTCCATACAGCCATACATCCGCCGCATTTCGGGGAAATTCATCACAATTTCCCGTCCCATTTCCAAATATTGGGAACCTTGTCCGGAGAATAAAGCGACTACTTTACCACTCAACTCCATCCCCGCAGCGCGGTAGTAAATTCCTTGGGGATGTTCCCAAGCTGGTGCTGAGGCTTTGTTTTTCAACAAGTCCACAGTCATTTGCAAGAATTTACAAGCTTGGGTGCGAGAATCAGATACAAAGCCCACTCTCGCCGCATTTTGAGGAATTTCCCCAGATTTACAGGCTTCCAGGAGATTGAGATAATGTTGCTCTCCCTCTTGGGATTGCAAATTGCTTAAAGTTTCTTGACACTTCTCCAGTAACTGGGTGGGAGTATCAGCAAACAGCAACACTTCCGAAGGGGTATTGTGCAAGCGATAAGGTTGATGATGTTCCCCTTGGTACTCTTCCAACACCACATGGTAATTAGTACCCCCAAAGCCAAAGGAACTCACCCCTGCACGTCTGGGTGCTTCTCCCTCTGCACGAATCCAAGGACGAGTTTGGGTATTGAGGTAGAAGGGGGAATTTTCGATATTTAATTTGGGGTTGGGTTGAGTAATGTTAATGGTTGGTGGTAATATCTTATGGTGCAATGCCAACGCCGTTTTGATCAAACTAGCGGCACCTGCTGCAGCTTTGGTGTGCCCTATTTGGGATTTAACAGTTCCCAAGGCGATTTGTTGTAATTTAGGGTTGTGTTGCCCAAAAAACTGCCGTAGGGAACCGAATTCCGTCGGATCTCCTGCCATGGTTCCCGTACCATGTGCCTCAATTAGGGTAACAGTTTCCGGGGCAATTCCTGCATCTTCGTAAGCGCGATGTAAAGCATTAACTTGCCCTTCTTTGCGGGGAGCATAAATACTCTTATAACGTCCATCGCTGGAAGTACCCATGCCTTTAATTACGGCATAGATTTTATCATTATCCCGCACCGCATCATCCAACCGCTTCAGCACCATCATCCCGATGCCTTCACCCAACATCATCCCGTCAGATTTAGCATCAAAAGCCTGCACCTTATCCCCAGGAGACACCGCAGGAGTTTTGCTGAAACTAATATAAGCGGTGATGGAATTATCAGTATCCACCCCACCTGTAAGCATCATATCACAACGATGCTCAACCAGTTCGCTAATTGCCATTTTTAAAGCTGCCAGAGAACTCGCACAAGCAGCGTCAACGGTGCAATTTATCCCTCCCAAATTAAAGCGGTTAGCAATTCTTCCGGAAATCACATTTGCTAACATTCCAGGGAAAGCATTTTCATCCCATTTCACATAAGCACTTTGGATTTTTTCAATGATTTTTTCTGCATCTGATTCAGATAAACCACTACTTAAAAGTGCCTTCTTCCAAACAGGATATTGCAACCGTGATGCTAGGGGAATCCCCAACTTTAAAGCCGCAGAACCTAAAATTACCCCCGCAGCTTCTCGATTAAACTCCTTACCTTCACCATAACCAGCATCTTCTAATGCTTCCTTAGCCACCACCAAACTTAAAAGTTGGGAAACATCAGTAACTTCTAAAATATTCGGGGGAATCCCAAACTCCATAGGATTAAAATCCACATGGGGAATAAATCCACCCCGCTTACAATAAGTTTTATCCTTTGGTGTTCTGGGATTAGGATCGTAGTAATCATCTACATTCCAATGGGTTTCTGGAATATCAGTAATACAGTCAATTTTATTAACAATATTTTGCCAATAATCCCTCAAAGTTCTGGCTTGAGGAAATATAGAAGCCATGCCAACAATGGCTATAGGAGTATATTGCAATTGCCTATTAATTTTGTGGACTGACAGAGATGGTTCCGACCTCATTTTCTTCTCCTCAATAAACCTAATTACAGCCTGTTCGCAATCGTCTATCTCCTCTGACAATTGTGCTAAGGCAGTATCAATCCAAGAAGCAGACATAGGATTAAATTTTGGTAATGTAAATTGCTAAATCGCAACAAATGAAAGTAGCTATCCTATCTGCGAACCCTCATCAAATTGCTATCAAAAATCTACCCAGGTTACACATACCATCATTCTTACAGGCATATAGGAAAGCATTTAGATAATACTCGACTCATGGGGTAGTAAGTCGATGACATTATTGCCACTGGAAAAATAATCTTGTAGCGCTAAAGCGGCTTCACCAGTGAACTCCATCCATTGATTTTGGTAGAGATTTGGGGAAATAGTTTCCCATTCTAATGATGGAACATTGGGATTTGCTATCAAAATAGAAACGCTTTTTTCTCCAGATATAGTTTGACAATCTAGCCTTACCGCAGCAACGTAGTTTGTGTTGATAACAACGTTCTGGATCTTGATAAATGCCATAGCCAGTTGCGACTTTCAAGATAATATAGTTTAGAAAATTGAGCCACGAAAGTTTGACAAATCCGTTACAGAACCAAAACATATAAATATCGGAATTAATCAAACAATTGAGCCACCCATGAAACTCTCGAATGGTGATAGCAACCAGGCTAGCGAGAATTTTTAATTTTGAATTTTAGATATTTAATTTGGGATTACATTCACAATCTAAAACTCAAAATTACAGGACTCAGTTAGAAACCTTGTCACTCATAAACATTTGAATTAATAAAAACACTAACACAAATAAGAGAGACATAAACATGTTTAATCGGCTTTTTCAGGAACAATTTTCAAATTTATTCGACACCAATTAGGACTTTTTGTTGTGAATAGTATAATTACAAACGAATATTTTTGCGTAAATATTTGTTGCTGGATAACGGCAAACATTAATTGTACCTTGAGGAACAGCTAATCAATTTATCGCTGTATCTTGATTAACTGATTAAATCAATACATACAACCCAGTAATGCTATTTTAGATGTTTTTCAGCAGAACATGATAATTAAGTGAGGAATTTGTGATTTTTTAAATTCACAAAAATGAACTATAATATTAGCAATTTATCTAATAGGTAAATATTCATCTTTCTAGAAAATTGCCTTGATATTGCTGATACTGTTTATTTTTGAATTTCTGCTATGAAATTAGTAGGGTGTGTTATTGCGAAGCATAACGCACCAAAATAATGGTGTTGGCTATCTATAAGATTAGTAGGGTGTGTTATTGCGTAGCGTGTTAGACACGTAAAGCCTACGGCATAGCTAAGCGCAAAGTGCACGCTCCGCGTTAACGTAGTTCCTCTGAAAGAGGCACGCTTACCGACGTTCGCGTAGCGTGTCGCGAAGCGACTCAGTCGTTCTCGTTCGCTGAAAGCGTTCCCGAAGGGTAGAGTAGTGGCTTCCCGTAGGGTAGCGCATCCCGCAGGGTAGCATAAAGCACTAAAATATAGCGATTTTCACTTGGGTCTAATACACCAGGGATGGATATCCCTGCCCATCCTAATTTCACCGATTCCCTTTGTATTGTACACCCTCCGGGAAGGCTACCCTACGGGAACACCTAACGGTGAACGCCTACAACCGAAAACCGCTATAATTTGATACGAGGCAGAGCCTCGTTGTATGCATTTCCAGGCTTAGCCTGGAAACGAGTTGCTGTTTCCTATTCCCTGTTCCCTGTTCCCCGTTCCCTGTTCCCTGTTTCCTATTCCCTGTTCCCCGTTCCCTGTTCCCTGTTCCCTATTCCCTATTCCTAAAAACATCAGGATGGCACTTTAGTAATTGCTGCTGCTGTTTGGGGTTGCCCTCCAGTCAACTTTTGCCAGCGGATGATACCACGACTAACAACCTCTGGGTTATCATCCCCAATAAAGCAAGTACGTCCCATTCTCTCACAAGCTACTATGATTTCACCATATCCCATAAATGGTGCAATGACAAAATTATTGGGATTAGTGTACAAATGTAGTAAATAGGTGACTATTCCCTCAACTCCATTGATATTAACTGGTGTTTGCGGCTTAGAGATTTCTTCATAGGAAAAAATTCCTACATAGATATCGCCAATTACCAATTCATAGCGAAAAGGCATAGCAGTCTGTCTACAAAACTGATAAATTCCCCCTTGGGTGCGCATTACAGCCACAACCCTAGCCTGAGAAACCAGGTAATCGTGATTCCATGTAGGTGATAAAGTGGCGATCGCTAATGCCGCATTTGAGGGTAGGAGGTTAATAAAATCCTTACCAGCGGTATCCCCACAATACACCAGATGCCTTTCTAGCATCCATTCCTTACCCTGTTCCATTTTTGGGAATTGAGGCACATTGTTGGCGATTTTTAGTGGGGGTTGGGTATGTTTGGAAGCTAACCTTGCTTCTTTTTGAGCGATCGCATTTTTCACAGCCAGCATTTGTAACTCTTTTTGCCTAGTTTTCGCTGCTTCTAAGATTTGACTTTGACGTTCGACTTCTTGTTGTTCTCCTTTGGCTTGAGCAAGTTCTAGAGCTTTTTGTGCTGACTCAGCCAAAGCGAGTTCTTTCTTACCAGTCCTTGCTATTTTTAATAATTCAGTAGTACTTTTAGCAATTACGGTTCCTTTAATCATTTCTTTAACTTCTGGGACAATACTTTTGGCAATTTGCTTTCCATGTTGCAAAGTGCGCTCAGAATATCCCACTTCTTTTGCTAAATCCAAAGTAGTCTTGGTTGGAGGTGAAAGCATTTCGCCACCTTGACGAGTATATTGATTATCCCCTGCTTTAGCTCTTTGTCCCATTTTGGTTAATAATTCATCCCTCTCTAGCCATAATTCAGCACGTTCAAGGGGTTCTAACTCATTACGGATGAGATTTTCGTCAATCTCCGCTAAACGAGCTTGTTGAGAATTTTGGTAATTTACTATATTGCACTCTATTACTTCTAACCCCAACAGCTTACAAGCGGTGAGACGGTGCAATCCTGCAATCAAATTGTGCTGTTTATCGATGGTGATTGGGTTTAATAAACCGTTGTTTTGAATCGATTCCATTAACTCAACTACCTTTTCATCCTTAATGGGACGACGGTTAGCACCAATGTGAATTTGTTCTATAGATACTTTAGGCATAATTTCTTATTATTGATTTTTGGCAGTCAAAATACTAAAAATGGGATATACCCAATATATTTCATCGGCAGAATTATCAATTTGAATTTTCTAATAAGTTTTGCTGAAGTTGCTTTACGCGGGATAAATACAATTTAGTTTGTAGCAAAATGAACAGAAACTTATTAATTATAAACGGCATAATTTAATGAATGAATGTCAAAATATATTTGTAGTTAAAGTTACATTTTAACAGCGCTGAATATGGGTCAATGTCTTGACAATATCTAAAGGTTTTACCATAATTAAAGAGGAAATTTTAAAAGTTTTGTCTTTATAGATCAGAGTAATTTGATAGTCCATAAAAACAGATATAATAAATATTATCTGTTATATCTGTGAAAATTAAAACAACCCTCTCAAAAAATGGGTTTTCCATCAACAAATTACCGGAATATTTGATACTTAAACAATACTTTTGAAATATCATCTCACGTGTTTTAGGTCTACAATGTTTTCTACTTGTTTTCTGCAGTTTATCTCCACGAACAAGTATATTTTCTCTGCACTATAAGAGGTTATTTATAAAGTAAACCTTAAGACCCAAAAAACCGGTTTTTTTTGAGGATAATTACGATGCGGATTCGATACTCCACCTATAGAAACCGGATTTCTCCCTACGCCCATAGACTTAATATTTACTTGATAAATGGTCTCTAAAAGTAAAGATAAACAGCACTAAAAATATAACAGCAATTAATTAGCTTAAGAGATTGTTGAGGTATAAAACTTACAGCATATTTTATATTTATGAAGTACAATCTGACGGGCAAGGATGCCCCGCAGTCGCTACAACTTTGGAAAAGCAACGCGCTGCTCTCCATCACACAATAGTTTTACAATTTATTTTTGTACCTCATTTACTTGCAAAATGTTATATGAGTAGTAAACTTTTGAATGGGTGACTTGCTCCCAGCGCTATATCTACTATTTTTCGTTGCAAAAAATGCAGTATTAGTAGAGAAAATCAAGTAGTTTTAATTAATAGAAATAGCCATTAAAGCTCTTTCTTGGTACAAGTAGAATTGGAATATAAATATGACATCAGAACAGCAAACCCAGACCTTTTTCAAACCTGTACGCTGGCGGATGATTGTTGCAGCTTCTGTAGTTGTAGTAGCTGGCTTAGTATCTTTTCATAGCTGCTCTAAAATAGACTCTCAAACACCAATTAAAGAAGCAAAAACTCAACCCACTACACCAGCGAGAGTAGCCATAACTGCTTTAGGCAGGATAGTACCTGAAGGCGAAGTTATTCAACTATCTGCTCCCAGTTCTTTGAGTGGTGTCAGAGTTGAAAAACTATTAGTAAAAGAAGGAGAAAAAGTCAAAGCCGGACAAGTCGTGGCTTGGTTACAAGGATATAGCAAAGCTACAGCAGCTTTGCAACAAGCAAAAGATAAAGTTAGAATTGGTCAGGCAAAATTAGCACAGGTAAAAGCTGGAGCTAAATCAGGAGATATTGAGGCACAAAAAGCCAATATTGCCCGTTTAGAGAGGCAATTAAGTGGAGAAATTTCCACCCAAAAAGCAGCCATTGCTCGCTTACAAGCTGAATTAGAGAATGCTCAAACAGAGAACAATCGCTATCAACAATTATACAAAGACGGTGCTATTTCTGCCTCTGCTGCTGATGCCAAAGAATTGCAAATGAAGAGCGTACAACAGCAGTTGAAACAAGCTGAAGCTAACCTTACAAGTACTAAGAATAATATTAAAGAACAACTCAAAGAAGCAAAAGCCAGACTAGGGAGTATCAAAGAAGTCCGTAGTGTAGATGTGGAGTTAGCAAAAGCAGAACTTAAAAGTGCCATGACTGCTGTTACCCAAGCAAAAGCCGAACGAGATTTAACCTATGTGACATCACCGATAGACGGCAAAGTTTTGAAAATTCACGCTAAAACTGGAGAAGTAATTGCTACCACAGGGATTGTAGAGATAGGTAAAACATCTCAAATGTATGCAATTGCCGAAGTTTATCAAACAGATATTGAGAAAGTACATGTAGGTCAAAAAGCGACCATTAGCAGCACAGCTTTTAGTGGTAAATTGCAAGGAACTGTCAGCGATATTGGTTTATTAGTTGATAGACAAAATATCTTAAGTATTAATCCGGGAGCAGATACTGACCGCAGAGTAATTCAGGTAAAAGTTCGTCTCGACAATCCAAAAGATAGTCAAAGGGTGGCAGGTTTAACCAATTTACAAGTAGATGTTGCCATCAAAATCTAACATTATTTGTTGTTGTTTGTGAATCTCAAAATCCACATTTGCACCTGCGTGAATCATGTTTTTTAAAACTCCCTTGGGATGGCTACAACTAGCCAGAAACAAAATTCGTTCTTTAGTTGCTGTAGCTGGTATTGCTTTTATTATCATTTTAATGTTTATGCAACTTGGGTTCCAAGATGCTCTATATTCTAGTGCTACCCAAGTGCATCGTAACTTAAGAGGGGATTTATTTTTAGTGAGTTCACAATATAAATCCTTGACAGCAATCCAAAGCTATTTTCGGACTCGTTTGTATCAAGCATTGGGGTTTGATGGTGTCGAATCCGTTGCTCCCATGTCTTTGGGATTTGCTAAATTTAAAAATCCCGATACTGGTCAGAAATATTCAATTTATGTGATTGGTGTTCAGCCAGGAAAACCAGTCATGAACATTCCAGAAGTTCAGGAAAATATAGATAAAATCAAAGTTCCAGATGTGGTACTTTTTGATAGAAAATCTCGACCAGAATTTGGGGATGTTGCCAAAAAATTTGAGGAGGAACAAAGAGAGCAAATCATAGAAATATTTCCCTTTGATTCCTTAAGGGGTTATAGGGTAAGAGTGGGTGCTTTATTTAGTTTAGGTCCTTCCTTTGGGGTAGATGGTAACTTAATTGTAAGTGATACCACATTCCTGAGAATTTTCCCTAATAGTCGTCCTTCAGAAATTATAGATGTGGGAGTAATTGCACTCCAACCTGATGCCGACCCCGAAAAAGTACGAGCAGATTTACAAGCTAAACTTCCTCAAGATGTAAAGATATTCACCCACAAAGAATTTATTGATTATGAGAAAAACTATTGGGCTACTAGAACCCCCATAGGATTTATTCTCAATTTAATGTTGACAATGGCTTCAATTGTGGGTGTGGTGATTGTTTACCAAATTCTTTACAGCAATATCTCTACACAATTGATTGCTTATGCAACATTAAAAGCCATCGGCTATGAAACTAATTATTTATTAATAATTGTCTTTCAACAGGCTTTTATTTTATCAGCTTTGGCTTATATACCAGGATTTGCTATTTCAATATTTCTCTATGATTTTGCTATGGAAGCTACAAAATTACCAATTATGATGAGCTTTCATAATGCGGTATTAGTATTAATTTCATCAATGTTAATGTGTATGACATCGGGAGCACTAGCTATCAATAAACTCCGTTCCACAGATCCCGCTGATATTTTCTAACATTAACTCCTTATCAGGAAAAGTTAACAGACAATTAATTTCTATAACCCGGAAATCTCTACAACTGACTGAAACAGTATTTAAAGGAATAAGATTGTAGTCCTATTTATTAAGGGCTATTTATCTCTGTAAACAACATTCAAATACGTAACTATTCGGATATGAACCTGAAAGACAAAACTATCCTGATTACTGGTATTGGGGAATTTATCGGCTTACGAACTGCGGAACTAGCTATAGGTAAAGGTATAAAAGTTAGCGGATTGCAAGAAGCAGTTTATAAAGCTAAAAAAGCCCAGAATTTTGGCGCTAAGGTAATTGTTGGTAGTGTTACTGATTTAGCTACAGCCGAAATGGCTTGTCAGGGAGTAGATATCGTCATTCATACAGATGAAATTGCCAAAGAAGGTGGTGCAATTAAAGAATTTCGTCAGGTAAATGTTGACGGTAGCATTAACATGGCAAAAGCAGCAAAAAAAGCTGGAGTCAAAACCTTTGTTTATATTTCCAGTGGGTTGGTTTATGGTTTTAATTATCCCAAAAATGTCCAAGAAGATGGACCTTTATCAGGAGATGATAATCCCTATTGTCAAACAAAAATTGAAGCCGAGAAAGCCCTTATAGAATTGAATTCATCCCCAGACTTTGGTGTAATTATTATGCGAGCTGGAGATGTTTATGGACCAGGTAGCATTCCTTGGATAATTAGACCATTACTATTAATGCGTCAAAAATTATTTGCTGTAGCTAATGATGGGCAAGGGGTGATTAATCATGTCTATATTGATAATTTAATTGATGCCATTTTCTTAGCACTGGAAAAAGAAACCTACGGCGAAATATTTAATATTACGGATGGACAAGAAACCTCTTGGAAAGAGTATTTTACACAATTAGCAGAAATGGCAGGTTTACCAGCACCTTTTTCTTTGCCAAAAGACGAACTAAAATTATTTCTCAAACTCCGATATCAGGGACAAAAGCTATTTAGAAAGCCAGCGGATATTTTACCAGAAGCTGTAGATTTTATGACTCGTCCCTATGCTTATTCAATTGATAAAGCCCGGAAAATATTAAATTATGAACCAACAATTAATTTAGCAGAAGGTATGCAACTTACCAGAGAATGGCTGCAAAAAACTGACCTCAAACAATTTATGTAATGGGTAATTGGTAATTGGTAATGGGTAATGGGTAATGGTGAGTCCACCCCCGTGCGCGGGTTCCCCGCGTTGTTGGCTGAAAGCCTTCCCGTAGGGTGGGGAGTGGCGAACCCGAAGGGGTAATGGATAATTGAATAAAAATTAATCATATTACCTATTATCTATTACCTATTTTATGTTTTTAGGACTTACGCAACTGGCACATTTTTTCTTGTAGGGTGTGTGACGCTAAGAAACAACGTGAACGTAGAAATAAGACTTCCGACCTCACGCACCAGTTATCAATTGTGACACTATCGTAAGTCCTGGTTTTATGGAAATATATTAACAATTATTTGATTATGAATCAGTATCAACCACGTTTGAGTATTGGATTACCTGTATACAATGGTGAAAACTTTATCAGAGAAGCACTCGATTCAATTTTAAATCAGACATTTCAAGACTTTGAATTGATTATTTCCGATAACGCTTCTACAGATAAAACCGAGGAAATTTGCCGAGAATATGCCGCCAAAGATAACCGCATTCGTTATTACCGTAACGCCAAAAATCTTGGTGGTTCTCCTAATTTTAATAGCTGTTTTCAATTATCTCGTGGTGAATACTTTAAATGGGCAGCACATGATGATATTCTTGCTCCTAATTTCCTGCAAAAATGTATTCAAATACTAGATGAAAATCCCAGCGTTGTCTTATGCCATTCTCAAGTATCTATTATTGATAAAAATAGAAAATTTATTAAAAACTACGAACTTCATCTCAATGCTGATTCCCCAAAACCACATCAGCGTTTTCATGCATTAATGGCTAAACATTTATGTTATCCATGTTTTGGAGTCATACGTTCTAGTGCTTTGAAGGCAACACCACTTTTTGGCAGTTACGGTGCAGCAGATGCAATTTTATTGTTAAGATTGGGTCTTTTAGGCAAGTTTTATGAAATCCCAGAATACTTATTTTTTGCTCGCAGTCATTCCCAACACTCATTAAAGCTTTTATTCCCAGATTACATGTCTTTTACTAATAATAATCCCAAATTTACATTAAAAATGCTGCCTGATTTTGGTGGTTATGCAGTGTGGTTTGACTCAGCAAATAAAGGAAAAATTATGTTTCCACACTGGAGAATATTTTGGGAGTATTTGCGTTCAGCTTGGATGGGAAAAATGAACTGGTATCAGCGTTTATCTTGCCATATTAGTATAGTTACACAATTAAAAGGCACAGAACCTCTCTTGTTCAAAGATTTAGTCAATGTTACTCAAATATTAGCCAGAAGATTCACAGATAAATTCACACCTAAAACACCAATTCAGTAACAAAAGAGTAAATAATAAACCGATTACCCATTACCCATTTGAAGTACCGACTTAATTATGCAAAAACAATTTCGATTCAGCACTTTGATACTTGCTACTTTAGCAACTTGCACTTTAGCACAAATAGCCTATGCAGAACCTCGTACAATACTTACTGTAATTGTCGATGGTATCCGTCACCAAAAAGGAGAAATATGTCTGAGAGTTTACGACTCTGAGGTTGGATTTCCTCTGAATAATACTAGTGAAGTCAAAAGTGCTTGCACTCAAATTACAGGAACTTCCATCAAAAAGCAATTCTCTGGGTTGAAACCAGGTACTTATGCAGTTGCTGTAGTTGACGATCAAAATGGCGATCGCAAACTCAACAGAGACTTTTTTGGTATCCCCAAAGAAGGTTTTGGACTTTCTCGAAACCCAAAAGTATCCATCACCACTGGTACACCAAAATTTAGAGATACCAGTTTTGCTTTGAACAAGAATAAAACGATCAAAATTATGATGAAATATCAACTTGATTCATAAATACTTAACGGGGAACAGGGAACAGGGAACAGGGAATACTCATATCTTGCAAAAAAACCGGGTTTCTAAACGAAAAATTAAGGTTTTGAGACTGAGAGATTTGCAAGAAACCCGGTTTTTAGCCCAGGTGCAAGATGTCTGAATAGGGAATAGGGAATAGGGAATAGGGAATAGGGAATAGGGAACAGGGATTGTCTGTGATGGGGGATTTCAACCCCCATCAAGACTTACCAGCTATAGGTGGGGGACTCAGACCCGATGGTGGGAACAGGAAAAGAACCAGCAACACAAGCATAGAGAAAGCGAGGCAGCGCGTTGGTCGGGTTCCCCGACTTAAAGTGACTGCCGGGGTTTATAAACCCAAAATTAAGGTTTTGACAGGTCAATATCCTCAATAAACCCGGTTTCTGACCCAGGTGCAAGATGTGTGCTAAGAGTTCCCTCTCCCCCAGGGAGTTGAAAAAAGCCGGCAGTCGGATTTGAACCTGAACCAAGCCCCACAACCCTCGAAAACTCAATACTCAAACTTCCCTCATAAAAGGTCAACCTATTTTGTTTGAGTGAAAAATGAGTGATAAAATAAAATTAGGGGGAGACGGCACCTATGAAGGTTTTGAAGCAATCCTTGAAACTCTCAAGAATGTTTCTAAACGTCTCCCCAAAGGAGTGCGGCTGAAAAGGGAGAGAGATAGATATCTCAACTTCCAGATTACCTTACCCAGCGGCAAAAGGAAAGTTAAGCCTAGTGGTTGTGAGTTCACAGACTTAGGTATCTACCAGGCACTGGATAAAGCGTGGAAGATACGCAATGCACTAGACACATTCCAAACAGAGTCCCATCTGTGGGAATGGTACGACAAAGAAATACTAGGTAACAACAACATAGTTGATGACCTAATCACCTACCGTGAGATATTCGAGAAAATAGAGCAAAGTTACTGGGATTCCCGCAACCGGAACACCAGGCGAACACGGGGTAAAAGCATCCCCAATGATGTAGTCACTCTTAATAATTACTACGGCTTGGTTTTCAAGAAGTTCTCTAACTGGGACAAACAGCCTGAGTGGGATGAGATAAAATCTGTCCTATTCTCTTGGGAGCAAGGAACCAAACTTTTCAAAGATGCATACTCGGTCATCAAGCGCATCTGTCGTTTGTGCCCCAACCCAGATAAATTCCTGGGATTACTTGCTGAAATAGACGGTAGACAAACCATTTTCAAAGAGCGGCAATCTATCAGCCTAAAGCAGTTTCTAGATTGGCATCAACAAACCTTAGATAATGCAACAACTGATAAACACCTAGAAGTAAGGCAATCCTGGTTGTGGGTGTGTTCCATGTGCGTAGTCTATGGATTACGTCCTAGTGAAGCAGCGGCAATCACTAATCTCACTAAACCATACTCACAAGATGGGATAACCATACCAGCGCTGAACGATCGCAGCAACAAGTCTTTGTTGATTGTACTTCTAGATAAAACCTACTTCGGTACCACTATCAAAACTGGTGGCAGAATTTGTAGACCATTGGTAAATGATAAAGCGCTAATCGAACGCTTGCAAATTCAAGTCCCAAGAATGCCTGAGTATACACCCAGAAGCAACAATCCAAAAACAATAACAAATGGCTTTAGCAAGAACATGAGGGATAGGTTGAAGTACTGGAACTGTCCGGTTACCCAAATGTACGCGTTTCGCCATTTAGGCAACCAACTGGGGGAACAGTACGGTATCCCACAAGAAATTAGAGCTAGGAGTTTGGGACACTCAACTACCATTAATGACTCAATATACAAGCAACGTACCAACTTCCAGACCTCGATTGACATCTTAACTGAGCACGCTAAACAGCCCCTCGACTACGGGATGGCTACAAATAGATTAGAGGCACTTGGCTTCGACCTCTCAATACCTAGTGCTAGAGCCATTTTTAGAGTTATCTACCAGCTAGACGACTAGGTCTACCTTTTTTACTGTCAGTAATTACTGTCAGTAATTACTGACAGTAATTACTGTAAACGAATGGAGGGAGGTAGAGAGTCAGAGCTAAATATTTAATCAAGGGTAAGGAATATTCTCTTACCCTTTTATTTGTTTAAGAAACTAAAGCCGTTCCCGTGTCAAAACCTGACCTTCCGATTTTTTTTACCTGACATCCTATAGGAACCTAACTGATAGTACATTTGTTTTGCAATTTCTTCAAAGTCAAGCGAGTTGAATCCTCATTTTGAGAACTGAAAATTCATGTCCCTAGAATCATCAATTTATTTCTCTCATGATTACCGCTTCCTTAACTACTTTTACATCATCTTTTACTCTCCTAATAATTAACGTATGATTTCTGATTT
>JAAUYH010072183.1_pt1 | contig 35041 bp, 25 predicted proteins | sample 7278061 | NCBI WGS metagenome assembly JAAUYH01 (sample SAMN14350203, study PRJNA611818) | marine sediment metagenome | isolation source: surface marine sediment (0.6m) | place: French Polynesia: Moorea | collected 2018-08 | reverse complement strand
TACAAGATTTGTGTATCTTCCACCAGTTTGTTTTCTTGATGTAAGGCATTTGCAAACCCATACGTCTTTTTCAGTTGGATGTTGTTTGAAAAATGCACTTCGTATCTGCTTCCTAGAGACCACGGGCTTTCAACAGCCTGATTCTTGGTCTAATCGACGTCGTTTTCGATTTTAAGGTTTGTAGATACTGCCGACTAGAGTGTTACCGTTGATTTTTTTCCATATCTTTCCGAGTCTGTGCAAACTAGGCCTGTAAATACTTGCTTATTGAGTGATTATGAAGTACGATGATTTCAATTAGGATTCATGAGGACTAACGCTAATAATTATTGACTCAGTTATTTACGTTTTGTATACCAGCAAAGGAAATTATTGCTGCAGTTAATTTGAAAACAATAAATAAATGCAAATGCTCACACTCAGGAATACTATGCAGATATCAATTACTGCAATAAATTCTATTACCATATATTTCTTTACATCTCTGATCGGACCTTACCCAAGTTCGCACCAACGGCTAATTCGCTCTGAATTCTCCCGCTACGTTTTCCTCTAATTTGCTTTAACCTTCTTTAGGTCATCAAGTATTGCTACAGAGCTTTATGAAATCGAACTATTGCGTACTTTGTCTGCTATAGCGAGATGCTGAATTTGATTCAACAGTGGGCTAATGCACGGTTATTCGTATGCTGTACAGGGCTGCTCAACTTGGAAAAGTCGAGTCATTGATTTGATGCAGAATGATTACCTAATGATATTGGTTTCAGAATGATGCAGTGCAGTGCTATGTAATATTCAATCTCAGAAAATCCAGAATAATTGGCTGAGTAAGATAAGATAGTCTTCTTGAATTACTGACCGAGAATTATCCACGTACACAGAATAGAGAAAGGTGAGAATGTCTAGCTTGTGAATTCACTAATGTAGGCTAACCATAGGCAAGAGTAACTTCTGATCGGTGAGCACTCGTTTTGTCTGTTTCAAGTGTTGGAATTTAGCATTGAATTCTTGAAGACCAGATAAATCAGAGCTCCCAATCTGAAGCATCAGCCCCTCAAAATTAAGCGGAGAAGCAAAGATTCATCGTCCTTCATGTATTTCCAGAAAATCTGCTCTATCGTGAAAAATAGAACTATAAGATTATCTCCTGAGTAAGTCTTGCAGTGATTATCTTGAGTAGATGAAATTCACAATACAAGATGAACACGAAAACTTTTGGCTAGGAAAAATTATTCTACAATTTAATTCGAGGAATCCAATGTAAACTTATATTTCCGTATCACTAATACAATGGTCACAATCGCCGAAGGCTGGAAGACTCGTCTATGGGATCTGAAAAAGCAAATCGTGAGTTGCAGCTGTACATCACGAGTATGAAGTGCAAAGTTCTGGTATGCTGGACAACTACATCACTATGATTTGTGCATAATACGAGTCGTACTATGGGAAGAGTGCTGCTGGAATCCATCAGAACAGTGAAGGATACAAGCTGGTGAAAATTTTGGGTGAACATACAGAAGTCCCAATTTCTCTTGTGATTGTCGATATAGCAAGTGAGCTTATGCTCGGAGAGCTGAAAGTTGGTAGGTAGAAAATTCGGAATTATACGATTTTTAAAAATTCATCTCGTCGTGGTTGGTCATGTAAGTTATTGTGGAGCCACTGTGACACTGGTCATCTTCACAAATGAACTAAGACAGAGAATCTGTTCAACCATGTACGTGAACACTCTGTGAGTTCAGGTCGACTTACTTGCGCATCCAATGGTGAGCTTTTTGGATATATTAGTACGACCGTATCAGTACCGCAATATCAGGATAAGCTCAAGGCTACAGCTGAAACGTAATAGCTCGAGAAAGATATAGTTTTTCATGCTAATCTGTTGGCTCCAACCCGAGTATTGTAAAAAAACTCGTATTGGGTAACGTTGAGTAAGATTATTTACTTATTCATGCATGCAGTTCCCGGTCTGTATTTGGAAGACTTATTTATTTGGATCATGACAGTTGAAGAGTTACTTTTTGAAAACCATGCTTGACTCGAATATTTTGTAACTATTACTCTCGTGATTAATTCATCGTAAGTTATGAAGTATTATTGTTTAATGAATTCTTCAAGAATCATTTAAATTCTAATAAAACAACCACTTTAGTTAGTTCTCTTTATAGAATCTCCATCACCTGAAGGATATGGGATGAAAATAGCAGAATTGGAAGACAGTTAGAGACACATTATTTTTCCAACCCAAAGATCAGGAAGGTATGTGGGTTTGTAAATGCAAGAAAAACAAGCAATATTCTGCTTCATAATATAGTAATCTGGTTCAGCAGGTAGTTAATGAGCATTCAGAAGAGTACCACCCTCTTCAAAAGGATGTTAAAACCAGAAAAGCAGTAATAAGTACTCAGAATTCCTCTTCTACAACTACTAGACTTCTGAGGGAAACCAAGAATAGGCGGCTCAGTATAATATATCGGCGATCGAGAAATCGGTAGCCGAGGTAGTACTTATATTACTAGTTAGATATGCTAGAAATCTTGCAGAAACGACAGCTCGTCGACAGTGTCTGCCATGCCGACGGAAGAACCTTGCTGGCAAAACGCCTGTAGCCCCCGAAGAAGGGCCGGGCCCTCCACCAGGAGCCACTTCTGAGGCTTACACTGTAAGCAGTCCTTACACAAATGTAAAAATACAGAAGGTAAACGTGGAAATCGTGTCGATGGGGAAATTATAAAATGTCCGAGATTGAAGATAAATCATGGAAAGTTCAGATTAAAGTGCGTCTGTAGGAAACGGTTCGTTTCTATCAGTAAATGTAGAAAATGAAGAAAGGGAAGTAGATAGGAAAACATAAAAAAGCTGAATAAAAGGCTAAAAAGAGAAAAGAATATAATTGAATAAAAGGGTGGAAAAAGGGGGAAAATAGTGTTTCAACTTCTCCATCTTCCTGAAAGAACCAAAGTCTTTGGCTGACTTGATTTGATTATTATTAATGTCATAGCGTTTAGAAGCAGTGACAATCCGAAACTGATTAATTATCCGTGTATATAGAACAAAACACCACTATTACGTGCAAGCTCTTACAAAAATAGTCAAGATGAAAGAACGACAGACACTACCTAAAAATTCACTATTTTATGATACGGTTGAACGTTGAAACATAGCCATTATCTTAGAGTATTTGCTACATTTTCCACTACTAATTTAATCAGGTATGAAAAATTCTTCTTTCTTTCTCGCCGTTTGAAAACGAGACTTTACAAGATGCAAAACAACACTTAGAACTGATTTCGTTTGTCTTGAGAACGATTCCAAGTCATTAGATAACGTGATTTGTTTGATTGTTGACAATTACAAAACAAACGTGGCATTGGTCAGGTTGGAAAACAAGCCATTAATCGGATGTGTCAATCACAGAATGAATCAGCTATTCAAAAAAATAATAAAAGAATACAGTCGAACAATTACACAAGTACGAGATATTATGAAACGATTGAAGCATCCTGTCCCAGGATTAAAACTTTAGATGTTTGACTGATTTGACAGCTGTGATCAGCAACGTTACAAAGCGGTTTTCTACTTTTAATATGTTAAATTATTACTGTGAGTTGTATGAAATTCTACCAAACATAGAAATTCCAGAAGTTGTGAAACTTGTACCTAGTATTAGAGATCAAAAAAGAATTATGGTTTTGTGTGAGCAGTTATGTGGCTTAGATTCCGTTACAAAATCTCTACAAAAAGGCGCAAAAACTATGATGGGAGTTCGATGTTTGATGAAGTGATAACTGAGCACATCTGCCGTAGAGAATACTTAGTGCAGAATGTGTATATTGTCAAGCGCCCGGAATTTAAGTCATCAATTTGTGTGATAGAGGCAAAAAGAGGAGTTGATTGAACAGAAAGAGAGATATCAGCGGTAGAAGTTTTAGAAGAAGAGGCTAAGAAGAAAAAGTAAAAAGACGCATCTGAAAGAATCATTTGGAACGATTCATCAATGCTAGATTCTTTCCACCCACATAAATCGTGTGTCTAATATTTTTCTTAACGGCAGGTAATTTCTTAATGATTAATCGTTTCTAAATTTCTTCTACCAGTTTAGAAGAAAAATGCTCCTTAAATGCGAACAGCACGTCCGGAGAATCGAAGACATCGACACTGCTGTGGCCAAGTCGAGTAATAAAGAGTTGATTATTCAGGTTTATTGAAATAACTTACTTGAGGATTGATCCAGACAAAGCAACTCTCTCAAGTCACTGAAGACCGAAACTTACTTTCCAAAAAAATAACTTGACCTAAAATATTTATTTCGAATTGAACGCGTCATAGTCGATTTAGAAAATAAGTAATTCCTACTCTCTGGCTTCAATATATGGAAATTCAATGATTCGACAAATTAATCTGACGGACCGATCACATTGATTTTTGGATTTACCTCAAAGAGATTTCTTGTAAAGCAAGGGATAATAGAGAGTAATGCTGGAGTGGTCGTAGGTAGTGCTCTAGTTCCTTCTTCTTCTTTTCTAGTATTATTTAATATCTAGCGTTAGTTATTACATTAATTCTAGGGATGACATCGGCTGCCGAAATCATAGTGATGAATTCAATTAATCCAAAATTAAAAATGTAATTATAATTTTCAATCTCCATATGACCTCGAAATACCTTGGTGAATCCAGAAGATTGAAGATTAACTAAAGATGAATCGATAAATGAAGATACTCTGCAATCTGTTCAGCTGTTCCAATTTGCGGCGAAGTATAACTTGTTCGATATCGACGGATCATCAACCGCTCTATATGGCTGCATGGCATTATGGTGGCTACCTAAAATGCTTTGACGAGACATCACACTATTCTTAAAAGATTATCGTTCAGGCCAGTATCCTCTCTTAAATCTAGGATAAAGCCACTACAACAAGGGACGAAATTTGCAATGTCCTTAATTCTATCAGAATCGATGGAACCAATTTGGTACTATTCGTTTGATATGTTATACAGATTGTTGACAATGTGAAATAAAACTTGCCTTTGTTTTTTTATTTCATGCAGGTACCGCAAACATTTCACGCTGTGCCTGAAATAACAACTTTTTAGGAGATTCAGAGTCATACGATGTCAGAGTGTTCGTATCAATCTTCGGGTATTCTATGGTTAAGATGCTAACGCGGGACTACAATAAGTCGAAATTAATAGTCAGTTGAAATTAAGGAGGCAGTCTCGGACAATTGTGAGAATTTAACAAGCTTAAAATAGGAGCCGTGCTACATATTAGCCAACCTACAGAGAGAGAAGAATTTGTACTCGGCTGACTTGCTTTTGTTCGGGTTTTACTGGAGGACGAGCCATAGCTCCGTAATTGTTCGTGACTACCTACCCTGATTGTATTGAATATTAAGTTCCGACTTATGTAAGTCCCGCGTTAGCAAATTAATCAGAAATAAGACAAAAATTAAGAGAGAATTGGAAAATGCTTAGCAATTTAGCTACAGACAGATTTCGTTTCAAAAAGATCTAGATGTGGTTAACTTAGCTTAGAACATAAAGAACCTTAAATATTTGATAATAGGTGAAATTGTTATTTAATCATAATATTTTCGCCTCCTTCTCGCTAACTATTTTAATCTATGACATAGCAATTTGTTCAGAATAATGCCATAGGATGCTCGAGTTTCTCTCAATGTTACATCAAAAATTGTACTGAGTTTAATCACAATTTAAGCCGATGTATAACGTCAAAACCTTGGGATCACTTAGTATTATTACTTGGTGACACTATTTTGCCTAGTTGCTGACATTGTAAATTTTCTTTAATTGCGATTGATTTCCGTAGAATTTTTAACTTTACAGTTAAGAAACACCTATGCATCCTACCGACAAAAGTAGGATGCAAAGGTGTTTCTTGTAAAAAATAAGGACGATTTATAACGTTAACTTCTCCGGATCACCTTGTCCCCAACGCAGGAAGGACACGACTTTGCGTTGTTTCTGACGTTAGAAATTTGCTATAGTAAATTTCTAACGTCAGCAACAACACAAAGTCGTGTCCTCCCTGTGAATGTTGATGATTACATTTTATTTCACGCGGGGAAAATTGGTGTAATTTACAGAACCTTCGTACCATCAGCACACTACCGTATACAGCTGGAACTAAGGTACGGTACAGCTCACGTCGACAATCAGGTGTACTGTTCATTCCAACTCCTTTCTTGTCATGTTTTCTAATATCAACCTTCTTCCACACTCGGACTAGCGTTTGCGCGTTGGATTGTCCTCGGCAAGGCATGAAAGATGAGTACAAGAGACGTCACAAATTGGAACGGCCGCTAATCAGGACACTTCCCGATGTTGACTCAAGTCATGTGTTCACACCTGTCCACCAAGAGTGCCTGGATACGGATTGTAAGAATGTCTTCGATATTGACACACAAGGACAAGAATTTATCGTCACTTCTTCTGACGAATGGTGGCTCGAAGTTTATGGGCATTGTAATGAGGATAGCACATCATTTGATGTTGATTCAGTTTCGGAAGTAAGCGATAACGCAGTGATACCAAGCAAATCGCGAAAAGCGCTTTGGCGTGCAGTGCGTCGTGACCCTGAACTCGATGTACTTGGGAAAGTCACATTTTTAGCACCAGATGTATTAGGATTCCTTCGACCCGAGACTATACCGGCGGCTGTGGCTACTTGGAATGTACGCACTGGACGGTACTTGGAAAGCGTTGCTTTTCACGGTGACTACTTTTGCCAAACAATGTGCAAAATCAGTAATACCGAGTTTGTCGTAGGAGGTGCACTAGGCCACTTATTCAGCTTCGAACATGAGTGCGGCCGCAACTTGCGAGGAACAGGACGTGTTTGGAAGGCACATACGCAAATCATCTCGAACATTTCAGTTCACAATGGCATCATTCTCACGACTTCTATGGACTGCACGGCTCGCTTGTGGGATGCAGAAACGAAAAAGCGAGTAGCGGTTCTTTATCATGATTACGAGGTTCTCAGCGGCGCAATATCGGACCAATACATTGTCACGTGCAGCCGATATAGCGAGTCCACCTGGGAAAAGAGCGAACTTCGAATCTATCGTAATTGTGAAGGGTACCCGCTGACGAAAATTCTGCGGAGCAGTGAAGGGATTTTCGCACCGACATTGCTCGAGGATGGCCGCGTTCTGTGTATAGTAAGGGGTCAGATGGATGAAGACGATCGTCCTGTAGTCCGCAACACTCTTCTTGTTGTGGATATTGAAAACGAGCGTATGCTAGCACAATTGAAAGTTGGGTGTCGTACCATTTTGAGGTACGAAGTTCTTTCTGATGGACGCCTCGTCGCGATTGGCAGCGGTGGTTGCCGCGGAGTCATCGCAACGCTTCCTCGTGAATTGGCAAGACTAATCAGTCCGAAGACTACAGACAAACAGTCGAAAATCAGAAGACGAAGAATGTGTACACTGATGTGAGAGTGGGGGCGGACCCAATCCAAGTTGGTGTTACGGGTATTCCGTTCACTGTTATCCCATCAAGTTTGTTCGACTTTGAACCAATCGACACTGCGCCATCAGGTATTGTTGCAGAACTGCATGGAATGGTGCAGTTTCTTGCGGTGCCTACCAGAGCGGGATACCAAGGTGGACTCAACAGTGGGCCAGTACTTGGCTACTTGTATGATGTCTAGAACTGTGTAACATCGAAAAGTCGAGTCGTTGATTTGGTGTGGAGTATTGAACTGATGGCATTGTTTCCAAAAGGATAGAATGGGCACAACTGTCGACGACGAAATGGCTTGCTTTTGGAATGCGGGAACCAAAAAGCGTCTTGTAGTTTTGTCACGACTATGAGGTGCAGAGTTCTGGTTATCGAGCTACATCGTCACAGTTGTTCAATATTATGAGTCGTACTATGCGAGGAGTGAGATTTGAATTTATCGGCACAGCAAAGGATACCAATTGGTGAAAATCAAAAGCTCTCCGGAGCGAATTAAGTATCCATAGATGCTCGATTACGATTGCATTTTACGTCGAATTAGAAGTGCAGATAACGAGAACGAACATCCATTCGCCCGTAATTCACTTGTGGTTGCCGATATCGCTAGTGAATGTGTGCCCGGAGAATTGAAAGTTGCGCATGTCGGGATGTTTGGAATAGGAAAATTCTTCCAGATGGACGTCTCGTCGTAGTAGGTCATGGAAGTTATTATGGAGCCATTGTAACACTTCCTCTTCGTCTTCTCGAATTAATCGTTCAATAATTTGGTGCAAATCAGGTTAATCAATGAAGACGAAGAATGTGCTCAATCATGTAAGTGAACTTAACCGAAGTCGACTTTATCGCGTTTCCGATTGCGGGCTTGTTGGGTAGTAAAGTAGGACCTCCGCAGTTTACACCAACCAATTTTCATGACCCTAACGAACTATGGTGGTTCCTCGGAATGCAGGTCGTAGAACCACGGCCTCAGCTCGAGACCTGAAGATTGGAATACTGTGTGTATTACCTTACTCTGAAAATTGCTAGTCGCGTGAGACATGTTCATGTTCAGTTCGCCCTCGACGTACAGAACCTGTATTCTTCGAGTAAGATAAAATCATGTACTCCGTATTATTAAATTCAGGTGAACTTCATTCTACTCTATGTGTAGATGGGTATCCCATAAATCCATTCACCTGTTCGAATAACGCAAGAAGATGGACTTTAGCTCATTATCCAGTGCGGCTTGGCTCTAGTCCTTCGCCCATTTTTTTCCCGCTTGTAGGCCCCCTGTTAAACCTTGAAAGATAACTACGAAGGGCGACGCTTGTGGAACGGCCGTGGTTCCATCACAACGCCGTATAGTATTCATAACATCAAATAAAACTCGTTTTTTATTCGACTCAATTAGATCTATTTACACGTTGCACTTCATGCGAGAACTGATAACTTGTTGAGGTATCTACGGCACTCAGGTTCAGTGCTCTGACGGTGCGCGGTTTCTTCTCTTTTCGATTACAGAACTGTACCGTACGTACCGTACTTCTTAACCGAGTTACCGTGTAGCCATTCATATTACCGTATTTCTGGACAAGTTGCACTCTTGATCAACTCGACAACAGTGAGTGGTGAACAAAATGAGAGGTTAAATATAAATCATACGGTAAGTCTGGTTTTGCAATACGTGCCAAAGGGTATGAACACTAATTAGGTCGGAATTTAAGGTCATCTAGAAATATGGTTGTACTGTACGTGTACAATTCGGCACAGAGTACAGTACAGGTCATCGCCTACTCCGTTCTCCTCATGTTTTTTCCAACTTGCAAGCGACCCCACACTCGGAATTGCGTTCACGTTGCGTCGTTCTCAGCAGAGCATGAAAGATGCGTATAAGAGACGACGCAAACTGGAACGCGCCCTAATCAGGACACTTCGCGATGTCGACTCAAATGATGTGTTCACGCCTGTCCATCAAGTGTCCTTGGACACAGATTGCAGAAGCGCTTTCCGTATGGCCACACAAGGACAAAAATATATTGTCACCTGTTCTGAAGAATGGTGGCTTGAGGTTTATGCACATTGTGACGAGAATAGCGCCGCATCGTTCAACCTTGATTCAGTTTCGGAAATAAGCGATGATGCAGTGATACCGAACAAGTCGAGAAGGGCGCTTTGGCGTGCGGTCCCACGTGACCCAGGGCTCGACTATTATGGGGACGTCACCTTTTTAGCACCCGATGTGCTAGGACTCGTTGAGCTCAAGACTCTACCATCGGCAGTGTCGACTTGGAATGTGCAGTCTGGACAGTTTTTGGAAAGCGTTGTTCTTCGTGGCGATTACTTTTATCAAACGATGTGCACAATCAGTGATACAGAGTTTCTTGTAGGAGGTTCACAAGGGGACTTGTTCAGCTTTCAACATGAGGGCGGCCTCAACTTGCGTGAAACAAGACGTCTTTGGAGAGCGCATGCTGATACTATCTCGAACATATCATGTCACAACGGCACCGTTGTTACGACGTCCTGGGACTGGACGGCGCGATTGTGGGATGCGGAAACGAAAAAGCGATTAGCGGTTCTGTATCATAATGAACGAGTTCTCGATGGCGCAATATCTGAGCAATACATTGTCACATGCAGTCGCTATGGTCAGTCTGACTGGAAAAATAGTGAGCTTCGAATTTATCGTAACGGTGAAGGCTACCCGCTCACGAAAATTCTGCGCACCCATGAGGGATTGTACGTACCGAAATTGCTCGATGGTGGGCGCGTTCTGTGTATACTAACAGGATATGAAGACGAGAACCGTCAACCTGCAGTTCGTAACACTCTTGTTGTTGTCGATTTCGAAAACGAGCGTATACTAGCGCAACTGAAGGTTGGGTGTCGCAGCATTGTCAGGTACGAAGTTCTTTCCGATGGGCGCCTCGTCGTGGTTGGTCACGGTGGTTGCCGTGGAGTCATCGCGACTCTTCCTCGTGAATTGGCCAGATTAATCAGTCCGAAGACTACAGACAAACAATCGAAAATCAGAAGAAGAATGTGCACACTGATGTGAGTGTGGACATGCGTATATCGTTCACTGTTGTCCCATTAAGTTTTGTACCACTTTGAGCCAATCGGCGCTGTGTCATCAAGGTTTGTTGCAGAATTTTATGAAATGGAGCAGTTCCTTGCTATGTCTGGTATAGCTAGATGCCAAAATGGATTCAGCAATGAGCTAGTACGTGTCGACTAGCATGCTGTCCGTCACAACCGTCGAGGACTGGGCGGCTTGTTTTTGGGTACCGGAAACCAAAAGCGTCTTGCAGTTTTATATCACGACTATGGATCTAGTGACTACATCGCGACAGTTACCCGATTTTGTGAGTCGTGCCGTTGGAAGAATGTTATTCGAATCATCGGAACAGGGGAAGGTACCAAGTGGTGGAAATTTTGCGCGACCCTCCGTTAGTCCGTAATTCTCTTGTGGTTGTCGATATCGCAAGTGAACTCGTGCTCGGAGAACTCAAAGTCGCGTATGTTGGGACATTTGGAACCATTCGGTTCTTCCAGATGGATGCTTCGTCGTGGTTGGTTATGGCAGTTACTGTGGAATCGTTGTAGTACTTCCTCATCGTCTTCGCTAGTTAGTCGTTCAATGATTTGGTGCAAAAAGGTTAATGAACGAAGACGAAGCATTAGCTCAACCAAGTACCTCTAATTGACTTCTGACTCTTTTCATAAGTGTATCTGAACTCTAACATTACAATAATTTATGCTATTCGCCAAGATAGGCGTTCAGGCCGCTAGCCTTTTGTTAAACTAAGAAAGACCAATAAAAAAGATTATGCAATGAGGAACGGCTGTCCCTTCGTCAGAGCACTGTCTAGTAAAAAACATGGTACCGATTTCATTTGTTTACCGCTGTATTCATAACATCAAATAAAACATGTTTTTTATTTTTATGATCTTAATCAGATCCATGTGCTGTACGGTACACGTTGCACTGCATGCAAGAACTGATAACTTGTTGATGCATATTCTGCACTAAGGTTCATTGTTCTGATTTGACTCAGATTTTGCGATGGTTGACCTAATGTAATCGTAAACGGATTCGAACGAAACCACAGGAAACTATAATTTACATCACTTGGCAAAGGTAAGAGCGCTAAACTTACGCGTGCAATTGTCTCACAACTTCAATTGTGATGTATTGTTGTGTTAATTTTGATAGAAAAAAACTGTGAAAATGAGACACCAACATGTTATTTTACACGTTACAAATTGGTGTATTTCAATCACTATACAGTGGAGACGAGACTCCAATGGCGAAGGACGGAGATTACCTAAGTGCCAAGTGTTCCTTTCTTATTGAGTGCTGCTGCGTCTGACAAACATGCCATTCATACAGAACGGGCGCATCCTTCGCCAATATTAGTGTCTGGCTCATGTCGAAGTACAGTTGTACAGTTCGACCCAACTCCTTCCTCCTCATGTTTTCAACTTTCACTCCTCCCCACACTCGGAATTGCGTTCGCGCTGCATTGTCACCGTCAAACCATGAAAGACGAGTATAAGAGACGCCGCAAATTGGAACATCCGCTAATCAGAACACTTCCCGATGTCGACTTAACTAATGTGTTCGCGCCTGTCTATCAAGAGTCTTTGGATATCGATTGTATAGATGCCTTCTTTATCGCCACACAAGGGCAAGAGTTTATCGCTATCTCCTCAGACGAATGGTGGCTTGCGGTTTATGGGCTTTGCAATGAGAGCAGCACCGCATCATTCGACCGTGGTTCAGTTTCGGAAATAAGCGACGACGCAGTAATACCAAGCAAGGGGAGAAAGGCGCTTTGGCGTGCAGCACCACGTGACCCTGAGGTCAATTCACTCGCGAACATCATTTTTTTAGCGCCAGATGTGTTAGGACTCGTTCAGCTCGAGATTATTCCAGCAACTGTGTCTACTTGGAATGTACGCTACGGGCAGATGCTGGAAAGCATTGTTCTTCGTGGTGAATACCGTCATCAAACCATGTGCAAAATCAGTAACACTGAGTTCGTTGTAGGAGGTGAACACGGCCATTTGTTCAGTTTCGAGCATGAGCGTGGCTACAACTTGCGTGAAACGGGACGTATTTGGAAGGCACATAGCGACCTCATTTCGTCCATATCATTTCAAAATGGCACCATCCTGACGACTTCTATGGACGCGACGGCTCGTTTGTGGGATGCAGAAACGAAAAAGCGACTAGCAACTCTGTATCATGATGAAATGGTTTACGGTAGTGCAATGTCGGACCAATACATTGTTACATGCAGCCGTTATCATCAAAATGACTGGGAAAACAGTGAGCTTCGGATTTATCGTAACAGCGGAGCGTACCCGCTTGCGAAAATTGTGCGCCCCTGTGGAAGAATGTTCGCACCTACTTTGCTCAATGATGGTCGTGTTTTGTGTATACTACGAGGTTATAGAGATGAAGACGGGCGTTCTGTAGCGCGCAACACTCTTGCTGTTGTCGATTTCGAAAACGAGCATATACTAGCGCAATTGAAGGTTGGTTGTCGTACCATCGTGTGGTATGAAGTTCTGTCTGATGGACGGCTTGTCGTGGTTGGTCACGGAGGTTGCCGTGGAGTCATCGTAACACTTCCTCGTAGGTTTGCGAGATTAATCAGTCCGAAGACAATCGAGAAGCAGTTTGAAATCAGAAGACGAAGAATGTGCGTATTGATGTGAGAGTGGTGAGCGGGCCCAATCCAAGTTGACATGACCGGCTGTTTCGTTCAGCGTTTTCCCGTTACGTTTTGTTCTACTTTGAATCAATCGACACTATGTCAGCAAGTAGTGTTGCAGAACTTCATGGAATGGAGCAGTTATGTTCCGTGTCTGCTATGGCGGTGTGCCGAAATGGATTCTGTAATGGGCTAGTGCGCGGTTATTTGTATGCTGTCCAGGAACCCCTGACATCGAAAGTCGAGTCATTGATTTGGTGTAGAATAATTGAATACTGGTGTGGTTTCCAAGAGGATACTATGGCCACAACTGCCGAGGACTGGGCTGCTTGTTTATGCGATCCAAAAACTCAAAGGCTTCTTACAATTCTATATCACTATTAAGAAGTCTACAGTTCTACCATGTCAGGTAGCTACATCGCGAAAATTAGTAATATGGTGAGTCGTACTATGGGAACATTGCCATTCGAATCAATCGAAACAACAAAGGATGCGTTGCTAATGACGAGAGCGAACGCCCATCATTCCGTAATTCACTTTTGGTCAACGACATCGCAAGTAAACGTGTGCTTGGACATCCGGCATAGCTGTTGAGATAACGCGAGAAGGTGCACTTAAACTCACTACTTTCAGTCACTTCGACACTCGGACGAAATGGTTCTGATTATTCAGTCGCATGTTTTGCAGCTCCTGTGGATGAGCCCGAACTCAACATTTGGACTAACGTTGATGATGTGTACTGTACACCGGCAACCCTCGTGCGGTTCAAGATCCCGTCGTTATTTCCGACATGAGCTACAAGGAAGCTGCTGAACTCTCTTATTTTGGTGCCGAAGTCCTTTATCCCAACAGGATGGTGTCCATCATGGACGGTGCGGTGCCAATGCGAATTCGAAATACCATGAAACCATCCGCTGAAAGCACCATCATACGCACGTCAGTTCTCGATCTATCCATTGTTAATGGTTCCAGTCTGATAGTTCGAAGCATTGCGTCGAATTCACGGCAAGTGAAAGGGTCACGGCAGCATCCAGTATTTCAATTGTTAACGTCAAAGGAACTGGGATGATTGGAGTTCCCGGTATCGCTTAACGTGCGTTCCAAGCCTCGTTCCAGTCCATCTTCTCTGCCATCCTTATTGTCCAAGCAAACTCTGAGTTGAACCGGGAGCGCAAGGCGCTGAAGCAGTAGACGAATTGAAAGGCGCATTCCGTCTGAACATACGGATGGGTTCATTTTATCTGCAACTCTAGTACCAGATTGCAGCGTTCTCGCTATGGTCGGTGACCAGAGATGACATAGTTCCGGTGTTTCTTCAAGACTATTTGCGACAGTCACACGTGCTGGAGTCAATATCATTACCAAGGCACACGGTTCATCCGAGCATAATATCTCGTTTGTCGTCGATGCACAGTGCGAAAGTTGTGCATTTCGAGCTGCGCACTTTGCCTTCTACTTTCCGACTGTTTTGTTCTAATTTGTGCCAATCGCCACTATGCCATCAAGAGTGTTGCAGAACTTTATGAAATGGGGCAGATACATGCCGTGTTTGCTATGGCGGAATGCCAAAATGGATTCAGCAACGTACTAGTGGATGAGAACTAGTATGTAGTCCAGGACTGTTTAACATCGAAAAGTGGAGTGATTGGTTTGGTGAGAAATAACTGATGGCTTGCATTCTTTTCAAAAAGTTACAATGGTCGCCACTGTAGAGCACTGGACGGTTCGTCGATGAGAATCAAAATCCAAAAAGCGTCTGCGGTTCGACATCGCGATTGTGAAGTGCACGGTTCTGCTGTATCAGATAACTACATCGAGACAGTTAGTTAATATTGTGAGTCGTATAATGGAAAGAATAGCGCCATAACTTTCGCGACAGCGAAGGGTATTACCTGGTGACTGTGAGTCGTGCTATGGAAAGGATGCTGTTCAAATTTATGGGAACAGCGGTGGATACCAACCGATCAAAATTTTACGGGCTCCGAAACAAGCCATGTATCTATTACTGCCCAATAACGAACGGATTTCGTGCCAAATTAGAGATGCTAATGACGAGCGCGAACGTCCTTTAGTCCTTAATTCTCTTGTGGTTCACAATATCGCAAGTGAACGAGTGCTCGGACCACAGGTGTAGCTGTTGACAATGTGCACTTCATTCTATTGCCCAAGTCACTTGTCTATGGTTACTAGCACACTTTTCTCGCTTGAACTTAAATTACGAGTGAGACTCACAAAGCTGGATTTCTCCCACTTTGCTTAGTCCACATGAACTATAAAATCACAGCATTCCAGTCTCAAAAGCTTAGTGTTCACTCCCAATTCACTTGTTGAGCTATGAAAGGTCCATACAAAAGCCACGCTATGTGGAATTGCCGTCCTGTCACAGCAACGCTATCTGGTGAAAACTCGATAATAAACCGATGTGGTATGTTTACCTCCGTATTGATATCATCAAATAAAAACTTGGTTTTTTATTCATCTCAATTAGATCCATGCACACGTTGCACTCGATGCAACAACTGATATAGTTCGAAGGGTACTGGCTTCAGGAACACTTCCTTTTTTCTCCTTGTTCATAAGTTGAAATATAAAGTGTGGACCATGAAATAGTGCAGCAGTACCCTATACCGTGAAATTAGTGTGGCGATGGTGTCTACTACTCGAAATCCTACTCAGTATTACTGTAAGTGAATCAGCGAAAATATCTGTGAAATTCAAGTTCGGGTATCCATCTCAGTACACTCTATCTCCGTTAGACGGCACAGTTGACCTACAAACACGGCACCTTTCTCTGTTACGCTCAGTTTTCGAAGGACAAAGCAGAAAACAAACATTCCGTTGAAAATTTCGAAGAAAATCGAATGTCTTTCAGACTTGACAAACCTTTGGTAGCTTCGTCCACATTAGAAATTCAGTACTACACATCATTTACCGATTTTTACCTCTGTACATCTTCATGAAATACTCGTACTACCACCCGAAAAGGCTCGTACTCAGTGTTGTCAATAGCCGGTAACATCGCCACACTAATTTCACGGTATAGGGTACCTTACAAAGGTTACGGCAGTGCAAAAAAAAATTTATTTCGAGTTTTCTGTAAAGTTAAAAACAAGCAAATAATGAATGTACAGTGGGGTTGCAAAATTCTGAACCCGGTTTTTGAGTGAATACTGAATACAATATTTCAACCAATAAAATTCAGTTTTAGGGATACAGATTTATTTTCATCAGCGACGACCTTCCTTTTTTTTATTGCAATACACATCATGAATCCCTAAAAATTGATTACTTGTGAGGGGGTTCAGACTTTTGCTACCTTACCGTACACTAATCAGAAAAAGCTTAGATAAAAAATGAAACGCTATGAGAGTATAATTCGCGTTCACAAAGTTCTGAATCCTTGTACTGCATGGTTGAAAGAATTGTTTAAAGCTCGAGTTGCGACCGAATCAAACTCGCCTGCGCGCACAATTGTCAATTACCCCGCGGTATTGACGAAATACAGTGCCAAGATGAATGCACGTAGGGCAGATAATTCACAAACAAGAAGAACACGCCTATTCTTCAGACTACCATTAAAAATCAAATACCAAATACTACCTGCCATCTCATCACCGGACGGTCTTTAGCATCTTGACTTTTCGGCTGGAACACACGAAAAGGCACAGCCAAAGCACGTATAAGAGCCTTGTTGTGATGACGTGCAGCACTTTTGGCCGCTTAGCGCTCAACAATGTGTCGATCAGTGGAAACTTTATCCAGTAAGAACCCTGAAATCGAGTGAAAAAGCCATCACAGGTACATAGTAGGCTCAGTAAATCATTCTTCTTGGCGAATATTCAACTTCTAGAAACAACGCTCATATTCTAGTTGAAGTTGCATATACAAGACATCCCCAACTCCAAAATACGAACAAAATGCGATTGATTGATCCTTTTTGGTTCATGTCAATGGCACGTCCGGTAGTATGTGTAAGCATACCGGATATATCCTAAACAGAAACAGGAATTTCTCTAAGACAGATTGTGAGGTATGTACGGGAATCAGATGATTGCGTACTTTTGACGGACTTATCCAGTCGCGCACAAATTCGACAGCTACTTTTATTAGCCACTTGGCAATTGTTCCTGCTGCTTTCGGTATTGACAATTTTCAGAAAAAGACGTGAAGAAGAGCTTCTTTATGAAGCAACGATGAGGTTAGTATCTTCGCTATCATCTATATCGCTTGAACGTTTGGAACATGTAGAGCTCACATCAAACCGTATAAGTACAAGAATGATAGTTTCTGAAACTTTCGAATCTGAAGTTCTTGTTGATGCATTTTCTGGTGCTCATCCAAGATATGACTGGAATCCAGAGATGTATGTATGTATGTAAATATTACCATCGTAAAGTAAAACATAAATTTTAATTTAGATGGAGAATGATGGAGATCATGCTGAACAATAAATTCGAGTGCTTGAAGACACATTCTCGAAATTTCGTTCATTGTTTTTCCGCACAATGAATACTGGAGAACAGCAGATACTCAAGTGTTATATTTCTGATGTATATGTTGCACTGGCTTGTCATTTGATTGAACTCAATGACAAATCTGTACCACGTGTTATAAGCAAATCACTCGTTTCAAAAATGTAGAGTTACTTCCCTCGTAAGTAAAGTTGTATTGCTTACCGTACTTTTCTCTTGCAAATAGAATTTTAGAGAGAGACACATCTAATACCTCGCTCAAGAATCACATGTATTCCCAACTTCAGTACCTCAAATGAACAGGGAAAGTGGTAGTACGTCGTTTATTAAACCTTCTATTGACAGTGATACCAACGACCTTACTGTACTGTCCGAAAGTTCTGAAAGCAAACAGCCTCCAGTGGATTAAAATGTTTCTTGACTTTCGTAATGTCAAGTTCCTCATGTGCTCTTTTCTTACTCCGTTCTTAGCAAACGATTTCTCGTATAATAGATATTAGATAGTGGTTAGTGGGTAAGTGGGGGCTTTGTTTCTGGCACGTGGACAAATGATCGCACAAGCGATGAGCAATGTCTGTATAATTCGTGTCTGTACTCATTCTGTGCAGGTATAATTTTCACAAAGGGTGAAAATCGGGAATGACAGTCTCAAAAGAGAAAATGGATTTATGCTATTCCAGAAGAATCCGGCTACATGGATTCATGACTGTGTTCAGTGCGTCGCGCTAACCTTTGTCAGAAATCAATAATTTGTGGTGAATAGCAAGGGCATACCCTATACTCCATAGAAAAAATGTCACTCTCAGAGTTTCCGTACCAATTCAATGCTTGAATTCTGTAGTTCAAAGATCCTGCAATCGCCAACCACACATCATGAAAGGTGACTCGATAAGAAAAGCTTCGATTCCCCTCAAACTCTGCGAACACATAGTTGACATGTCTATTCATAGGTTTCTCATTCCCGTACTCTTCTTCCTTTATGTTATCCAGTGTTACTATTGGTGCATGCTGGATAGCTACAGAACTAACTTACTAGACAAATAGCTCTCTCGAAATATCGCGATAGCCATATTTTCCTCTCCGCTCCATCTCAAAAGCACTTTATTGCTACCAAAATATCTGATTTTCGGAATCGAATTCGGCCACATTGCGTTGCTATCCAGCGTGGCCTACATCCGTTCAGGCGCTTCATCTATTCGCAGCTCGTGCGAGCTCGGGTCCTTGAATCATGGTGAAGGTGTGTTTTCGTCTACAAACTTGGGTGCTTTTGGTAAGTGATCGTCGGTAGGTCTCGGAAAGGAGGGACAGGAGCATTATTTTTGTACAAAACACGCACTTCTCTTAGGCACTCTAATATATGATTCCAAATAATCACTAAGTTTGGGATTTCCAGAATTCGATGAAATATAATTGCTCTAGACATACACATCAAACGCTACTATCGGAAGCGTAAAATACTGAATCCATGTATGAATTGTGAATTTTTGTAGAATTGGAAAATTTGTATCTAAGTTTTTTAGAATCAGCGACTGTCAAATGAGGACTAATTTAGTTTATTATCGAACAGATCATGACCTATTAAGAACTGACGAGCTGTCCCTTTTGTATACTTAACAGTTAGCTAATTGAATTTTGAACAACTCGAATTTGGAACAAGTGTTCACACAGCTACACCAGTCGGACGTGGAGGCGCGGGGCGGTAGAGAAAGAAATTGCAGTTCGAACAAGCTATATAGTTCTACATTTCTACACGTTTGTTGAGTCGCCTCGGTGTATCGAACCCAACATATTTTTACATCTATGTCTTACCCGAAAAAAGGCTTCGGACTTTCTAAGTGTGATCGAGTGACGAATACCCAAACAACAACACACCGGAATATATTGCGCTAGGCCTATTCAATTTGTTCAGTTAATCCCGCAAAAAATTTTCGCCATAGCTGCAATATAATACCCTTAGGAATGTAAATATTTTCATCGGGATAGTGCTTGTGTCTTTCAGTGAAATTTATACCGCCTGGATCTATTAAACACAGACACAAAATTGTATGGCTCGTTTAGGCGTCTGTCGCACTGAAGACTCTCTCAACCAGACTTATCAGTGCCTTACAGGCACAAAGCCCATTTATTGCTTTCGGAAAGGCCTGCACCGTCCTTAAAATATTTTTTCCTGTGTGGATAAATCTGTGGGATCTTACAGTGATTTTTCAATCGTCGATATGTGGTCTTCGTGCTGCAAAAAGAGCTTCTTGAATAAAATTTCTTACGATCTTGCCCTTATAATTACATGATTGGCCTTCATACTGCGGATTCCGGTCCGTATGTGTAGTTCAACCACTTAATTTACATTCTAGCTCCACTGATACAGCCTATCATTAATAGGTGTTTGCACACACATCAATAGAAGTCATCGGCCAACTAATCGATTCATAACTGGTCACAACAAAGTTTTGAACTGTTTCGGGATTTCTTCTCTATGCTCTTGGTCATAATTTCAATCGAAACATTTTCTCTTAAGCTTTTTAACGGTAACTGTAGAACATTTATCAGTTTCTACTCTGTTTATTCAGCCGAAAAAGAGTAAAACAAAGCATTCTCTTTTTTAGATTAGCTTCCCTGACCGATTGTTTGATCCGGCGATATTTTGTACGAAAATCTAAATTATTCTGGATTGCACTTTTCATGCATAGAATAGTGAGATAGGTTTGCAACAATATTCGATGATTCATATCGTAGTTTGCTTGGTCGTTCCCTCCTCGCCATCAACATTTTGAAGCACATGTAGTGAGTCTTACACTAATTTTTAATGTTGATCTCCAAGGTATCCAAGCAGCAATCCTGTTGTTTTAGAATTAGTTTGAAAAATGATATATACACTGAGATATCGCAATCAGTTATGTAATTAGGTCAACCCGTACTATTCATCAGAGAATTGTTGGTTGACTCAGTGCCCAATGGCAATTGAGAAATGAATGGTTCAGATTTTTTGAATTAATAAATTATGTACGTCATTGCAGTCGATATTTTTAAAACAAGGTTCTGATTGCTATGGGTTATTTGATTTTTTTTCTCTGATGAAAATGATAGAACATGATTGATGCAAACAAATTGCTTTCCCCTCGTATTTTATTTCAAAGCCTCAGTTGTCGTCCTGTATGGAGGGCCCACGACCAAGCAAACTACGGTAGATCAAATTCTTCAAACACAAATAAAAAGATTCCCTGTAAAAATCCTTTCAAGTTCTTTCGGTTTTTAGAATTTGTACAAATTAATTGCATCTAATTTTTACATGGACATCGCATAAAGAATTTTTTATTCTATATAATTTGAACCAAAACAAAACGATTTTGAGTAATTAAATCATCTATTCAAACAACAAGAACTGTCAAAAGTTTGCAAGTTGGCCTGCATACATGCAACCAAATCTTAGTTCTCATCACTTCTTATCAAAACACACGCACTTCCCTGGTATTGTTTCCGCTATCAAATAGAATGAGGATCAAGAATCACTGGCAGAAGTATCTGGGACAGTATAAATTGGTTCTATCACCCACCATTCAGGCAGAAAAGGTAGTAGGAAGTATAATTTGAGTCAAGATGGCGTGATAAATTTCCAAAACTCATCTTCACTCGAAACTCTGTTACTAGGACAAAAGACTTTTCATTGCCGGGCAAATTAAGTGGTTGGTTACGATTTTCCATTCCTACCTTTTTTAGTATTCGCGTTATGGTGGAATTCTTTGCAATGAAAGTCCGTTTTCGCCCAGATCGCTAGCTCGTGATGCGATGGATTATTCCCCACTGTTTCTGTTTTCGATATTCTCTCAGTAATTCGCAAATCTGCGCATGATTCAACAACTTCGATGTAATGTTCGAGTCAAGGTCGAAATCGTCTAGACGGTAGGAAATCCAAGCACAAACCTACTCTACATTTTTCGGTTTAGCAAACATGCTCCTTGCCGTCTAAATCGCAGACTTCTTTAGTTTAAATTTTTTTCGAAACATTTAACCGGAACTTCAAGAGGACCGCCAAGTGCCGTGCTAACAGGAGGTGTGTTTGAATGTGTCTAGGGTATGAACTGGGTGCAATTATGCCGAATTTTAGTTGTCTCTCGCTCACTTCAGAAACAGAAATTACTTTCGATTGTCGTGCCTTATTGTGTTTATTCAGACAAAAAAGTGATCGAGAACCCGAGAGCACAATTTATTTCAAATCTCAAAAAATTGGTGAATCGAAGCATATGTGAAATTGCGATGCGGAACCCTGGACACCCCAGCGCGAAGTACTGTACGGTTGTACTGTTGGTTCCCTGACCCCTTTCTCCCCATGTTTTCCCCTTTCAATCGAGCCCACACAATTTGTGTTTGCTTTGCGTTGTTCCCGGCAGAGCATGAAAGATGGGTATAAGAGGCGACGCAAAATGGAACGCCCCCTAGTCCGAACACTTCCCGATGTCGCCACAAGTGAGGTGCTCACCCCTGTCCATCAAGAGTGTTTGGACATGGACTGCAAAGACGCCTACTTTGTCGCCACGCAAGGGCAGGAGTTCATTGCCACCTCTTCCGACGAATGGTGGCTTGAGGTGTACGGGCTTTATAATGAGAATAGCGCCTCACCATTTGACCCTGATTCCGTTTCGGAAATAAGCGATGACACGGTGGCACCAAAGGAAACCAGAAAGTCGCTTTGGCGCGCAGGCCCTCGTCATTCAGAGGTGAAACTGCTCGGCAACATTACCTTTTTAGCGCCAGATGTGTTAGGGCTCATTCAGCTCGAGACCAGACCAGCAGCGGTGTCCACTTGGGATGTGCGGTCGGGGCAGTTTTTGGAAAGCATTGTTCTTCGGGGTGAACACGTTTATCAAACCATGTGTAAAATCAGTGATACCGAATTCGTTGTAGGAGGTTCCCACGGGCACTTGTTCAGCTTTGAACATGAAGGAGGTCACAATTTGCGAGAAACTGCACGTATTTGGAAAGCACATGCCGACGTCATCTCGACCATCTCATTTCACGATGGCACCATTGTGACGACGTCCGGCGACTGGACGGCTCGGTTGTGGGATGCGGAAACGAAAAAGCGACTAGGGGTCCTGTATCATGATGAAATGGTTTTCAGTGGCGCAATATCAGACCAGTATATTGTTACGTGCAGTCGTTATAGCCAGTACCTCTGGGAGAAAAGCGAACTCAGAATCTATCGCAACAGGGAGGGGTATCCGCTTATGAAAATTCTGCGCACCCGTGAAGGAATGTACGCGCCTACATTGCTCGAGGATGGCCATGTTTTGTGTATACTGAGAGGCCGTAAAGACGAATTCAATCGCCCTCTAGTCCGCAACACTCTCGTAGTCGTCGACTTCGAAAACGAGCTTACGCTGGCGCGATTGAAACTCGGTTGCCGTGGCATTGTCAAGTACAAAGTTCTTGCTGATGGACGCCTTGTCGCTATCGGTCACGTAGGTTGCCGTGGAGTTATCGCCACACTGCCGCACGACTTGGCGAGATTAATCAGTCCGATGACAACTGCGAAACAGTCGGAGGCGGAGAGGCAAAGAATGTGCACACTTATGTGAGTGGCGAGTGGATCCAATGCAAGTTGGTTTCAGCGTTCTCCCGTTAAGTCTTGTTCTGATTCGCAACAATCGTGACTATGTCATGAAGAGTGTTGCAGAACTTTACAGATTGGAGCAGTTACTTGCGGTGTCTGCAATAGCGGGATCCCAAAATGAAGTCAACAATGGGCTAGTACGTGACTACTAGGATGCTGTCCAGGACCACTCAACACCGAAAAGTGGAGCTATTTATTTGGTTTCGCGCTAACGTCGGTTACTTGACAATTCTCTTGTGGTTATCGATATCGCAGGTGAGCATGCTCAGAGAGCTGGAAGTGGCATATTTCGGGACGTTCTTTCCGACGGTCGTCTCGTCTAGTTGGTTTTGGAAGTAATTGAAGAGTCATTGTAACACTTGCTCGTCGTCTTGGCAAATTAATCTTTCAAAAGTTTGAAGCGAAAAAGGCAATTGAACGTTGACGAGGATTATGTTCAATCCTGGAAGTGTACGCGCTGTCAATTTAAGTCAATTTATGTGCGCATCCAGTGCCGAGCTTTTTGTATAGTAAAGCACGACATTAGCACGTATTCTGTCCTAACTTGTAACGAAGGATTACTTATTGGATATCTACATCTCCCACTGCGCATATTGCAAGGCACTATAGTGGCTACTTGGAATGCATTTCGTTCCATTATAAGCGAACTGTAGATGTGGTTTCCAACTACCTTCGCTTTCTTTGATGATACACTTGAGGCTCAGTTATTGAAAGACTCAAGAGGATGCACTTTAACGCATTACACAGAGTCAATTGTGAAGTCCCTTCCATGCTTTATTCTCCATTAAGCATTTGTGAAACCAATCTCTTGCATTTGCTAAGCTTATGTGAACTTTAACATCACAGCACGCTATTCCCAAAAGATGGGCGTTCACGCCGCTAGCCTCTTGTTAAACTATGACAGATCACTACAAGAGGCGATGCAATAAGGAGGGGCCGTCTTTCGCCACAATGCTTTCTGATGCAAAACCGATGGCACTGATTTTCTATGTTTCCAACCATATTCAGAGCATCAACTAGAACTCGTTTTTTATTCACCACAATAAGATCCATATACACGTTGCACTCCATGCAAAAACTGATATCTTATTGAGATATGTGCTGCTCAGCGGTTCATTATTCTGATGAAATGAGGTTCCAGTCTCTCACCCATTACATAATTTGTCTACCGACTTTTGTTGCCATATAGTATGGCCTGTCTGCTGGCCCGGGACTGTACGGTCCCAGTTCTAACAACGCGTGCCAAGGGGGTGAACACTAATTTGTCTCACAACTTCGATTGTCATGTAATATTATGTTTATTGGGATAGAAAATTATGTGAGTAGGAGATAAACATTTCATTTCAAACGTTAAAAAAATTAATTTACGGTCCTCGACATCAAAAAGTACCCATCCATTGCCTTGTGTTAGATTTATCAATTTCTACGGTTGCCCTTGAATTGTTTCTGATGTTGTAATCAATGTGATTTTTATTCGACGCTCAAAATCAAGCTGTCATCAGATACACAGTACGTAACGAATCTAGTTCAAAATCAGAGGCCGTTTCTTCTGCTGCGCCTCCTGAAACATCCCGCCTGCTTCATCGCGTTGGATTTCACGTAAGAAATTCGAAATAACTTGATCGATATGGTCAATAATTGCTGCTACAGTGTCGCTTCCTTTCTCACTAGAAAGAAGTTCAAACTCTTCCTTCAGGCGAGTCTGTACATCGTTAAAAGTAGTAGTGTTAGAATACTTTCTAGCGATCGAAGACTTAATGTAAGCCCAAACAAGCTCGACGGGCTGGAGATCACTGTAGTGAGGTGGTGTGAATAAGACAATATGCCCCATTTCACGAGCAACTTGTACAATTTCAGGATCAATATTGTCTCGCAAATACTCTCTTAGTAATATTTTCGCTTTTATTGCCGAAATATTTTCGTCGTATTCAACAAAAAATCGGAAAGTGCTTTCAACACTTCAATCTTCTTCAATTTCGAAACATTAGTAGTTTTTTCGGGTAACATTTGTGATATCGTGCATTATCTAAGCTGATAATCGATGGTTCATTTAACTTTGGTAGCAGTTGGTTCTTAAAACAGGAAACGTAGTTTTCTTTGTTGAGAACTTTGTGGTAATCTCCGAAATGATCACGCTTCTTATTAGGACAAAACATCCGTATAGAGTTTTCCATTAGTCAAGCTTTCTCTTGTAATCCAGGTCCACCTATTGCAGCAACAAAACATAATCGCATCTCCTTGTAGGGAGCTCTTCCAACTTGATTGCTTATTGATGGATGAAATAAATCTGGTATATATGTCGGTGATGATGATGAATGTAGGACTCGTCGGTATAAATTTCGCACATTCGTTGATTTCGAGGTTTTCGTCGATTTTCGAGCAACACTCGCAAGAATTGGTTACGCCATGCGGTATGGATAGAATTAACAGTCATTGAACCTTTTTGTTTTCCCCGCAAGAACCATCTTCTCTTCAGATATCGTAGAACAGTCGCATGCGCAGCCTTGATACTTTTCTCATCTTGATTTTCATTCGAAGTTTTGGGTAATTCAATTAGTTTCTCATTAATAAGAAATTCTAATACTTCAGTAGTACAGACTCTCATGCGATCGATTCGTCGTTCCACAATGTAGTCCCTTACTTTGATAAACGTTGCTTCATCATTAGGAACACGGCTGAGGTGAGGGGTAGCAAGTCCGGTTTGAGATCGGCGATGAATTAAATTATTGCAAGTCTTAATGCTAGAATTGTTCTCTCGAGTTACCTTAGTCCATTCTGAAACCAACTTGCTTACAGTTTTAGAACTAACGCCACAGAGTATGGCTATTCGAGACTTAGCTTGAACGGCAAGGCTGCTATTTCTTTCCCTTGAGGCGTTGTGTGCGGCGAAAAATATGCGTAAATTAGTCTTCGTTCACCAGGTCTTAATTTACCTTTTGCTCGCGTCTCATCGATCTTCGTGAGTTGGCAGTTGATAAACTCAGCATTAGCAGTAAGACAGAGGGATGGTCCTTGATTATTAGATAGCTTCAATAGCAAACAGCGTCTCCCGTCGCATCATAATCTAGATCGAATATATAATATATTGCTAACAAAGTACGTAGAAACTAGTATACGGAAACCAACGATTACATTGTTGGCAGTACGATGAATTGAATGTTTAGGAACATTACAAGGCGCTAGATTAGGGTACTTTTAGGTGTCTATGACTGTTAATTTGGTGGGATGAAGCAGTTATTTATCATGTCTGCTGCAGCGGGATGCCCAAGTGGATGCGGCGATGCGCCAATGCGTGGCTACTATTATGTTGTTCCGGGCTTGCTTAAAATCGAGAATTGGAGCCACTGATTTGGTTTTGCTCGAGCGGCCGTTAGTTCACAATCCTCTAGTGGTGGTCGATGTCGCAGGTGAACATGCTCGGTGAACAAAAAGTGGCATATGTCCGGACGCTTGGAATTATAAGATTCTTCCCGATCGACATCTCGTCTTACTTGGTTTAGGAAGTTATGGAATGGTCATTGTGGCACTTGCTGGTCGTCTTGCCAAATTAATCTTGCAAGCTTTTGGTGCGAAACATCAATTACCATTGCCTAGACCCGTGCCGAATCACTGTAATCGTTTCTCTGATGAAAATACGGTACAGGGTGTCCTCGTTATAAAAGCCCCCACCTGTGCCAGTGGCTTCTAACGAGTACTGTCAATAATCGAGGATATCAATATTTTTGGAATTCAGCATGTTATACAGCAACTTGAAATTCGAATAATTTTAAAACATAATACAGTAGGGCCTCTCATTAGGCCTCTCCCGAGAATTATCATGCCTCACAAAGTGTCACTGGCACCATCAGCTTATCATTATCGTAATATGCTCCTGATATTTCAGGATTAATACTAATGCACTGTAAGATTAGAAATAGAATGCACCCAAAATAAACTTTGGACACCATTATGGCGTAGCACCTACACGTGTATCCTCCAGATCTAGGATCGATGAACAACTCAGGTCAATAAATCTCTCTCATTGAAGAGTTTGAATTTAGTACTTTGCTAGTTCTGGGTTCAGTACTGCTGACATATCTCAATATCTAGACAACGGTGTAAAGTTATCCAGAAGGTTCTGTCTCGACGTGACCGAATCACAAAATGTCGAACACCGAAGATCAGACGGCGTCAAATAACACTGAAAGAGAAACTGAGAGTATTATGCCGCGTTAAATGTCGTGAATCGCGTCAAGATATTCGCCAAAACTTTTGAAATCTGTACTCAAACCTATCACTGTATCTTGAAGAGAAAGAGAAATCGAAAATGCAGGCGAAAAAGGCTGCCCTCTACATATAAAAAACAATTCTCTCCAAATTGCCTTGCAGTCCATGGTGAACTAGAAAGCTTTGCGTCGTACACTAGAAGTTTGCGCTCATCAGTAGTGCATAATCTCATGCGACAGCGAGCAAGAATTGCTGCAACTAGCAGCAAAAACTTAGTTCAAAGCTAGTTCTGGTTAGATTAAACGATTTGTAATCAGAACGATTGTCAAGAAATTTGAACGTTTGAATGGATAAGGTTCTGCGTATATCTCGGGCAATTATAAAAGAGGAATGGCAGGAATCGGCGAAATCGTCGCTGGTTACCCGCTCTAAGATTTCTACAAGATTGAACAATTCGAATTATATTACATGACGAGACACTGTCGGTCTCAGCTGTCTTGTTCGGAGGGACCTCAAAAAATTTGGAGTACACAATTTCAGGAGTACCAAGTTCGAATCAGTATTGTCCTCTGTGCGAATAGAGACGGTTCGATGCTCTTACAGTCATATACCTCGGTTACACTGAAGATACAAGATGCTATCGCGACAGCCGTGTTCATTTTCTGCAGTCCCAGTATAGCTTGCAAAGCAATGCATGGATGAATAGATCACAATTCACTCTATGGATGATGTGATGTTATAGCGAAATGCGAGAACTGCACGATGAGGACATACTTCTCGTTATCGATAACTGTAGAGGGCATGAATCTGGTTGGAGTTTTCCTGATTTGCACGTTGAGCTCCTTTCGCCGAGGTCTACGTCAAAATATTAAACATAGGAAATTGGTATCATTGTGTATGCCGACATTCGACATTGTTCGACGCTACTGCGCCGAAACGTGGATAAATAATTGCGATGAAGTATAGGGAAGCACCAATTCATACCAACGTATGATTCGGAGCGATATGGAACTGATGACAGTCACGTTCCTCATGTTGGAGATGCGATATTATTGTTCGACGAAACTTGGTCAAGAACATCGCAAGGTACTATTCTGAAGTATTGGGTGAAGAGCACGTGTTTTTCAGCTAACCAAGTGCAAGAAGCTAATACTCTAATCAACTCTTTTCAAGATGTTACTCATAATAAAGTGGGTGGAAATATTGTAACCAGTGCTTTAAAAGCCTAAGGGATATTTGAGGACGTTCAATCAACGTCTGTACTTCTTGAACAGAGCTTGAAATGGATGTTTTGCCAATGAAGACTCAAATATTGAGAACAAATCACAGTATGTTGAGACAATGAATGCATGTATACCTAAAGATGATGAAATAACTTGCGAGATAATTACAAAGGACCAAGTGCAGTCCATTTGCGACAAAAAATGGAAGATTGTGCCAATGATTCAATACCGGAAGTAGGGCAGCAATAGACTGATTTTTCTCCGATTCTGCTGTCATTAATTGATAATTTCCATCCATCTATACAAGAAAACGCTACATTTGAAGTTGATACACACCTGAAGAATTCTATTCTTGCTGAGCTTCAACATTTTAATACTCTTTAGATTTCATAGTCATGCTTTTATTAGACCCTGAATAAACGCGCAAAGATTTAACAGCTTAAGATATTTAAGAACGGCAGAAGTATTTGTTCTGTTAAAAACTAAAGTGCACACCATGCATATCACAGTCGAGTACGAAAAACAATTATATTTTCGTATACAATTTCGACACCTCTATTGCCTATTTATTTGCAATGCACACTATGCAAGCCAATTATATATATATTTGATATTTTTTATTCCACACTAATCACACCGATTACTGTGGATTATAATTAGTGCTGAAATTTTGCACACTATGCAAATTGTTTTTCACGTAGAAGTTGATTGTTAAATAAGGTCTTACACTATACAGGTGTAGCTGTATACTTGGCTTGCCGTTCAGACGCTCGCCAAAATGTCGGCTCAAACGAATTACATCTGCGATTGACTTCTACCCCAACATAGCCCTGTCTCTGTGCGTGTATTGCGAAGCTATGTACGCAATACTGTGACAAATATTGGAGAAGGTGTACTGCGTGATGTTACACTACCAAAGGAGACGAAGAGGAAATGTAAAGATTAGATGTTGGAAAAGGCAATTCGCAAGCGTAAATTACGCGAGGATCCTGCGTACCGGGCGAAGCAAAATTGATGAAAAGTAATAAGAAGGAAGGAATAGAAGAAAAATATCGAAGCAGATGCGAAGGCTCGAGGTATTCCTTCTTGGTCGGTACTGTCGGAGACGACTGAAAATATCGAGAAAAAAACTGAGTTGCCTAATAAGGATTATTTTATGCGCAAAGCAGTTGGAATAATCGAAGTGACTACATTTATTGATGAGAAGATGGTCGGCGAATACAAGACGAACACAAGAGGGTGCTAGTATTGTATCGTAGTCAGAGTGGAGCTGTTAGACAGCATGGACATCAAACTCATAAAATTAAATAATATTCTGGTGCAATATTTCCAACGCATTATTTTTCTGTTTTTACCGACAGCACTGCATGCCTCGCGAAGTGATATGGCTCCCAAACTGTCGCGGTTCCTAACGTTGGCTTAAACTGAGGCCTTACTGTATGTGAGTTGGGAAAATTTGCGCGAAAAAGATGCCATGTTTCCAAAATTATTCATATCTTCGGCAAAGGTTACAACTCATTCATGGACGCTTAATAAGCCCTCTATATCGAATAATAGTAACTCAATACAGATACATTTATTCTACTTGCCAAATTGCATGACTGAGCGTTCTGAGCATGCACAATATCTGCCATTTTCATGTTCTGATATAGATAGGCACCTCCGAGGTCCGATCCACTGACCATGTTGATCTGTACTCGCGCAATAAGCTGAAAAAGTCGTGCTAGTGATGTAAAAAACGGTAACGACACAAATTCGTTGAGTTTCTCAAAGTAACACTCTATATTGGAATCGAATGGATCTTTTTTGATAAAACGCTATGAGTTATGGTCCCCGAACCGTGTGGTCGTGCGCGGAAATGTTAATGAACAGAATTAGAGGTATCTTATGGGCGTTCCAATGTCTGCTGTTAGGTTACACCTCACATACATGATAGCTTGTGCCCGCTTGTGCCCTATTTCATGATGTGCCTTTCATATTTTTATGTATATTCATCGTGACTGAACGAAAAGCTTGTTTCGAGGTTTGTCAATAGCTGAAGTTGGCTTGAAATGAGGATAAACTGTACGCTGGCTAGTGACTCATGAGCTGTGACGCAAAGCTGATTTTTTTACTTTGATCAATCATCTTGCTTCATCACGTTGAGTCCAGTCGAGCTGTTCACATTGCAGCGAGCACGACTAAAACCACGAATTCGGTGGGTTAAATCAGAGTGTTTCACTTACACAGCTGTGTAAAGTTCACATATTGAAATAAGTATGACGCTGCTTTAGGGCCTTTTCACACTATGGTATCACAAGGCTATCAAGACGAATGCTGAAACATTGCCAATTGAATAGGGTAGTTGGTACAAAGGAGCAGAACGATCGCGGCAAGGACTGTAAAGTTTTGAACTTTAGTACTCGAGTTGAATTCGTTCTCAGCAGATCACACCCTGAATGTTGATTGTGACCCTTGGAAAACTCAGAATGAAGGTGATTTTTGATGAATTTTCCCAATTTCTGATGCGAATAGTTTCTAACGACATCAAATACCAGTTCTTCTCACATAAATTCCTATCCCGTGCGGATCTTGTAATAACTTGTGGTGCGCATCTGAGGTTTTCTTGTATTGGCCAAACATGCATTGGATTCAGTGCACCACCGGTCCTAGTCAGCATGAAGTTGTAAGAGAAAACTGTCAAAAGACCCTTATGGATTGTTTTCGATCAGAAGAGAACTTATCAAATGATCCCGAGGTCAACTTACGGTCAACAGTAGAGAACGAAGAACAACAATCTTGTACTAACAGTTCCTACGGATATGCACCTAGTTCACTTAGCGGCTTAATTAAGACCAGACTATTTAGACTTGTGGTCCTTACTAGCCTTATGCGCTGTGCTCTGGCTGTAAGATTGCGACAAATGGTATTGCTCATTCTTATGCTTAGAACAGACCGTATAACACTTAGGGAACCGGCGGCCTACTATGGTATTCGCCTTGTGAGTCTACCTCTTGGCTTGTTGGGCCTACTGTGGGCTGTTTTCCATATCGCACAATTGACAACGTATTTTCCAGTGGTAGCTTTTCCCTCTGCTTTACAGAACGGTCCCACAGCGTCAACGCTACTCTATTTCTTGCTATAGGGTTGGCGAAGTTTTTCTGTGCCCTCGAACTACTGCACGGAACACCGCTGCGTTACAACGCACCAGCCTTCCGTCGTGGCGGTCTTACTCATCTCGACGACCTGCCTTGTTTACAGCGCTTTCAGGATCTGCAGGTGTTCATATGCTCAATTTTTGCACTCGATTCGCTTCTAAAAAGTATGATAAGTTAAGCTTAGGTATATAATGAGATAGAAAGTTTATGAACCTTCAGAAATTTTCAACTTCTATACTAAATAGTGAAGACTCCATTCTCTTGCGTGCAAAAGTATCTGAGAACAAGCTTAAAGGCAGTGCGACCCGAAATCAAGCTCTTAGGCTATTACATGGAATAGAAATATCCGAAAGTTTAGTTTATTGGAATAAAACTCTACAACTCTTGCTAGTTCTGCTCGCCTCTTCCTTTAGAAAGCTGATAAATGGGAGAATGAGACACTTTTAAGTAAGCACATTACTAATAGAATTGTAGAACAGGATAGAAACTGAAAAGATAAGGGTAGAGAGATTAGGAAATAGAACTTGCTGGTAGGACAAAAGCAACTTAATGCAATGGCGCAAATAGCGAAACGGACATACGGACGGAATTGAAATAGAACCTGAGCGCGAACGCTTACGGACAGAGCGGATAGTTGTAGATAGTGCTGCACAAGCGCATGCAGCGCACCAGAAAGAATGAAGGCAAGTTAAATAACTTCTATGAAACACGCGGACGAGAGGAGCACACTCGAATGCAGACAATAGCAGCTCGACGGGACGCACACAAGCAACAAGCAGCAACGGCGGACCGCAGTACTTGTTTTAGCGCAGGGGCGTGTAGAACTTCTACAATTAAAAGGTTGCAAGTTAACTCGAGGTAAATTGTTTGTACCCCCTATCTCTTACATGCACCCATATTGAAAATTTCTCATCCAGATACGAAACAATTTAAACTTCCCGACCATTGATTTTTTTCGTTTGGTAGAATCATATAGACATTAATGCCTTCTGAGGTTTTCCTTCCTAAAATTTCTGTTCCCATTAATATAGAAATTGGAAATATTTAACACGAACACGCGACTGCGTGCATTAACAAGACCCATATGGCCACAGCATGTACCTAGAGCGCTCCAGAAAACAGAGCGAATATCACAAGGTCACACAACAAAAGCACGCAAAAAAGCGCGCACAGCAACAAGAAAGCGCAAATTGCGCGCATAGAACAGCGCGCACTGAAGAAGTATGGGCCAAGTAGAGAGGCGAACACGAAAGACAGTGCAGAAAGCGAGGTGGCAGGTATTTTTAATTATTAGGCCTGGCCCCAGACGGGGCCCGTAGTTCAGATTTTAAAAATCTTCCTATCTATCATGCCAGTAGTAAAGTTAACTCTAATTTTAGGTCTTATCTGCGACATATTAACTTCTCTAACCGTTGGTGTGTGACAAAATCGATCAGTTCTACTTTTGAAACAATAGGTACAGTAAAATGACGATGAATCAAACCAACGAGAATAGGAATCGAGGTCATCATTTCCGAACAACAGTACTCTATGATGAATCCTCGGAAAAAGACCGTCTTGACTTCTATGCGGATGTTTCGAAAGGGCTCCAGTCCACACCGAAACATATTCCTGGAAAATATGTGTATGATGATGTCGGAAGTGGTACGTTTCTCCGTGCAATTCTCTAGTTGCAGCAAATTCTGACTTTGTATTTCAGATTTATACGAAAAGATCACTCAATTGCATGAGTACTACCCTTGGCGTTCTGAACTCGACATTTTTACGACCCATGCGAATTCTATAGTCGAGAATCACTTGTCCCCTGATGGTGCCGCTTTAAGTATCATTGAGTTGGGTGCCGGAGATGGTGCGAAGACGGGGAAGTTATTAGATACGCTGGAAAGGTCAAACATCATCTTTGAATACATACCTATTGATATTTCGGCGGGAGCAATGGACAGTTTGTTTACGAAACTAGCACTAACTCATCCCGCCATTGATGCACATGGGATTGTTGCGACTTATATGGATGGCCTGCAACATGCGCTGAATCGCCATCCAGAAAGACGTGCTGTGGTGTTGTTCCTCGGATCCACCATTGGCAACTTTACACTGTCAGAAGCGAACAATTTCACACATGGCATACAAGCACATTTGCGAACTGGCGATATATTTTATTGTGGATGGGATTTGAAGAAGGAACCTTCACTGTTACATGCCGCGTACAATGATACAGTTGGTATCACTGGGCTTTTCTACCTCAACGTTCTCAGCCGTGCGAATCGAGAATTGAACGCCGATTTTCGTGTGAAGGACTTTTCCTATCACGGGGCGTACGACCCAGTGCAAGGTTGCATGCAACTGTATCTTTTGGCGAATCGCCCGTGCAGAGTTCGGTTGCGCAGCGAGGGGGAGAAAATTGACATCGACTTTGAATGCTACGAACCCATCTTTGTCAATCGTTCCACCAAGTTCAGCGTGAATGAAGCCCACGAAATTTTGGTGCAGGCTGGGTTCGATGCCGTTTCTAACTTTTTCGATTCCGACCATCGATTTGTCGGTACCATTGCGAAGAAGTTGTAGTCGGATAGTTAACAAGTTGAATACGAATTCGTTTCTAGAACTGAGATTGCACTGGTTTCTGATCTCGTCTATCTGATTAGAGACATCATCGAACGCATGTTTAAAACCAGCCTCGAAATAACCAATTAATAAACCCAGATATTAATTACCGTTTTTTCTGCATCTGAATTTGCTTTCTATATATCTCGTCCAGATACATATTCAATTTGAAATTCTGTGAGATGGACAGATATTTTCGACAACAGTACAAAATAAAGATGAATTTATTTCCGTGTTTCACCTTGCCTGCTGAACGAACGTTCTATAGGAAATAATACAACCATTTATATGATGTACATCTTTTGTGTGGGATATTGGAACTAAAGCGATACTGTACATCGTCGATGAACAGAACATATGTACACGTTGTAATTCATGCTATCACGAAAAATCGTTGAATTGAAATATATTTTGAGCCCATTACTGTAGCGTCAACTTGGATTTGGTACGTAGATTGGAGTATTAACCTAGCTTTATTGAAGAACTCAACTCACAGTGAAAGATATTTAATTATCGAATAGTAAGTCTTTTAGAACTAAATTTGAAACGGGTTAATGCTGTGTAAGAAATGAATTCTGGTAAACCACATAATTCTGAAC
>JAAUYH010049607.1_pt1 | contig 35058 bp, 23 predicted proteins | sample 7278061 | NCBI WGS metagenome assembly JAAUYH01 (sample SAMN14350203, study PRJNA611818) | marine sediment metagenome | isolation source: surface marine sediment (0.6m) | place: French Polynesia: Moorea | collected 2018-08 | reverse complement strand
GGCCTCGTCCAAACTATATTTAGATTGCCAATCCAACAGTCGACGAGCCTTCTCTGCAGAGAGATATTGGTGTTTGATTTCATTCTTAGCCTGATTCAAAATTATCGGCTCTAGATAGGATTTGTCCATTAACTTCAGGATCTTTTGAACCAGTTCTAAGACCGTAATTTGCAACTCATTGCTGAAGTTAAAGGCCTCCCCCAGAATTTCTGAACGATCCATTTGCTCGGCTAAATGCAAGTAGGCAAGAACCCCATCCTTAACGTAGAAGTAATCTCGGATGTAAGAGCCATCGCTGCGGATAGACACTGGCTTTTCCCTCAGTGCAGACCGAACGGTATCGGGGACAATGCGATTGAAGTTAAGGTCGCCGCCGCCGTAGAAATTGCCGCAGCGAGTTATACACACAGGCAGGCCATAACTCACATAGTAGGTGCGGCAAATAAGGTCGGCGCAACTTTTCGAAACATCATAAGGATGTTCGCCTTGCAATGGAGTGGTTTCATCATAGGGCAGGATTTCTTGATCGCCATACGCCTTATCACTAGAGGCGACAACAATACGACTAACCCCGCCAACCCGGCGACAGGCTTCAAGCAGATTCCAAGTGCCTTTGATATTCGCTTCAAACGTAGCCAATGGCTCTCGATTAGCCACTCCCACAATGGTTTGCGCCGCCAAGTGAAAAACGGTGTCTATCTCATGTTCATTGATAGCCCGCTCTAACGTTGATAAATCTTCAATGCAGCCATAAACCGTTGTGATTTGTTGAGAAAGGCCTTCTGTAAACAATCGGGATTGGGGCACCCAGTCCCGAACAAGTCCGACCACTCTAGCGCCGCGAGCAACCAATTCTTGGGTCATCCAACTGCCCAGCAGCCCTGTACATCCTGTCACTAAAACTGAACGATCCCGCCAAAATGAACTCATTCCCATACCCTCCACTGTGCCTTGCCAGAGTTGTAGAGCTGATTGAGCAGTCCCAATTCCCGATAAGTATCCATGCACTGCCAGAAACCATCATGTTTGTAGACAGCTAATTCTCCCAGCGCAGCTAGAGATTTAAGGGGTTCCGCCTCAAAAATCGTATCGTCGCCCTGGATTAATTCCAAAACTTTACGATTCAGAACAAAATACCCCCCATTGATCCAACCCGCACTAGTTTGGGGTTTTTCCTGGAAATAGCTGACCAAGTTGTCCTCAATGGCGAGTTCGCCAAACCTGGAGGTTGGGCGAACAGCAGTCATGGTGGCTAATTTACCGTGGCTCTTATGAAATTCAAGCAAATTAGAAATGTTAATGTTGGCGACCCCATCGCCATACGTGCCTAAAAATAGATCGCTGCCGAGCTCGTCTAGATGAGGGGCTAACCGCTTCAATCGTCCGCCTGTCATCGTTTCCTGGCCAGTATCAACTAACCAAATCCGCCAATCTTCTTCTTTGTGGCCATTGCCAAGCTTGGTGACCCGTTTCTTGCCCAACTCCAACATGACGTCATTGTGATTCCAGTCGTAGTTGAAGAAATATTCGCGGATCATCTGCCCCTTATACCCCAAACAAAGCATGAAGTTTTTGAAGCCATACTGGGCATAGGTCTTCATGATGTGCCAAATCATAGGATGATCGCCTACCATTACCATTGGCTTAGGCCGGAATTCAGTTTCTTCTTTAAGTCTTGTGCCCTTACCGCCACAAAGAATAGCAACCGGAATATTAGATACGTCTGATGTATTCGCCATTTTTTAGCTAGAAGATAAACATAAAGGAACGACAAGCGTAAACTCTAGCGCGCATTAACGAGGTGGATCCTGTAAGAGAAACTACCCTAAACAGCTACAGGATTCCCGAAAATTATCAGTTGCTTATCATAGACGAAAATTCCCTTAGGAAAAGTCCGGGCCAATAATACACTAATCAAAGTCCTCGAATCTATTCGATTTCAAGAGTGAACGCGATGTTTATTGGGTTAGACTTCTCATACTCAGTTAATACCTCGATGATGCCTTAAGGTCTGAAATTGAATAAACTGACCTAAGCGCTTTCAAGTTATTCTATGAAAAGTGACTAAACCAACGATTTAATATTGATTCTCTATTTTGAGCATGTTTAATGGCATCAAAAAATAGCGCTCAAAAGATCAGCAGTCATCCGAGCATATCGACAATATTTAATTTACTATAGATATAAATGGGGAAGGTTAAATTTATGAGTGGTTCTCTATAAAACCTTTTTCAATTGAAATCAATTCTTTAGACTTGACTTCTCTTCAGTTGTCTATTGCCCATGCAATCTGCAAACCATCCCCAATAAATAATGAAAAGATAAAAAAGAGGAATTTTAAAATATCTGGGCTACTCATCCATATTTTTCAGTTCATTGTATATTTACATACTTCACTTGCCAACATTATCAAGTCAAACTAAAAAAGCTGAGAGTTCTCAATCTAGTAAATTATCGAATTTTTACATATCCAAAATAATTTTGTGAAGCCTGGATATTTTATAGGATTGATCGGTGAAACTATCCTTCAGTTTAACTATAGAAAGAATATACGCATCAATTTGAGGCATCCAAAGCCTGATGGGTGAAAGAATTCAGTTCCAGGAATCCTTTCCAAAATAATGCCGGCGTATCATTTTAGCCGGGAAAATCCAGTGAGGATGGAAGTCAGAAGTCAGAAGTCAGAAGTCAGTAGGGAACTGCATTCTGTCTCCTGACTCCTGTATTCTCCCCTAGGGAAAATTTCCCGCTTTAAGTTAAGAGCCATAATGCCTGGTCATTAATGCATGGCGTTGGAATAAGCCGTGTGGAAGATACCTACTCTTTGCCTATCTTCAGACAGATGGATTTAATGGGATTTATATACCACACAGTTAAATCATAGATTCCTTCCCTACTAGATTTTCTTGACTGAGTTCACCCTACTATTTTTTTGGCCGAAGTCTGTTTTCATGCCATCGGATCCCAATAATAATTGCGATGAAAAGCATGTAACCAGGCTCTTCCATTTGCGAAAAAATCAATCCAAAGATAAATATTGTAAGCAATAAGAATTTAGTGAAGTCATCCCTGCAAAGATAACGCCATACAAGAAACCCTAAATATAGGTACGCCGCCAACCCTAAAAATCCTAAATCTCCCCATATTCCCGCCCATCCAAATAGGGGAGAGAACATGCTGGATTGGTTACCCAGCCAACTTTGGCCTACGGCTGTCCAAACGTCTCCACTAGCGGGATGTTGAGTCGCGCCAAGAGGTCCGAGGAGATGCCAGTAATTAGTAAGCATCCATCCACCTAAACGTCCAACCGTATGTCCGGGCCCTAAACCCACAAGCCAATTCAAGGGAGACGTGAAGTAAATCGGAATAATGCGTAGCGCAGCCGATTTGAGTAACGTTGCTTCACCATCTGGTCCATAAATATCAGGCCGCGCCCAGGTTTGAAATGCGCCAAACGCCGGTACGTTTTGAACACACCATAGAAAGATGAAGCCGAACAAAAGAGTTGGAACAACATACTTCATCGCTTCAAAAATGCTCTTGAACTTGGTCAGCAGAAGCAATACAAACGCAACTAAAAAGCTTAAGAGAACCTGCTTCGCATCAGCAAGCAACATATGAAAAAAGGTTGCCGTGAGGACTGATATTCTGATCCAAAGTGGAACCTTCTTGGCGCTGAAGAAGTAATATAAACCAAACGTTAGTGAAACAGAGGCGCTCACCACATGCCCTGCTCCAGAATGATAAAAAACGCCCTGAACATAGTCAGGATTTCCAGCTTTGGGGTGGAGACCTAACACCATGAACAAGACATACTGAGCAGCGGCAAAGGCTAGGTTGGCAAAACCAAATCGGATGAGCCAAGTTCGCAATTTTTCCAGGCTGCGCGGCGTTATCGGCAAACTAATCAGGGCCAATATTAATAAAAAGGGTTCGCCAAGCAGTAAGAAATCTAAAACAACATTAATTTCACCCGCGTCATTAACAATTGCGCTCGCGAGCATGACGCTTAACAGGATCATTAGACCCATAAGGATTGACCATACGATCGTAATCTGATTTTGATTACGAGTGCGCGATTTGAGTAGGGCCATGCCGCAAGCGCTAGGAATCGCCGCGAAGTGAAGAAAATTAATGACTGAAGGGGCCCCTGCGCTATCGACAATCCGTGAGAAATAGGCCGTAGCAAATGCCAACAATATCAGCGTTGAGTTTCGAATAAATCCTTTCGAATTCTTAAGAGGTTTTGCTAAGGTCATTTACTGCACTCCATATCAAGCTTTTTACATTGCTTCAACGGATAAAATTGGTTGAGTCTTAAAGGTTGGACTGGGTGATGAATAGGATTAACTAGAAAAGCTAGTCACCTACAAATAGGGGAGACATCTTGCCATATTTTATGGGGAACAGGGCATCCAGGTCTAAATCTTTAGTCACCCCATTTTGAATTTCTCGCACGTAGGGTTTATAGGCGCTGTTGAAGCCGGCCCAAACGAGGGATTGGCTAGACTCTTGGTTCAGGAAGCCAACTGTGTTGTTAGGGATGGGACGATTTCCGTATAGAAAACCGCCTAGCAGCTCAGTTCGCCCCCCATTTCTGGTGGTGATGACCGGAACATCCCGTTCAGTTTTCAGACCTAGAATCCACACATCTGCGCCATCATTATCGATATTATGTCGGCCACTTTCGCTGGACGCTTCTGTATTCAACTGACGGGCCCAAACCTGTTGATTCTTAAAACACCATCGCCAACCAGTGACATCTTCAATGAACAACTTGTTGTCGCCAGCAGGATTTCGATAGCCTCCTATTCCTAAATGGCGAAGCACCAGCGTTCGCTTAGAGGCATGTTCAAAGCCAAAGGCGGAGCCTTGATCGCTCTCTAATCCCTCAATCGTGACAACGGGGAATGCTCCATCCATAATCCGAAAAATAGCCTGATTGGAATTCCGCATTGAGCCCTGAGTCTTAATCTTGGCCCCGCCAATTCCGATAATTCGCCGCACATTTCCCTTCAGCTCAATTGTGCGGCTTACCGTGTAGTCATCCTTCGGGAAGTAGACGGTTGGCTTGCCGGAGTCAATCGCCGCTTGGATTGCGGAGGTGTCGTCATCCGCTGAGCCGTTAACTGTAGCCCAATCCGCTGGAGAATCCCAGCCGATTTCTGGCGTCTCTTCGATAGGCAACTTTAAAGCGGCGCCAGGTCCTGGAAACAGGCTGATGACCCCGTGCGAAACAAACTCGTCTACTGGGCTTAGCTTTTGCACCGTTTTACCGTCAACTTGGCTTTCAATTGCAGCGCGATAACCAGTTGTGGTTAAGTTACGGACGTAGAGTCCACCATTATGGGTATTATCAATGGCGGAATTACTGGAATCCCCCTCCTTTAAAACAGCGTCTACTAAGGTCACTAATCCATGAGCGTTTCCGCCTCCACTGTCATTCTTGATGGCGGGTACGCGATTGCGACTGACAAGCTTATGAATGCTTAGAACTTGCCGCTTGTTATAGACGCCATAAACTCTTTGGTCCTCCAGGGTGAGGCCATCGATAGTGGCGCTGTGCAACGCTCCGGTATAGTAGACGCCATAGTCAAACCCTTTAACTGATAAATTCTTGACCAGTAGGGGGCCATTTAATCCCATGCTTAAATCCAGGCCGTACTTACCCCGTCGGTTTTGATCAGAGGATCGAATAGTTACGTTCTCAACAGCCCCATAGTTGTTAGCTCTGAATCTTAAGCCAATGACGCCAGGATTATTCGCTCCAATATCAATTGTCATATTACGAATCGTATTTCTGAAGGCGGTGGCGTCTTTGACATCGCCTTCCCAAAAGGTGACAACTGACTTTGCCGCTTCCTGGTCCCCCTCCTCAAACGCAGCGATTCCACTGTCAAGTTTAATCACAACTCCGCTCTGACTCTGCCCCTGGAGGAAAAATCGCTTCTGCTTACCATTAAGTGACTGACAACGAAGTGTATCGCTGACTCGATACACACCATTTGGGAAATAAATCAGTTTTCCTCGATTATTTTCAATTGCAGTTTGAATGGCGTAAGTGTCGTCGGTTACTCCATCCCCCTTGGCGTTATAGGGAGCGCTTTGAACATTTACTACATTCGCTCCAGTGGGGAAAATGATATTTTCCTGGCGGGTAAGCTGGGATAAGCCCGTTGCCGACAAGACACAGAATACGGTAAATAATGCTAAAAGAATTTCCCGGAAATACCGTATTCGAATGCGAAATGGGAAACTGGGTCGAACTAAATTTGGCTGTTTTCTCATTATGAAAACCCCTGCTCTGAAGCAGATAGTTGTACGGATTTCCTCTTTTATCGTGAAGGGTAGAGTGTCTTATCAGGGAATTTCAGACTCTCAACGACTGAGCGGCCAGCCTAATTTAGAACAGCTAAAGGCTATCAAGATTGGATACCCAGAAGTATAGAGGCTATATCCTTGAGAAAGGGTCCCGGACCTCTATCTTGATAAGAATTTCAGATCAAGATGGCGGCCGTCAGGATCGCCATTCTTTATAAACCTTTAGGTAATTACATTTCTTTTTGGGTAAATTCCGAGGCTTCAGAATGGCTTCACTGAAGCTAAATGCTGATTTCACTGGAAATTTAAATGCTCAAGTATTATGGCGCAACTCGCTTAATAACCCTGGGGGTTCCCTGGTTTGCTGGAACAGCAGGGAAAAGAATTTTTCAACCGCTCACGCTTACTAAATTCCGCTTATCCAACACAAGCTGATAAATCTTCATCAGTTGTTTGTAATTTTCCTTTGCTGTGTACTTAGTCTCAAATTCAGTCCTGACGGCTTGACGCATTGGGACAAGGTCCTGCGGGTTGGCCAGAACCCAATCAACCTTATCGGCTAGATCAGAGGCGTCGCCAGGGGTGAAGTGGTATCCTGTGCGGCCATGATCAATTAATTCACTAATGGCCCCAATTTTTGACGCGATCACGGGCGTTCCCTTAGCAAAGGCTTCCACAGCTACTCGACCAAAGGTTTCGTACCACTTTGAGGGGAAGATCAAAAATTGGGCTTCTCCCATCAGATTATGAACTTCCGCCATCCGTTTGAGTCCAAGCCATTCGACTTTGGGAAGTCGCTTCGCCGCGGCCTTAACTGTATCTGCTAAAGGGCCGTCTCCCACTATCTTTAGGGGGATGGGCGCTTTGAGTTGTTCCCAGGCGGCCAGTAAAGTATCGAGTCCTTTTTCCACCGACAGGCGACCGACATACAACGCATAACCGCCACGCCCTTCCCCGACGCCTGGATCAGGGTGAACGAAGTTCGGCTTAACCACAATTTTCTCGGCAGGGAAACCGCCTTCAATAAATTTCTGGCGGGCGAAGTTAGTTAAGGCAATATATAGGTCGACTTTGTCGGTCCAGGTGTTCATCGCCTGGTGGACTGTCAGCATGCTTGAGACGACGGCGCTAGCGCCTCGATTCTCGCGATAGCAGCTATGTAGGACGCCGGGATAGGGGATCCGTTTGCCTAGACAGTCTTCACACACTTGCCCATCGCGAAAAAACAAAGCATTGGGGCAAATCAAGCGGTAGTTTCGTAGAGTCTGAATAACGGGCACTCCCGCTGCTTTGGCGGCGTAGTAGATGGAGGGGGAAATGAGCGGGAAGAAATTCTGAACGTGCATGAGATCGTACGATGCTTCGCTCAATCGCTGTGCGATCGCTGCGTGGGATTCCCTGGACCAAATCGTTCTCCAGGCTAGATGGAGGGCGTTAAACTCTTTAATTCGCTCATTGTTATCTTCGTAAACATCCACCTGGTGCCCCATCTCTCGCAGGATGCGCTGCTCAGACTCACGCGATTCATCTTCTCCGCCTCGAATTTGATAGTTGTTATGTACGCTTAAAATTTGCATATCATTTACTTATTTCTGGAACTATCTCACAGGGCGCTAGCGGATCCTCAGCGGAGCCCTGCCGATTGGAACTATTGCCGTTTCCTGCCGAAAAACGATCCACTCCAACCTTAAAGGAAAGTATATTCTTTGATATATCTATGCATCCTGATACAAGGTTTTCCATTCAGGAAAATCTCGCCCCATTAGCGTACTCAGCGCTTGAGTTTGTTCTTGCTGAATGGGGCGGAGGTAACGCCTAACGTCTTCAGCTGCTTCTGAGGCTTCGCTGCGATCCACCTCCTTGACTGCAATCCGTAAGCCCGCTGAGCGGACTTGCTTAGGGATTAGAGAGGCGATTTCACTCCAGGGCCAAGTGTACCGTAACCGATAAAACCAACCCTTCTGAAAAAATTTAGGCGGCGTTACATGCACTTTTTCGCTTAAGTTAGGCGGTTCAAACGTATCATCCACCCCCAGCCATTTAAACACATCCCGCATAAAGGATGAGGGATCCGCCTTCATTTCCTCAAAGGTTCGGATCAGAATTTTGTCTCGACCGAATTGTTCCCAAAAGGGCTCTAGCTGCATGGCGTAGTGACTCACATCTCGATACAGCGAATTTTCACGGATCGCAGTTAGAATATCTTGATATTCATTGCCCCGCCTGACCTCATGCCAGTAATGACTAATGGTCCGTTCGATTGGATCCCGCATAACGTAGATAAAGCGAGCCTCCGGATTAAATTGAGCAATTCGCTCCGCCACGCCCGTCATTTTGGGCAATTTGGCGTATAAAGTGCTGGATTCCCCAATAATTGCCGCATCCTGGGCGCCTTTAAATAGCTCCAGATATCGCGCCTCACTTTTCCAGAGTTCCAGCTTCTTAATATCGGGCCAATCCAATTGATCAGGGTGAACAAAGTAGCAAGGCTCCTTCGGTTCACACATAAAAACGGCAGGATGGGCGTTGAGGTAGCTATGAAGGGAAGAGGTTCCAGACTTCATAGCGCCAATGATAAATAAATTGGGACGGGGCGCCGAATTTGACATAGTTGGTATTGGATAGGAATCTAGTCAGAAATAGTCTATTTAGAGAAATTTGTTAGTCCTATTGGGGAAAACCCGGTTCAAGCGAATTCACCATTTTGAGTCGCTACAACGGTCTGAGCCCGGCTAGGTAAATTGGCTTGGACCTTTACAGTTGGTTTTGTAGGATGTCTTGGTAAATATTTTCCAGGACTCGGGTTTGTCGATGCCGATTAAAATTGTTTTCCACATGTTCCCTCCCGGTGGCGCTAAACCGGTTCCTCAATTCAGGATCCTTCAGAAGTCTCAAACAATAGTCCGCCAGCTTTTCGACGTCGCGCTCGGGCGCCAAAAAGCCGGTTTCTTCATGGATCACGGCTTCGGGTATGCCCGCGTGGAGCGTACTCACCACCGCCAACCCCATAGCTTGAGCTTCGAGGACGACATTGGGCAATCCTTCGGAATCGCCCTGGGATGCCGTGACGCTAGGCGCTGCAAGTATAGAAACGCGATTCATCCACTCTTTGACTACGGTTTGGGGTTGAACACCCAGGAATTGATACCGACGAAGTTTTTTAGCGGCAAGGGCTTCTAACTCAGGGCGGAGATCGCCATCGCCAATCATCACCAATTCTGTCTCTGGCAGAATCGCTTGCACCTGAGCCATCGCTTCAATTAAATACTGGACGCCCTTCTTTTCCGTTAGCCGCCCAACAAATAACACGGCAGGCTGACGCGACACCGCTGGGTCAGGGCAAAATTGCGTGACATCTACGCCATGGTAATGGGGTCTCACTTTTTCTGGTGGAAATCCTTGCTCCAGGAGTTTATCCCCAATGAATTTAGACACCGTAAGGAACAGACGAGCTTCCTGCTTGAGGGCTTCAAGCTGACGGAAATAAGTCCAGTGGTTGAGGGAGGAATAGCGGGCGTGTTCTTCTCGTATGGTGGCGTCTGCTCCACGGTAGTGGACCAGCAACGGAATTTTGAGCGATCGCGCCCAGGGCAGCGCCAGCGCCCCACTCAAGCCAAACTGGGCGTGAATTAAAACCGGATTTAACTGTTTGACTTCTTGATATAACTTGGGAGCGAATCCGGACACCTTGAACAGAACTTCTTGAGCCACCCCCAAAAGATTCCCTTGGTTAATCACCCGTGTCCGGTCTTCAGGCAGGGTTAACCCTTGAACCCGGCGACAGCCAACATAGTAGGGGATAAACTGTTGTAATTCCTCTGCTTGAGCCTTAATAAACGTCTGGGAAGGGGGCAGCAGCAAACTACTAAACATGACAACCGTTTTCATTTCCCGACTGTTTAACTCCCATAAATTTGCAAATAAATTAGTGAATAGACTCCGTTAAGCATGCCTGTTCCAACACATTTTTATACAGTTGAGTGAACAACTTCCCTTTGATCCGCCAATGAAACATTTGGTTCACTCGAAGTTGACCCGCTTGACTCATCTCAGTCCATAGGTCGGCATCTTGGGCTAACCGGGCGATGGCGACGGCCAAACGCTGCACCGCCTGCTCAGGGACGTCTGCAGCAACCTTAAATCCAGTCTCCTCAGTCACCTGGAGCGCGGGTCCCCCCAAATCTAAACAAATAACCGGGCGCCCCGCCGCCATGGCTTCTAAACAAACCAGGCCGCCAGATTCGTGCAGGCTAGGATGGATTAACGCCAGACAATCTCCCAGTTTTTCCAGGACATTGGGTCGGGGTAAATTACCCCAAAATCTAACCCGTTCCGCAATGCCTAACGTCTCCGCCAAAGCCTCTAGACGCTTCCGTTCCGGTCCTTCCCCTACAATCCAATACTCAGCTTGCTTGGGCAAGTCAGCTTGGGCAAACGCCCGTAGCCCCAGATGAAACCCTTTCCAATGTAGGAGACGGCCAATACTGATAAATCGAATGTCCTCTCGAGAGGGGGGGCGATGTTGCATCAACTGAGTAATTTCCGCCTCTGATAACCCCAACTGAGATTGGACCTGCACCGCTTCGGCGCCTAATAGCCGCAGCCGCTTAGCCGTATCCTCCGTCGTAGCTTGGGCGATTCGACTCCGGCGGGCCGTCATCCGCACAAACGGATCTAGTTCACTCGCCCACCGGGCAATATCCCGGGAGAGTTCATAGAGACGGCCTCGCCAACCGAAGTCTACCTGGAAGGGCTTAGGGGCGAACTCCCCTCCCCCCACAGGCCCCCAGATAAAAGGAATGGGCAGGAGAGACAGGAAACTAGGACTCCAATACTTCACATAGGTAATGTGATGGGCCAAACTGAAGTCAATTTCGGCATGCAGTTTACGGGCGGTGAGGTAGGCGACAATCTGCCACCCGTAATAATGGATCTGAACCAACCGCTGTCCCCGATTCAATCGTTGCATCCAGCCCGGCAGATCGCAATAGATGAACTGCAAGGTCGGGATGGGATGCGCATCAAGCTCAGCTTCAATGGCTGGACGATTGTTTTCCCGCGTTAACACCCAGACTTGATGTTCCTTAGCCAGCTCCCGCACTAGGTTCCAACCAATCCCCGGTTCAGACCCCTTTCCTGGTCGACAGGCATAGGCGGAGGCTAAGATTTTCAACGTCGTCATAGGGGTTGCTCCCACAGTAATTCTGAGAGAATCATCTCTAAGTCAGTTTCTAAGGGTGTCAGTTTCTAAGGGTGAAAGAGGCCACGTCAGCCAAAAAATTAGCGGCTTTCTCTGGGGTGTACTGGGCCATCAACTCCGTTGATTTCTGTCCCATTGAAGCCGCGAGGGTCGGATCGTCAATAAAATGGCGCATGAATTGGGCTAAGGCGTCCGCCTCATGGGGATCAAAGCAATAGCCGTTTTCTCCCGCTTTAATCAGTTCAGACGCGCCCGCCAATTTGGAACAGAGAATGGGTTTCCCTAACACCATGGCCTCCAACACAACCATCCCCCAGGTGTCTTCTAAGGTTGGCAGAACAAACACATCGGCTCGACGAAAATAGTCCCCCATGCAAGCGTAGTCTACTCGTCCAACCCAGTTCACCTGGTCAGTCAAGTCATTTTCCTGACAAAAGGCCTCCAATTCTGCCTGCTGCGCCCCATCTCCCACCACTTGTACGGTGTAGTTGCGGCAACCCTGGCGATTAAGCGACACACAGGCTTCCAGCAAGTGGCGCAGTCCCTTCCTGGGAATAACCCCCCCCACAAAGAGAAAAACCGGCCTCTGTAAGGAATCCGAGTCAGATGCCCCCTCCTGGGGTTGGGCTTCCAATGAGGCGGCGGCGGGCACCTCATAGGGCTGAACAAACACCTCATTTTCGGCAGCGCCCAAGATATCCAGGAGGTAGGCTTTGCCCGCATAGCTGTTAGTAATGCAGGCGTCAGCGGCTTTAACCATGGCTTTCCGAATGGATAGCCGCATCGGTGAGTTGCGATAGTCGACCCCCGGGGAACTGCCTTCATAGGCGATCACCACTTTCCAATTTCCCAAGGGTTTCAATAGGAGCGCCAGGATAGTCCACATGCCGAAGGAATTCGAAAAAATGACATGGGGTTTAAATCGGAGTAGCCGACCAATGATATTGAGGGGGAGGTAGGTGAAATTTGATCCATAACTGGTTGAGGATTGGAGCACCGGAATGATCTTCCGTTGACCCACCACATCCACATTAAATGAATCTTCAAATCCGGGGGCGTATCCCCGCCAATTGGCGGCAAACGCAGTCATTTCGGGGAATAGCTTGGTCAAATAACTCAGGGTTGGATGCCAATAGTAAAAAGCGGATGTGAGTAGCCAAGCGATGCGAGGGTTTTGCATGGTTTTGTCCTGAAAGCTAATTCTCACAAGTCTGAAAGGGTCTAAGAGGAGGAATCGATCAAGATCCGTCGGCAAGCATGCCTATGATGTCTCGTTTAGACGGCGACCTAAGGGTTGATGTTGGAGACGGGTTGATTGAGAAAGATGCTGATGGGCCCCTCCGACCATTCTCGAACATAGACCTGATTGAGGGCGACTAACTCTTCATCTTTGGCTGTCTCCACCCCACTCGCCACCAACATGCAGGGAATAAAATCCTGAAAAGGTTTAGATTGATATTTTTCAGAGGATTCATTATCAACGTTTACGTGCTCCAGCCGGATGGTGGGGTGGGCTTGATTCTTTAAGAGCGCCCATAAAGGATATTCCCAAGTATTGCCGCCGAAGGAGAGACCGATGTTGGGACAGGTGTTAGACTTTATGAATTTAGCCGCGTCAACGTAAAAGGGGCCTAGCTCTGGATCACTGGCAAAGTAGAGTTCGGAGCGAGTCTGGTTAAAGATATTTTCAATTCTGCCAGCTTCCACAATCTGACTATTCAGGATGAGGGGTCGAGTTTCGTTAAAACAAACCCATATGAAAGATAAACCAATGAGTCCAAGGGCGAGGGCGTTGGCGACTTTGGTTTTGAAGAAATGAGTGAGCACAACCCCAATAAAGGCGGACGCCAGGACGAAAACCGGTAAATGCAGCCGACTTCGCCAGGGCGACCAGATAATCAATAAACAAAACAATAAAAACCCCACAAACGTTGCTAAGAAATAAGCCGCAATAAAGAATTGCTGTCGATTTCTTAGGGTTTTGCGGATCGCGATAAAGCAAATGACGGATAAGACTATCAGCAGTAAGTGGACAGGATTTCCGGCAAGGTCTTCATGGTTAATCAGACTGTGGATATCAAAATTCTGTCCGGCGGGGGAAGTGATGCGAGGATCGCTCGGATCAACCCCGATGAGTTTATGCAAAAAATTAACGACGCCAATGATCTTCAGATTGACAGAGCGAACCGGGGTGCTTAAGTGCAGGACGATATTCCGAATAAAGTTCGAGATAAAGATGGACACCCCAAAGGCTTCCATCCCTTGTCCGGACTTGCCTAAAAATGAGCCAAACAGGACATAGTTCCGGAGATAGTAACCGATATTGAGGCTAAGGGCGATGGTTCCCATTAATAACAATGTTTTCCACAACTTCCACCCCAACCGCTTAACCCCGGTCAACACTAACCAAACGCCAAAGGGAAAGGCGTATAAATAGGCGGTGCCTTTGGCTAAGACAGCGAGACCCAAGCTAGCGCCTAACGCAGGGGTATGGGTGAAGCTCATTTTGTCTTGGATGGTCCGCAAAACCAAATAGGCGAAACACACTACCCAAAAAGAAACGACGTAGTCAGTTTGGGTGCTGGAACTCTGCAGAATGCCCATCGGAATGGCGGCGCAGACGACGCTGGCGAAAATTTGTCCCCGCTTATCCGCCCCCAATTGCTCAGCCAGCAAGGAAACGCCAATAATGCTGCCCACCATGCTGAACCACTGAATTAGATTGGCGAAGCGATCGCCGCCGCTCAAAATCTGCAAATGGGTAATGGCGAACCCCCCAAAAGGCCCTGAATACAGTTGTCGAATAATGCCAGTGGGATAGTGAGCGACACTGCGGTTCTGGATCCAATGCACTACCCGCCCCATGTGGTAAGTCATCGAATCTAAATTATTGGGGGGGGCGATCAGGGCGATTACTCCGATTACGGCAATGATGCCGATAACCCCCGCCAGCAATAGGGTCAGAAAAGGCGTTAGCTTAATTCCCGTTTCGGTCTGCTTTGGCGACGCCGCAGGTTGAGGCGCTCGGAGACTATAGACGATCAAGCCGACGTCGAACAATCCCCATGAGAGAACGAGGCCTCCCCAAGCCAGCCAATGAAACAGGCTTAAAACTTCAGTGGTGAGAACAACCCATACGCCCCAAGCGATCGCAGCTAACAGCACTGCAGCGCGCCAGTCTGTATCTCGTCTATGGCATATCCGAAATAAGAGTAAGAATGCAGCTAACGGTAAAATTAAAGCCATTGCATTTACGCTGTTTAAATAAATAAAAAAGAACTCTAAGGATCCCAGGAAATTAAAGGTTTTGGAAAATCACCTCGGCGAATCGGTCGGCTGAATTTGCCTTTGCAAACGCCTTCATTTTTGTGCGATCGCAAGCCGCTTCCCCCGCCTCAGTGAGAAAATACGTTAACCCCTTAGCAATTTCATCGGGACGGGTTGAATCGACCGTCACGCCTAACTGATGTCGTCGAACAATTTCCCCCATGAGGCCATAGTCAGAGCTGAGAACAGGTTTCTGGGCCGCCGCCGCCCACAGCAAAATGCCGCTCATGCCCACATGTCGTTGATAGGGGGCGAGAATGACATCTGACAATTGAAAATAGGCGGGCACCGTCTCTTCAGCAACAAACTCATATTGCCGCACAATTTGCACCGGACGTTCCTGACAAATTAATTTGATGCGAGCCTCTAAAGCTTCTGCAATATTGGACTCCCCCACCAACAGCAAGCAAAGCTTCTGACAAAGATTTGGGTCAAGGGTTGCAATAGCGTCCAGTAATTGGGGGACGCCTTTGCGTCCCGTCAAAGCGCCGAACAACAGAAACACCCGCCTACCAGGCTCAATCGCCAACTGGTCTTGGATATTGCCGACTGGCTCATCCAAAGCCGAATTGAGTTGAATGGGATCCGGCAAATGGACCGCCTTCATAGTCCTGCTCCCTTTTTCGAGATGCTTCACCGCAAAAGGGTCTAAACTAAATAGGGTCTTTAAACGCGACTGCCGACGAATTGCAAAGAGAAATAATTTCTCCTGCAATTGCTGTAATCGATCCTTTCGGGAAGGCGCATAACCCGCAAACTGGGGGTAATGAAAGGTGGGTCTGAAATATATACCCGAGAAGGAGCAAGGAGATTGAGCCCCCAACGTCAGCGGCCACTGACAGGTATCAAAATACATGAATAGACAATGGTCCGCCTTGAGGGTTTTGGCGTACCGTTGGAAAAGACCCCACTCTTGAAAGGTGCGTAGGGCGCGCTTAATTTTCGACTTTCGAGCCCCTAGCGCCGCTTCCTCCTGAGGAGTAATGGCGGTGAACTTGACTCGTCCTTTCCCCTGAGTTAAACCAAACTCAACCACATCCCCATGTTCTTCTGGAAATCGAGAAGACACAACAATCTGCAAGCAGCCGGGGAGCATTTGCTTACACCAGTAATCAATTAAGTGTTGAATATAACTGGGATGATGGCCCCTAACGGAGAGGTCGAATAACATGATTGTGCGCTCACAATCACCCCGCTCATTGGGCGAGGAGGGAATCCTTATCTCTGAACTGCCGAGAACCTTATTGTCTGACATCCCTACTCTATATTTTTTAAATTAACGTTATGGATACACTCACTCTACAGATAATCATTTAGGCGGTTATGGGTGTTTACTTTATTCCCACAATATTGATACTTCTAACCAAGCTAGTGTTTGGCCGCTCCCTCTAAGGGGAATGGCCAACAGGCATGTTAAGCCTTCATAAATTTTGAATAGGAATACTCTAAAAGGGAAGAGTGGAATCTAGATGATCAGAAATAATTAATTTCACAGTATCAGGCGCCGTATCAGGTAACTCCAATCCCCCCGAAATTTCTTCGGAAACATCCACAGCAAAAACGTATTCACCTTAAAGAAGGCAAAGTATGCAAATTTTGAAGGATAAGATGGACACAATGGCCAGATTGTCACACGCTAACTATTATCTTCGTTCTTCTTCAACGGCCTCAGCGAGATTTCGGACGGCAAACGCTAATTTTATCCAACCTTTACGGTGGGTTAGTGTTTAGTAGGGGTTCAGTGAATCCGAAGAATTATTAAGGGGGTAGGTAATAGCGCTCAACTAAAATGATGTCTCAGAAGAAACACATAGGCGGCCTCAAGTCGCCCTCAGTATCTCAACGACGTTCCTGTTCATCTGCACAGTGAATTTCCCATAGCGGAGCCAGTCTATAAGAGATATATCTGTATTTACAAGCCATTTATTTATCAACTTAACGATTGATCAGCCCTAATTCCAGTGGCTTTTCACCATTCCGGACAAGTTAACCTAACCAGTTAAAAATATGTATTCTGTGGCGCTGGAGAAAAGGTAAGAGCGAGTTCACCGGCTTGCCCCCGATCATTCCCAGTTGAACCTATGATTTCTCTTACAAAATGTCTAATCTAATCAAGCCTTCTCAAGAGCCCATCCAAGGGGCGTCCCAGAGAATTTCCCTTTTCCTGAGCTATCTGGGCGGCGGCGGCGCTGAACGAGTCATGTTGAACTTGGCTATGGGCTTTATTCAGCATGGCTTTGAGGTTGACCTAGTGTTGTCAAAAGCCTGGGGACCTCATCTTTGGAAAGTCCCTTCAACTGTTCGCGTCGTTGATTTGGGCGCGTCCCGGCCGCTTCTGAGTTTACCTAAGCTGACTCAGTATCTAAAGCGAGAGCAACCCCTGGCGCTGCTGGCGGCGATGCATTACGCCAATGAAATTGCTGTGTTAGCCAAGCGACTGGCTGGGGTTTCGACTCAAATTCTAGTCACTGAGCACAACACTTTGTCTCGCTCCATCAATCAACTCAAGGGACTAAAAAGGCGTTTGATTCCACTCGGGGTCAAACGCCTTTATCCACTAGCTGACCATATCGTCACGGTTTCGAAAGGGGCTCGAGATGATTTACAGCATTGGATTAATTCGCCCGGAGCAACCGTTGAAGCGATTTACAACCCCGTCATTACCGACGATCTTTACCAAAAAGCAGAGGTCGCGGTTGATCATCCCTGGTTTCAAGCGGGTGAACCCCCGGTCATTCTGGGGGTGGGCAAGCTGGAGCGGCAAAAAGACTTTCCCATGTTAATCCGAGCGTTCGCCCAAGTGCGATCGCAGCAGCCTTGCCGTCTAGCCATTTTGGGTTGGGGACCGGATAAACCCGAACTGGAAGCGCTGATCGCCGATCTAGGTTTAGCCGAAGACGCCGCTTTACTCGGTTATGTAGACAATCCCTATGCCTATATGGCTCGATCTCGCTTATTTGCGCTGTCCTCTGCTTGGGAAGGGCTGCCCACCGTCCTAATCGAAGCCATGGCGTTAGGTGTTCCTGTCGTCTCAACCAATTGCAAAAGCGGTCCTGAGGAAATTTTGAATCAGGGCGAATTCGGAAACTTAGTTCCCGTGGGAGACAACAATGCAATGGCCGAATCTATCCTGGCTATTTTGCAAGGCAACCATCCCATCGTTCACAAAGATTGGTTGAAGCAGTTTGAAATCCAGGGGTCTGTTGAGCAGTATCTCAAACTCATGGGTCGCCCTCAACAAATGTTAGTTCAAAGTTCCGCGGGATAGGAGATAAATAGTTCCATGACTGGAGTACCCCCAACCGTCAGCGTTATTATTCCGACTTACAACCGAGAAAAGTTGGTCTGTAAGGCGATCAAAAGCGTTCTACAACAAACCTTTAGCGATTTTGAGTTAATTGTGGTGGATGATTGCTCCGCCGATCAGACTCAAGCCGCCGTTGAACAATTTCAAGACCCCCGAATTCGATACCTGCGCCATGAGAAAAATGCGGGAGAATGCGGCGCCCGCAACACAGGATTATCTGCGGTCCAAGGACGCTATGTCGCTTTTCTAGATTCCGATGATGAATGGACGCCCCAAAAATTAGACAAACAAGTGGCCCGGTTTGAGCAAGCCCCTAAGGAAGTGGGGGTAATCTATACTTGGCTGCAAGTTATAAACGAACAGGATCAGGTGCTAAGACTCCGAAAGCCCACTGTCCAGGGGCGGTTGCATGACGATCTGCTGTATGGCAATATCATTGGCACCCCATCCACCCTAATGGTGAAAAGCGACTATCTTCAAAAAACCGACGGGTTCGATACTCGCTTACGCTGCTGCGGCGATTGGGATATGTGGCTGCAACTGGCGCGTCATTGTGAATTTGACTTCATTGCAGAACCCCTGGTTCAGTACCGTGATCATAGCGATGCTGGACGCGGCTCAACGAATCACTATGCAGTAGTGGAAGGCCATCTGATTTTTCTCCAAAAGCATCACACTACCCTGCTTCAACACTATCGCCAACTTGGGTCTTTTCCACTGTCCCAAAAAGCTGGATATCTGTTTAATATTGGGCAGCGATTGTTATGTCACGGGAATAAAATCCAACAGGATGAAGCAATCTCACAGGGGCAAAAGTACTTGCAGACTGCTTGGCAAGCTAATCCATTCAATTTAAAAATGGCTTTCCACTATTTGTCATCTCAACTTGGCGGTCAGTTTTATCCCAAAGCGGTGCAGTTGGAAAATAAGAGCAAGCAAACCTTATCCTCTATCTTCAAATAGCCGTTGCAGAACAGGGGGCCGCTTAATGAAGAAATTATCTATAGTGAAAGATACAACGTCTAGGAACCAGGGTTCAATTATTTACTAACTTTCACTCTCCTCTATTGGACTTTCTCCCACCTAGAATTTATGCCGGAGAAGAGAGTGTATAGGTCCATTTTCTATAGATAACCGTTGACCTTTTGGGGAAATTATATACTTTCTCCTGTAACTGACAGGTGCTGATTTAAAGAACCACAAGGGTAGCTAGTTTAGACCCATCAAACACGAGAAAGGAATCATGTGGCAATACAGTAGAAAATTTCTATACATCCTAGGCGAGCGCAAGAAGGCGTTAGGCCTATTGGTGGCCTTTATATTTCTGAATTCCATTCTGGAAATGCTTGGAATTGGTTTGATTGGACCATTTATCGCCTTAGCCACTCAACCCAATATAATCAACAATACCCCTTGGCTAAACTGGACTTACGAAGCTTTTAACTTTACTTCCGCCAGTCAGTTTGTGATTGCGTCTGCAGGGTTTATCCTGATTATCTTTTATATCAAATCCTTTTTCAGCTTCAAAGTACGTCAATACATTTTTTGGTTTGGTCTATCGCATCAGGGAGAGTTGCGTACACGACTTTTAGATTCCTATTTAAGAATGCCGTATGCGTTTCATTTAAAGAATAATACGGCATTTCTAATCCAAAGCATTGTGAATGAAACCGATACCTTTTGTAACGGTACGCTTTTACAAATTCTGAACGCAACTGTGAGCCTGGTGATGATGGTCGCCTTAGTCGGTTTACTACTCGTCACCGATGCTGTTGCAACCCTAATCATTTCCTTAATATTGCTTCTGGCCTTTGGTTTAGTAGTCCATTTTCGACGCCAGCTGTCTAGTTGGGGTAAAACCTCTTCTACCTCTAAGGCGGAAATGATTCGGATCATTAATCATGGTTTGGGCGGTTTGAAAGAGACTCGGGTGATTGGTTGCGAACCCTATTTCGAAGAACAGCTCAAATGCCAGGCTCAACGCTATGCTGACGCTTGCAGTTCGCTGATGAGCTTTGGCTTGATCCCCCGTCTTCTGATTGAGGCGTTGGTGATTACCTTTATATTGGGTCTGGCCTCCACATCCCTAATCATGGGGAGGGATCCCGGCAGTTTAGTGGCCACGTTGGGGGTTTTTGGGGTGGTCGCTATTCGCTTGATGCCCGTGGCGACCCAACTAACGTCCGGTCTAACTAAGCTCAAGAGTTCGTCCTATGTTGTCCATAAGCTACATTACGATCTTAAAGAGATTGCACGATATAAGAAGGACTTAGGACAAGAATTGTTGCTACAACCGCAAGCCCCTGAACAACAAGGGTTGGTGGCTTTTCCATTTGAGCATAAGGTTGAACTGGATCGCGTATCCTTTCAATATGAAGGCGCTAAGGAGATGGCGCTGAATCAGGTGAACCTAACCTTAAATAAGGGTGAATCCATTGCTTTTATTGGCAAATCGGGAGCTGGAAAAACGACACTCGTCGATTTGATTTTAGGTCTTTTGTCGCCTGAATCTGGCGATATTCAGGTCGATGATCAATCGATTTATCGAGACTTGCGAGCTTGGCAAAATCTATTAGGGTATATCCCTCAATCCATTTTCCTGATCGACGACACCCTAGAACGCAACGTTGCTTTCGGGGTTCCTGACGACCAAATTGACTCTGAACGGCTGCAACGTTCCATTGAGGCGGCTCAACTTAGCGATCTGATTGAGCGCTTACCCGATGGGATCAATACAAGGATTGGAGAACGAGGCGTTTGTCTCTCAGGCGGACAGCGACAGCGTATAGGGATTGCTCGAGCCCTGTATCATGAGCGAGAAATTTTGGTGTTAGATGAGGCGACATCGGCTCTAGATACGGAAACAGAAGAACTGGTGACGGAAGCCATTAAGTCTTTGAGCGGTAACAAAACGATGATTATTATTGCTCACCGCCTCACTACAGTTGAACATTGCGATCGCATATACGTGATGGAAAAAGGGGCCATTGTAAATTCGGGCAGCTACAAGGAAGTTGTTTTAGACGGAAACCCTGTCCCAACAAGCTAAACTTTGTAACTCAAAGTGAATTGTCCATCCATTCACAATGAGGGGGATGCGGAAAATTGAATCCTCTTTTCTTCCTACGAAGGCCATGATGGAATGTGAACAAAGCCGGTTGAAAGGGTAACCTCTAAACTAGGTAAGCAGATATTCTTGCGGTATGGTCTCCGCCGTTTTAGCATGCCTTGACAATAGTTCAGCCCCTTTCCGAGCTTGAACCTTAATGGCCTATTGAGGCATAGATCTACCCTGTCACTAGACTTCAAAGACCTCCTCTTTAGGAAAACGCTGACTTAAACGACTGTTTTTATGCTTTCAGTAAAGGTTCCGGAATATTCCTACGGCGTTTGGTAGTGTAAATTGTTGTTCATATTTATAAACACCTTTCAATCAATTAATTCTACTCATTAACTCTATAGTAGACAGATGGTTTCCAGCACAATGAACGGTCTTTACTGGCTGCCTCAACACGCGAATTTCAGAGAAGCTATTAGTGTCGCCGGAGAAGGAAGCGGCTCTATCGAAGAGCAATTTAACCATCTCCATAAGCTTGCTAGCCATCAACTCGACTTTACCCAAACTATGCGGCTTGATCGCCGCTTGCAAAAGCTTTACTCCCAGGCGTCTGAAGGGTTTACAGGATTACCCACCTTAAAATTAGCGATTCTCGCCTCTTCAACCGTTGACCATCTCCCATCCTCTATCAGATTAGCTTCATTACGGAGAAAGCTGGTTGTCGATATCTATGTCGCTCCTTATGGCCAGTACCGGCAAGAACTCCTAAATCCCACTTCAGCCTTATATCAATTTGCGCCAGACGTCGTCCTTCTAGCCCTGGATCCCAGTGAAGTCGGCGTACAGCTTCCCCTAACCGCCGCTGCGGATGAAGTGGCGGAGAAAGTAGAAAGCCGAGTAAACGAATGGGTTGATCTTTGGGAGATAATCACGACTCGTCTCCAAGCGGTTGCGATCCATCAAACCATGGTGGTTCCCGTTGAACGATTGTTTGGTCAATATGAAGGCCTCGTGCCAGCCGCCCCCGCCAATATTTTCACAGCAATCAATCAGACCCTGAAGATTAAAGCATCCCAACACCAAACCTTGTTACTAGACGTAGAGAGCTTGGCGGCGTCTGTCGGTAAACAGATCTGGTGCGATCATGCCCTATGGCATCACTCGAAACAAGATATTTCTCCTATTCAAGCTCCCTTGTATGGTGAACAGGTCGCTCGTATTTTAGCGGCGATTCGGGGACAGTCTCGTAAATGTCTAGTCTTGGACTTAGACAACACCCTTTGGGGCGGGGTCATCGGAGACGATGGACTCGCGGGCATAGAATTAGGGCAGGGCACCGCAGCTGGCGAGGCTTTCCAAGCCTTTCAAACCTATGTGAAAGCGCTAAAAGAACGCGGGATTATCCTGGCTGTCTGTTCCAAGAATAATGAGTCAAACGCCCTGGAACCCTTCGAACGCCATCCGGAAATGATCCTTCGTCGAGAAGACATCGCCGCGTTTGTCGCCAACTGGGAGGATAAGGCGAGCAACTTAATGACCATTGCAGCGCAGCTCAATATTGGCTTAGATTCTCTTGTGTTTTTTGATGATAATCCGGTTGAAAGAGCCATTGTCCGTCAATTTGCTCCCAGTGTAGCCGTACCTGAAGTGCCGGAAGATCCTGCCTGGTACACAAGATGTTTATCCGACGCTGGATATTTTGAAGCGATTACCTTTTCCGGCGATGATGCGAAGCGGGCGGGACAGTACGCCGCTAATTCAAAGAGAGATGAGTTGAAGGAAAAATCTCATAGTATTGAAGATTTTCTAAAACAACTCGATATGCAGATGACGGTGGCTCCCATTGATGCGTTATCGCTCCAAAGATCGACGCAGTTAATCAATAAGAGTAATCAGTTTAACCTGACTACCCGGCGATATACAGAAGCTCAGGTAAAACAGATGAGCGAAGATCCTGATATCCTGAGTTTGCAAATCCGCTTAAAGGATACGTTTGGAGATAATGGGCTAATCAGCGTCATTATTGCCAAGCCGATTATTTTAGATTCCGAGAAGGCTTTGCATATTGACATTTGGCTAATGAGCTGTCGGGTGCTGGGGCGTCAAGTTGAGATGGAAGCGCTAAATATTCTCGTCCACCAAGCTCTACAACGAGGCCATCGGCTTCTGCAAGGCGAGTACATCCAAACCGCCAAAAACGATATGGTGCAAGAACACTATAAGCGTCTAGGTTTTGAGTTCGAATGTGAAAAACAGGATGAAGGAGACAGTTTCCGTAGCCTATGGAAACTGGACATGGATAAATTTAGCAAACTAAGCACATCTATCGAGTCCAGATATATTGAGGTGTAACGGTGAATCGAGAGGAAGTTTACGAGCAACTGACAGTTGTATTCCAAGATATCTTTGATGATGACACGATTAGCTTGGAAGATGGCACCTCGGCCAAGGATATTTCTGAATGGGATTCAATGAATCACATCAACCTGGTATTAGGCGCTGAACAGGAGTTTGGAGTCAAATTCAAAACCGCGGAAGTCGCCCAATTAGCTAATGTTGGCGAATTTGTAAACCTGATTCTGACAAAATTGAGTAAGTAGGTTGATATGCTCTTCAATTCCTACGAATTTATCCTGCTTTTTCTACCCATCACCCTCTTCATTTTTTACAAGATCAGTGAGATTAAAAATAAGGAGCTCCCTATCATTTGGTTGGTAGTGGCCTCTTTATTTTTTTACGGATGGTGGAATCCTCCTTATCTAATTTTATTGCTGATATCAATCGGCGTTAACTACGCTTTAGGTCAGTTTTTAATCCAGGCTCATCTTTCTGAAAAGGAAGCGCAAGGCAAGCTTCTATTGGCAGTTGGAATATTATTTAATCTCGGTCTGATTGGATACTACAAATATTCCAATTTTTTTATTGACAATATCAATAGTATTGCCGGCACATCAATTTTTCTCAGCCAGATTATCTTGCCGCTGGGAATTTCCTTTTACACCTTCCAACAAATTTCATACCTAATCGATAGCCTTGAAGGGGAAACAAAGGGATATCGATTCCTTGATTACTGTCTATTTGTATCCTTTTTCCCTCAACTGATTGCTGGCCCCATTGTTACCCATCAGGAGATGCTGCCCCAGTTTTCCAAACGGAATTTCTTTAAATTCAATGGAGAACATTTGGTGGTCGGGTTAACTATCTTCTGCATGGGCCTATTCAAAAAAGTAGTCCTTGCGGATCAAATAGCTCTATTTTCAACGCCTATATTCAATGCAGCTGGTCAAGATATCCCCCTAACATTTGTTGAGGCGTGGGTTGGCGCATTAGCTTATACGCTGCAGATTTATTTTGACTTTTCCGGCTATTCGGATATGGCTATCGGGGCGGCTCGAATGTTTGGCGTCAAATTACCCCTAAATTTTAATTCTCCCTATAAGGCTTACAGCATTATTGACTTTTGGGGACGGTGGCATATGACGCTGACCCGCTTCCTCACCCGATATCTTTACAATCCCATCACCCTGTTTATGTCCCGCCGTCGGATCAAACAAGGTAAGAATCTCATCAAACGAGGCATAGGCAGTCCGGCAGCTTTTCTCGAACTGGTCGCTCTACCGACCATTGTCACAATGTTTCTGGCGGGTCTATGGCATGGAGCTGGCTGGCAATATATTGTCTTTGGCCTACTACATGGTTTCTATCTATCGATTAATCATGGCTGGCGGATGCTGAGAAAATCGATGGGCCATAATCTGAAGCAAAGTAATTGGTGGGGACGCAGCATTGGTCAATCAATCACATTTATCGCCGTTGTCATTGCGATGGTGTTTTTCCGGGCTCCAAATGTGGGCGACGCCATGGTGGTCTTGAATTCTATGGCTGGATTAAATGGCGTCTCGTTTTCCGATGGAGCCATGTTTTCTAATGGTCTTCTTGCCGATCCTGCAAATGGAATCTTGCTGATTGCAGGGCTGCTTACCATTGCTCTCTGTTTTCCAAATACCCATCAATGGATGGCGAAGTATGCGCCAGCATTGGGATTCAGCCATGACAAGCCTAAGCATCAGCCTAAATGGGTTAATCTACTCTGGCGAAATTTGCAATGGACCCCAACCCAACCCTGGGCGGCTGTGACGGCTGCCGCCGCCGTTGCTTCGTTCTTAGGTTTGGCGCAGGTAAGTGAATTCATTTATTTCCAGTTTTAGTGCTTATAAACTCTAGAAGCGATGTCTCGGAATAAAAATTTTATCAAGGGCTTTTTGGGCTTTTCGATTGCTTATTTAGCCGCAGTCTTTCTCGCTAATTTCCTGATTGATCCCTATGGGATTCGGAAGAATGGCGGCAGGGTTTCCAACGATCGCATGGTTAAAGCCATAAAGATCAATCAGATCAAACCCAAAGCGATATTCATGGGTTCATCAGGAGTAGCCAGAGGCTTGACCCCTGATCATGAAGTATTTTCAAATCAGGAGCCTGTTTATAACTTGGGTATTCTTGGCGCTAACGCCTATGAGTTAAAACGTTATTTTCAATATGCAACCAATAATAATAACGTTGAAACCGCCGTTGTTAGCCTTGACTTCTATGCCTTTAATCAGTTAAGGGATGTTAGACCAGGCTTCTCTGATTTGAGACTGTCAACAAAATATATGATCCCCCAAGATCTTTTTGGTCTTTATTTTTCATTTGATTCTCTAAACTTAATTTTCAATCCTGATGCTCGAGGTCTTTACTTTGCAACAGATGGAACCTATGAAAGGCATCTGGACAAGGATAAAATCGATTTTATATTTGAAGTTGAAATCCTCGAAGACTTCTCCCGAGAAGAGGATATGTATTGGGCCTATGAGCTTTCTGACATGGCCATCGATGATTATCGGGAAATGATTAATCTTTCAAACCAGCAAGGCGTTGATATAAAACTCTTCATTCCTCCGCTTCATTCAACTCTATTCTATGCGGCCATGATCTCTGGTCATTGGTCTTCCTATGAAGAATGGTTTCGAGAAGTTGTCAGCGTTCAACCTGTCTGGGATTTTTCTGGTTGTAGTAGCGTAACGACTGAGGCCATTGGCGTCGACATGCAGAACTTCGAGGATCCTTCCCATTATTCACCCGAAATCGGTAAACTTGTCCTCAATCGGATGTTTAATTATCAGGCGGAATCTGTACCCGATGATTTTGGCGTCTATGTTACTCCCGATAATGTTGATCAACATCTCAAGCAAGTTCGGGCTCAATGTGACCAATGGGAAGAGAATAGCCCCGAGGTTGTTAGGTGGGTGAAGAGTTTAGAGCTTAGCGGACAGTCGGTTTCTTTACAAAAATAATGTCTCCTCTTCACTGGTTAATGAATTAGATTTGGCTATCACTATTAGGTTTAGCTTGAAATACTCAAACAAACTTTCCTAAAACCTTATGGCTGCTTCACTTGCCAATAACTCGATCTGTTTTTCAAACGAAGACATGGCGCTTTTCAGTTGCGCTAGTCACGATAAAAATCCGCTACATTTATCTGAAGAGTACGCGCGTAAAACTCCTTACGCAAATCGAGTGGTATTCGGTGTGCTAGGAGGGCTTACCTGCTTAGGCCGTTTGCAGAATAGGCCGGATTTTATCCTATCTAAAATTACGCTTGACTTTCCAGGGGCAATGTTTTCAGATGTCCCTTATTCGGTTGAGATCAATGATCATTCCCCTGATCGAGCAACCGCCAAGATCTATGATGGAAAACGTTTGTTATTAAAGTTAAAGGCTCATTTTTACCCTGGAGATTCAAGTTTACGGCTGGGTCCACCCCCCCCTAAGAATTCCGCTCTTGACGAGGCGTCTCCGCTTGGAGTTGTAGACCTGAAAACGGACTACTTGGTTAAAGGGGAATTCTTCCCCTCAATGCAAGCTTTTCATGATTTGAATAAACGCCTTGGATTGATAGATAAAGGACTCAGTGAGGTCCAAATCGCCACTCTACTTTGGTCTAGCTATTTGGTTGGGATGGAGCTTCCTGGTCGGCAAGCGCTGTTTTCGAAACTTTCCCTTGATTTTGAACAAATAGATTGCGATCGCTCTGCTTCAATCGCCTACTCCGCCAGGGTGAAAGATTTTGATTCAAGATTCAACTTACTGAGAACCGAAGCTAACCTTTTTACCAATGGCGCTCCACTAGCGACTGCAGATATCAGATCATTTGTAAGACCGGCTTCTCCCACCACTCCCAATAGCGCGATTGAGGCAATCTTTCCAAGCTCAGAAACGCTCAAGGGGAAAGTGGCGCTTGTAACTGGCGCCAGTAGGGGGCTTGGCGCAACGATCGCTCAATCTCTGGCGCTCCAAGGATGCACAGTATTAGTCAATTTCCTTAAGAGCAGTGGAGAGGCGAAGAGATTGCAGGAGACGATGGCGGACGCCCCAGGCAAGATCGAACTCCTGCAGGGAGACGCTAGCGATCTCTCTTGGTGCGAGTCAGCAAAGGAAACACTCATAAAAACCTACGGGAAATTAGACTACCTAATTTGTAATGCTTGCCCGCCTATTCTTCCTCTCTGGCTAGAGCCAAGCGCAACTCCCAGAATTAATGATTACGTGAGTAAAAGTCTAGCCTTGATGAGTGCGCCAATGGCGACATTCTTAGACGTTCTCTCTGAGAATTCGGGCTGGAATGTTATTATTTCGTCAGTCTATTCGGTTCAAGCGGCGCCCACAGACCTGCCCCATTATGTTAGCGCTAAGTGTGCGATTGAAGGACTTGCTAGGATTGCCGCGGCTGAATATGGCGAGGCGAATTTCCTAATTGTAAGACCCCCGAAACTTTTAACCGATCAAACGAATACGCCGTTAAGCAGCCAAGGCTCTATTCCTACAGAGGCCGTTGCGGTAAAGATTGCTCAGCGTCTAGAAGGTCCAACGTGCTCAGGTCATTTGGATATATTAGAAAATGTTTGGTGAAAAAGCGGCAGTGAGCTAGCCCCCTAGATTAGCAACCCTCGATAGAGCGTCTTGACTCAACCAAGAAGGTTGCTGTTGAATTCAGAATAATTCAGTAACTTTTATAAGGACTTTACACAGCATGGGAGCACTCCGCCATTAAGCACTCTCTCTATATCGATTAGCGCCAAGGATGAGATCGCCAACAACTTCTAAAGAGTATATTTTTTTAATAAAGGAGCTTACATAGGGTTGATGATATCTATGTAAATCCCTTAAATTTAAGCTACATAAATGATCAGTGTAGCCCCCTAAAAGTTTTTTGATTTTCCATTATTGTGGAAACTTTATAATATTAAATATTTTCTTTTTACTAAATGTCTAGGTTTATATGTTTCACGGTTATATGTTTCACATAGATCTAGTGAACCTATCGGCGTAAATTCTCAACTTTAAACAACGTTAAGTACACCCACTATTAATTCTTGGTGAGATTCTTGGTCAGACTTTTTCTTTAGTCAAGCCTCTAAACTAGGATCTGCGCTTAGCTTCCATATTTTGTATTGATATCCTTGATTAGGAAAATTCTTTGGCGCATGCTGCCGCAATTTGTTACGGATAAAGCCTACATCAAATGTTCTTAGCTTGAATATAGGTTATAACAATGCACTCTACAGTCGATTCAACTAGACAACCTTACTTTTCACAAGTTACCGAGCTACTTCAGTTAGAGGCGGATGCGATCGCAAAAGCCGCTAAACGCCTCCAACCCAATGCGGTGGAAAAAGCAGTCTGTCTATTACTGAGCTGTCAGGGCAAGGTGATTCTGGCTGGAGTTGGGAAGTCAGGAATTGTCGCTCGCAAAATTGCAGCCACCCTCAGCAGCATCGGGACGGGAGCCATTTACCTTCATCCCGGCGATGCGCTTCACGGCGACCTGGGCGTTGTCACCCAGGAAGACGTCGCGATTGTTCTCAGCAATAGCGGTGAAACCGATGAGTTAGTGGCGATGCTTCCGTCCCTCAAACAACGACATGTGCCGATTATTGCGTTGGTGGGGAATCTAGAGTCTACTCTAGCGCGGAATGCCAATGTGGCGCTGGCGGCGACTGTGGATAAAGAGGCTTGTCCGTTAAATCTGGCCCCGACCACGAGTACGACAGTGGCGCTGGCGATCGGCGACGCCCTGGCCATGACCTTGATGCAAATAAAAGGACTGACTCCAGAAGACTTTGCCCTGAATCATCCGGCTGGCCGGTTAGGGAAACGTTTAACACTGCGGGTTGAAGATTTAATGCACTGTGGAGAGGATAACCCAATTATTCCACCTAACGCAGGTTGGATTGAAGTGGTTAGCGCCATTAGCAAGGGCGGTTTGGGGGCGGTAAACGTGATCGACCCCCAAGAACGACTGTTGGGGGTGATTACAGACGGTGATTTACGACGAGCGATTCAAAACAGCCAGTCAACGAATCTGGATACTCTGAATGCATCGTCGATCATGACCCATAATCCAATCACAGCGCGCGCTGGACAGTTGGCTTACGATGCCCTGCAAATCATGGAAAACCGACCCTCTCAAATTTCTGTATTACCCGTTATTGATGTCGATCAGCGTTGCATCGGGCTAATCAGACTGCATGATATTGCTCGCAGCGGCTTATTGTAATGTAAATTTCAATATAATTTTCTTGGAACTTTAGCTTAATCCTCCTAGTCTGCCTTTTCAGGCTCTAAGATTAGTGAGGATTTTATGCTGTTTTGATGCGTCTATCCCCATTCTGCCTTGAGATATTTATCTTAGTCAGATTTTTTGGCCTGGGTAACGGGGGGCTCCCTTCGGATTTTCTCGATTTCACATGGATAACAGTATTTTGGATTTCAGAGCCTGTCCATTAGATTGGTTCGAGACCTAACTACAGCGCCCATCTTCCTCCGCATCTGGATTATGAATTCTTGAAGATGGATTGTGAATTCTAGATTCATATTTGTGAATTCTAGAGTGTGGATTCTGGATTCTCGAATCCAGACTGTGAATCCTATTTCAGGGACAATATTCACGTGTACAGTTAGCGTCCTTAATATTTGCGGAAGCGGGGGTTATTTATCTGCTTAAACTGTCAGATCTCGTGCGGAGCAGCCTGTGAAAATTCTAGCCGTGATTCCAGCTCGATACGCCTCTCAAAGATTCCCCGGCAAACCTCTGGCGCAATTGGGCGACCGCCCTATGATTCAGTGGGTTTACGACGCTGCTAAAAGTTGTTCTGCCTTTGACAAAGTTGTTGTGGCGACTGACAGCAATCAGATTGCTGAGAGGGTTCGAAGGTTTGGAGGAGAGGTTAAACTCACCCGAGGCGATCATGCCACGGGAACCGATCGGGTGGCGGAGGTGGCGGCTCTATATCCTGAGCACCAAGCAGTGGTTAATGTCCAGGGGGATCAACCGTTTGTGACTGCAAAAATGTTGGGGCAGTTGATTGAGCCTTATCTGCATGGCCAGTCGCCAGATATGACCACGCTGGCCTGTCCCTTAAACCCCGAAAACGGATATCGAGATCCCAACACCGTTAAAGTGCTTTGCGATCGCCGCCAGCGGGCCCTTTATTTCTCCCGGTCTCCCATTCCCTACTTTCGCAACTCAGTCGAGGCTCCTGTTTACCAACATTTGGGGCTGTACGCCTTCCGCCAGGATTTTTTGGCCGAGTACGCCCAGCTGACGGCGACTCCCCTAGAAGAATGTGAATCGCTGGAACAGCTGCGAGTGCTAGAACATGGTTACAGTATCACTGTGTGTCAGACAGAGAGAGCAGTTCTGGAGATCAATACACCGGAAGATTTGACCAAGGCTCAGATGTTAATTGCAAAAAAGGTGGCTTCATGATTCGAACCCAAGTTACAGACAATATTGCAATCGGAGACGGGTGTCCGTTGGTGTTAATCGGCGGTCCCTGTGTGATTGAGTCAGCCGACTTCACTTTGAGGATGGCGGAGCAAATTCATAAGGTGTGCGATCGCCTGGGGATTCCCCTGATCTTTAAATCCTCCTTCGATAAGGCGAACCGAACCTCAGTCAATTCCTTTCGGGGACAAGCCTTAGAGAAGGGATTGGAAATTCTGCAACGGGTTAAAGATGAAATTAATGTTCCGGTTCTAACCGACATTCACGAAAGCCATCAGGCAGCGACTGTTAGCGAGGTTGTAGATGTGCTTCAGATTCCCGCCTTCCTTTGCCGCCAGACCGACCTGCTGATGGCGGCGGCGGCGACAGGTCGAACTATCAATGTGAAGAAGGGGCAATTCCTGGCGCCTTGGGACATGCGGCATGTGGTCAAAAAGCTAGAATCTGGAGGCGCCCAGAATATTCTCTTGACCGAGCGCGGCACCAGTTTTGGCTATAACACCCTGGTTGTCGACTTCCGGTCATTGCCCCAAATGCGGGAACTTGGCTATCCAGTTGTCTTTGATGCGACCCACAGTGTCCAGATGCCCGGCGGTCAGGGCGATAAATCTGGCGGACAACGACAGTTTGTGCCCTACCTAGCTAGAGCGGCGGCGGCAATTGGCATGGACGCCCTATTCATGGAAATCCATGAGAATCCAGATAGCGCCCCTAGCGACGGTCCCAATATGATTCCCCTGGCCCAATTAGAGGATACCCTGCGCCAGATTCTCAACGTCCGAGAAGCCTTAAACGTTTTTACCCCTGTAGGCGTTTGAAAAATCATGCCAAAGTTTGAGAAACATCCGTTACGTAAGTTGACAGAGCCGATTGAGTCAGCGGTGTTGTCCCCCTACTACTTTTCTATTCAGAAATGTCTTAGCTTTGAAGACAAGTTCAAGCTGCTTTGGCGGTATCTTGTTTTTCGTCTGGCTCCAAAACAAGTAGAGTCTAGGTCTGAGATTACCTTTGTGCTCTACTCGAAAGCTTGCGAGCGGATGTTGACGCCGTTAATTCTCAACCTCTTAGAGCGGCCAGAGATCAAGCAAGACATCCGCATTAAGGTTGTACTACTGGAACATATCCATCGGCTGCGGTTAACACCGACCCATGAAGCCGCCCTCCAAAAGGCAGGATGCTCGGTTGAAAAAGATTACTTCAGCTTGATTCAAGCCTGTGCTCAACCAAAAGGTAAATTGGTCGTTCTCTGTCTAGATCATCGATTCTATATTCACCATAGGTGGGGAGTTGAGACGGTGGATACCCTGAGGAAGTTTGGGGTCAAAACCCTCTCTATTCAGCATGGCGGTACGCGTAAAGACAGTGTAGAGGGGCAAGCAACAGCAGCCTCGGATACCGTTTTAGTCTGGGGAGAGCGGGTTTTCAGGGAACTGATGCAGCTTGGGGTCAACATAAGTCGCTTGCGGCTGGTGGGAAATCCTTTGCACGATCGCATCACAACCATTGACCCTGAAGCGGTTAAACAGCGTCTAATTCAAACGTATCCCCATCTCGCAGAACCGCTAGCGACTAAAAAGGTATTATTGGCGGCTACCTGCCTTCATACCGAATACCGAGGGTTAGCAGAGGAACCTGGCATTTATCAGGACTACATGAAACACCTCTACAAAAGTGTCGACTTCTCCAAGACTCTCCTTTTGATTAAGATGCATCCTCTAGATACATGTCAGCCTAATTTATATTTACAAACCATACCGCCAGAGCTTTCCGACGCAGACGTGACGGTGATCGAAGCAAACCAAACGGATCTAGATATATATTCCCTTTTAAAGTTATCGGATGCTCTGATTACTAGGGCCTCCACCGTTGCTGAAGAAGCCTTGATGATGGGTAAGCAGGTGGTGTCTTTCGATTACTTTGCGGAGGGACCTGCTAAAGGCTATCGACACTTAGAAGAGTATGGCGTCTATCAAACCGTTTACCCAACCCCTGAAAAGGCTTTGCAAGAGGCAATTAACCAAGCCTTAGAGCCCCCCTCTCCTGATCCAATGTCTGGGGCTCACAAAGACTTGGCTGGGGAATTTACTTATCGATTAGATGGTCAATCTACAGCCAGGGCGGCTGATGTGGCCCTAAAGGAGCTAGCGACAGTGGGAGCCAATGAGCAGGAACTGATTAACTCACCCGTATAAGGAACGACGCAAGATCTAGCGCTAGCTTGTGACTCCCCATCCAACCATAGACTCCGTAGTTGAATGACCAACAACCGGATTCTGAATCGACAAGATCTATTACTTGAGCAAAGAGATAGCTATGCTCTGTAGTCAGGGAGACTAAACCCAATGAAAACAGTTGCGCTGATTGAAACAAATCACGGCAATGGTCATCACCTTACTTATCTCAGGCTATTTTCAAAAACCTTACTTGAGTTAGGCCATCAGGTGATGGCGTTTTATCCCGAACCGGATGAACTCACGACTTGGATTCAAACCCATGTTCCCGAGGGCGCTGAAAAACTCTGGGCATTTAAACTAAACAAGTCTAAACGCCGAAAAATCCCCTTAATCGGCTCAGCTCCCCAGCCAGTCGCCGTCGTTGATCGATGGCGTCATGTTGCGTCTGCTGTCCGCTCTGCATCCCAAAAAATTGGGGTCTCACCCGATTTAGTCTTTTTCAATTGGCTCGATAATTATCTCAGTCATTATCTACCTCACCAGGTGATTGACTACGTCTTTCCCTACAATTGGTCGGGTCTTTATTTTAGACCAGGCGTTTTACGGTTTGGAGAGCGCTCTGTTGGGGGATTTGGTGAGCTGGCTCACTATGCGGCGGCTAAGTCCTCCCGATGTCAGGCGTTAGCCATGCTGAATGAGGAACTGGTGGAGGGGCTCCAGGAAACCCTGGGTAAGCCGGTTATCGCTTTTCCCGATATCACAGATGAAACGCCGCCTGACGCCAAATTTTTTCTGACTAAAGAAATTAGAGAGAAGGCGGGATCCAGAAAGGTCATCGGTTTAATTGGCACGCTCAGTAAGCGAAAAGGAATTTTAACGCTATTAGAAACGGCGCACCAGTCAACCCAAGAGAATTGGTTCTTTGTTTTTGCGGGACCTCTAGTGGAAAATTTGTTCAACCAAGATTTTGATCAACGACTCACGGAGGACTACCTCCGGGTGAAACAACTGATTGAGTCTCCGCCGCCGAACTGTTTCTTCCATCTTGAGTCCATTCCTGATGATGGCAAGTTCAACGCTGCGATTGACGCCTGTGATGTTATATTTGCAGCTTATGAGAACTTTCCCTATAGCAGTAACTTGTTAACAAAAGCGGCTGTGTTAAAGAAACCCATTGTTGTGAGTAAGGGGTATTGCATGGCCGAACGAGTGAAAAAATTCCGGTTTGGCGTAGCTATCCCAGAAGGAGATGTGTCCCAGTGCATTCAAGCATTGCACTATCTTTGCAATCAACCTGAGAAGGTTGAAACTGAGCTGAATCCGGATTTCGAGGGGTATCAGTCACTCCATTCACAACAGCAAATTCGTCACGTTTTTGAATCGATCCTGAGTCATCTTGATACTCAATTGATGGCTGCTTAGACGTTTGTCGCTTGTTTTGGTCAATTTTCACATTAGGAGGTCAACATTGAAGGTTTTAGTCACCGGCTCAAGTGGTTTGATTGGCTCAGAAGCGGTTGAATATTACGACCGTGAGGGACATCAAGTGGTAGGTGTTGATAATAATATGAGAGCTGAGTTCTTTGGTTCTCAGGGGGACACTACCTGGAATCTACATCGCCTAAAAGATGCTTCTCAGCAGTTTACACACTACGACATTGATATTCGCGATCGCCAAAGTCTATTCCAATTATTCCAGGAAAATCCATTTGATCTGATTATTCACTGCGCCGCCCAGCCGTCCCACGATAAAGCCTGCCAGATTCCTATTCTTGATTTCGAAGTCAATGCGTTGGGCACGGTCAACTTGCTCGAGGCGACCCGACAGTTTTGCCCAGAAGCTGT
>JAAUYH010080544.1_pt1 | contig 35129 bp, 30 predicted proteins | sample 7278061 | NCBI WGS metagenome assembly JAAUYH01 (sample SAMN14350203, study PRJNA611818) | marine sediment metagenome | isolation source: surface marine sediment (0.6m) | place: French Polynesia: Moorea | collected 2018-08 | reverse complement strand
CTGTGGTCTACGCAAATGCAGCAGATTATGGAGGACTTATCAGTAAAATATGACCTAGTTATTTACGACCCTCCTCATTTTCTTGATTCTCCAGATGTCAGTTTTCTTGCTGCCCATACAGATGGAATTGTCATGGTAGTGGGTATTAATAAAACTCGTCAATCTCTAGTCAAACAAAGCGTCAAACAAATTAACGCTTTTCGCCTACCTACCTTGGGTATTGTTGCCAATCACCTAAATTGACTCCTTCAATCTCAACGTCATGTCTTATCAAAATCAGTCAGAACAATCACCCCCTTTATTAGTAGTTATCGTTAACTACCGAACAGCCAATTTAACCATTAACTGTTTGCATTCCCTAGTCAGTGAAGTTCAAATATTACCAGGAATGCAGGTAGTTATTGTCGATAATGATTCGGGCGCTCGATCGCTAGAGCAGATTGGAAACGCAATTGAAACCGAAGGTTGGAGTGATTGGGCTGCCGTTTTGCCTTCAAAACACAATGGAGGTTATGCTTTTGGGAACAATCTGGCGATTCGTTCTGCTCTAAAATCTAGTAATCCTCCTTCTTACTTCCTCTTACTTAACCCAGACACTTTTGTCCGTCCCCAATCTTTAAAACTGTTAGTAGATTTTATGAATCAACATCCTCAAGTAGGAATTGCTGGCAGTCGTCTAGAAGATAGTGATGGCACTCCCCAATGTTCTGCTTTTCGCTTTCATACATTGCTGAGTGAGTTAGATTCTGCATTACGTTTGGGAATAGTATCGAAATTATTATCCCATTGGGTTGTTGCGCCTCCAGTCTCCTCGATTCCCTGTCAAACAGATTGGGTAGCAGGTGCGAGTGCGATCGTCCGTCGCGAGGTCTTCGAGACTGTCGGCTTAATGGATGAAGAATATTTTCTCTATTATGAAGAAGTTGACTTCTGTTTACAGGCTAACAAGTTAGGCTGGAGTTGCTGGTACGTTCCTGAAAGTCGGGTGGTTCATTTAGTTGGGCAAAGTTCAGGAGTAACTAATACTAAAACTCCTCCTAAGCGGATACCTAAATATTGGTTTGATTCTAGGCGAAGATATTTCCTAAAAAACTATGGCTGGCTGTATGCAGCTTTAACTGATGTAGTTTGGTTGTTAAGTTTTGCTTTATGGAGATGTCGCCGAGCCATTCAAGGTAAACCAGACAACGATCCCCCACATTTATTAAGTGATTTGTTTAACAATAGTGTGCTGAGCAAAAAAAATACATCTATTCGATCGGTCTAATTACTGAAATTAATTGTTGTTCACTTTTTTTATTGAAGATCTTTTCATACTATGACAACCCAACTCAACCTAGTAGAAAACATAAATATAGTAGAAAGCTCTGTTCTGGGATTATGGCAACAAATAAAAGAAGACTGGATTGCTCATGGACGTGATTGGACTAAACCAGGATTTAGGGCAGTAGCAGTGCAGCGTTTTGGGGTCTGGAGAATGAAGATTAAACCGAAACTATTACGAGCTTCTTTTAGCATTCTCTACCGAGCCTTATATCGCAAAATCCGCAATACTTATGGGATCGATCTGCCGTATACTGTTAAACTTGGTCGCCGCGTGATTATCGAACATCAGAGTTGCATTATCATTCATGGATATTCTTCCATTGGCGATGACTGTATTATCCGCCAAGGAGTGACTATAGGAAATCGTTACGTAGAGCATCCTTTAGACACTCCTAAATTAGGGGCACGAGTTAATATTGGTGCTGGGGCAAAAATTCTTGGTAATGTAACTATCGGAGATGACGTTAATATTGGTGCTAATGCAGTAGTTTTAGTAGATCTTCCTGCTGGTAAAACAGCAGTTGGCATTCCTGCTAGAGTTATAACTTCTCAACATTTCGAAGGCGAAAAAAACCGATAGTCTATTCGCCAACAGTCTTTTAGCTGCTCCAATAATTAACAAAAAGCTATTAGCTCTTAGCTATTAGCTTTAGGGTTCAGTAATCGATAATTGATAATTGTCCATCTGATTTCCACATTCTGAACTTCTAAACTCCTCTATTCTGAATTCTGTTTTAACTATTCAGTATTATGCATATTAATAACCTTCGTGTACTAATTGTGGCAGAACACGCATCACTAAAGTTTGGTGGAGAAGCAGCACTGCCACTGCACTATTTTCGAGTCCTTCGACAACGGGGAATTAATACCTGGCTAGTAGTTCATGAGAGAACTCGCGAAGAATTACAATCTCTTTTTGAGAGCGAGCGCGATCGCATTTATTTTGTATCTGACACTTTCTGGCATTGTTTTGTCTGGCAGTGCAGCCAAATTTTACCAAAAAGGCTTGCTGATTTCACCTTCGGCTTAGTATTGAGGATGATGACCCAAATAGATCAGCACCGCATTGCCAAAAAAATTGTCCAGGAGCAACAAATTGACATTATCCATCAACCGATACTAGTTTCTCCTAAAGAGCCATCAATGATTTTCCACATGGGTGTGCCTGTGGTAATTGGCCCGATGAATGGGGGAATGAAATATCCTCCAGCCTTCCGCCATAGAGAAAGTGGATTTGTCAATCTGAGTGTAGAAATAGGTCGTCTCTTTGCCAACCTATTGAACGCTTTAATTCCTGGCAAGCTGAAAGCCACAACTTTATTAGTTGCCAATCAACGCACCAAAGAAGCACTACCAAAGGGAATCGGTGGCAAGGTAATTGAAATAGTCGAAAATGGGGTAGACCTCTCAATTTGGAAGCCAAGTTTGGGGTTAGAAGAATCAGGGGAAAACATCAAAACCCAGCACCCAAAAAAAATAACCAAGCAACCAATTAGATTTGTTTTTGTTGGTAGATTAGTTGAATGGAAAGCGGTAGATCTGTTGATACTAGCCTTTAAGCGTGTAAGGGAACAGATACCAGTCGAGTTGGAAATTATCGGTGATGGGAAGGAAAGACAAGCCCTAGAAGCTCTGGCAAAAGAACAAGGTCTAATTCAACTCCAGAAACCCGAGTTGGCAACCCCAGACTTAGATAGTGAATCCCCAAAACGAGCAGCAGTTAATTTTACTGGTTTCCTCTCCCAGATAGATTGTGCCCAACGACTACAACTAGCTGATGTCATGGTGCTTCCGAGTTTACATGAATGTGGTGGTGCCGTAGTACTTGAAGCCATGACTATGGGTATACCCGTAATTGCTACCAATTGGGGAGGCCCAGCCGACTATCTCGACGAATCCTGTGGCATTCTCGTCGAACCAACAACGCGAGATTCATTTATTAATGACCTGGCAACCGCAATGCTAAAAATGGCAAAATCACCCGAATTACGTCAGGCAATGGGTAAAGCCGGTCGTCAGCGCATTCTTGACCACTTTGATTGGGAAGTTAAGGTAGACACTATGCTAACCATTTACCAGGAAGCGATCGACAGATATGCAAAGAAAGCAACTGTTCGGATATCTAATACCAAAGCTAATACTTCTCGTTTAACTAGTGCTGGCGAGTCATAAGTTCCATAGCAAATTAGGGATGGTCGCGGAAACATTTTAGAATTTCTTAAGCTAAGACTGTGATTTAAGCGAAATTGTTGGGAATTCTATGATTGCCACGGAGATTTGTCAGTTAACCAGCAGTTAACGTTGTCAATTAATATTTCAAGGCATTTAACCAGATTTCTCTACAGTAAAAAATGAAAATTGCTTTTTTAGTTCATTACTATCCCAAGGTCAGCCACAGTTTCATTCGGCGAGAGATCGCTGCACTCGAAGCAATGGGCATTCCCGTCGCCAGGTTTTCCATTCGCTCCTGCCCTGGGGAACTAGTCGATCCCGCAGACCTATTAGAATTAGAAAAAACAAGGACTGTTTTAGACGTTGGGGCAATCCGCTTATTTTTAAGCTTACTTCGCGTTGCTCTCACTAAACCCATTCGTTTTATGCAAGCTCTCTGGTTAACTTTCAAAATTGGCTGGGGTTCAGATAGAGGGATTCTCAGAAATTTAGTTTACTTAGCTGAAGCTTGTGTCTTACTTGGGTGGTTCTCTGATTTAGAAATATCCCATCTTCACGCTCACTTTGGGATTAATCCTACCGCAGTAGCGATGTTGTGCCATGTTTTGGGTGGTCCTTCTTACAGCTTTACAGTTCATGGTCCCAAAGAATTTGATTCGGCTACATCGCTCGCTTTGCCAGAAAAAATCAACCGATCGGCGTTTGTGGTAGCAATTAGCTCTTTTGGCAAAAGTCAGCTTTATCGGTGGTGCGATCGCGACCAATGGTCAAAAATCCATGTGGTTCATTGTGGTTTAGATAAAACGTTTTTGAATGCTGTTTATCAGCCAATTCCAGATAAGCCACAATTAGTTTGTGTTGGTCGGCTTTGCGAACAGAAAGGTCAGTTACTTTTAGTAGAAGCAGCAGGGCAGTTAGCTGCTCAGGGGTTAGATTTTAAGTTAGTTTTAGTAGGAGATGGACCTCTAAGAAGTCAGATTGAAATTTCGATCGCTCGGTTAGGGCTAGAAGACAAAATTGAGATTACTGGCTGGGCGAGTAACTCTGAAGTTCAGCAACATATTTTCGCCTCCAGAGCAATGGTACTGCCTAGCTTTGCTGAAGGGTTGCCAGTAGTTATTATGGAGGTACTAGCTCTCGGTCGTCCAGTTATTAGCACTTACGTAGCAGGAATTCCTGAGTTAGTAGAGCCTGGAGTTTGTGGCTGGCTTGTGGCACCAGGATCGGTTGAGGCTTTAACCACAGCGATGCGAATGGCTTTAGAGTCGCCAGTAGCCGAACTAGAACAGATGGGTAAAATAGGGATTGAGCGAGTGGCCAAACAGCATGATGCTACTCAAGAAGCTCGTAAATTAGCAATGCTATTTAACTCTGGCGATCGACCATTAAGAAGTGAGGAGTTACAAATAAGGAGTCAGGAGTCAAATCGATTAGGACTTATCGAAAAAGTCTATTAATTCTTCCGCGGTCAAAATTTGCCCTACTCGTAAAAGCAATCATGTCATCACTTAAGAAGCTTGCCATCCGTGGAGCAGTCTGGACTTTTACTGGCTATGGGTTAAGTCAGAGTCTGCGATTGGGTGCCAACCTAATTCTAACCCGCCTACTTGTTCCAGAAATGTTTGGATTGATGGCGTTAGTCAATGTGTTTATTCTCGGTTTAACCCTATTTTCGGACATTGGTATCGGCCCGAGTATCATTCAGCATAAACGGGGAGACGACCCAGATTTTCTCAATACTGCCTGGACACTCCAGATAATTAGGGGGTTTGGGCTGTGGTTTATTTGTCTACTTATTGCCTTGCCCATAGCTCGATTTTATGAAGAACCACAGTTACTTTGGCTCATCCCTATTGTGGGTTTGTCCACTGTCATCAATGGATTTAACTCTACTGCTCTATTCACTCTCAAGCGTAAAATTAGCTTGGGTAAGCTGACAGTATTCGAGTTAGGAATACAATTTATTGCTCTTTCTGTCATGCTCGTCTGGGCATGGTTCGATCGCACTATCTGGGCTCTGATCGTCGGTAATCTTGTCTCAGAATTGCTCAGAATGATAATTAGTCATCGATTAGTTCCAGGAACTCATAACCGCTTTGCCTGGGAACAAAAGGCGATCGCGGATATTTTTTCTTTTGGTAGATGGATATTTGCTTCAACCTCTATGACCTTTTTAGCAGCACAAGCTGACCGACTGATTTTGGGTAAATTGCTCTCTTTTCAGCTTTTAGGTGTTTACAATATTGCTTTCATTTTTGCCGATCTACCCAAGATGGTAATGAATAGAATGGGCAATCAGGTCATTTTTCCGGTAATTTCACGACAGACCGATCTCCCCAGAGCAAATCTGAGAAAGAAAATTAGACAGAAACGTAGACTAATTCTCATTGCAGCAACTCCTCTTTTAGCAATTTTAGTTAGTTTTGGAGATGTATTAATCTGGGGACTCTATGATGAAAGATATCAAGATGCAGCTTGGATGTTGCCCATCCTCGCTTTAGGCATTTGGCCAAATTTACTGACCATCACCATGTCTCCCTCCCTGTTGGCCATTGGTAAGCCTCTTTATGAAGCTTGCGGTAACTTTTTCAAGTTTTGCTATATGGTTATTGGATTGCCAATAGGATTTTCTCTCCTGGGGGTGACAGGGGCTGTGATTGTAGTAGCTCTGAATGATTTTCCCTTTTATGCAGCAGTTAGTTATGGTCTTTGGCGAGAGAAATTAACTGTGATTACTCAGGATATCCAGGCAACTGCGCTACTCATTGGCTTAATTACCCTAATTTGTATTGGACGACATCTTTTCGGTTTCGGGCTTACTTTTCCTGAAAATTTTGGATAAATAGGAGTGCCAAATGAGTTTTCAAGCACAATTAGTAATGATCGCCTGGTTGCCTATTGTCTTCTACCTATTTACAATTTTTCCACCTCGGAAGGCAGTCATTGTCAGCTTTATTGGGGGATTGCTCTTTTTGCCAGAACGAGCAGGTTTTGCATTGCCTTTAATCCCAGACTACAAGGGAATGGTGGCTACCTGCTATGGTATTGTACTAGCCATTATCTTTTACGATTCTCAACGTTTGAGGGATTTTAAACCAGGATGGCTGGACATACCGATGCTAATTTGGTGTATTTGTCCAGTCTTTTCCTCTATCACTAATGGCTTAGGTGCTTACGATGGGATCAATGAAGCAATCACTCAAACTGTAACCTGGGGATTGCCTTATTTCCTGGGTAGACTCTATTTAAATAATCTTGCAGGACTCCGAGAATTGGCAATTAACGTGCTTAAAGGCGGACTGATCTATGTACCCCTCTGTATCTATGAAGGTCGTATGAGTCCTCAAATTCACAACATCTTTTATGGTTACTATCCTCACCCGTCTGGTATTTCTCAAGCTTACCGTTTAGGAGGCTATCGACCAATGGTTTTCATGCAACATGGTCTAATGGTTGGTATGTGGATGATGATGGTGACATTAGTTGGGGTTTGGCTGTGGAAAGCCAAGACTATCCAGAGACTCTGGAATATACCCATTAAATGGTTAGTCATTGTCTATATGGGAACTTTTATCTGGTGCAGATCCACTGGAACTTATGGCTATCTTCTTTATGGTTTGGTTATTTTGTTTGCAGCCAAATGGCTACGTACTAGTCTACCCTTGTTACTGCTAATTGTAGGAATATCTTACTATTTATACGCTTCAGCTACCGGAACTTTTAATACTGAGGGTATTGTTTCCTTTACTGCTGATACGATCGATCCAGAGCGAGCGCAGTCTTTAGAGTTTAGATTTCATAATGAGGATATTCTGGCAGAACACGCAAGAGAGAAATTGGTATTTGGTTGGGGAGGATGGGGAAGAAATCGTGTTTATGAAGAGAACTGGCATGGTGTCTTTGAAGACATAGCAATTACAGATAGTTTATGGATTCTTGCTTTTGGAATTAATGGTCTTGTTGGCTTAGTCAGTTTAACCGCATCCCTCGTGTTACCTGTAATTGGCTTTTGTTTATCAGGTTATCCAGCGAAAACCTGGTTCGAGCCCAAAATAGCTCCTGCTGCTGTTTTAGCAGTAGCTCTACTCTTGTTTATGTTAGATTCCCTCTTAAACCATATGTTTAACCCAGTGTTTCCTCTCATTAGTGGAGGATTATCGGGATTGGTGCTGAAAAAAATAGGAAAACTAAAAGCAAACAGCAATGGCAAATTTAGGACTCACCGTTCGCTTAATTGACATCCTCCCATCGGCGTAGCCGAGGGATTCCAAAGAATCAAGAGGTTCTTGGTTCGGCGAGTCCACTTAAACTAAATCCCTATTGTAAAGCTAAGACCGATAAGTTATCGCGCTCGCTCTCTCACCGCAGGTGCGCGGAGCGACCCCTTACTGAAAGTGAGGTTCTTCCCGCTCGCAAGATAACTTAAGTGCAATCAATTTTGCATACCCTCTGTCCCTTCAGAAATAAAAACATACAAGAGCAATTAATCAATTCTAAACATTGGTATAGGATTTTTAGAAGTACCCTTCTATAATAGTTATTAATAGAATTGTCTTGAAAATAGAAGTCAGGAGTCAGGAGTTTTTACTCGCTACTTGCTACTTCACTCAAACAGAATTTTTCAGACATAGGCAAGAAGTCTAATCTTTGTCCACTTTTCCCTTTATTGCCCGCTCGATCTGAGCAAAAAGACTAGACCGATCCGAGTTATTATCTAAAACTACGTCAGCTCGAGCGACTTTTTCGGCTAAGGATAATTGATTGGCAATACGAATTCGAGCTTGTTCTAAGGTAAGATTATCTCTCTTTTGTAGACGTTCTAACTGTGTCTGCTCATCACAATAAACGACCCAAATTTCTGTAACGAAATCCGTCATCTTCACTTCAAAGATTAACGGAATCGCCAAGACTACTATCTTACTATCTAATTGTTGCAGTTGTTCCACAAAGCGATCGCGCACGTAGGGATGAATTTTACTTTCTAACCACTTTTTTTCCCGCTCATCCTGAAAAATAATTTCCCCTAAAGCAGAACGATTGAGATTACCATCGGGGAGGATAAGGCGATCGCCATATCTGGCTACAATAGCTTGTAAAATTGGAGAATTTGGCTTAACTGCTTCTCTTGCATAAATGTCTGCATCTAAGACAGGTAATTGATAAGCTTCGGCTAAATAGTTAGATACCGTGGTTTTCCCCGTACTAATTCCTCCAGTCAAGCCAATAAGTCTACGAGCAGTATTTTTATGCTTCATTAATTACTCTATAAATTCTCAATTATTTAATTGCCCAATAATTTCTCCAGACAATATAGTCCACCAACTATAAAAATACCAAGACCGGGAGAAAATTCAAAAGGGACACTGGCAGTCACGGCATTATAGCCAATTATATCTAAAGCACGAACATCCAAATTGGATAACAACAACAACTCGCCTGGGCTGATAGTGGGGTTAAATATGCCAATTCCCAGATCGTTTTTCCAGTGACTGGCTTGTCTTCCATCTCCATTAAACACTCCTGTAGATAGAAGAGCTTGTAGAGTACCATCAGTGAGTATAGTATTACCTCCATCAATAGATAAATAGGGGTTGCCATTATAAATAACTCCATTGTATTCAATTGGATCGTCACCTACTGATAGATCGAGAATTTTTGCACCTAAATCATTCCCGATAGCTGTACTTACATCAGAATAGCGGAATAGATCGACTAGTTTAAAAACAGTAGAATTATCTAGATCGGTTCCATTTTGAGGGGGAGTATTACCAGTGTTAGGATCCACATCGGAAGAACGATCTACTGTATTTATCCCGCTAGTAAATCCCATAGCATGACCGATTTCGTGAAGGGCTATACCTACAAAATCAAACTTATCATTATCAATACCATTATTGCGATCGAAGTCAAAGGGAAAGTTGCTGCTGAATGTAATTGAAGCATCATCACCCACATCATTATTATTAATTAAACCAATAGCTTTGGCATTAGCCCGATTGACAAACAAAACTGTATTATCAGTCGTAACACCACCATTAGTAATATCGGTTATTTCCAAAGAACCGTCTTCTTCTGTACCGACAAAATCAAAATATTTACTAAGACCTTTATCGGTGCTAATGCTACCAAAACCCGGTAAATTAGCTGTAGCAATAGCATCATCTATAGAAGTTTTATCCGTTTTTAAAGCATTTTCTACTTGAGAATAACTATAGACATTATTTCTAGAACCAGTTGTACCTAAGACATTAGGAGAAAGAGATCTAAAACCAATATTAAGATTAATAGTAATAGGATCTGTGAATTTACTTTCCCAAATAGCTGCTGCCTCCTGGAAGCCAGATAGAGCTTGTTTATCTATATCTGAATCGTGTATTAATTGAAATTCTATTGCTTCTGCAATGCTAGTACTGGTAATTGTTCCTAGTACTATAAAAACAGAAGATGTCAAAACAAAATTAAAAATATTTAATAAATTGTTGGATTTATTTATTGCCATAATTAAATTCTCGTTGTCAAAAAAAGTAGTAAAAGATGATATCCATCGTCTCTTTACATAATTCCCTATGTCGCACTTATATTTTGATTCCGAGAAAAAAACCGTAAATCCTTTGAATTTCTATAACAGTACGTATTCATATTAGGACGTGAATTATAGGGTTTGCTAATCGCTAATGGTGAAGCACTTTCGTTGGTGAGGCAGCGCGGTCTTGGGGAGCCAGTCCGTTGCGGTGAAGCAGTGCGTTGGGCGGGTTTCCCGACTTGAAGCAACTGCTGAACCCGAAGGGAGGTGTCCTCCGTTGTAGGAACTGGCGTAGTCTCCCCCATAAGCGCTGCCGAAAGGGTTTCCCGACTTGAGAAAAGTGAAGGTCGCGTCTTCCGAGGTCTCCTCGGAAGTTTATGACGACCGTCTGAACCCGAAGGGCTAATTGCTAATTATTACTTTGCCTTGAGATGTCCTAACTTTCGTGGGTATTGCTGTAGGGGCAAAATTTTACTATAACCTAGATCGCCTCGGACAAATCAATTTTATATGTTTAGATGTAGTATCGGACATCCCGAATCGAATTAACTAGAGCGCAAAAAAGCGATCGCTGAATCCAAAATTAATATATTGATGGCACTGATATTTAATACTTAAGTAAGATTTTTTATAAGTAACAAACAATCTAAGATGATCTTGTAAATTGACAGAGGAAAATCTAATTATGGGTATTCAAGATAAAGCAGCAATACTGTTCAGTTAAGAAAAGTTGTTGGTTTGGAGAAGCAGGGGGAGCGGGGGCGGGAAGGTAGGGCTGTAATAATTTGCCAAATATATTCTGAGTGATTTTATTGACTAATTTACGTTCATCTACATCGAATAGTCTTAGTTCAACTATGGCTACTTATTCGTCTCTGAATTGCCTGATTTTACTCCGTTTTCAATTTCTTCTAAAGTGTTAATAACTAGACGTTTTGCTTGGAGTCGCCAACCCCATTTCTGAAGATTAAAAGCGATGGGAAACGCGATCGCAGGAGCAAGAAAATCTACTGGTTGTCGTAAAGAAATCCCGAATAGTAATCCCAATCCAGCAATACCCCAAAAAGGTAAAGCAACTGTCTGCCGTTGTTCTTCTACAAGTTTACCGAGAAAATTATCGGGCATCTCTGCCAATAATTCTTCTTTTACTTGTTTCTGCTGTGCTGGAGGTACAGATATCCCTATTTTGCGCCTTAGTCTTTCAATTTTACGGGCATCAGTACTATATTGTGTTAATTCATCCTCTGCCATGAGGACTAGTCTTTCAGTTTGTGACATTTATATCCGCTTGTATGTATATAAATTATATGCTTTTGTGTCGCTCTAAAAAAATCCCCTTAATTACTTGAGAGTTGTAAAATCTTTATGTTGAAATTAATGGCGATCGCGCTTCGGTAAAATGTCATAGGGAAGCTTTAAGCAGGCAATTACCAAAATTAATTCCCAAGCTATGCCGATTTTTATAAATTAAATAAAGTAAGAGCGATTAGTTCGATCTTTATCTAAGATAAAAATAGGTAATTAATTGAATATTTTTTAATTTAATTTTTAAGAATTTTCTATTTTTAATTTATACAGATAATGCAGTCATCAAACAAGCCTTTATTTATCCTAAAACACCTGATTTTTTGGGGAACGGGAAGCATTAGCCTGATCGTGCTGGTGTTGTTCGTAGGTATTTGGCAAACAAGCGATCGACTACTAACAAAAGTAGAGAACTTTTTGCAGCCTCAGCCTGTTAAGCCACAAGTAAATATTCCTACTTTAGTAGTCAAGCAAATTAAAGGAGTCGAAGAGTTAACTACGACAGTATACACCATGGAAACTACTGTACCTACTTCTGCCGAAAGAAAATTAGGAGATTTTGTGGTAGCTACCACCCAACTACTTTATATCGGTCATGGAGAAGTAAGAGCAGGAATAGATTTAAGTCAAATTACCACCGAAGATATCGAAGTTAGTGACAATAAAATAGTAATTAATCTACCGCCACCACAAATTCTGGATAGTAAAATCGATGTACATCAGTCTCGCGTTTATGACTATAATAGAGGATTTTTAAACTTAGGTCCTGATGTTGCTCCTGACTTACAAACATTAGCACAACAACATACTCTAGCCAAAATTGTCAACTCTGCTTGTCAGGAAGGAATATTAGATAAAGCCAATGAAAAAGCCAAAAACGCGATCGCCCAACTATTAGCCAATACAGGTTACAACAAAATAGAAATTAAGACAGCGTCTCTACCCTCAAGCACTTGTCAAAATTTAGGTACGAATTTGTAGCTAAGCTGTTAGAAATTTAATTTAATTTGGTATTGTTTTAGCTACTTGATGTTTTTGTAGCAACAGTTCAAATTCGCAGACTGATAAAGGAGGACTAAAAAAATAGCCCTGAACCTCATCACATTTATTTTTTCTTAAGAAACTCAGTTCTTTTTTAGTTTCTACTCCTTCAGCAATTACTTTTAAGTTAAGCTGATGAGCCATTTGGATTAAAGCTTTAGTAATAGCTGCGTTTTTACAATTTTGGTCGATATTTTTAATAAAGCTGCGGTCTATTTTGAGAATATCAAAAGGGAAATTTTGTAGATAACTAAAAGACGAATAACCCGTACCAAAATCATCTACACTAATCTTTATCCCTAAAGATTTAAGGGTATTTAATTGACGAATAGTTAAGTCAAGATCGGCAATTAAAGTACTTTCCGTTAATTCTAATTCAAGACAATGAGAATCTAATTGAGTTCTCTTGAGAATTTTAATTAGAATTTTACCTAGATCGACCTGATTAAATTGGCGACCCGAAAGATTAACTGCAATACGATCGACAGCTAAACTTTTTAGCTGCCAAGTTTTCATCTGTTGACAAGCCTTCAATAAAACCCATTCGCCGAGCGCATTAATTAAGCCAGTTTGTTCTGCCAAAGGAATAAAAATACTGGGAGATATTATTCCTTTATGGGGATGATGCCAGCGTATAAGTGCTTCTACACCGACTATACTACCAGTTTTTAAAGAGATTTGTGGTTGATAATATAGTTGTAATTCTTTTCTTCCAAGAGCATAACGAAGATCGGTTTCTAAAGTTAGAATATCTGATTCTTCTTTTTCTACTGTAGGTTGATAAAATTTGTATTGATTACCTCCTTGTTGTTTAGCTTGGCTCATAGCTTGATAAGCTTTTTGTAATAATTGCTCTATTTCCGTGCTGTCCCAAGGATAAACGGCAATACCAATACTAGTTGTCAAAAAAATTTCTCTTTTATTGAGCAAAAAAGGTCGCTCGAATTGTTGGGTAACTCGGTTAATACTTTGCAATATTTGTTGCCTATTTTCAACAGCGAAAAAAACTATAGCAAATTCATCTGCATTTAAATGAGCAATTAAAACTTCGTCACTTAGAATAGTTTGTAATCTTTGAGCAATTTGCTGTAATAATAAATTGCCATATTTGTGTCCTAAGTTATTATTAATCCGATAGAAGCGGTCTATATTAAGATAAATAATTGTAGCAATTTTAAAATCGTGTAATTCATTGTATTGCAAATTAATATCGGCATTTTGTTGTTCTAAAGTCTGAGAAAATTTTTCTTGTAAATATAATCGATTAGGTAGCTGAGTAATTAAATTGTAGTTAGATTGTTTTAAAGAAATAGATTGAGATTTATTAAAGAGAGATATTTTAGCTTTAGTAAGTTCTTTATGTTTTTTTAAAACTATTTTAATAGTGGCGTATAGTTCTATTGGTTTACAGGGCTTGAGCATATAACCATAACAGCCTGAATGTTCTGCTCTTTCTACTGTTTCTTCATCTACATAACCAGTAAGATACACGATGGGAATATCTTCGATCTGTAAAATTTGAGTAGCTGTTTCGATCCCATCTATTGCTCCTTTGAGCTTAATATCCATAAAAATCAAATCTAGTTGAGTTTGTTTAACCAGATTAACTGCTAATTCTCCAGTAGAGACTATGTCTATAATTTCATAACCTAGTTTCCTTAATTTTTTAGCTAAATCGAGAGCCAATACTGGTTCATCTTCCACAATTAAGATTTTGATTTGCTCCATGGCTCATTGTTAAAACCGATATTTTATCTAAATTACTAATTTCGGATTAAAATCCTCTAAAAGTCTAATTTTATTTATGCATATAGCAGTATAGTCTTCCCTAACATTACGGATTTCACGACTATAACCCTTAAGCTAAAAACGATACATTAAATTTATCAGGTAAAGAAGTGTTAATTATAGGAAATTGTTTCACTTATGTTTGAATATTTTAACGATCGAGCAATCAAAAGCATAGTCCTCGCTCAAGAAGAAGCAAGAAGAACGGGTCATAATCTGGTGGGCAGTGAGCATGTTTTATTAGGGGTAATGGAGGAGGGCACATCCGCAGCGACCAAAATACTTGCAGATTGGCAAGTTAAAGTTAGCAATACACGCCAGTTGGTAGAACAAGTTGTCGGTCGTGGTACTGGATTTAGTCCAGCTAATATTCCCTTTACACCTAAGGTCAAAAATATTTTTGAGCAAGCTTTCCAAGAAGCTCATCAACTCGGTAATAAGAATATTAGCCCAGAACACATCATCCTCGCAATTGCTAAAAATGTAGACACCTTAGCTGCCAAAATTTTAGTTCGACAGGGTGTCGATTTAGAAAAACTGAGAACCGAAATTATTAAAAAGCTCGGTGAAAAAGAAACCGTAGCAGCTATTCCCCGAACAAATCAGTCCCGCTTTGGCGATCGATCGCCACAAAAATCGAGTTTAGAGGACTTTAGTACCAATTTAACCAAACTTGCTAGAGAAGGAAAGCTCGATCCCGTAGTGGGTAGACAAACCGAAGTTGAAAGAACTATTCAAATTTTGGGTCGTCGGACTAAAAACAACCCCGTTTTAGTAGGCGAACCTGGAGTTGGTAAAACTGCCATCGCCGAAGGCTTAGCCCAAAGAATAGTTGCAGGAGAAGTACCCGAATTACTTCAAGACAAACAAGTAATCAGTCTCGATATGGGCTTACTGTTAGCAGGGACTAAATTTAGAGGCGAATTTGAAGAAAGACTCAAAGCGGTCGTCGATGAAGTTCGGCAAGCAGGTAATATTATTTTATTTATCGATGAAATTCATAATATGGTCGGTGCTGGAGCAATGGGTGGAGCAATGGATGCAGCCAATCTGCTCAAACCAGCTTTGGCTAGAGGAGAATTACAATGTCTTGGTAGTACTACTCTCGATGAATATCGTCAGTATATAGAAAAAGATGCAGCCTTAGAACGTCGTTTCCAAAAAGTAATGGTAGGTGAACCCTCTGTAGAAGATACTATCAATATTCTTAGAGGCTTACGCAAAACCTACGAAGACTACCATAAAGTTAAATTTACTGACAAAGCCCTAGAAGCAGCAGCCAAATTGAGCGATCGCTATATTAATGATAGATTCTTACCCGACAAAGCGATCGATCTGATTGATGAGGCTGGTTCGCGCACTCGTTTGAGACATTCTCTTCAGACGAAAATAGATAATGAAGAAGTAATTATAGGCGAGGGTACAGAATCAACTCAAGTCCCTCTAATCGATCCCCAAGCTTTAACTCCTGTAGTAGATGCAGAAGAAATTGCTCAAATTGTTACTGCTTGGACAAATATACCAGTAGATAAAGTCGAAAAAACAGAATCGGAAACTTTACTCAATCTCGAAGCCAATCTTCACGAAAGAGTAATCGGACAAAATGAAGCAGTAAAAGCAGTCGCTCGCGCTTTACGTCGGACTAGGTCTGGTTTAGCCGATCCCAATCGTCCTATTGCCAGCTTTATCTTCTCTGGCCCTACTGGAGTAGGGAAAACCGAATTGACCAAAGTTTTAGCAAGTCAAATCTTTGGTTCGGAAGATGCCATGATTCGCCTCGATATGTCTGAATTTATGGAATCTCATACTGCTTCTAAGTTAATTGGTTCTCCTCCTGGATTTGTTGGTTATGATGAAGGTGGACAATTAACTGAAGCCGTGCGCCGTCAGCCTTACAGTGTCATTCTCTTTGACGAAATTGAAAAAGCTCATCCCGATATCTTTAACTTACTCTTACAGATGTTGGATGATGGTCGTCTTACCGATGCTCAAGGTCGTACTGTAGACTTTAAAAATACGATTATTATCATGACCTCTAATATTGGTTCTAAAGTAATCGAAAAAGGCGGTACGGGACTTGGTTTTGCTTTCGCTGACGATCGAGAAGAAGCAGAATACAATCGCATCCGTAACTTAGTCAATGAAGAATTAAAACAATACTTCCGTCCTGAGTTTCTCAACCGACTCGATGAAATTATTGTCTTCCGTCAACTGACTCAACCAGAAATTCAACAAATTGCCGATATTCTCTTGAACGAAATTGCTGCTAGGATAGCAGAACAAAGAGATATGACTCTAGAATTTACTCCAGCTTTTAAAGATAAAGTTGTGAGGGAAGGCTACGATCCTAGTTATGGTGCTAGACCCTTACGTAGAGCGATCGTGAGACTTCTGGAAGATAGTTTAGCTGAAGCAATTCTTGCAGGTCAAATTCAAGATGGCGATCGAGTTTTGGTGGATATTGACGAACAACAAACAGTAAAAATTGATTCAATAGAACAACCAATGCTGGTAGAAAGTCTTTGGTAAAAATACCGACTTAATTTTCTAGATTAGTCAGATTTCAGAATAGGGAGAGCATAAATATAGATGTTCTCTCTATTTTTTATGTTTTATATCAATCTAGATAACACCCAAGACCCATCAATCTTAAGCTTAGACGCACTAAAGTTACCTATTCTGTTCCTTCTCCATAAGGGGTTTGAGAATTTTAAAGTGCAATGTAAATGCGTCTAAGCTTAGTAGAGGCGTTTCGCGAAACGCCCCTACCTATATAATTACCCATAATAATTATGTCCTCTTTCAACATTTATGATTGCTACCTCAAAAAGGATATTTAATTCTTTTGCTTCCAAACCCTGGCTAATCTTGTTAACTTTTTCTGTTTTGGGTTTAATTGGCATTCTCAATCATGCTATGTGGCGCGATGAAGTTAATACCTGGCTAATAGTGAGAGATAGTCAATCTTTATCAGAAGTCATCAGCAATATAAATTATCAAGGTCATCCTCTACTCTGGGGTTTATTGGTAACGTTATTAAAAAATATAGTTAACGACCCGATCGTAATGCAACTATTTCACCTTGTTGTGGGAGTTGCTGCCGTAGCAATTTTTTTATGGTTTAGTCCGTTTAGTAAAACCCAAAAATTATTATTTACCTTTGGATATCTTCCTTTTTACGAATATCTCTCGATCGCTCGCAACTATTCCTTGGGAATGCTATTTCTTTTTGGTTTTTGTGCATTTTTTAAATCTAGGTATCATTCTTATATTTTATTGGCTATTCTGATGAGCCTAATGGCAAATAGCAATGCCTATGCGCTCTTTATTTCTTTTGCCCTAGCAATAATGTTAGTAGCAGAATTTATTTTCGCTCGAGAATTTAGAGTTCATTACCTGAAAAATGCCAAAAACTACGATCTAGCGATTAGTTTAGCAATTTTGATAGGGGGATTTCTGCTCTCGATTTACATCATTTCACCACCACCAGACAGTACAAACCACGGGGGCGTTGATGCCTGGCTCTTCGATTTCGATCTACTTAGACTCCTTCGGAGTATCGGTCGCCTGTTTGCAGGCTATATCCTAATTGTTCCCCATGGGGCGCGATGGCTAGACTTATCCGTATGTGCGGTAATTGCTATTTTAGTTTTTCTGCTCAACTCAGCCAGCTTCTTGAAAAAGCCGTTTGCTCTTTTGTTCTATGTATTGGGGACGATGGAAATTCTTGCCTTTACTTATTTTCGATTTTTGGGGCTCGGACAACGCCATTACGGTCAGTTTTTCCTAATCCTGATTGCTTCTATCTGGTTAGCTAACCAGTTTCCTACTCGACAAATTTTTGTTGGTATAACAAGAATCCCTAAACAAAAATGGCAGCAGATTTATAAAAGTCGGAATATAGCCTTAATGATTATTCTGTGGGTGCAGTTTCTAGCAGGAATTCTTTATGCTTATCCCAGAGATTTAATTATTCCTTTTTCTGCTGGTCGAGATACATCTCACTACATCAAGGAAAATAACTTAGAGCGAGAATTTATTGTAGCTAGTCGAGACGCCAATATGGCACCTATATCAGCTTATTTGCAACGAAAGCTTTATTATCCAGAGTTAAAACGCATGGCTAGTTTCACTTTATTTCGAGCAGAAAGACAGGAATTAGAACACTCAGAAATTTTAGCTCACATCGAATCAGAACTCTTGTCAGATAGAGAGCGTATATTACTTATTTTGCATAGAAAGCTAAAGGCAGAAAATAACAATTTAAAAATTGAAGAAATTGCTCGATTTGAAAATTCTTGGACTGATACAGAAAGATATTACTTGTACTGGGTCAGACGGTAATTGTTCAGCAGAATTCCTTTGATTATGAGAATTAAGTCTAGCGGACCCTACATTTTGCTTTTATTTTGTCTACTTCCCCTTCTCTTTTTCCACAATGGAGAGCAAAGTTTAATCACTCACGATGAAGCCTTATATGCTACTCGCGCTCGGCTAATGCTAGATACGGGAAACTGGTTACATCCCTGGGCAACTCCCCATCATAAAACTCCAGGACATTACTGGATTACAGCGATTTCTATGGCAATATTTGGGGTGAATGAGACAGCAGTTCGGTTGCCCAGTCAACTCTTTAGTCTTGCCAGTCTTTTGTTATTATTTTCTCTCGGTCAAAAACTGCTAACTCAACAAGCTGCATTTTTAGCTACTATCATTTTAAGTTGCAGCTTTCTTTGGTTTCAATACAGCCATCTAGGGGGGCCAGATTTACCTTTTATTACTCTTGGTCTGTTTTCTTTTTTTGCTTTACTCCAGGCAGAAGACTACCCTAAACACAAGAGTTATTGGCAATTTGCAGCAGGGCTGAGTTTAAGTCTTACCTTTTTAGTGCGTAGCTTTATGGCGATTTTACCCATGCTTGCCCTGTCACCCTATCTAATTGGACGCAATCATCATCATCGTCATCTTTTTAGTAAAAGCTTCTATGGAGGTATCTTTTTAGGGTTAGTTCCTATAGTAATTTGGCTATTAATAGTTAAACAACATTTTGGTCTGGCAGCATGGACGAGCTTGGTAGATTTTGTCCTGCAACTTGGCTCGGAAGAAAGACACAGTAATGGTATTACTTTTTATTTCTGGAATATACTACTTAATATGTTTCCCTGGTCGCTATTTAGCTTACAGGGAGCTTGGTTAGTTTGGCGGAAATACAAAACAGCTTCTCACCGTTTAGTTTTGCTCGGTGTTCCCGCAATCTTGCTTATAGTAATTAGTCTGTTTTCTACTCGTATTCCCCATTACTCTCTTATTATTTATCCCTACTTGGCACTTCTGGCAGGGGTAGCTTTAGATTATATCAGTCAAGCTTCTACTCGTTTGGTCGATCGACACATGATTAGAACTATTCACATTGTTATGATAGGGCTAGGGATTCTACTGTTGCTAGCAGCTTTAGTAATATTATTTAACCTATCTCCTTGGGGAGAAGATACTTCTAGTAAGCTGTATGGTATTATGGCAATTTCTCTAGGATTGCCTTGGCTGATAGGAGGATGGGATGGGTTGCGATCGAGTCCAAAAATAGTTGTTAAATCTCTAAATCTCAACTTATCAAGATGGATTATAGGATTATTGTTAGGCTGTTGGCTCACGCTCCTTTTATCAACGCAAGGCTTAATCGGTAATGCTAACCCAGATGTCAAATTATTTATATCCCGACCTGAAATCCAGAAAGTATTACAAACTCAAACCGTCTATTTGGTTTCCCTTCCAGGAAAAATGGATACCTTGTTGCGATTTTACACTCCTCACTTTGTCAAACTAAAGCTAGAAGAATTCACTTTAGTGACAGTCCCAGTACCGAGTTATGCCTGGGTTGCTACAGCTAATTTGGCTCAGGTCAAACAACCCTACCAAGTGCTCGGAACATTGCGAAACTTAAGCTTTATTGAGTTACAGGAATAAGAATAAACCTATTGCATAATTCCTAACCTATTTACCAGGAATTAATCCTCGTCTACCTTCTAGGATAGATAGTTTAAGGAAATTATGTAAGTGTCTTATGTGTTCGTTATCAGACAATACTTCCAGTTGTTCGATCGCTTCAGTAAGAGGAATGTAGTCGTTATACATGAGACGAAACGCTTTTTTTAGTTGTTTAAAATCTGCGGGTGTAAAACCTCTTCTTTTCAGTCCAATTAAATTGAGCGATCGCACTTTAGCAGGATTTCCTTCTACTAACATATAAGGTGGTACATCTCTATTGATCCGACTCATTCCTCCCACCATTGCCATACGTCCAATATGGACGAATTGGTGAATACCAAGAACACCACTAATTACCGCCATGGATTCTATGTGGACATGACCTGCCATAGCCACATTATTAGCAATGATTACTTCGTCTTCGATTACACAGTTATGAGCAACATGGACATATGCCATCAACAAATTATCGTTGCCGATAACTGTTGCTTCCCCTTCTCCTGTCGAGCGATTAATAGTCACGTATTCTCTTAAGCGGTTGCGATCGCCAATTTTGACCTTACTAGCTGCTCCTTTATACTTCAGGTCTTGAGGTGCTAAGCCAATAGCTGCCCCAGGGAAAATAGAGTTATTTTCCCCAATTTCTGTTATTCCTTCGATAACAACATGAGAACCAATAGTAGTATGTGCCCCTATTTTTACTCCTGCTCCAATAACGGCATAGGGGTCTACTCGAACTGTAGGATGGAGTTCGGCATCTGGGTGAATGACAGCAGTAGGATGAATTAAAACACTCAAAAGGATATCTCCAAGAGGCTGCGGTTTTAATAAAGTTTTTAGTTTTTAGTTTTAGATTTTCTCCTAAAAACCTAATTCAGTTTAGGACTCCACCATCTTGTGGTGTATTTAATTAGATAGATTTTCAAACTCCATACTCCTAGGAACTAATAACTAATTACTACCAACTCATAACTAGTTTATGAAGAAAAATTACAGCTTACAGCTTACAGGAGACTATGCTAATCAAGCAAGGAAAACATCATTTCTCCCTGTACGGCTATTTGACCATCGACTTCTCCTAGCCCTCGCATTTTAGCGATACGATTGCGTTTTAAAGATAAAAGTTCGACAGTCATAATTAACTGATCGCCAGGAACTACAGGACGACGAAAGCGAACTTTATCAATCCCTGCAAAAGCAAAAAATTTACCTTTCATTCCGGGTATTTGCATTAAAATCACACCGCCAACTTGTGCCATCGCTTCTACCATCAAGACTCCGGGCATTAGAGGACGGTTAGGAATATGTCCTGGAAAATAGGGTTCGTTAAAAGTAACATTTTTGAGTCCTACGGCTTTTTCTCCTGGGACTAATTCTAAAATTCTATCTACTAAAGCGAAAGGATAGCGGTGAGGCAATAGTTGATGAATTTCTTGGATGGTCAAAACTTGTTTGATAGAAGCTTGTTCTTTGTTTTCGTTATTAGTTGTGTCAGTAGAATCAGTAACAATTGACATTTTGAAATGTTAGGTTTTGGGTAATAGGGTTCATGTCGGTAGGGGCAAGACAGTGCTTTGCCCCTATATTTAATTTTGAGTAAGCCTGGCTAATTGTTGAGCCAGTTGGATATGCAGTTTATGGCTGGCTTTATAAGCTACAAAATGAGCTTGCGGTAATTTGCCCAGTAAACTAATATCCCCTACTAAATCTAATAGTTTATGACGGGCTGGTTCGTTAGTAAATCTCAAGGGTGGATTTAACCAACCGTCTTGACTACAAATTAAAGCATTATCTAAGCTACCGCCTTTGATTAAACCTGCTTTCTGTAACTGTTCTATCTGTTCGGCAAAACCAAAAGTACGGGCAGGGGCGATCTCTTCGGCAAAATTTCCTTCTGCCATACTCCAACTATGCCATTGATTGCCTATAGCTTCGTAAGGAAAGTCAATACCATAAGTAAAACGAGTTTCTGAAGCAGGTAGGGCAGCGACAAAGGCATCTTCGTGTCTTATCCAGATAGGGGCAGGGGGGCGGAGGGGCGGAGGGGCGGAAGGGCAGGGGGGCGGAGGGGCAGAAGCGATCGCGTCTATCCACATTTTAGCGGAGCCGTCTAAAAGTGGTACTTCTGCACCATCAATTTCGATACGGGCATTATCGATACCACTAGCAGCTAAAGCAGCGAGTAAATGTTCTACGGTTCTTACTTTAGCTTCTCCTCGTGCCAACTCGGTAGATAGAGTTGTTTGATTTACTGCGGCAACGGAAGCGGGAATTACAGGTTTATCTGGCAAATCTACCCGCACAAAATATCTACCTTGATTTGGTCGGGCTGGTAGCACTCTAACTGTAGTAGTCACACCAGAATGTAAACCAATCCCCGACAATTCAAAAGCTTTGTTTATAGTATTGTTCATCAAAAATTAACAATCGACAAATTTAAAACCTTTCTCCAATACCAAAATGAATGCGACTATCTCCCTCATCATTAATGGCATAATCTACTCGAATAGGACCGAGAGGAGACTGAACTCTAACCCCAGCACCGTAGCCAAAGCCGTTTCCTGGTAATTCTCTCACTATTGAAGGATTTCCTGGCACATTATCATCAGAACCCAGGGTAGTACCATAGTCAAAGAATAGTGCGCCCCCAACTACAGAAAAAATAGGAAAGCGATATTCTGCCGTAGCTTGCAAAAAACTCCGTCCACTACCAACTTCTCCTTCAGGATAACCGCGGACTGAGTTACTACCACCCAAAACAAAGGCTTCGTAGGGGGGTAAATCTCCAATAACCGTACCTGCCTGAACATTAAACGCTAGTGCTTGAGGACCATCGCTAAAGTTGATAAAACTAGCAGGAATGTAGTAGCTATAACTACCTCGTAGGCGATTGAAAAGAATACTACCCGAACCGATAGGAACAGTTTGGTCTACCCCCAATCTCAATAAAGAGCCTTGAGTTGGTTGTAGAGGGCTATTGCGTCGATCGCGGGTTGCCCCAAAACGGAAGATAAACAGGTCATCTTCTCCACTATCGCTAAAGGCAAGATTTTCTCCATCGGTGGAAATAGGAGAGACATCTCCATCACTATTCTTAATGACAACATGTTGATACTGAAATCCTGTTGATAAAGTCCACTTTCGTCTAGAAAAGGGGTCATCTGCTATGGGGCGAGAAAAGTTGATTCCTCCTCCTGTCCTGACTACACGAGGACTATCTTCTCCATCTTCTGTTTCAATATCGATATCATCCCCATCAAAGACTAAAGAGATAGAACGACGACGAAAAGCATTAACAGTATAAGAAGTACGATAGGGATCGCCAGCAATCCAAGGATCGCTAAAGCTGATATCGAATAATAATTCTCTTTCCCCTACTTGAAATTCTGCTCCTAGAGTTTGGTTATTTCCCCCCAAATTCTGTTGTTGATAACTAATCGTCCCAAACAAGCCACTAGAAGAACTGATACCAGCCCCCGCAGCGATCGAACCAGTACTACCTTCTACTAAATCTACGTTGACTATTACCTTACTAGGATCGGTGCCTGGACTAAAAGAAAAGCGAGCATCTTCAAAAATACCCAAACCAAAAACTCGCTGTAAATCTCTCTGTGCCGTATCTCGTTTAAAAACATCTCCTGGTTCTAACTCTATTTCTCGTGTGACGATAAAATCGCGGGTTTTTCCTTCTTTAGGTTCGTTTTCTTCATCAAAAAACCTAACATTGATATCTTCAATCACTCCTTCTGCTACCACTAGAGTCACAGTCCCATTAGGAGATACTTTAGGAGAACCGACAACTTGTGCCAGTTCATAACCATTGTCAGAGTACCATTGATTTAGTTGTTTGATCCCATCTTGTAACTCTCGTAGATTGAGAATTTGTCCATAGCTATCGCTAAAAGTTTCTTCTACTACTTCTGGTGGTAAAACTCTAGTTTCGGCATCGGCAGGTACTGTTTCTAAAGTTACTTGGTTCAGAATGGGATTGGGTTGAACTAAAAAAGTAATCCGCACCCCTAAAGGTGTATCTGCTGGTGTAACCTGAACGTCTTGAAAAAATCCCGTAGCGTAGACAGCATTAACGTCTTCTTGTAGTTGAGAACGAGTAGTAGTTCTGCCTGGTTCAGTCTCGAGCGCATTGTAGACAATATTGGTTATTTCTTCATTGGCACCTACTACATCTACTTCTGCTACTAATACGCGAGGTTCTTCTGATGTGGGTGGTTCGGATGGGGTGGGTTGTGGATTTTCAGGTTCTCGATCGTCTTCGGATGGTTCTTCAGGAGGTTCGGGAAGGGAATTTTCTGGTAATTCAGCTTGAGCCGTTAGGTTTTTCTCACTCACAATTGTTTCTAGGGAGAAGTTTGATTTTTCTGGCTTTGACTGCTTTAATTTTGGCTGTTTGTTTAAATGAGGAATCCGCTTTAGCACTTTAGAACCCGTAGCATCGGGAGGTAAGTTAACACTCTGGGCTCGAGCTAAAAGTGGCATTCCTATAATAGGTACAGTTATCAGAAGACTCAGTAAGACAGGAGATAGACTAAGTTTTTTTCGTTTCTCTAACACTTCCACACACCCAATAATGAAATAACAGTTTTCTCGCGATCGATTTTAACTCTAGAACTACTCCAAAGGTAGAAACCAGGAAATACTGACCATTTTTTCTAGTAGATGTTCCCTCTAGGCTGTCTGGACCTTTTTGACTAAAGATTAATCATTTTTCTCTAACCCGATTTTTGCCATTGTTCTATTTGCGCTAAAACTCTAGCTTGAACTTTTTGATAGGCTGATTCTACTTCTCCTAAATCTTTACGGAAACGGTCTTTATCCATTACTCTGGCTTGGGGGTCTGTTTCGGTTCGATCCCACAAACGGCAAGTATCGGGGCTAATTTCATCGGCCAATAAAATTTGCTGTTGAGAGTCTAGCCCGAATTCTAATTTGAAATCGACTAAAGTAATCTGACAACTAGCAAAAAAGTCTTGGAGGTGCCGATTGATTTTTAGGGCCATCTCTTTAATTGCTACCAACTGTGCTTGGCTGATGATATCTAGTAAAAAAAGGCGATCGAGTGTTAAGAGAGGGTCTCCCAAGTCATCATTTTTGAGATAATATTCTACTAAAGGGGAGGGTAATACTTTTCCTTCTGGTAAACCAGTTTGGCGACACAAACTTCCTGCTGCTATATTTCTAACTACTACCTCGATGGGGATAATCTTAACTGCTTTTACTCGCATTTGATTGGGAGTAGGACAGTCTATATAATGAGTCGGGATTCCCAAAGATTCCAGCCATTTAAATAATGCTGCCGAGACAGTACAGTTTATTTCTCCTTTCCCTTGTATCTGTCCTCGTTTCTGAGCATTGAAAGCAGTAGCATCATCTTTGTAACAAGTAAGTAAAACTTCTGGATTATTTGTTGTATAAAGAATTTTAGCTTTTCCTTCGTAAAGTTTTTCGGTATTTAGCATGATTAGGTGAGAATAAAAATCTGGGGAAGAGGAGAGAAATCTCCATCTCTCACAGCGTCAATTGTTAAGTTATGTGTAACTCAATCAAAATCATACAATTATTCAGCCATGCTGAATAACTTGATTGTCCGTCACATCATTTGGCATTTATTATTAATCTAGAAGTAGGCCTAAACTTCTTCCAAAACAATTCATCCCTGAGAGATGGGGCTTGAATTTTAGGAAGCTTGTAATGAAGAGTCAGTAAATACTCTAAGTGAAAAAGTATGTATAAGCATTAGAATAAGGACATTTTATTGACCCTAAATGATTGTTATTGTCTAGCCATAGGTAAAAAAGCTTTATGCAGTAATTTTTAAACTAGGAAGTAAAAATGGAATCTAACCAAGATAAATATAATTTTCTGTATCCTCATAATTCTTATCGGGGTGAAGTAAAACCAGAAAATCTCGTCTTTAATGCTAATTTACAAGAATTTGCCCAAAAAGTAAGCTATATTTGCAATTTAGAGACAGGTGGTAAAATACCCCCTGAAGATGCTTATAAGCAGATTAAATCTTTATGGAAAAAAATCAAACGGAGCAAAAAAGAACTAGGCATTGGCAAAGAACCTTTGGATAACAATAATGATTAGGGAATAGTCAGCCTTAGGGTATAAAGTACGAGTAATTAGATAACTAATAACTGAAATGTCTCGTTCTAAAGCCTTACAGTATTATATTTTTGTTCGTTTGTTATTAGCCCCTTTAATGTTGTGGACAATCACGACAGTAGTATTTTTACTATTAAGAGCTACGCCGGGAGACCCCGCCGATGCTATTTTAGGAACTCGCGCTCCTGAAGCTGCCAAAGCAGCACTCAGAGAACAGTTGGGTTTGAACGATTCTCTTTGGTTACAGTATTTGCATTATCTAGGAGATTTACTACACTTCGATTTGGGTAGCTCTCTTACCAGTCGTGGTTTACCAGTGTGGGATGTAGTTCAGCAGTATTTCCCTGCCACGGTAGAATTGTCTTTCTTTAGTATGGCAGTGGCAGTAATTATTGGTGTCAGCATCGGTATGCTTTCTGCTTCTTCACCTGGCACTTGGTTTGATGTAGGAGGAAGATTATTTGGCATTATTACTTATTCCCTACCCCTATTTTGGGTAGGTATGGTTTTGCAATTAATTTTTTCGGTGCAGTTAGGTTGGTTTCCCTTAGGTACTCGTTTTCCGATTAGTTCTTCTCCACCTCCTAGTTTGACGGGCTTATACACTCTTGATAGTCTACTAACGGGTAATTTAAGTTTATTTTTTACAGCTTTGTATTATCTGGCTCTACCTAGTATTACTTTGGGTATTCTTTTGAGTGGTATTTTTGAGCGAATTGTTAGGGTAAATTTAAAGCAAACTTTACAAGCAGATTATGTAGAAGCAGCTAGAGCGAGGGGAATTCCTGAAAAAACGATTATTTTCTCTCATGCCCTCAAAAATGCTCTAATACCAGTAATTACTGTTTTGGGATTGACTTTTGCTGCCTTGCTAGGCGGTGCAGTATTGACAGAAGTAACTTTTTCTTGGCCTGGATTGGGTAATCGTTTGTATGAAGCTATTTCTCTGCGAGATTACCCAACGGTACAGGGAATCATGGTCTTTTTTGGCATAATTGTAACGATCGCGAGTATCCTCATCGATTTGATTAATGCCTATATCGACCCACGTATCCGGTATTAAAAAACCCAATTCAATTCTCAACAATCTTTTCCAGGTTTAATTTTTCCCAGTCGCTTTACAATTTACACAGTGGCTAAAAAACATTTTATTTACCGACCATGGCAAAACTAGCAATTTCTACGGAAAAGGTTCGAGTTCAAAACGGAGACTTGAGTATAGATGCTTATTTAGCTATGCCAGACTCGCCAGATAAGTTCCCTGGTGTAATAGTCGTTCAAGAAATTTTTGGTGTAAATTCCCATATTAGAGATATTACCGAAAGATTAGCCAAAGAAGGATACGTGGCGATCGCGCCAGCTATTTATCAACGTCAAGCACCGAAGTTTGAAACTGGTTATACAGAAAAAGATTTAGAAATTGGCAGAAAATACAAAAATCAAACCAAAGCGGAAGAGTTAATTAGTGATATCCAGGCTACCATTAAATATCTTTATAACTTACCTCAAGTCAAACAAGGAGGAGTAGGCACTATCGGTTTTTGTTTTGGCGGTCATGTTGTTTATCTAGTTGCTACCCTTGAAGATATCAATGCCACGGCTTCTTTTTATGGTGCGGGTATTGTTAATTCTTGTCCTGGTGGTGGTGAACCAACGATCGCTCGTACTAAAGATATTACAGGGACTCTCTATGGTTTCTTTGGTACGGAAGATCCCCTTATTCCCAACGAACAAGTAGACGAAATTGAAACCGAACTAAAAAAACAAAATATTCTCTATCAAATTTTTCGCTACGAAGGAGCAACTCACGGTTTTATGTGCGATCGAAGAGACAGTTATAATCCTCAAGCAGCCCAAGATGCTTGGACAAAAGTGTTAGACTTGTTTAGTCAAAAATTGCCATAATTTGAGAATCAAGAAATCTCCCCAAATAATCTGTAAGGTGAGCATTTCCTGCCCTAGTCATTATGTTTATAACTAAATTCTCTAGTCAAATAACTTTTTCGCTTTTTACTTATCAATTTTATGAATCCTAATTCTACCTCTTCTCAATCTTTCTCCATGGAAGATTTTGCTCAAGCCCTAGATGAATATGATTATGAGTTTGCTAAAGGGCAAATTATCCGAGGCACGGTAATTCAGCATGAGTCTGAAGGAGCTTATGTCGATATTGGGGGTAAATCTCCTGGTTTTGTACCTACCAGAGAAGCTGCCCTAGAAGAAGTAGACAACTTAGCTGAAGTTTTGCCTCTCGATGAAGAATTTGAATTTTTGATTATTCGCGAACAAAATGCAGATGGACAAGTTACTCTTTCTCGTCGTCAACTAGAAGTTAAACAAGCCTGGGATAAGGTAGCAGAAATTGCTGATAGTGGTAAATCAGTCCAAATGCGGGTAACGGGAGTTAACAAAGGAGGAGTAACGGGAGCAGTAGAAGGATTAAGGGGATTTATTCCGCGATCGCACTTACAACAAAGAGATGGACTAGAATCTTTAGTCGGGCAACTTTTAACTGCTACTTTTTTAGAAGTTAATCCCGAAGCCAGAAAATTAGTCCTCTCTCAACGAGATGCCATGCGAGCTACCGCGATCGCTAAACTGGAACAAGGCACACTCATGTCAGGGAAAATAGTCAGTATGAAGCCCTACGGTGTTTTTGTCGATCTTAATGGTGCTACTGGTCTACTGCATATCAAAGAAGTAAGTGGCACTCATATCGATTCTTTAAACAACTTGTTTAAAGTCGGACAAGAAATTCAAGTAGTTATCCTTGATATTGACGAATACAAAAACCGCCTATCCCTCTCTACCAAAATTCTCGAAGAATATCCAGGAGAAATAGTAGAAAAATTCGACGAAGTGATGTCAACAGCCGAAACCAGAATGGTACAAGTAAAAGAAAAATTAGCAGCTAATTAGTTTTGCTATAAATAACCGAACTGGCGGTCGAGAACTGGCTGTGGAAAAACGATCGGGTTTTTCAGTAATAACTATTGATTAATAACTACTGGTTCTTGTTCTTGCCAGAATTTTTGTATTTTAAATAAATCCCCTGTATTAATTTGCACATTATCAGTCGGGAATTTATGAATCACATCGATAATCGTCCATCCTGTCTGATTAGCTGAAGCTTGAACTAAAGCAGCACGAAGGGCATAAAAACCATTGCGTTCCGAGTGAGTTTTTAAGACTGTTCCTAATTCTTGTAATAATTCTTCCCCTTCAGGAGTACGGGTATAACGATGAAGCTCGACATGGTTACTATCAAAGCGTTTTTGTAACCAATGACGTAATTGAGCTAATGTTTTTTTATCGAGAAATTTAGTATAGAAACGGAATTCGGGAGTAATTTCGCCTGTTTTGGCATAAGTTTCTAAAGATTCAACAGACAGAGAACAATTAAAAGGGCCATAAATAAAGCGAATATTATCAGCACTCAAACTAGGTTTAGGCGCGAGCATTTCTGGCACTAATCCTAAACTTAATAAAAAAAAAGGGTAGATTACGGCAAATAATTTTTGTCGGAAAATATTCTTACACATTATTGTACTCTACTTTGTGTGTGTGAGGAACTAATCTGGGTCAATCTCGGAAAAATACCGTTAACAAAAAATAACAATCTAGTAGATCTACTATTAGTAAAAATAACTAATAAAGTTCCATTATTAAAGCTAATGCAAATAATCGACTAAGTAAAGATACTTTTGAATTGTTTTACAAAAAAAGTTCAGTTATGTAAAGATTATCAACTGTCGTTATTGAATCATATTATCTCCCTCTAAAATAGATTTGTGTTACCGTAAATTACGGATATTTTTCATTTCTTAATAAGAACTTTATAACCTAAATTTTGCCTAGTTGAATTCAAAAATTTGTAAATATTTGATAAATAAAATATAGAATGAACAAAGAAAATCAATTAATTCAAACTTTAGCTGTAGATATTGGTGGTAGCGGAGTTAAAATAATGATTTTGGATGCTCGAGGAAATCCTTTAACCGAACGAAGTCGCCTCAAAACCCCTCAACCGCCAAAACCAGAAGCAATTATTGAAGCAATTGTAAATTTAGCAGAAAAACAACCAGATTACCAAAGAGTAGCCGTAGGATTTCCTGGGGTAGTCCAGCAAGGCATCACTAAAACCGCAGTCAACCTAGATCGAGATTGGATTGGCTTTGATTTAGCTAAGACTCTTTCTCAACGCTTGGGCAAGCCAGTTCAAGTAGCTAATGATGCAGATATACAAGGATTTGGCGCGATCGAAGGTCGAGGAGTAGAATTAGTAATTACTTTGGGGACTGGATTTGGTTCTGCTTTGTTTATCAACGGCAAATTAGTCCCCAATCTAGAAATGGGACACCACCCCTTTCGTAAAGGAGAAACCTACGAAGAACAATTGGGTAGGGCTGCTTTAGAGAAAGAAGGAAAAAAGAAATGGAATAATCGTTTAGAAAAAGCGATCGCCAATCTAGAACATTTGTTTAACTACGATACTCTTTATATAGGCGGTGGAGAAGCCAAAAATATTGAGTTTAAATTACCCGATAATGCCAAAATCGTTCCCAATGTGGCTGGTTTATTGGGGGGAATTGCCTTGTGGAATCAGTAGGGGCGAATGGTGAAGCACTTGCGGGGGTGAAGCATTGCCGCCAAAGGGGGTCTCCCCCATGAGCAAATGCTGAAAGGGTTCCCCGACATAAGCAAAGTGCTGAACCCAAAGGGCCATTCGCCCGTACAGGAGTTCGGAGTTTGTTTGGCTTACTTAAAGATCGAAGTGACCAAAAGGGATTATCATAGCATTTGTTGCACCAGGTGGGAGTAAATGCAAAAACAACGCGCATATATTGTCCTAATATTAGTATTAGTAGCAGCAGCGATCGCTACCCTAGTCAGTCTTCCTCTAGAGTTAGGTCTAGACCTCAGAGGCGGAGCGCAATTAACTATTCAGGTTAAACCTACAGAAGAGGTTCAGCAAATAACACCAGACGACCTGCAAGCAGTTAAAGAAGTAATCGCTAATCGTATTAATGAGTTTGGTGTCTCAGAAACAACAGTACAAACAGTGGGTGAAGATAAAATACTGGTGCAACTACCAGGAGAAAGTGACCCACAAACAGCAGAAAGAAGATTAAAAGGAACAGCTAAATTAGAATTCCGCGAACAAAAACAGGGTACTGAAGGAGATTTAGCAGCAGAATCGCAAGTTAGACAGCAGCTAGCATTACAATTAGCTTTATTGCAAGCAAATAACGAAGCCAATAAAAATACGGAAGAAATTGCTAAGTTACAAGAATCTTTGCAAGCCTCAGAACAAGCGATCCTCGATTTGTTTAAGTCAGTTGGTTTAACTGGAAAAAATCTTAAAGATGCTCTCCCCCAACCAACTCAAGCAGGTAATCTCTGGGAAGTAGCTATTCGTTTTGATGATGAAGGCGGGAAAAAGTTTGCCGAATTAACCAAAAATCTCGCAGGTACTGGCCGGAGTCTGGGTATATTTCTAGACAATCAACTTATTAGTGCCCCTGTGGTAGGAGCGGAATTTGCCGATACGGGTATTGCTGGCGGTAGAGCAGTAATTACGGGTAATTTCAATATAGAAAGTGCTAGAGACTTAGCTATTCAAATTAAAGGTGGTTCTTTACCTTTTCCCGTAGAAGTAGTGGAAAATCGCACTGTTGGTGCAACTTTAGGACAAGATAGTATTCGGCGGAGTATCTATGCCGGCATAGCTGGTTTGGTATTAGTGCTGATATTTATGGCAGTTTATTACCGTTTACCTGGCATAATTGCTGATGCTGCCCTAGCTGTGTACACTTTACTTACTTTAGCTTGTTACTCTTTGGTTGGGGTTACTCTTACTCTGCCAGGAATTGCTGGTTTTATCTTAAGTATAGGTATGGCAGTAGATGCTAATGTACTGATTTTTGAGCGGACAAGAGAAGAATTGAGAGCAGGTAAAACTTTGTATCGTTCTGTAGAATCGGGTTTTTATCGAGCTTTCTCTAGTATTTTGGATAGTAATGTTACTACTCTCATCGCTTGTGGTGCTTTACTGTGGAAAGGTTCGGGATTGGTGAGAGGATTTGCCTTAACTTTAGCCATTGGGGTAGTAGTAAGTATGTTTACTGCTGTAACTTGCAGTCGTACTCTCATGTTATTGACAGTCTTAGGTTCACCAAAAATCAGACAAAAACCAGAATTATTTTGTCCTAACTTATCAACATCTGTTAAATCTTAATAAATCAAAATATATTCACAATTGAAAAAACAACAATGATTCAATTTAGTGTCAGTAAAACACGTAGTTGGTGGTGGACAATTTCTTTAATAGCGATCGCGATTAGTATTGCTGCGATGGCATTTTCTTTTGCTAATTTTAATGCACCTCTACGTCCGGGATTAGATTTTGTTGGTGGTACTCGTTTACAGATCGAAAAAGATTGTTCTGTGGAAGGAAACTGTACAAAACCTATTGATGTTGCTGAAGTAAGACAAGTTCTAGAGACAGAGAATTTAGGCAACAGTACCATTCAATTACTAGGAGAGAACAAACAAATTCTGGCAGTACGTACCCAAAATTTGAATGTTGAGGAACGGACTAAACTGCAAACGGCTTTAAGTGAAAAAATTGGTCAATTTGACCCTAAAACAATTCAAATTGATTCAGTTGGCCCCACTATTGGGCAAGAATTATTTGCTTCTGGTTTGCTAGCTTTAATTATCTCCTTTTTTGGCATCATTGTTTATCTAAGTGTTCGCTTTCAGTTTGACTATGCCTTATTCGCTATCTTGGCATTGTTTCATGATGTATTTATTACAGCAGGAGTCTTTGCTATCTTGGGTTTAACGGCTCAAGTAGAAGTAGATAGTTTATTTTTAGTATCTTTACTCACTATTATTGGTTTTTCGGTTAACGATACAGTAGTAATTTACGATCGCATCCGTGAAACAATTAAACTAGATCCTAATCGTTCAATTGACGAAATAGTAGATGAGGCAGTAAATCAAAGTTTAACTCGATCGATCAATACTACTTTAACTACTTTGTTACCTTTAATTGGTATTTTCTTCTTTGGCGGACAAACCCTAAAATTCTTCGCTTTAGCTTTAATTATTGGCTTTATTTTGGGGGCATATTCTAGTATTTGTATTGCTAGCACTCTGTTATCTTGGTGGAGAATGAACAAAAGTAAAGAGCGGACTATGGCGATTGCCGATACACCAACTTCTGAGTAGCTATTAGTAATTAGGAATGACAGAATTAGACCCGAATCTGAACAGACAAATTAAAAAACTCCACCAAATAACTGTTTACATGAGATGGTTAACCGTTGTACTGTGCTGGTTAACTTTAGGTATTTTTGGTATTTGGGGTTTACGCAACGAAATTAGCCTTTGGTTCGATTATTTTACCTGGTCAGCAGTCCGTTACGCTATTCATTTCAATCCATTGCCTAGTTTTTGTCTGGCTTTTTGCGTCGGCATAACTGTTTCTGTTTTAGTTTGGCAAAGTAGGAATATTATTTGGGGATTGCCCGACAAAGAAAAGTATCTTTTACAACAAAAAGTTAAACGTATACTTGCTACTGGCTCTTCTCATCCTCTCTGGAAATTTATTGTCGAGTAGTAGGCTGCTACTGCTCTCGCGTTTTCTTGCTAGTTTAGCAGCCTACCCTCTGCCTTCTCAAGTTTAAGTCCTCGATTCTATCTCATTGTAATTTTCTTTGTCATTGAATAAACCAAATAGAGGACCGAGAATTGCTCCAAAAACAAAGCCTCCAGCGTGTGCCCAGTAAGCGACACCACCACCTTGCATCCCTACATGAGCAGAAGCTTCTAGCATACTTATACCATTGAAGGCTTGTTGAATAAACCAAAAACCTAAAAACCAAAGGGCAGAAATACGGAAAACAGGAAAAAAGAAGCCCAAAGGCACGAGAGTCACGATTTTAGCTTGAGGAAATTTTATTATATAGGCACCCATCACTCCCGCGATCGCGCCACTAGCACCAAGAGAAGGAACAGGAGAAGTAGCAGCAAAGAAGCTTTGAGTTAATCCAGCTAAAGCACCGCAGCATAAATAGAATACTAGATATTTAACCCTACCCAATCTTTCTTCAATATTGTTACCAAAAATCCAAAGAAATAACATATTGAAACCCACGTGAATAAATCCAGCATGGAGAAATTGGGACGTGAATAAGGTTAGAGGTTCTGGAATAGGTTGGTAAATAGTAGTGCCATGAAGACTCGCGTTTAATTCTAGAGGGACGATAGCAAACAAATGAAAAAAGCGATTTAGCTCGGGAGGAGTCAGAAGTAGCTCATAGATAAAGACTACAATATTAACAGCAATCAGACCATAGGTTACATAGGGAGTAATTTGAACTGGATTTTCATCCTTTAAAGGAACCATAAACTTATTTACTAGTTAAATAAAAATATTAATTAATGTATACCCTATATGCTGATGGGGGTAGATACTATCTATCTTTAGGTATATATAATTTGCTTCTACATTCCATCGAGCGCATATCGTAGTATCTTCAGCACGACTACCAACACTTAAAGAATAATTCCAGCAGTAAATACTTAAACTACAATAAATCCATAAATTCATCAATAGTCAAACTGGCTTTGTTAATCAAACTTCGGAGCAAACCAGGTGCAAGAATTGATTTATTCGGAATAGATAAAGTATAAATAGAATTTTCTTTAGTCAGAATAATATGGCTTCCTCTTTGGCGAGAAACTGATACTGTTGGCGAATGTGTTACAGTTAATCTTACAAAAAGTAGTACCAAAGGCTAAAGTTAGAATTTTTCGTTACTGTAGTACTACTGAATTCAGTCAAGATTGCTTT
>JAAUYH010175627.1_pt1 | contig 35138 bp, 29 predicted proteins | sample 7278061 | NCBI WGS metagenome assembly JAAUYH01 (sample SAMN14350203, study PRJNA611818) | marine sediment metagenome | isolation source: surface marine sediment (0.6m) | place: French Polynesia: Moorea | collected 2018-08 | reverse complement strand
TGTCGAAAAGCTTATCCCCGATGACCTGCTGAAGGAGTTGCGAAGTTTCACAACGCATTGTGTTTCTGAAGTCGCAGCGGGCAGGCTACACGGCGAATTGCTGGACAGTTTTGAAAATGCCGCCGGTGTTCCGCAACTCAGACGTATTGTTTCTCCCGAAGCGTTTGCAGATGTCTATGACCGCGCCATGCGATATGAACCGCTAGTTGATCTGGTCAAGGAACTTTTGGGTGGATCTGTCCGCTTTGACCATGGAAAGCTGAATTTCAAACCGCCCTCAGGTGGCGCGGCTGTAGAGTGGCATCAGGATTGGGCGTTCTACCCGCAAACCAATGATGACATGTTGGCGGTTGGCATCATGCTGGAAGATTGTACCATTGAGAATGGACCGTTGATGGTTGTTCCGGGTTCGCACAAGGGCAAGATCTACGACCACCACCAGAATGGAACATTTGTTGGTGGCATCAATTCCAGCAATCTGGATCATGGGGTTGACAGCGCTGTTCCATTGACGGCGCCCGCGGGCTCCATCTCCATCCACCATGTTCGAACCCTTCACGGCTCAACGACCAATCGCTCGCAAACAAACCGACCATTATTGTTGTTCAACTATGTGGCGGTGGATGCTTTTCCGATCTTTCATTCCTATGAGTGGGAAAAGTTCAACGCCCGAATTTTACGCGGCGAGCCCACCCTTGAACCCCGGCTCAGTTCAGTTCCAGTGAGAATTCACGCGCCGACTCCAAAGACAGCTGACGGATTTTCCACTGGATCATTGTTTGATCTGCAGCAGGAGATGGAGGAGACGCTGTATCGGGAAGAGAAAAAGGCGTCTACTTAGCCGGCATTGAGCAAGAAAGCCGGAACATGTTCTTCGCCGCCAAAGGCATGCGTGGCGTCAGAATGATCGATTTCCGGAATGATGTCTTTACCCCGTCGATTTCGTGGACGGGCTTCCTCTGCTTCATTTGCCTGCTTGGGTGCTTTTGAGCGGGATTTCTCTGGCCTGTCAGATTTACCCTTCTTGCCGCGGCGTTTTTTACCGGCGCGCTCATCCCATTCTACTTTGTCGCCTAGCCAATCAATCTCTTTGTCGATCAGTTTTTCAATTGCCTCAAAGCCTTTTTGCTCTTCTGGTGTCACCACCATATAGGCTGTGCCCTTGCGGCCAGCGCGCCCGGTTCTGCCAATCCGGTGAACATAATCCTCGGCATTAACAGGAACGTCGAAGTTAAAGACATGGCTGACATCAGGGATATCGAGGCCGCGGGCGGCAACATCACTTGCTATCAGCAAACTGATTTTGTTGTCCTTAAATGCTTTAAGCGTCGCGGTTCGACTGGTCTGATCCATGTCGCCGTGGAGAGCGCCAGCGGAATATCCGTGACGATCCAGCGATTTCCAGAGGTTGGCCACATCCCGCTTGCGATTGCAGAAAACAATCCCGTTTTTCAGTTCTTCCGCGTCATCAATCAGCTTGCGGAGGAGGGCGCGTTTTTCCCAATCTTCGATTTCAGAAGCAACCGCATATTGGGTGATTGTTTCGGAAGTCGATGAAGCCCTTGCAACAGTCACTTGCACCGGATTTTGCAGGAACTGGTTCGCCAGTCGCTCGATCTCGGGCGGCATGGTGGCTGAGAAAAACAGTGTCTGGCGCGTGAAGGGCACCATTTTGCAGATTTTTTCAATGTCAGGGATAAAGCCCATGTCTAGCATTCGGTCGGCTTCATCGATCACCAGCACCTCGACGCCAGTCATCAGGATTTTGCCGCGATCAAAGCAATCGAGCAGACGGCCAGGCGTTGCGATTAGAATATCAGCGCCGCGATCCAGTTTTTTGAACTGTTCTTCGAACGATGTGCCGCCGATAAGCAATGCAACGGTCAGCTTGTGGTTCTGGCTGTATTTGTTGAGGTTTTCTTCAACTTGAGCGGCCAGTTCGCGCGTTGGCTCGAGGATCAAGGTTCTAGGCATTCTTGCCCTTGCACGTCCCTTTTCGAGCAGCGAAAGCATTGGCAAAGTGAAGGAAGCCGTTTTACCGGTGCCGGTTTGCGCAATGCCCAACACATCACGATGTTGCATAACGTGCGGGATGGCTTGCGCTTGAATAGGTGTGGGTTCGGTGTAACCGGATGCCTCAACGGCAGCCAGCACTTTTTTGCTCAGTCCGAGATCATCAAAACTCATATGTGACTTGATTGCTTTCGTATTAAGTTCGGAACTATTTATTCCAGATACGCCCCGAGGCCGGTTTATGTTTCAGCCGCTCTGCGCATTGCCTAGTCTACTCTGACGTAAAAGTCAATTTTTGCAGGTTTTTTCAACGGCTGAGAGAATTTGGCCAAAGATATTAAATACCTATTAAGTGTTGCAGAAAAAACACGGCATTTTTCACTTGCTTGTGATAATGCTCAAAAAAATGAAAAAAGCTGGCAGGGATTATCATGAAACATCTTTTTGGTGCGCTCCTAGGCGCAGTATTGCTTCCGTCTGCGTCGTTCGCAGCAGATGAAGCGTTTATTGACGAAAGTCGTTTTGGTTGGGAAGGCACATATATTGGTGCACAGATTGGTGCATTGGACGTTGAAGATGATTTTAGTGATCCGGCATTTGGCGCGCCAGTAAATCTAACAGTTGGAACTGCAGAAGATGACGGTTTCCAATTTGGTATTCATGGCGGCCACAACTGGGTTAATGAAAATTTTTTGTTCGGTGTGGTTGCGGACATCAATTTGACCGATATTGATGCAGTCGGCGCTGCAAATCCTTTGTTTGGCGTATTTGGTCGTGCAGAGATGAATTGGCAGGCTTCACTTAGAGCGCGTTTGGGCATGATTAAAGACGACGTACTATTTTATGCAACAGGTGGTGTTGCGGTCGCTGATTTTGATCTTGACTTCGCCTTTCCGGGTCCATTCTTCAATTTTGGAGACCAGTTCTCTGACACTTTAACTGGTTACACCGTTGGTGCCGGGATTGAATTCGCAATTTCAGAAGGGGTAACTGCGAAGGTTGAATATTTATACAGCGATTATGGTGATGCTGACGGCACAATTATTAATTGTTGTGCTCCGCCACCGGATTTTCAACGTCATGAACTGACGTCAAATACAATCAATTTCGGTATTTCGAAAAAATTGAACTAGCTTTAGTTTAGCGCGCCGGGCATATACTCGGCGCGTCAAACGTCTAACAAATCTTCTTCAGCAAACTCGGCTTTTTCCTGAATAAACTGAAAACGGGCTTCCGGCTTATTACCCATCAGTTGATCCACCGTCGAACGCGTCGAATTTTCATCAATTTCCGGAATTTCAACACGAAGTAATGAGCGTTTCTTCGGGTCCATCGTAGTTTCTTTCAATTGGGCTGGCATCATCTCGCCAAGGCCCTTAAACCGTCCGATTTCGATCTTTTTGTTTCCAGTGAATTCCGTTTCCAGCAAAGCGTCTTTGTGTGCGTCATCCCGCGCATAGAGGGTCTTCCCACCTTGAGAAATTTTATAGAGCGGTGGAATTGCCAAATAGAGTTTTCCATCCCGGATTAGATCGGGCATTTCCTGGTAGAAGAAGGTGATCAACAGTGACGCGATGTGTGCACCATCTACGTCCGCATCCGTCATGATGATAATGCGGTCATAACGCAGGTCTTCATCGCGATATTTGGTGCGGGTTCCACACCCAAGCGCCTGAATGATGTCCGCGATTTGTTGATTTGCTGCTAACTTGTCTCTGCCTGCGTTGGCAACGTTCAGAATTTTGCCACGCAAGGGCAATATCGCTTGTGAAATTCGGTCGCGTGCCTGTTTTGCCGAGCCACCCGCTGAATCACCCTCTACGATAAAGAGCTCTGTTCCGCCTTTCGCATTCGCTGAACAGTCCGCTAATTTGCCAGGCAATCGAAGTTTACGTGTAGCAGATTTGCGGTTGATTTCCTTTTCCTTGCGGCGGCGCAAACGCTCCTCAGCGCGATCTATCACCCATTCCAACAGTTTGTTGGCTTGTTGCGGGGAACCGGCCAGCCAATGATCAAAGGGGTCTCTGATTGCATTCTCTACTATTTTCTGCGCTTCGACTGTCGCGAGTTTGTCTTTGGTCTGGCCCACAAATTCCGGCTCGCGAATAAATACGGAAATCATGGCAGCCGCCGAAGTCATCACGTCATCAGTAGTGATCATGGACCCTTTTTTATTTCCAACCATTTCCGCGTAAGCTTTTAGGCCTCTAGTCAATGCAATGCGGAAGCCGGCTTCATGGGTGCCGCCTTCTGGCGTTGGGACGGTATTACAGTATGAATTGACGAAACCATCGTCACCAAACCAGGTTACCGCCCATTCCAGTGCGCCGTGGCCTGAGCTTTTGTCAGATTTGCCCGCAAAAGGTTCTGCGGTGACTTTATGTGCTTTACCGAGCGATGCTTCCAGATAGTCTTTCAAACCACCGGGGAAGTGAAAGACGGCTTTTTCGGTTACATCAGCGCCTTCCTTTATCAGTGACGGATCACAACTCCAGCGGATTTCGACACCGCCAAACAGATAGGCTTTTGAACGTGCCATTTTGTATAGGCGTGCAGGGTCAAATTTGGCGCCTTTGCCGAAAATCTCTTCGTCAGGCTTGAACGATACCTTTGTGCCGCGACGATTGTGAACGTCGCCTGTATTCTTCAACTTGCCCTGAACAATGCCTTGGCGAAACTCTTGCACATAGAGTTGCCGATTTCTCGCAACTTCCACCACCAGATGTTCTGAAAGGGCATTCACAACTGAAACGCCAACACCATGAAGGCCGCCGGAAGTTTCGTATGCGCCAGAGTCGAATTTGCCACCTGCGTGAAGTGTTGTCATGATGACTTCAAGAGCGGATTTATCCTTGAATTTCGGATGCGGGTCTACCGGAATACCGCGGCCATTATCAATAACGCTCAAATAACCGTCTGCACCCAACTCAACTTCGATCCAGTTTGCATGGCCCGCAACGGCCTCGTCCATGGAGTTGTCGATGACCTCCGCAAACAAATGGTGCAGGGCTTTGTCATCTGTGCCGCCAATATACATTCCGGGACGGCGGCGAACGGGTTCAAGACCTTCAAGGACCTCAATATCTTCAGCAGAATAGTTTTCCTTGCTTCCTTTCACCGGAGGCTTTTTGGATGAAGAACCGGAAGGTTTTTCACCGCTTGGCGTGGCGGGGTCAGAGATCGAAAAGAGGTCGTTGGAATCTTCCATTTTACCGGGTCCGCATCAGAAAAAGAATCACCATTATAAAATAGACTGGTTGGGCTGGAAAATCGACTGCGGGCTGACGTAAAGTCCAAATGTCTAACAGATGAGAGCACCTGCATGTCGAAATCCATACCCTTCACCAAAATCGTATCCGAACTTCCGCATACCGTTCCATTTGTTGGTCCTGAAGCGCAGGAGCGCAACACGGGCATTCATTTTCGCGCTCGTCTTGGTGCCAATGAGAGTTGTTTTGGACCTTCTCCAAAAGCGATTGCAGCAATGACCGCCGCCGGGCCTGAAAGCTGGAGATACGGCGATCCGGAAAATCACGATTTGCGAGTTGCAATTGCCGCACATCACTCGGTTTCACCAAGCAATGTGATGATCGGCGAGGGCATCGATGGATTGCTCGGTTGTATGGCTCATATGTTTGTAGAGCCCGGCGTGAACGTGGTGACCTCCTTGGGCTCCTATCCGACATTCAATTTTCACATCAAATCGCGTGGTGGGGATCTGGATCTCATTCCGTATGTCAGTGATCACGAGGACCTTGGAGGTCTGATTGAAACAGCTTCACGGAAGAACGCAGCGATTATCTATGTTTCCAATCCCAACAATCCCATGGGTACGTGGCACGATGCGGGTGCAATCAAAGAGATGATTGCAAATTTGCCATCTGGCACAGTTTTGGCGCTTGATGAGGCCTATATTGAGTGCGCGCCTGAAGGTGTGGCGCCTGAAATTTACATCAGCAATCCGCAAGTGTTGCGTTTCAGAACCTTCTCGAAAGCATATGGGCTGGCTGGAATGCGGGTAGGGTATGTTCTGGGACATGAAGATGTGATTTCAGCGTTTGACAAGGTGCGAAATCATTACGGCATGAACCGGACGGGACAAATTGGTGCTTTGGAGGCGTTGAAAGACCAAGCCTACTTGATGGAGGTCAATTCAAAATTTTCTGCAGGGCGCTCACGTATAGAGACTATTGCATCTGCACATGGCATGGAAACCATTAAGTCAGTGACCAACTTTGTGGCGATTGATTGTGGCCGCGACAGCGCATTTTCCAAAGATATTCTTGCACGGTTGTTGGCAAAGGGCATTTTTATAAGAATGCCAGGGGTTGAACCCCAATCGCGCTGCATTCGAGTCAGTGTTGGTCTCGATCATGAACTGGATTTGTTTGAGGAAGCCTTTGCAGAGGTTCTCAAAGAGGTGTCCTAAAAAAGAACGGGACCCGATTGGGTCCCGCTTCTTTTGAATTGTTTTTGATGGGATTAAAGCGTCAGTACCAAGCTTCCCATGGCAGCGCCGATCATCACAACTGCCACAACTGCAATTGTAGCGAAGGAGTGATCTTCTGCCTTGATGTCGTCTCGTAATTGGTCTTCTGGGAACAACATGTTTTTACTCCTTTCTTCTCCTTTTTATAAAGTAAGATCGTTTCTCGAGGCGTGCCCAAACGCACACTGCAAAATCAGGCCAACATCGCTGTGATAGCCAGTGCCAAGAAACTGAAGCCAGTCGAAATCATAAGTACTTTCGTAACGACATGATTTTCACTAACAACACCCTGTCTCGCGGCGGTAGTGGAGATGGTCATGTGAGAATCCTTTCTGTGTTTATTCGATGAACATGGGATCGGATGTGCGGTCTGGCCAATCAAACGAATTCACACAAGCGCGACTGATTCGCGATAAAGCCGGCATGTTTTGCGCGGTTTTTACAAATAATGCCCCAAAGCCGGGGCATTATTCTCAATTTCTTTTGCTTTTTGATCATTTAGGTACACAGAAATGATCGAGCCCATCGTATCCGCGGAAGGTGCCGGTGGATGGATTGAAGCTGCGATACCGGTTTTGGCACCATTCTCTCCAGCCGGGGGTCCATGGTTCCAACGTGCGTGGCTCGTTGAATGTGATGACATTTGGACCACCATTGTTATAGTCATCCAATGGAACATGACGACCACCATTGGTATAGCCGGAACCGTTCAAACCGGATGGATCGTAGTAATATCCATTCGGGATGTTCTGTCGGGGCGGTTGATTATAGTAGGTCGGTTGATGAGAGCGCTGTTTGCGCTTGGATGATTCGCTGGCGATAATTGCTCCAACTGCCAGTCCAATAATGCCTGCGGCTATCAGTTCACCTTTCTTGTTACGGCGTTCTACCCGCGTATGCTGGTGTTGGCGGCGCTGGTTTGCCCGGTAATTATGCGTACCGTGATTCCCACGACCATAGGTTCGATGAAATTGACGGTGCTGATGTTTGGTCAGGTGATGGCCATGCCCGTAGTGACGGTTTGGATTATGTCTGTCATGGGCTGATGCAACACCCACAGGGAGAATTGCAGCTGCAGAGATAACACCTGCTGCCAAAACAGAAGAGGTTTTTTTGAAGATTGGTTTGTTAAACATCTTTGATAACTCCCTGGGGCTTTTTTGTTTAGATGCCGCAATTTGACAGGCTTCACCTGAATGCATGCTTGAGAGTGCGTTTAGCTTGTGTTCAGAAAAGAAATAGCCATTGCTGACAGAGGTTTGTGAGCTTATCTAGTAGGAAAGAGCACACTCTTCAGGGATCGAAAATGGCAGATCAACCCGATATTCTTCGCATAGCATTGGCGCAACTCAATCCAACCCTGGGTGATATCGCTGGCAATATTGAAAAGGCACGCGAAGCGCATAACGATGCTCTGCGTATGAAAGCAGATCTGCTCTTGTTAAGTGAGCTTTTCATTTCCGGTTACCCACCGGAGGATCTCGTTTTGAAACCGGCATTTACTGACCAGTGTATGCAAGCAGTAGAAAGTCTTGCAGACCTTACCAAAGACGGTGCACCGGGAATTATAGTCGGCACTCCATATCGTGACGAAACCGGTTTGTTCAACGCGATTGCTGTTTTGGATAATGGCAAGGTTCAAACATGGCGTAAGAAGGTCGATCTTCCCAATTATGGTGTGTTCGACGAAAAACGGGTTTTCGATAAAGGCCCGATGCCAGGACCTGTAAACTTTCGCGGTGTGCGAATTGGTATACCAATCTGCGAGGATATCTGGGGCGATCTTGATGTCTGTGAGACGCTGGCGGAAAGCGGAGCTGAGTTTCTGCTTGTTCCCAATGGTTCACCCTATGTAAGCGAGAAAATGGATGTCCGCCATCAGGTGGTTATCCGGCAGATCATCGAAAGCGGGTTATCAATTGCCTATCTCAACCAACTTGGAGGTCAGGATGAGCTGATGTTCGATGGTGGTTCATTTGTTTTGAATGCAGACCATCATCTGGCGGTGCAGATGAACCAGTTCGAAGATAGTGTAATTTCCACTACCTGGCGTAGGGCTGATGATGGTTGGTTCTGTGAGGACGGAGTCAAAGCGAACCTGCCGGATAGTGATGAAGCCAACTGGCGGGCCTGTGTGATGGGGCTCCGGGACTATGTAAACAAGAACGGTTTTGCGAATGTTGTGCTTGGTTTGTCAGGGGGCATCGATTCAGCAATTTGTGCGGCGATGGCGGTTGACGCACTCGGCGAGGAGAGAGTGCGCTGCATCATGATGCCTTATGCCTATACATCAGAAGAAAGCCTGAAAGACGCGGCAGACTGTGCCAAGGCACTTGGTGTTCGGTACGAGATTGTTCCAATAGAAAAGCCGGTCACAGGATTTAGTGAAGCGCTTTCAGAATTATTTGAAGGCACAAATGAGGGTGTTACCGAAGAAAACCTCCAATCGAGGGCACGCGGTACCATTCTCATGGCCGTCTCCAACAAGTTTGGTTCCATGGTTGTGACCACAGGCAACAAGTCTGAAATGTCAGTCGGCTATGCCACGCTCTATGGCGACATGAACGGTGGATACAACCCCATCAAGGACCTTTACAAAATGCGGGTTTACAAGCTTGCGGCCTGGCGTAATGAGAATGTTCCATCGGATTGTCTTGGTCCGTCCGGCGAAGTTATTCCTCAAAACATTATTGATAAAGCACCATCTGCCGAGTTGCGGCCAGATCAGACCGACCAGGATTCGCTGCCACCTTATCCGGTGCTCGATGACATGCTTGAATGTCTGATAGAGCATGAGATGTCTGTTGAGGATATTGTTGCCAAAGGTCATGACAAGGAAACGGTTCTGCGCATTCAGCATTTACTCTATATCGCTGAGTACAAACGCCGGCAGTCAGCACCAGGGGTGAAAATCACGGCCAAACAATTTGGCCGTGACAGAAGGTATCCGATCACCAATCGATTTAGGGACGGTTAAGGTCGCCCAAGCGATTGGTGGGGAAACGGACCGTTCCTCGTTGTTTAACCGCAGAACAGGTCTTTCTGATGTTTCACATGATCACGATGTTTCTCGACAAAAGCCATGAGGTTGCCCATGGTGCATTCATCTCCGAAGCCGGCCCACGGTTCAAATCCGGGATTGTTCAAAACACTTTCCGGGTCAAGCTTGAGCAAGCGGATGATTACTGAGGCCACAATGCAACCTCCCACGCCCGTGAGCCTGCCTTTGCCTTTTTCCTTGGCCTCCTGAAGACAATAGAACCAAAGTGGTGTCTTCGTCACATGGTGATCTGTCAGCGCATCTGGAGCAGGCAACGGGTCGAGATGAAGTTTTCTCGCCATTTGTTGACCGGACGCAATCAGAAGCGATGAACGATCCCGCAGAATGTTGCGAAGTCCCAGTTTTTTGGCCATTGGGATAGGAATCTCATGGCCGTCCCAATTCAAGGGAGCGGCAACTATGTTGTCTGGTAGCTCAAAGAGTGTTTCAGCCATGTCCGTTCCAACCGGAAGTGCCTTCTGGGCGCGAGTGCCAGCCACATCAAAGAACTGGGCAAATTCAACCGTTGAATCTGTACCGCGCGGGCCGAACCCTTTCATGGCGAACAGGTGCATTGGATCACCGTTCTTGGTTAGTTTGTATTCCGGTTGCACTGTCGCATGGCCAAATCGATAGGCCGCAACAGAGAATTCGGCAGGCATAATCGGGGCATGGCTCCCAAACGGATCGCGTTCCAGAACGCTGTGGATGACTTTCTTATCGACAAATGCCGGAAGAAATTCATTGAGAACAATCCATTGGTAGTGCAGACGGATGAATCGCCTGACTTGCTCGAACCCTTTCAATTTAGGTGGCGTAATCTTGTCCCAAACCTGGGTTCTGATGCCCATTTGCGCACAGTGTTCGATGTCACTTGCTACCTCGTCTTCTTCTTCCACGTGCGACATCAGGATGTTGTGCAGCGCGATAAATGCACCCTGGACCTGACTGACGATGATGTTCTCGTCATTGCGAAAGTCTCCAATCAGCGCCCGCCCTTTGCAGTTGCGCGGCAGGTCGTGGGGATTGTCTTCCCGCCCGAACAACATGAAGCCTTCATGTTCTTGCGAATAGAGATAGTTGGATGCTTCTGGACCATCGCCATACACACAGTCCAGATCGAGACTTGGTGTTCGAATGTTTCTGATATTTCTCGGATCCACCTTGGTGCCGATTGCACTGGTTGCATCCAGTGTTATGTCATGATCGACAAACTGCCCGAAAAAGGTCATTCCGGCATCTGCGGGACCATTTTTGATATCTGTTGTCCGCATGGTTTCAACGAGGCAATCAAACGCCTCGACGATTTTTGGCATTCCCAGATTTCCCGTTACCGGGTTTTCTGGATGAAGTCTTCCAAAGATTTGAGGTAATACAGCTGCATCATTTAGCGAGCGGTTTTCGAGGCACTCCGTAATGAGATGTTCAAAACGGCTGGTGCCATGAGGTTTGTTAGTCACACCGAACTCCAATCAGGATTAGAATTCGCCCCTATGGTTATTCATTGGACAGTACAATTTTGTCGAAAAAGGGAATGACGTTTTCGTTTGTATTTTGTTCAGAAAATACAGAACGCTTAGCTCGATGATTGGTTGAGTCATCTTGATCAATTGAGGCGGAAATGTGCCTGAAATGAGATCGTGCTAAGCTTTCTCAGGCTTGCCAGGCGTCGTGCGTTTTACGCTCATTTTTGGCCCGCTTTCCAGCAGTCGTACCTCACGTTGAGGGAAGGGGATTGAGATATTATTCTCTCTCAAGGTTTCCCAGATGATCATGAGGAGGTCGGCAGAGATCCGGTTCTTACCGTCGTCAATTCCTTCAATCCAGAACTCAAGCCCGAAGTTGATGCCACTATCTCCAAAGCCACGCAGTTCGAGGTCCGGTTTTTCTGGTTCCTGCAAAACGCCCGGATGTTTGGAAATGGCAGGGATAATCAGATCGGGCAGGGCGCGAATGTCAGTGTTATAGGAGACCGAAAACTCAACCTCATACCGTTGTCTTGGGTCATCCCGCGTCCAGTTGATGAACACGCCCGTGATGAATTTTTCGTTTGGAACCATCAGCTCCTTGCCGTCAAAAGTCTCAAGCGTTGCGGAGCGCATGTTGAGTTCCTTGAGCACACCCATGCGGCCATCGTCGAGCTCGATAAAGTCACCAACGGTCAGGCTTCTTTCGATCAAGAGAATGATGCCTGAGATAAAGTTTGAAGCGATTTGTTGAAGGCCAAAGCCAATACCTACAGCCAAGGCACCACCGAACACGGTCAGGATGGTAAGATCAAGGCCAAGCACCTGCATAGCAAGAACGGCAACTGCTGCAAAGAGTACAATCTGAAAAAGCTTGGAGAAGAGTTCCTTGGTTCCGACATCAAGCGATTCCTGATTGCGGATCATGGTCTGGCCCTGCTTGTTTGACAGTGAGCCGAGCCAGAAGAAGAAGCCTGCAACAAGTGCCGTCTTTATGATGAAATAGGCCGAGAGCCGTATGTTGCCTGCCTGAAACGCCACGCCATCGAGAAACTCAATCGTCTCATCCAGATAACCAAACGCCTGCAGAGTCGCGACCGGGATCGCAAAATAGATCATCGCCTGACGCATCAATGGATGCGTGATGAATTGGTTGATCAGGTGATAAACCAGGAAGACGACCGAAACGCTTCGCGCAATCCGAACCAGCCAGTCTGCGCCAACCGCCGCTACGCAGATGGAAGCAGCAATGCCGAGAAAGACGTAACACAGCGCGGGGAATAGAAGGTTTCGAACCGCATAGATATAGGAGCGGATTTTTGAAAACCGCGATGCTTCATCCGATGCTTCCGCAAACCAGGATACTTTTGCCCGTAGTGTGCGGGCAAGAAAGGCCGCGAGAAATACTGATGCAACAATGGCACCAACCTGGGCATAGAACTGCGGGCTTTGCAGCCACTGAAGCAGGAGATTGATGATATAGGAAATCTGTTCCTGCCAGAATTCAGGCTTTAGATATTCGTCCAATGCGCTCGATCCATATGATTTTGCTAGACACTGGCCTAACTCACTTTACGTAACGTTACAACTGCATTTCCGCTATCGAGAACTGTTATGAGCTTAGCTATTCAGTTTTCCTCACGCTGAGTAGGTTGTTCTATGGTAAAGCATTCAAGCAGGCGCCCAACACCTTGGCCCAGCTCTTGCCATCGATGAAGTTGAGTTCTTGAATAACCAATCTTCAAATCGTAAGAGTTGATTTCCAAATGGTGCCCGCATTGTGGTGATGTCGCATTTTCTTCTTTGCTGCATCTTATAACATCAGAAATTGAGTTATCCGGGTGCAGGCCGACAAACAAATCTCGCCCCATCCATGGTCTTTTTGTCTCCATTGGAATCAGACCATGCAGATTTTTCTTTTCATTTGGCAAGCGGCGGATTTGCTCAGGCTCCAACTGGTATTCAAGCATCTTTGAAAGAGGAATATGGGTCGAGATCAAAATGCTTAGCTTGTCATGTATCCCGGCAAGAGATTTTGACTTCCCCTCTTTGGTCAATAATTGATCATCAGGGTAAGATGCAAAGGTATCATTGAAGACACGCATCGATATGCCTTCACGTTTATTATTGCGCTCAGGAGCAAAATCCTCGTAACCTTTTGGAAATCTAAGAACCGCACCGTCAATATCCGAATTTGAAAGATTGACGGTTATGAAGGTGCTTTCCTCACCTGAAAAGTCACATGCCAATGGCCCCTTACTTGCCGTATCGGCTACTGCTGTGGTGGTCGAAAGCGTTACAATTATTGCCGCGCACAGCCTGGCATTAAGACTCTTCACAAATACAAACCTCATTCGTTCGCCGGTACTGACCGTCGTTGCATATCTCAAATTTTCGCTGATCCCACATCCTGAACTTCTGGCACCGCCGTTAGCCTGAAGTGAATCAACCCATATCAGAGTAATGTTATTGCCTGAAGATTATCAATTCGTTTCCTTGATGCTTGCAATACGCTCAACTTAAATCGCTTGCGAGCGCTATCCATTCCTGTACTAGGGGACAATGTCTTATTTCCAATTTCTCGGGCGAAATGTTCGCTGGCTGTTTGGCGGTTTTTTGCTGACGTTTTTCTCGTCTTTCGGTCAGACGTTTTTCATTTCATTGTCAGGCGGGGCGATCCGGCAAGAATACGGCCTCTCAAATGGGGAATGGGGCCTGTCATACATGGCCGCCACGCTTGCGAGTGCCTTGACGCTTCCGTTTTTTGGACGAATTGTCGATGTCCTCAGCGTCAGCAAAACCATTTTGATTGTTGTGCCAGCGTTGGCACTTGCCTGTTTTGCAATGGGGATTTCACAGTCCATCCTCCTGCTTGTGGTGATTATCTATGCGCTTCGCCTGTTTGGTCAGGGAATGCTTACACATATTTCCATGACGGCCATGGGGCGTTGGTATTCAGCACAAAGGGGCAGGGCAGTATCTGTGGCCGTGGTTGGCCATCAGGGCGGAGAGGCGTTGCTGCCGATAGTTTTTGTGTTTGCCCTGATTGTTATGGGGTGGCGCGATGTCTGGATTTCATCCGCCGTGCTTCTATTGTTTGTGGCGTTGCCGCTCACCTATTGGCTGATGCGGGTTGAGCGTGTTCCTTCGGCAGGGGAACACTCCAATGTAAATACAAGGGATGCGCGCAATTGGACGCGAACCGAGGTGCTTCGTGACCCGCTGTTTTACGGTCTGCTTGTGGCGGTTTTGGCGCCGTCTTTCATCGGCACGACCTTGTTTTTTCACCAGGACTACCTGATTGAACTGCGCAGTTGGGACAAGCTTCAATATTCGTATTCATTTACGATTATGGCGTTCATGACGTTTATTTTTGCCTTGATTGCCGGACAGTTGGTGGACCGGTTTTCTGCAATACGCCTGTTGCCCGCGTTTCTCATTCCCCTGGCCGCCTCATGTTTTGCGATGTGGGCCATAGAGCCGATATGGGGCAGCTATGTTTTCATGGCGCTGATGGGGGTATCTTACGGGTTTTCTTCCACATTGTTTGGAGCTCTGTGGCCTGAAGTCTATGGCACAAGGCACTTGGGTGCTATCCGTGCAATCACCATCGCATTCATGGTCTTCGGAACAGCGCTTGGCCCGGGTGTAACCGGATATCTGATCGATTTCGGCATATCTTATCCGTTACAGATTTTTGTCATGGGCATTTATTGCCTTGCCGCGAGCGCCATAATGCTGTTTGTATCGCGCAGAATCGAACAGAGAAAGCTGGCTGAACAAGCCGCCTGACAGGAATTAGACCCAATGACCGTACGTGTCCGTTTTGCTCCGTCTCCGACCGGAAACATTCATATTGGAAATGCCCGCCCGGCATTGATCAATTGGCTGTTCGCACTCCAGAACAAGGGCGAGTTTGTTTTGCGTTTTGATGACACTGACAAGGAACGGTCAAAGCAGGAGTATGCGGACGGCATAGCGCGGGACCTCGATTGGTTGGGTATTAAACCCCACATCGTTGAACGCCAGTCTGATCGTGCAGAGCAACATCAAGCAGCAACGCAGAATCTCAAGGATGCCGGGCTTTTGTATCCCTGCTATGAAACACCGGATCAGCTTGACCGCCAGCGCAAAAGATTGGCTGCCCGCGGCAAGCCGCCGATCTATGATCGGTCTGCGCTAAGGCTCGACGATGAGCAGAGAAAAGAACTGGAGTCGGAAGGGTTGAAACCTCACTGGCGGTTCCTTCTACCGAATTACAAGGACGATCCGTTTGTAACAGAACGGACTGAGGTTAAATGGCAGGATGAAATTCGCGGTGAGCAAACGGTAGATCTCGCCTCCATGTCTGATCCGGTTCTGATCAGGGCTGATGGTTCCTGGCTTTACACATTGCCAAGTGTTGTTGATGATATTGATCTGGGTATCACGCATATTATTCGGGGCGATGATCATGTGACCAATACGGGGGCACAGATTGCGATATTCCGGGCATTGGGCGCAGAACCTCCGACGTTTGGGCACCATAACCTGCTGACCACGGAAAGCGGTGAGGGGCTCTCAAAACGCCTTGGCTCGCTTTCAATTCATACCCTTGCTGAAGATGGATACGAAGCCATGGCAGTCGCTTGCCTCGCGGTGCTGACCGGTACTTCCGGTCCTGTTGAAGCATTGGCTAATATGGATGCACTTGTTCAGACGTTTGATCCAAAGTCTGTCACAAAATCCTCTGCCAAGTTTGATCCATCAGAGCTCGGCAGTCTCAATCGTAGAATTGTCCACCAACTGGATTATTCCGACGTATCTGACCGTCTTGAAGCGGCAGGTGTGAGCGGTGGTGAAGATTACTGGAATGCGGTACGCGGCAATCTTGAGAAAGTATCTGACGCCTCAGATCTGTGGCAAATTGTTGAAAATGCTTCCCCGGTAATCAATGACGAGGACCGCGAGTTCATAGATGTCGCGTTGCGCTGCATTCCGGAAGGTGAATTTACGCTGGAAACCTGGGGTGAGTGGATCGGCAAGATCAAGCAGGAAAGCGACCGCAAGGGGAAGGACTTGTTTATGCCACTGCGCAAAGCGCTAACGGGTATGGAGCATGGTCCGGAGCTCGATAAAATGCTTCCGCTTATTGGACGGGAAAGAACGCTGGTCCGACTATCCTGACTTTTCGGTTGTTTGCTAAAACATCATCGGAACTGCCGGTTTTCTTGTCTCGCACTGAGGCAAAATAATTCTCTATTGCATTGGCGGTCAGCCCCTCAACAGCGGTATCGAATGCGTCTGGTGACAGGGTTTGGTCTTTGCGGAAGACCGGAGTTCCAATTCGTACTTCCTTGTTGGTTCCTTCAACTTCATCAAGCGGTGTTGTATCCACATTTTGGGTAATGCCTGCTGTGGAAAAGCGACACCGGTTATCCGGATTGTGGATTTGGCGATAAGCAAAAGCAAACGGTTCATCTCTGTATGCAGTATTCGTTGCGTAAGAGACCATGTCTTCGCTGTCTTCATGCGGCATACGATGATGGTAAAGTCCCACATCGGTGCCCGGGCACATGGACTGGCAAGTTAGCGCGTCTTCTTCAAATCGTTCTGAAACAGTCGAAAAACTGATTGGGAAGTAATATCCATCTGTTTTTCTCACACAAAGAGTTCTGAACGTCCCAAACCTGGATGCGAGGTTTTCATCACCTCCAATAATTTCATCATATCGGCGGTTACCAGCATTGTCATATGCTCTGACACCAAAGACCTGTTCCAGAAGTGTGCGTCGTCTGGACTTTGGTTGCTGATCGTTACTTGCAATCCGGGTATCTTCCTGTCCTGGACGCCCACACCGATTTCTTCGCAGGGATGCCATGATCCTGTTGCGTTTAGCAGAATTATTAGCCTGTTTCGGTGCGTAACGCGCTCTTTGTTTCTTCAAGGCTGAGAGGTTGGCTTGCATCTTTTTCAGGCTTTTGTTAATTGCGCGGCATTGTGATTTCGAATTTTTAAACAGTCCAATACAACCATTTCTACGAAGAGCCCGCTTTGCTTTGGTGATCTGGTTGCTTTGTTTTCGCGCCGCTGAGTCATATTGGCGGTATTTCGCTGAATTGCCGCCGGTGGCCCTTGAATTCCCGAGCGAGGCCAGCTGTTTGTTCAAACCGCGGCAAATTTGGGCACGTGACTGGGCTTCAGCAGGCTTGGACCACTCCAAGAACCCAAACAGAAACACAAATGCGAAAAGCCCAAAGGCTGATGCAATTCTATGTAGTTTGCCAAGTTGCATTTCCCGTCGGTCCACGTTGTTCGCCCAGAACCATTCACCATCGCTGCACAATATATGCCAGTTTTGGTTAAAGCATGATTTACCTGAACACTGGATGAAGAAACAGCGTCATTTCTGACGCTGAGTTGGTTTACCGCAGTTACCGATTTTCTTCATCATGTTGGATGGCCTGAACCGCAGCGAGAGCTGTCATGTTCAGCACGCCGCGTGAAGTAACAGCAGGTGCCAGAATATGTGCAGGCCTGTTTGTGCCCAATATGATTGGCCCGACATGCAAGCCATCATTTGTCGCCTTGACGGCGTTCATTGTGATGTTCGCTGCATCCAGATTCGGGAAGACAAGCAGGTTTGCACGCCCCTTTAATTTGCTGAGCGGATAGACTTTCTCACGAATGGTCATGTCGAGTGCAGTATCGCTGTGCATCTCGCCATCCACTTCAAGGTCCGGATCTGTTTCAAACAGGATTTCAGCCGCATCGCGCATGATTTTTGAGGTTGGCATGGGACGCGAGCCAAAATCAGATGCTGAAAGAAGTGCAGCTTTAGGAGTGATGCCGAAGCGCTCGATTTCTTTTGCAGCAAGTCGTGTCATTTCAGCAATCTGTGCTGAATCCGGGTCTTCGGAGATATATGTGTCAGTCATGAAGACGGCCCGGCGCTGGTCGATGATCAGGCTCATTGCATGAAGTGAATCAACGCCTGTCTTACGTCCGATGATCTGGTCGATGTATTGCTTGTGGCGAATGAAGCGCCCCTCCAATCCGCAAATGAGGGCGTCTGCATCGTCGCGGATGATCGCCAGCGCAGCAATTGCCGTGGTGCTGGTTCTTACAATGGTTTTTGCGGCATCCGGTGTAATGCCGTTTCTGCCAGAAACCTCAAGAAGCGTCTGGACATAATCGCGGTAGCGGTCATCGCGTTCGGGATTGATGACTTCGAAGTCTTTGCCGGGACGTATGCTGAGGCCATAACGTTTGAGCCGACGTTCGATGATGTCCGGCCGGCCGATCAGGATTGGCTGACAAAGTTTGTCTTCCAATGCAATTTCTGCCGCCCGCAAAACCCGCTCATCTTCTCCATCAGAGAATATAACGCGTTTGGATTTTGTGACTGCTTTCTCGATGATGGGTTTCATGACAAGGCCCGAACGGAATACGAACCGGTTCAATCTGTCATGATAAGCGTCAAAATCTGTGATCGGACGGGTGGCAACGCCGGAATCCATGGCCGCCTTTGCCACTGCAGGTGCAATCTTCAGGATAAGCCTTTGATCAAAAGGAGACGGAATAAGATATTCTGGCCCAAAGGTAGGTGTGTCGCCACTATAGGCACCGGCTGCAGCTTCTGACGGTTCCTGACGGGTCAAATCTGCAATTGCTTCAACCGCAGCGATCTTCATTTCCTCGTTGATGGTGGTTGCGCCAACATCCAGTGCGCCACGGAACATGAACGGAAAACACAGCACATTGTTGACCTGGTTCGGATAGTCCGAACGCCCGGTACAGATCATTGCATCAGGGCGCGCTTCGCGGGCAAGTTCTGGCATGATCTCCGGGGTTGGATTTGCCAGTGCCATGATGATTGGATTTTCTGCCATTTCTGCCAGCATTTCGGGCTTCAGGACGCCAGCTGCGGAAAGTCCAATGAAAACATCGGCTTTCGGCATAAGTTCTTCGAGTTTGCGAAGCTCTGTATCCTGCGCATAGACTTCCTTATATGGGTCCATACTCTCGTTCCGGCCGTTCCAAACGACGCCTTTTGAATCCGATACCCAGATATTTTCTTTTTTCGCACCCATTGAAACAAGCAGGTTGAGACACGCGATTGAAGCTGCACCTGCTCCTGAGGCCACGATTTTGACATCTGATAGCTTTTTGCCTGCATGCTCAAGGCCATTTCGAACGCCAGCAGCAACAATAATTGCTGTACCATGTTGGTCGTCATGAAAGACTGGAATGTTCATGCGCTCGCGCAATTGTTCCTCGATCAGGAAACATTCTGGCGCGCTGATATCTTCCAGATTGACGCCACCAAAGGTCGGTTCCATCGCGGCAACCACATCGCAAAATTGGTCGACACGTGTTTCATTCACTTCGATATCAAAGACATTTACATCAGCAAATTTTTTGAAAAGAACCGCCTTTCCTTCCATTACCGGTTTGGAGGCCAGGGGACCGATATTTCCCAATCCAAGAACAGCTGTACCGTTTGAGATCACAGCGACCAGATTTGATCGGCCAGTATAGTCAGCTGCTCTTTCGGGCTCAGCTTCAATATGCAAACAAGGCGCTGCAACACCTGGCGAATAGGCAAGGGCAAGATCGCGTTGGTTACCAAGAGGCTTTGTTGCATTGATTTCCAATTTACCCGGTTTCGGGTTCATATGGTAAAAGAGGGCGCCTTCTTCGAGTTCATTGGAAGGTTTGTAAGTCTTTTTCTCGTCGGACATTTGTATCTCTGAATATGATTGGGAGTTAGAATGCGTTTTGGTTCAGGCCGCCGTCTACCAGAATGTTGCGACCTGTAATGTAGCCAGCATGTTGGGAGCACAGAAATGCGCACAAGGCGCCAAATTCATCTGCTGTTCCAAAGCGCTTTGCGGGAATGGACTGCATTTCATTCTGGGCAGCGTCTTCATAGGAGATGCCGCGGTTTTTCGCGGTCATGGATATACCGCCGGTGAGACGCTCTGTATCCATTTTGCCCGGCAGGATCTGATTGATGGTGACATTCTTGTCAGCGACCCCTCTGGCAATGCCTGCCAGGAAAGATGAAAGTCCTGCGCGGGCTCCAGAAGAGAGGTCCAAGCCTTCGATCGCCGTGTAGACCGATAGGGATGTGATATTTACAATTCGACCGAACCCGCGTTCTGCCATGCCATCGATCACAGTCTGAATGAGTTCAATTGGTGTCACCATGTTTTGGGTTACGCCTTCCAAAATTGCAGCGCGATCCAATTCGCGGAAATCGCGACGGGGTGGTCCACCATTGTTGTTTACAAGAATATCCGGTTCAGGACAGGCCTCCAAGAGGGCTGCCTGGCCATCGGGAGTGCTGACATCTGCCAAAACGACGACCGGATCGATTTGAGCAACTTTCGAGATTTCATCAGCCGTTTTCTTGCTCACTTCCGGGTTGCGGCCATTGATGATGACCTTGCATCCAGCTTCAGCCAAATGTTTTGCACATCCTTTGCCAAGGCCACGACTTGAAGCACACACGATTGCGGATTTTCCGGAGATTCCTAGGTCCATATGAAGACAGCCTGTAAAATTTATTGTTGGTACAGATTGATAGCTCGCATGGGTTTGCAATACCACCGTTAAGTGTGGAAATACTGCGTTGCTAAATCATAAACAAGGATTGGCCGAATGAAGCCGAAAATTCCCAACATTGAAAATGTAAAGGACGCTTCGAGCACCCTTGCTGATATTGCGGTTCGTACGCCGCTTCTGAAGAACAAAGTCCTTGATGACCAAACAGGCGCCAATGTCTTTATCAAACCCGAATCGCTTCAGCGAACGGGATCTTTCAAATTCAGGGGCGCATTCAATGCTATTTCCAACCTGTCAAAAGGAGCCAGATCAAAGGGAATTGTTGCAAGTTCGTCAGGGAACCATGCACAAGGTATAGCTGCGGCTGCGAAACTCTTTGATGTACCGGCAACCATCGTGATGCCAAGTGATGCGCCAGCGTTGAAAGTCGACAGAACGCGTGCTCATGGCGCCACCGTTATCTTCTATGATCGCGAAAATCAGGACCGGGATGAAAAAGCCCAACAGGTTCTTGAAGAGACTGGGGGTACCTATATCCATCCATTTAACAATCAGGATGTTATTGCTGGTCAGGGTACGGTTGGTCTCGAAATGGCGGAAGATCTCGCCGCATTGAATATGACGCCTGATCGTTTGCTGGTTTGTACGGGCGGCGGTGGTTTGACCGCAGGCGTTGGACTTGCAATAAATCACGCATTTGGGAAGTGCAAAATTCATCCGGTGGAACCCGAAGATTTCGATGATTATCGACGGTCATTGATCAGTGGAACACTGGAACGGAATGTCAAAACTGCAGGTTCTGTTTGTGATGCCATCATTACACCTGAACCCGGTGAAATCGGTTTCGAAATTAATCGCCATTTGCTGAGCGATGGAATCGTAATCTCAGACCAGGAGGCTCTGGATGCGGTCAAATTTGCATATCACGAGCTGAAACTGGTCGTTGAACCCGGCGGTGCTGCCGCATTAGCGGGGTTGTTGCAGGCCGGTAAACAATGGCAGGGAGAAACGATCGGGATTGTTATCTCAGGTGGAAATATTGACCCGGAACTCTTTGCCCGGGTCATTTGCTGAACGCACTATATTAGCTGCCGAGACGTCCGGAGGCATGCGCCAACATGGTATAGACTTTTCCGGTATCTGACGTCAGATAGGTTTGCGCCATCATACCAGTTGGATCCGTTTTGCTGGCATCCTGCAGCAACCGTTCAAAGTCGTCTATGTAGCGATCAACTGCTGAGCGGAATTCCGCCTCCACGTGGTATTTACGCTGGATTTCATCGAAGGTCTGTTGCCCCTGCATGGTATACAGCTTGCGTGTAAATACATTGGTTTCACCACGCTGGTACCTTTCCCACAGATCGACTGATGTTTCATGATCAATCGCATTCGCGATATCCATGGACAGTGAATTCAGGGAATCGACAACCTGATTGGGCGATCTTTGGTCAGGTTGGGGCCGCTTTTGCGAAGGCGCAGCAGGCTCCTCTGAGGCCCTGCGCAACAGGTCACTTACCCATCCGGTGTTCTGGCTCTGTTGTTGGGGTGCCGTTTTGTTCGTCGGCGTAGCTGACTGTGTTGGTGCTGCAACAGCAGGTGCGACACTTCTCTTGCGTTGCTCCGCGGTTGTCCGTGGTGGAAACGCTGATCCTTGACCCTGTGATTGAGGTTGTGTGGTAGGACGAACTGGTGGGGTAGGCGCTGCGACCGGCCTTGCGGGTTCTGCTGCGTGCACTGCGGCCATAGGTGGCGCTGTGTCTAGCATCTTGCCTGATTTTTCTACAATCGCTGAAAGATCACGCAAGGCCGCAATCTGGTCTGTGACGACGCGGCGCATAGCTGTCGCGTTTTGTTGTGTTTCATCTGGCAGCTCAAGAACACCACGGCGCATCTGAGCACGGGTTTCTTCAAGTTCGTTACGCATTGTTGCCGCTGCGCTGCGCATGGCCTCAACAGCATCGTTGAAGCGAGCTGTTGAATCTTCAATGGCAGAAGACACCTCTGCAGCAACCGTTCCGCCAACGCCCTTGGTTCGAGAACTCACTTCGTCGACCATTGCAGAAATGGTCTGCCCGAAAGATTGCATGGTGGAATTGATATTGTTGCTGTGTGCTGCAAGGCCACTGGCCAATTGCTCAAGTGCCGCCTGACGTTCTTCTACTGTTTGTTCAAGACCAGTTTGAGCATTCTCTATCAGGCGGGTTGCGTTGTTCAGTACGCTGCTTTGTGTACTCAAGCGTTCTGAAATGTTTGCCATATTTTCTGACAAGGAAAGCGACAGTGCAGACAGTCTTTCTTCAGCTTCCGAGGCAATTGCGTTTGACCGCTCCATTGTGCTTGCTGAGTGTGCAACCGAAGCCGAGAATGCATCCGTGCCTTCCGACAGCTCTTTTTGCAAAAGGTGCAGATTGCGTGTTGATGAATCGATCAATTGTTCAAGAGACACACTGGACTCGTTGAGGTTGGAAAACAGACTACTGGTCTGGATTGCCAAGGATTGCGACAATTCACTCATCCGATCCGAGATTGCTTCTCCGGTTGAAGCAAGGTTTTCCGCGATCGGTTTTGCATCTCTTTCAATGAGTTCCCGCAATGTGGTTGTGCTTTCTTCCAAAATTGAGGTCAATTCCGAAGACTGCCTTTTGAACTCTGCCTTTGCGGAGTTTGCATCAGAAGAGATGAGTTCCATCAACTCAGTAGTGCGTTCTCGAAGGATATTGCTGATTTCGTCAGATTTCTCCTGCAGTCCAGGTTTGATCTGGTTTTCAACTGTCTGCAGCAATTCGTTGGTACGATCCTGCATCATCGCATTGATTTCGTCGGACTTGGCCTGAATTCCAGGTTTGACGTGATTTTCAATGGTTTCAATCAGGTCGTTTGTCCGTTCGGAAAGCAGCCTGTTGAATTCGCCGGATTTCTCTTCGAGGTTTCGCTGGGTTGAAACAAGGTTCGAGCCCAGTGATTCATCGATGACCTTGGCGCGATGTTCCAGCAATGCTGTGATTTTGGACGCTTTCTCGTCGATCGATGCGCCAACATCAGAGATGCTTTGCGCGACCGTTTGCAGCAAATGTTCCTTGTTCTGGACGAGAGTATTTTCAAGTACGCTGTTTCCAGCCTCAAACTGGGACGCGATCTCAGTGGAACCTGTTCGCAGTCTTTGTTCCAATGCGCTAACGCTTGCATCCATCCGTTCGGTCGCTTCGCGAGACTTGCTTTCAAGTTCGGAACTGATCCTGTGTGCGCCCTGGTTCAACTTTGAGGCCATGTTGGTGATGCGCTCATCCAAAGATGACTTGATGGCATTAGCCTTGGCATCAAGCGCGTCTGCCATGCTGGCTTGACGATGATCCACGGTCTCCGTTAGCATTTTCATATTGCCTTCTACGACACGGCTGAACTGCGATTGTTTTTCGGCAACCTGTTCAGAAAGATCCCTAGCTCCTTGAATTATGGATTCAGAAATATCTGATTCAGCTTGTTTGAGGTTTGCCGCAATTTGTTCGGCGTTTTCCCGCGCAATGTCTGCGGTCTTGGTTGCGGTTTCCTGCAAGTGGATGCTGAATTGCGATTGTTTTTCGGCAACTTGTTCAGAGAATTCCTTTGTGCCGTGAATTATGGATTCAGAAATATTTGATTCAGCTTGTTTGAGGTTTGCTGCAATTTGTTCAGCGCTTTCACGTGCAATGCTTGCGGTTTTGGCCGTGGTTTCTTCCAGATGGATATTGCCGTCACGTAGCACTTCTTCAATGCTACGGGTTCTTTCAATGATGGTGCTCTCCACCAATCTGGTTTTTTCCTGTAGTGTTTCCGTGTGTGAGGTCAGCTTTGTTACGGCATCGTCCACATGCCCGGTCATCTGCTCGCCAAAACCAGATAGGCGCTTGGCAATGGTTTCGCCGATCGCATTGGTTCTCTCCTGCAGGACCTTGCCCAAAGCTTCCGTACGCATGCCTAGGGCGCTGACAAGATTGTTCCCACTTGTCGACAGAACCGTTTCAATGTTTGTCAAACGGTCTGAAACACTCGTATCGATTCTTTCGGCAGCATCGCCAAGAATGGACTCCATGCTTGTAAGGCGGTCCGACACGCTTGTATCGATTTTTTCAGCAGCTTCGCTGAGGCGAGATTCCATGTCACTGGCGCGAATCGAAAGATTGTCTTCCAGTTGGCTGATTACTCTCTCGCCACTGTTTTCAAATTGCGAAGCGCCTTGCTCTGCCGCATTGCGGAACGCTGATGCTACTCTTTCACTTGTTTGCTCCAATTCCAGAGTTTTATCTGAAATCTCCTGGTTCAGCGCTTTTCTGCTTTCATCCAGACGTTCCAGGGTCTCATTGCTTTGTTCGGCTAGTCTTGTTGTGCTTGACTGAAGCATGTTGCTTACCGTTGAGCCAGCCGCTGTCAGCACCTCATTCAATTCCGACTTGCGGGCTTCAATGGTTTCTTCAAAAGCTTTGCGTCCACTTTCCAATTGCTCCGAGACGCTTTTGTCGGCTTCATTAATCTGCGCAAAGCGAGAGTCCATCAGGTTTGCTACCGCCTGACCGGACAACCCGATCACCTCGGAGATTTCTTTAGCGCGACGGGCAACTTCTGTACTGATTTGTTCTTTGCCTGAAACCAGCTTGTCGCTCACTTCCACGCTTGTATTTTCCAGCACTGAAATCAGTTCCCGGCTTTGTTCTGCCAGTTGTGCTGAGATTGATTGACCGCTTGAGTTCAAATTTTCCGAAACAAGAGCTGTCGCTGTTGCAACCTGTTCTTCAATGGTTTTGCCTGTCGCCTTTAGTTCTTCAGAGAATGAAGATTGGGATGCTTCAATAGATTTGCGCAGGCTCTCAGCATGACCGACTACTTCCTCGCGCTCCCGAGTGATGTCTGTAACAAGGCGCTGAAGGCGAATTTCTGAATCGCCGTAAGAGCGCTCAAGGTTCATGACTTCTTTTTGGACGATTGTCTCAAGCTCATTGGCGCGTGCAATTGCATGCTCAACGCCATCGCCAATTGCATTAACCTCGCGTCTGATCGCACTACCAACTGAAGCAATGGAATTGGATGCTACCTTCTCTGGTTGCAGCAGCTTCAGGGCAGCTTCCATCATCGAGCGAGCGGCATGCCGCATTTCTTGCGCTCTTCGCATCATGAACGCAAAGGCCCAAAGTGGCAGAAGGGGAAGAACAGCTATGCCAATCAGTGTCAGGATTGTGGTGTTTGTCAGATATTGCTCAGGTGTAACCGTCTCCGGGAGCGATGGCAAAATGGCTGTGTAGGCATAATACGCACACAAACCTAACCAAATGACTGACAGCAATGCCGTCCAAAAAAATGTCCGTCCCTGTGGTTTCTGTTGAATGGCGTAAACCAGCTTTGCGAGTTCTTCATCGTGCGCATCGTTGGCTGGAACGGGTGGGGCATCCGGGAAATCTAGATCGGTATCGCTTTTTTCTACACCGCTTTCAACTGTGTCGGCAGATTTGACCAACCTTTCAGACGGCAGCACCTGTTCCCCATTCTCGTCTTCGATGAGTTCTTTCGCAACATTGCTCAATTTTTCTTCCAATGCTGCAAAATCAGCATCGGAGATTTCTTCATCAGAAAACTCAATGGAAAGAGCGTCTTCGACAGTTTCCAATGCCTCTTCTTTTGTAGCGTTCTGTTTGGCTTTTTTAGCCATCTGCATTTCCTCGTAATTCGAGAATGTTCCGTTTTACCGGCAATTCCCCGTTTTTTCCGCCCGTTTGATGCTTTATATTACAGCGCTGTAGCAATCATTTCATGCCCAATTTACCTAAAAGTTAAAATAAGGTTAACGGAAGTGCCTGTCAAAGGCGAAGGGTGTTTTAGGCTTACTGACAGGAATCTGCAAAATGGATGAAAAGGCGGGCTACTTGGTGGAAATCGTTGCTCGATTGGTAGCGGTGTTAACCCAATATTTGCTTGTCTTTGGTTAAGCTATGGGAACCCTAACGGAGTTGTTTCTCAATGGTCGCACTCAATGCAACGCCTGTAGCCGAACCTTTTATCAAAGCTCGTAAAGCGCCGATTGATCTGGTTTATTTGTCAACCTTGACCATGGGAGATGCGGCTTTAGAGGCTGAAATATTGGGGATGTTTGCATCGCAATTGCCCGCATATATTGGTTCGATCCAACAATGTTCTGCAGCCAGTGATCGCAAGCGTGCTTTGCATACTCTGAAAGGTGCTGCTCGTAGTGTGGGTGCCAAGCGTTTGTCAGAACTGGCAGCCATGCTTGAAAATGAGCCATCATCTCCATTGAATGACCTGGTCGGTGAAGCGGACCGTGTCGGCGAGTTTATTCAATCGGTATCAGCCTGACCTTTTTTGGATCACAAGAATTTCCCGCCAAGGTGCTTGACTTGACATAGGCAAGTGATAAATCGCCACCAAAGCTTTCATTCAGAGGACTCTCCTTCCAATGGCAAAAATTACTTACATCACACATGATGATCAGCGCTTTGAAATAGAGGCCGCAAATGGCACGACCGTCATGGAAAATGCCATCAAGAATTCGGTTCCTGGAATTGAGGCTGAGTGTGGTGGTGCATGCGCATGCGCGACTTGTCATCTCTACGTGGATGAAGCTTGGCAGGCAAAGGTTGGTGCTGCCGAAGTCATGGAAGAGGACATGTTAGATTTTGCATGGGAAGTTCAGCCAGGATCACGGCTTTCCTGCCAAATCAAGGTGAGCGACGACCTTGATGGATTGGTCGTCCGCGTGCCAGAGAAGCAGGCGTAGTATTTAAATTAACAAACGCCTGTATCGTTTTGAATTTAAATGATAAAATGCAAATATGCCGCCAAATAATTGGCGGCTTTTTTGTGTTTACTGGACTGGGAAATAGTCGGTGAAGTCACCCTCACGATAGACATCAGTCGTTGCGCAATGCAGTGCGCCACCGAACGCATATGCATCCCGGAACGGGATTGGAACAACCTCAAGCCCCAACTTATCAAACTGTTCCATTTGATTGACTTCGGATGCTTCTACACAAACGGTTTTTTCGTCGATCATCAACACATTCATGGATAGCCAGACGGATGAATAGCACAGTGGTGGTGGGGTATTGTGAGCAGGCCTTGCCGCATCGACGATCTCCCAGTCATTTTTGTGGAAGTATTCACGTTGATCATCGGGGAGCCTGCGGTCTGGATTGTTGATGATCAGGCCCGGACGAATTGGTGTAAACGTCGCGTCAATGTGAATTGGATAAGGGTCACCAGGAAAGTTTACCGCACGAACACGATGATCGGGATAGTGACGGCGAAGCCAGTCAATGCCCTTTAGATTTGTTGTGAAACCGTGCTGAACGATCAGGTCTTTGCCAAACCGCAACACGTCAGCAGCATCAAATAGTGGTTCTTCTTCAGTCGTGACGAAAAACTTCTCGGCGGTCCATTCAAGCCGCTTTTCGACACCAATCGTGTCTGCGAGATAATCTTTGCGGTAAGAAGCATCAGTCATTCGCGGTTTTGGCGCCGAGGTATGTCTGAAATCCGGGTCCTCTTCGAAATATTTTTGTATGAGCGGGCGATAGCAGAGATATTCGAAAAACCGGCATCGATAGGACATGGTTGCTTCCAACATCTCCTTGCCCACAGTCAGAATGACATCACGGGGTGGCATGCATCCAAATGAAGATGGATTATCCCAATCAGGTGTTGATACGGGTTGTGAGAAATCAATCGGAGTTGGGCGGTCCACACGAACGCCGCGTTTCTCAAGTTCTCTGGCAAAATTATCTAGCTGTTCGTTTGCCTTGTCGACGGTTTCTTGCGTCCTAGGCCCCCATTGACCTTTCATGTCGCTGTCTTCCGGGACCTTTGCATCAAGAGCTGGCTCTGATGGGGGGATCATGCAGCCATCAGCGACGCCGACGATGACGTGCTTAAGGGGGGACCATTCGTCCCATGATTTGACCACAGTGTTATTATGTTCGTTTGCCATGTTGCGCTCCAAAATTTCTGAAGGCGCAATACGGCATGATCGGTATTGGTTCAAGAGTATTGGGCGACAAGAAACATGTCGTAAACGCTATGATCGCTCTAAATCCGAAATAGGCTGGGATATTGGCAAGGATTTTGACTAGCTGGCGCGTTCTCTTCTGTTTTCGGCCAAGAGCTTGCGGATGCGAATTTTCTCTGATGCATCAAACGCCAATTGTTCCTTATGATGCTCCTCAAACAGACGAGAAAATTCACTTTCAACGTCTGCGCGCAACTGGTCGCAGCTTTCCCGATTATCCAGTTCTTTGACTGCATCCTCAATTTTGAGCGCATAGCGATCTGCGATCACCAGATGCACAGCTTCATGAACGCGGGCATATTCAGACAAATTCGTCCATGCGTTTGCGAGTTCCGCTTTCAATCTGCGCTCATTGCTATGCCGAGGCAGGGTCACACGTGCGTTGACGCGGATGCGAGCATTGGTGATTTCGCAGCCATTGGACGTTCTGGAATAGCGAATGTCAGGGACCATCTTTAAATCCGTTGAGGCGAGGGCATCCCCGACGCCCAGAACATTGGGTCCATGTAGCTTAATTTCCTGATCAAGTTCGGAAAACGTATCGCCACTGACGGTGTAATATCCAACGCTCACAAGAGTTCGCTCCCCGAACGCAGTACACGCAGACAAGAACCCCAGCGCCAAGACAATACTTGTCTTTTTGAGCACTTGGTTCATTTCGTTTCGTCCTCGCTACATTTAGGGTTCTGGGCAGATTGTGGGCCAACTGTCCCGATACAGTCAAGAATTCGCAGGCTGACTTTGCCAAACAACTTCGTGACCGGGTTGCGGGGTGATCGGTACTAACCTCGCCAGGAGCAGTGAACAAAGCGCCATTGCAGCGCCTGCCAGGAAAACCGCTGCTGGACTGACCAACCACAACAACCCGAACAGTACAGGTATGAATACGGCAGCAATATGGTTGATCGTAAATGCAACGCCTGCAGTTGGAGCAATATCAGCAGGATCAGCGATTTTCTGAAAATAAGTCTTCATGGCGATGGCCATGCTGAATAACGCATGATCTAGCAGGTACAATGCGACGGCTATCTCCCAACTTTCGACAAATGCGTACGCCGCAAAGACAATGGCGAGGCCGATATACTCAATCGAAAGCACTGAACGCTCACCGATTTTTACAATCCAGCTGCCGATAATTGGTGCTGCAATCATCATCACAAACACATTGGCGGCTGCCAACATGGTCATTTGCGGTAGGGTGAAACCGAATTTTTCAACCAGCATAAAGCCCGCAAAAACCATAAAAATCTGCCGTCTTGCGCCACCCATGAACGTGAGTGCGTAATAGAGCCAATAACGTTTCCGCAAAATCAGCTTCTTGTGTTGCGGTGTTCCGTCCTTGAAAGCCGGGAACACTATCCAAAGAAGCAGCGTGCCAATACAACCGGTAATCCCGGTTATCAAGAAGATGCCAGTGAAGCTCATGGCCATCCAAGCACTTGCAACAAATACAAAGCCAAATGTAGCCAATTGAGCGAATGAACCCACAGACAGGATTTTGCCCATGGTTGCAGGTGCTGTCGCCTTGGGTAGCCATTGTAGTGATAGCGACTGATGCATGGTTTCGTAGTAGTGAAATCCCACTGAAGAGATGAATGTAGTTATCAAAAAGCCCGTGAAACTCGGGAAATACCCGGTTACCGCAGCTGCGCCTGCCAGCAACAGCAATGATATATAAGCCCAGGTCTGCTCGCGTCCCAACAGCAACAGGAACACCGCAGCGAAAGAGAGAAAGCCGGGAATTTCTCTGATAGATTGCTGGATGCCGATCTCACGACCGGAAAATGAGAGTACTTCAACCGCAAAATTGTTGACCATCAGCATCCACGGGGCAAATGACACTTGCATGACCGCTGCCATAAGCATCAGGAGCAATGTGGGAGATCGCCACGAGCTGGTTTGTTGTTTTTGCGTGAATGTGAGCATTCCCGGGTCTAACAGTTGTCTGCAATTCTTAGCAAGGATTGTTATTGGCTATTGACGCCAAATTCGCGGTGATATCCTGATTGTTTTTTTTGCCTGATTTCATTAGGGAGAAACCGATTAGGCGCAAATCGCCCAAAGGAATTCAGAAATTGCCTTCATTCGATCCTTTTTCACCTCGTAATTGGCTTTTGGCACATGGCAAATCCATACTGCTTGGGCCTCAGGCAGTCATCATGGGGATATTGAACGTTACGCCGGATTCCTTTTCAGACGGTGATTTGTACAACACAGTTGATGCGGCAGTTTTGCAGGCAATGAAAATGCGAAGTGCCGGTGCTGCGATCATTGATATTGGTGGTGAGTCTACCCGGCCCGGCAGTGAGCCTGTTTCGGCAGAAATTGAGCAGGAAAGGGTGGTTCCGATCATTGAAGCCCTGTCTGAGGTTCCAGACATTATCCTGTCTGTCGATACCTATCGCTCATCGACTGCAAGTTTGGCGATCTCGGCAGGTGCTCATATCGTGAATGATGTATGCGGATGCCAGAAGGATCCGGACATTGCGAAAGTGGTTGCAAAGACAGGTGCCGGATTGTGTGCAATGCACAATGGACGAGACCGGATGCGTTCCGATGATGTGATTGAGGACCAGAAAGACTTCCTGGGGACTTCTTTGGATACAATCAAGCAAGCGGGTATTCATGATGCGCAAGTTGTTTTGGACCCGGGATTTGGCTTTGGGAAAACTCACGACGAAAATATTGAGTTGTTGCACCGCTTTGATGAGTTGAATGGATTGGGCTATCCACTGCTGGTTGGTACATCCAGAAAGCGTTTCATTGGTTACTATACCGACAGAGAGGTTGAAAACCGGGATATTGGCACTGCGGCGACCAGTGTTGTCGCACGCATGAAAGGTGGCGCGGTGTTTCGGGTACATGATGTTTCAATTAACAGGGATGCTTTGGCTATAGCAGATGCAGCCAGAACCGGGCGCGGGACTAACTAAATGTCTATTTATAAAATAACTTTGAAGAATTGCGCGTTTTTCGCGCGTCACGGGGTTTTCAATGAAGAAGAAACGCTTGGGCAACGCTTCTTTGTTGATGCCGTTCTTGATGTCGATGGCGGAAACAGTCTCACAGAAGATGAGATTGAGGGAACGGTCGACTATGGTCAGGCTTTTGGTGTGATAGAACGCATTATTACTGGTAAAAGGCGTTTTCTGATTGAGGCGTTGGCGCTTGAAACCGCAAAAGCCATTTGCTCAGAGTTTGCGATGGTTCGGCGAGCCGAAATTACTATTCGCAAACCCAATGCACCCGTTCAGGGAGTGTTGGATTACGTGGAAGTCACCATTGTCCATGAGCCAGACATTGCCGGATAGGGATAGCAAAAGCTCCGAAGTGTTTTTGGGGCTTGGTGGCAATATCGGCAATGTGCTCGAAAACATGGCACATGCGCTGCAATATCTGGATTCAGCCTCCTCAATTCGGGTGATCGATGTGTCCGGTGTCTACAAGACACCGCCATGGGGTGTGACTGATCAAGACTGGTTTTTGAATTGTTGTGCATCAATCGAGACAACACTCGCACCAACCGAATTGCTTGAAAAGTGCCTTGAAATCGAGATCAAGTTGAAACGAAAAAGGGTGGTGCGATGGGGCCCACGTTCTGTCGATATTGACATACTCGTCTTTGGTGATCTCGAATTGGAAACTGAAAATCTAAAAATCCCGCATCCGAGAATGCTTGAACGATCGTTTGTCATGCTGCCGTTGGCTGAAATTTCGCCAATGCTCCGCGTCAAGGAAAAAACGGCAATGGAATTAAGGCGGGAACTTCATGATCCAGATATCACGAAAGTCGATGTGGGGCCTGATTGGTGGCGTGCGGGGTCAGTTTCTGATTGAACCGGTCACAACTGCATCTGTTTTGCGCGCGAGATTCATCCCGATTACCGGCACCAATCGCCCTTCATGCTTTACTGAAATTGTTACCTTCAAAGCATTGGGATTGGAGAGGTTGGCAACCATGATGCCGCGCAGGTCATTTCTCTTGATGTCAGCAACGATACGGCCTCTGGTGTAGCGGCCGCCGGTCACATCCATGCCTTTGCCTTTTTCACCATCCAGAAACTGACCGGTGTAAGAGCCACCGGCTTTGAGGATCAGTGCGCTCATTGGCTGTGCAAATACACCAACGCGACAAGAGCCATCGACTTCCATCCCTGCCTTTTCAGCCGGGTTCGCGCCATCGAAGGTACAGACGAATTTGGTACCCTTGTATTTTCCAGCGACGATTTCTCCGGGGCCAGACCACTTGCCCTGAATTTCATTGAAGAATTTTTTGTCAGACGCCTGTGCACCAAATGTTGCTAACGCCGTCAAAAATGCAGTTGCCAGAATGGTTGAGAAACGCATGCACAATACCCTTTACCTGCTCGGTTAGAACATCGACCAAAATAGTTAACCAAGGGTTAGATGATCAGCAAGTATTTTAGCAAATCAAGGTGCAGTGATAACGATTTGTATCACTTCGATGATTTGGTGATGCTTGATGTTAAAGTGCTGACGGGATGATGCAATCTATCAAGATTCCCGCGCCTTTGCGCACATCACTCCAACTGCTGCAATCAAAGTCAATGACAGATACAGTTGCTGTAGGGTATCTGTACGCAATGGTCTCCAACAAATCCGGCTCACCATCGCCCGCCATGCTGGCCGCCAAGCTTCCACACATGGGATTGTGACCGATTATCATTATCGACTTCGCCCCTTCCTGTGCTTGAAGAAGGCCAATATAGTCATCGAGACCGCTGGAGTAGAGTTTTTCGGTAAATGTGATCTTCGCATCTTCAGGAATTACTGATGCGATGCCCGAGAGAGTTTGCCGTGTGCGTTCTGCACTGGAACAGAGAATTTCACCGGGCACATACCCTCTTGATCGCAAAACTGTGGAAACTTTTTCAAGGTCCAGATGCCCGCGTTCATTAAGTTCACGATCGAAATCACGTGCGCCGGGAGCTGCCCAGGAAGATTTTGCGTGGCGCATAACATAAAGTCTGAGCATGGAAACCCTTTGAATCATTTGCCGAGTTTCCACAATGGCTTGATGTGCAGTTCATGGCAAGTTGGTAATGGAATGAAGCTTCATTTCATATGATTGTCGCAGTCCTGATTTAGGCGACGTTCAACTTTACATCATTGTCCCAATTTCAACTTGAGAGAGGGGCGGATTCTGTCTATACACGGCGCACATAAGGGAGCTTGAAATGGGTATAGTTGAATTGGACATAAACTATCGTCCCAGCGAGGATGAGCCGTTTATGAATGATAAGCAAAAGGCTTACTTCAAGGCAAAGCTTGAGGAATGGAAGGCTGACATTCTCAAGGAATCTAAGTCAACCATCGCTACTCTGCAGGATCAATCAGACAAAATGCCTGATCAGGCTGACAGGGCATCTTCGGAAACAGACCGGTCAATTGAACTGCGTGCTCGTGATCGGCAACGGAAGTTGATCACAAAAATTGATTCTGCGCTCAAGCGTATCGAAGACGGTACCTATGGGTATTGCGAAGACACTGGTGAACCGATTGGTTTGAAACGTCTTGACGCCCGACCGATTGCAACTTTGTCTATTGAAGCACAGGAGAGACATGAGAGGCGCGAGAAAGTTTATCGCGACGATTGATCTTTATTCCTGTGACATAAGCAAAACAGGCCCGCCATTGAGCGGGCCTTTTTGTTGGCGTTGTTACACCCGTTTGATCGGGACAAGGAACCTTAGGCAGGTTCTTTGGTTTCATTTGCGAGTTCTGCAAGAAGTTTTTGCATTTCGTCGTCAGGCGATCCGGGCTCATCCTGGATTGGTATCCCAACTGCAATCTCTTCCGGAACCGAGTCTACGGTTTCTGGTTCTACAGCCACTTCAGGTGTGTCGAGATCTATTGATAACTCCTCGGAAGCAAGGGCGTCAGAGAGTGTTGCCTCGAGATCAGATTCATCGAGGTTGACCTCAAGATCAATTTTCTCTTCCAGCTCTATCGGCTCAGTAACCGGTTCTAGTTGTTCAACCACCTCTGCGACTTGTTCTGCAACTTCGGATGCTTCCGGGACTTGTTCAGCCACTGTATCAGGCACGGCGTCTATGGTCTCGGCAACCGCTTCAACATTTTCAGTGAACTCTGCGGTCACTTCTGCAGTTGAAGTGGTTACAGTATCTGTTGTTGTCTCAATAGCTGAATCCACCACTTCGGCTACTTCATTGGACACAACAGCGGCTCCACCAACAGCAGCGGTCGCTACGGCTGCTGCTGCAGGCACAATTGGCTCAGGCTCGGACGCTTTTTCTCGCGGTGCTTCGGCTATTGCGTTCCGTTGCTGTTCTTTAGTGTTTTCAACTGGGCTGGGCGATTCTGTAGATCGTGGCTTTTGTGAATTCTGGTTAGCCTGCGATTGTTGAGCCCGGATGATGCCGGTCTCTACCACAACATCAGTTGGTCCGCCGATCATTACCAGATGTTCGACATTGTCTCTGCGAGCTAAAACCAAGAACCTCTTGTCATCAACGGCTGTCACATCGGTTATGGACAATCTTGGCACCCGGT
>JAAUYH010185060.1_pt1 | contig 35183 bp, 22 predicted proteins | sample 7278061 | NCBI WGS metagenome assembly JAAUYH01 (sample SAMN14350203, study PRJNA611818) | marine sediment metagenome | isolation source: surface marine sediment (0.6m) | place: French Polynesia: Moorea | collected 2018-08 | reverse complement strand
GTTGCGGTGAGATCCAGGGCGCCGGGGGTTTCTCCGTAGGCAAAGCGGATCATGGACACATCAAACGATGCGGGGTCGATGCTGCCGTCCAGGGTGGCCGAGCTGCGCGTGATCGCCGTTGCACCACCGGTGCTTGCCGTTGCGGTGCCTTCGGGCGTCAGCGCCACGTTGAGCCACGTGGTAGCCGATTCGACAACGGTAAAGGGCTGATTGGCTGACGGCTGGTAGCCTGCTGCGGATACCGTGGCGCTGTAGCTGCCTGGGTTTTCGACCAGCTGATACTGCCCGACGATGTTACTGAAGGTATCGACGTTGCCGGTGGTGCTGATAAAGGCGCCGGCAATGGGCTGGCTGTTGGAGGAGTCGATAACAGACCCACGCAGGATGCCGGTCAGCGGCAGCGAGGTGGAGGTGAGCTGCAGGGAATAGGGTGCCGTGGCGCTGTTGGCCGCCGATACCCGAACATAAATGGTTTCATCCGGTCGCGTATTGGACCACGCCAGCATGTAGTCACCGGGGACCGGTGCCGTTCGGTTTTCGATCCGGGTCATGCACGACAGCATCAGCTGGGAACAACCCGATTGGGCCACGTACAGCTCCAGCTGGAACTGCTGGGTGGTGCCCGTCAGGGCAAACTCGAAGGTACCAACGGCGGCACTGGCCGGGAAATACACCCAGTCTTCGTCGGCGGCGCTGTGAAAGTTGTGATTCTGCGGCTGGGCGCCAAGCGACAGAACGTTGGCCTGGGGAGGGGCGTTGTCCACTTCATAGGCATCACGGCCGTCGCTGCGGGTGATGGTCAGCGATCTCTGGAAAGAGAGGTTGCCGGCCGCGTCGGCGGCGTAGATGGATACCGGGTAATCGCCGGCTGAGGGCCCGAATCCAGAGTTACTGGCGGCATAGCGGTTTCCTCCCTGGTCAGCCAGGTCGAAGCTCGCTGAAGCGATCAGCGGATCGGGGGAGGTGACGATTGCGAACACCCGATCGATGGTCCCGGTGCTGGTAACGTCGGTGACGTCGATTGTGGCCTGGCTGCCCGTGATGCTTTGATCCAGGGGATTGCCGCCAATCAGGGGGCCGTTACCCGCCTGGACCAGCCCCGGCCCAAGGAAATACCCCGCCGCGTTCAGGCCGTCGCTGCCGTCGTTGCTGATGCCGTTGCCGTTATCCTCGATCTGGGGAGTCTGGCTGTTGGAGGCAAAGTCCATGCCCTGGGCGCCGGTCTGAAAGGCATCCCGCAGACTGGCTCCGTTGACCACCGAGGACCAGAAGAATTGGGAAAAGCTGAAGCCGCCGCCGTTGAACAGGCTGCTGTTCTGAGAGGGTGAGGCACTGCTTACAAGGTATCGGATCTTGTCCGCGGGCGGCTGGAGTTGTGGAATGAAGGTCCCGCTTTGATCGGATTCAATCACCACCACCACGGTGCCCGGCAGGCTGGCCTGCAGGGCATCCAGCTGAGTGTCCAGGCCGGCCGGCGTGAGCCGGTCGGTGGCGTCAACCCGGAAACCGGTCAGGTCGTAATCGCCCACCAGGTAAACCACCAGGTCCCTGGTATTGCTGGCAGCCCAGCTGGTGAGGGCGTTCTGGATATTGGCCGCGGTCGCCGGGGCATCCACGTTGGGTGCGCCGCTGTCGCTCAAGAAACGGATGTCCTCGACCGACCCATCCAGGTAACCCTGGGTTCGCAGGGACGCATACGCCAGCTGCGCGTTGATTTCGTGTTCCGCGAAACTGGCATCAGCGCTGTCGCCGCCGGTGACGATGAGTGCCCGCCGTGCCTGGACGTCGCCGACGGTAAAGCGAGTTTGGTTGGTGGGTGCCAGGGGATTGGGGAAAAAGGTGTTGCCCTCGGTGTCCTGGGCAAACACCTGGATGGTGTACTGGCCTTCACTGTCGAAGCTGTCGTACGTCGCCACGTAGGTGCTGGAGCCCTGGGAAACGGGCAGAAGATCAACAGTGGGGAATTCAAGCACCGGGTTGCTGCTCTGCCCGGTATCCAGGTCGGGGACCTGGATCACGGCCCATACCCTGGCGATGCCGTCGGGATCCGTTACCCCGAAGGCCTCGATCACAGCGCTGTTGCCGGATACCACCTGCTCCGGTGTTACTGAAGCGATCTGGGGGGCGTCGCTGGCGTAGTCGGTCCCGGCGCCCAGGATGATCCCGGTGAGGCTGTCGGACTCGTTGACCATGGAGAGGCCGTCGTTGTCGTAATCCACCAGGGCATCCTGATCCTGGAATGCTGCTCCGATACTGTCCCTGGCACGCTCGAAGGCCTGCTCAAGATCAAGGCCCAGCAGGATCCAGGTCCAGAACTGGTTGGAAAAGGAGAGGAAGCCGCCATTGGCGAAGTTGGCGTCCTGGCCTTCCGATGCCGAGGTGATGAAGATGCGATCCCCGGGGCTGGTTACCGCGGCCGAGTTACCCAGGTCATCCAGGAAAGAGCCGGATTCGCAGGCTTCGTAAATGCCGTAAAACCGGGTGGAGGATGAGGCCTGGAGGGTGTCCACGAAGCCCGCAAGATCGGTGGCTGACATCAGCTCGGTGGGGGTGAGACGGACCTGGTCGGTGTCGCCGTGATCGGCCAGGTAGAAGATCACCTCTTCAGCGCCTGTGGCCCAGTTGGTCAGGGCATCCCCGACGTTGGCCAGGCTGACATCCGCGTCCACGTCATTGGCCAGGCCGTCACCGTCAATATCCAGGTCCAGGTCCGGGCTCAGAAACTGGATCCGATCCCGGTCCAGCCCCTGGTAGCGCAGGGTGGTGTAGGCAAAATTCAGGTTGGCCTGGGTCTCATCCCACAGGTCATTGCCTGCATAGGGCCCACCGGCGGAAACCAGGACTGCCAGCACGTCGCGCCCCAGGGTCACCGTGCTGTCCAGTCGCTGGACGCGTCGCAGGGTTCGGTCCAGGACGAACAGGTCGTCGCTATCAGTGAAGGTCAGGCTGATGGGATTGACGTAACTGTCAGGAAAAAATCCGTTGCGTCCCTGGCTGCCGATCTGGGTGCCGTCTGGTGAGAACTTTAAAATGCTGGGGGGATTGGACGTCGGGTCTCGTTGCCCCACGGCGAAGGAGCCGTCCGGCGCCACGGCGAAGCTGGTGACGTCGGAAAAATTGCTGCCGTCAACGGTAATTCGCTGATCGGTCTGGCAGACACCGTCGGTCGTATAGGTGGACAGCAGCCCGCTTTCTGAGTCGAGAAAATAGAGCAATCCCGAAGCGCCCAGGTCACTCTTGACGGTGCGTGTGATGGGGCACACCGGATCGGAGGACTCATTGATGGTGGTGGCGTCGGTGCCATCGGCTTCGACCGCACCAAACTGGTTTTCACCGATGGGATAAATGACGCCGAAACGGTCGGCGTGCACATCGCTGACGTCGCCAAAACCGTCAGTGAAGCTCCCGTCCAGGGCTACCGCCGGCCCAATGGGCGTGCCGTCGTCGGCCTGGAACAGGCTGATCACAAATCGCGGCCGTGCCTCGACCTGCTGATCGAAAACCCCCGCTACGGATACGTTGGCGACCTGGGTCAGGAATACCTGGAGAGTCTTGTGCTGGTCCGGCGCCAGGCCGTCGCTGATATCCCGGGACCAGCGCGCGGTACCGTCGGCGTCAAACCTCTGCAGGGTCTGCTTGCGGCTGTCGATGACGTAGGCGTTGCCGGCATCGTCAATTTTCACATCGGTCGGGTCGATCAGTTCTCCGTTGCCCGTTCCGGCGTTGGAAAATCGGCCGCCGTAAAGAATGGTGCCGCCGGCTGATGAATCACCGGTAAACTTGAATCGGTCGATGCGGAATTCCGTGGAATAGACATAGCCGTCACCCCGTTCGTTGCTCACCACCCGAAGCGGTGCGAACGGACCCAGCAGGCCGGGAGGGGGCGGCAGCAGGGCACCTGCCGCTCCGGCCTGGGTGTAAGGCCGCAGGCCGGTGTTGGTGACGGCCACGATGATGTTGCCCAGGGGGTCTGTGGTAGCGCCCTGGTTGGAAACGGTAATGACCGTGGAGCGTTTAACCGGAGCGCCGTCGAAATCCGGCGCATCGGGTTCATCATAAAGGTGGACCTGGACGCTGGACGAAATCACCAGCAGTCCATCGTCCCGGGCGTGTATGGCGTTGGCGTTGGTGATGCCCAGTGGATACCGACCCAGCAGGTTGCCGCTTTTATCGAATCGGTGCAGTTCGCTGCTGCTGATCACAAATACGCAGCCGTCACCGCCGGGGCACCCCTCATCGGTGACGGCCACGTCCAGGGGCGTTCCACTGACGCCGTTGAAACTGGCGATCCGGGCGCCGGTGGAATCCAGCCGTACGGGAACAGGGTCAATGGAAACACCGTCTTCCAGGTAGGTGATCAGGGTGCTGAAGCCCTCCCGATCCACCGCCAGGCGAAACGGTTTCACATTACCGCCGGCCTCGCCTTTCAGCGCCTGTCCGGTTATCGGCAGTCCATCGAGCGTCATACGATCGATGCGGAAGAAGTCCGGGTTGCCCACCAGAAACTGGGAGCCCCGGGTCGAGATATCCAGGTCGCCGGAGACGTTGTTGAAATGCCAGGGGCGGGTAATCAGCGGGTACAGCCGCTGGTAGTCGTAGCTGGGCACCGCTTCGTCAGCAACTGAAATGACAAAGGTATCGACGATGGCTGGCAATGGATCGCCCTGGGCGGTGACGGTGACCGTAATGTCTCCCACCTGGTTGGGTACTCCGGAGATCACTCCGCTGCTGGCATCACCGGAAAGTCCGGTTCCGCTCAGTCCGAAGAAGATAAACGTCAGGGCATCACCATCAGGGTCAAAAAAATACGAAGCGACATCCAGGAAGTAGGGCTGGCCGAGTACCGCGACCTGATCGGGTACCAGCCGCAGCTGTTGAACCGAGCCGCCCCCCTTTAGTTGAACGCAAAGATTCTCCGCTATTACATCGACGCCACACTCCGAAGCGGGTTTCCAGGAAGAACAGCTTCCCACGTCGGGAGAACGAAAGGCCCAGGGGACGGGGTCGAGAGCATTGGGGTTCTGGTCGATGGAAAACCGGGATTCGCCAACAGCAATGTCGGAATCCAGCGAGACGCTGACCCAGTACTGGCCCGCGATCTGCTCAATCCGGCAGACCGGCGACAGGTCAACCTGGAATCGCCGGTCGTCGATGACCTGGGCTTCAACGTCGGTGTAGGAACAAACCGGTGGGGCTACCTCGTTGGGCAGGCCAAAAAAATCGTTGTAGATTTCCACCGTGGCCATGTAGGTCCCACCGGTCAGCGGGACATCGGATTGACCCTGGACCAGCACGGAATCGATGTCCCACTGTCCTATAACCCGAAAGTTGTCAGCTGAAAACGCGGACTCGGCAACGGTGCCGCCGTCGATGATCTGGTAAGCGGATGCGCCTTCGGATTCCACGCATCGGGGCCCGATCTGGTTGAACAGCACCCCAGCCTGGACTGACCCAGCGACCATCAGCCACGGAATCGCGGCAAAAAGAATCCCGGCGCGAAGCTTCCCTTTCATTTTCCCCAGAACCGAACTGCGCAACAGTCACTATAGCGTGGGGCCGCCGCTGGTGCATGGAAGAGAATGCGGTCTTCTGTGGCGCGTCAGCGTTCCCTCATTCCAACCGGAGCGCGTTGGCCTGCATCAAATTCGACCGCGTGTATCCGCCCCGCTGCAGGCAGCAGCAACGAGGTGGCGAAAACCAATAGAAGCGTTGTCTTTGTCATCGGGGGTCTCTGGCATGGCAGTCTCAGATATGACGTGGCCAACGCAGAACTGTTACCGACTGACGAAGCTTTCGTGAAACCCAAGGAACCATGTCTCATTTCACATGGCCTGCACGGCAACGAATGAAGGATAATGGCGGTTTTCGTCACATCGATCCGCACTTTTGGCCATGATCCGAACCATTGAGCTTTGTCGGCGCTTCCACGTGGGTGATACCTGGGTGCACGCGCTGGATCATGTGGATCTGGAAATAGCTCCCGGGGACTTTGTGGCGGTAATGGGGCCATCGGGCTCGGGGAAGTCCACGCTGATGAACATCCTGGGCTGCCTGGACACTCCGGACGAGGGCCGCTACCAGCTGCTGGACCAGGAGGTGGCGCAGCTGGATGACGACCGGCTGTCCCAGATCCGCAACAGCCACATCGGATTCGTTTTCCAGAGTTTTCACCTGCTGCCCCGGATGACGGCGCTGGAAAACGTGTTGATGCCGCTGCGCTACAACAACAGCGTCGAGGCCTCGGATCGCCAGCGCGGCGTTGATCTCATGGACCGGCTGGGACTGTCAGACCGCATGGATCACCGACCCAACCAGCTGTCCGGTGGCCAGCGCCAGCGGGTGGCCATTGCCCGGTCGCTGATCAACCAGCCGCCCCTGCTGCTGGCCGATGAACCCACCGGCAACCTGGACAGTCGAACCTCGGAAGAGATCATGGAACTGTTCGAAGAGCTGAACGGCGGTGGACAGACCATCCTGATGGTGACCCACGAAGAAGAGATTGCCGCGCACGCCAGCCGGGTCATCCGCATGCGCGACGGGAAAATTGAGCATGACAGCAAGACTCGCCACTAGTTTAGGTGCAGCGGCGGTGGCCGCCTGCTGGTGTCTGGCCGGGACCGCCCAGCCGCTGCTGACCGGGGTGGTGGAAGATGTCCGCGCCCAGACCATCGAGATGCCGTCGCTGCCTGGAGCGTGGCAGCGGCGAATCGAGTGGATGGCTCGCGAAGGAACCCAGGTGGAGCAGGGTGAGCTGGTGATCCGCCTGGATCCTGGCGACCTGATCGCCAGGGAAGAGCAGGCCCGGACCGACCTGGAGAAACGGGAGCTGTCAGCCAAGCGCCGGGTGGACGAGCTGAAGCTGGCGGTGCTCGACGCCGAAAAGGCCCTCGCCCAGGCCGAGTCCGATGTGAAGCTGGCAGAGCTGGATGCGGTGATCCCCAAGTCCACCATCCCGCAGTTGGACTATGAGCGGTACCAGCTGACCCTGGAGACGGCGAAGAAGGACCTGGTGCGGTCCCAGGCCCAGTTGCTGAACAAGCAGGCAGAGCTGGAGGACGTCACCGAGGAGTCGCGGCTGGAGGTTCAGCAGGCCCAGTCCAATTACCAGCGCACCAGGGATGCACTGGAGGCCACCGAGATCAAGGCGGAAAAGGCCGGGTTCATGATCTACGGTGAAAACCCGTTTTCCGGTAAGAAAATTTTTCCCGGCGAAACCCATTACAGCGGTTTCGAGATCGCTTCCATCGCCAGCCGCAACGACCTGCAGATGCGATTCTGGGTGCACGAGGCCGACATCCTCAGGGTGCGGCCGGGTACCGTTATCCAGGTGACTCCAGACGCACAGGGATCCAAGTCGTTCCCCGCTTCCGTGGTGTGGGCCTCCAGCCAGGCCGTCGAAAAGCAGGACTGGAGCGCCAGTGGGTACTTTGAAGTGCTGGCGGAGCCGATCGAGGCCGTTTCGGATTCCGTCATGCCCGGCATGAGCGTGATGGGATTGGTGACCGGTGAGCCCGCGTCAGACCAGGGTCTCTCCCAGGCCGGATCGCCATCCGACACCGGGCAGCTGCCGTGAAGCGGCTGTTGGCTGTTCTGCTGCTGGCGGCCGCGTCGGTACAGGCCCAGGACTGGGTCACGGTGGAGGTGGACGACCGGCCCATCACCGTGGACGCCACCGGCATCGTGGCATCAGCCGGGGCCATGCGCTTTGGTCCGCCGCCGTCCCGCTCCTGGCGTATCACCATCACCAAGCTGGCCCGGGAAGGCTCCCGGGTAAAGGCGGGCGAGGTGCTGGCGCAGTTTGACGGCAGCGCCACCGATGACCGGGTACGCAGCCTGACCGGGGATCTCAACGCCAAGAAATCCGAACTGGAATCCCTGGGGGAAACCCAGGCCCGGGAAATCGAGGAGGGCCGGGTCCAGCTGGCCGCCGCCAAGAGCTCGGCGGAAAAGGCGGCCCGCAAGGCCGACGTCAGTGCCGAGCTGTATGCCAGCCTGGAGTACCAGAAGCTGCTGCAGGAAAAAGCTGTGGCCAAGGTGCTTTACGAGCAGGAGCAGCGGCGGACCGAACTGGTGGCCCAGGTGCGCGAGGCCAAGCGGGCGGAGCTCGAAGCCGACGTTCGCCGGCTGGAAAGTGAACTGGCTGGTGCCAAAAAAGAACTCGACTCTTTCACCATACGCGCTCCCCGGGATGGCCTGGTCATTGTCGGCACCGACCGTGAAGGCCAGAAGCTTGACGTCAACGACGCGGTCAATCCGGGTATCGTCGTTGTTGAACTGGCGCGGGAAGACGACCTGATGATTCAGGCCGAGGTGCCGGAGTATGCGGCGGCCTCCCTGCATACCGGGCAGAAGGCCCGGGTCGTGATCGAGGCGGCCGGCGGCGTTGACGTGATCGGAGAGGTGACGGCGGTCGCCAGTATCGTGCGGCGCCAGTCCCAGTATTCCCAGGCCATGGTGCGCGACGTGGATGTCAACATTCCTTCCGCGGCGGCCGGCCGGCTGCGCCCGGGCATGACCGCCAAAATCACCATCGAGGTGGATGTGGAAACCAGCGCGCTGGCCATTCCCGACGAGGCCATCGCCTATCGCGACGGTAAACCGGGAGTGAACGTTCGTGGTGACGGCTGGCGCCCGGTGGTGCTGGGGCGTGCGAGCGCCGGAATGCACGTGGTGAGTTCCGGATTGAGCGCCGGAGACCAGGTAGAGATGCGATGAAGATGAATAGACTGATCCCCCTACTACTGGCGGCAGCGCTCGGTGCGGGCTGTGCCGAGGGACCCGACAGCAGTGCGGCGCTCACTGCCAGCCGTACCAGCGAAGAGCTCACGGTTTTTGCCTACGGGGAGCTGGTGGCATCGGAATCCCTGCCCATAGCGTTACCGCCCTCGGTACGGATGGGTTTCAATATCTCCTGGATGGCGCCCGAATTTTCAGATATCCGTGCCGGTGACGTCATTGCCCGCTTCGACGATGTGCAGGTGCGGCTGGACCAGGAAAGCACGGCGCTGAACGTGGCCAAATCCGAGTTCAAGCTGGCCAACGTCGAGCGCAGCGGTGAGCTGGAAAAGACGCGCATTGGCCATGAGACCATCCGGGTTGAGGGAGAGCGGGACATCTCCGAGGCATTTGCCACCGTGGACGAGCGGCTGTTCAGCCGCAATGAAATCATCGACGCGCTGTCGGACCTGGATTTCCTGGATGTCGAGGCCTCCTACCTGAGCTGGCAGGCCATGACTTTCGATCAGCGGACCCAGGCGGAGGAGAACCTGATCAAGGCGGAACGCCAGGGTGAGCTGACCAAGCTGGAAAAACAGGAAACGGCCCTGGGGATGATGGAACTGCGCAGCCCCGCGGACGGCACCTTTGTCTACGCTCGCACGCCCTGGGGCGAAAAGCTGGGTAAAGGCAAGCGGGTTTTTCCCGGTATGCCTATCGGGCTGCTGCCGGTTCGCGGCAAGGTCAAGGCGCGACTTTACGTTCCCGAAAACGACGCCGTCGGCCTGGCGGAAGAGCAGCGGGTCAAGATCCGGCTCGATGCCGCCGCCGACAGACTGTTTGACGCCAGGGTGGTTTCCATTTCGCCGGTTGCCAGTCCACGCAACCGTAAGGATCCTCAGAAGTTCTTCAGCGTTGAGGCGGTGCTCGACCAGGTGGATCCGGACCTGATGAAAGTGGGCAGCCGCCTGCGGGCCCATATCATCACTGGTGAGGTCAATGAAGGAATCCTGGTTCCCGCCCAGTCCGTATTTAGCGACGCGGACAGTGCCTATGTCTTTCTGCTGGATGGCGCGACGCCTGTACGCCACGCCGTGGTGGTGGGTCAGCGCAGTCCTGACCTGGTGGAAATCACCGAGGGACTGGATGAGGGCGACCGGGTGAGCCTGATCGCACCCGGTGAGGGTGCCGGATGAAACCCGCCGTGGAACACCTGCTGCTGGACATGCGACAGGCCCTGGGGCAGCTGGCCCACCACCGGCTGCGCACCGCGCTGACCCTGTTGGGAATGATTTTCGGCGTCGGTGCCGTCATCGCCATGCTGGCGGTGAGCGAGGGCGGCAAGCGAGAAGCCCTGGAGCTGATCGAAGGCATGGGCCTGCGCAACCTGATCGTAGAAGACCGTGAGCTGGACAGCGAGACCCTGAAGGAAGTGCGCAAGTATTCAGCGGGACTCAACGTCCGTGATGCCGAGTCCGTCACCACCACGCTGCCGTTTGTTGAGAACTGGGCCGGTGGCCGGCAGTTCCGCACCTGGACCCTGTTCAGCCGCGAGGGACAGAGCCGGGCGGGAGTCATTGCCGTCAGTCCCGATTTCTTTGATCTGACCAGTCTTTCCGCCGGCCGCGGTCGCCTGTTCAATGAGACCGAAGACCAGTCGTTTGCCCAGGTGGCGGTGCTGGGCAGCGCTGCGGCTCGAGACCTGTTTCCCAACGGCGACGCGGTGGGCAAACACGTCAAGGTAAACCACCTGTGGCTGGAGGTGATTGGCGTACTGGAGGACCGGCAACTATCCGACTCACAGTTCGAGGGTCGGGAGATCGGGGGTGAAGCAGACAATGTCTACCTGCCGCTGCAGACCGGCCTGGCCCGGCTGAAGCGGGAAGAGCTGTCCAGCGAGCTGGACACGGTCAAGCTTCGCCTGGACGGCGAGATTGCGCCGGGCACCGCCGCATCCGCCATCGAGCACCTGCTCAATCGTCGCCACGGCGATCAGAACGACTACCAGATCGTGGTGCCGGCCCGACTGCTGGCCCAGCACCAGCAGACCCAGCAGATCTTCACCATTGTCATGTCCGCGGTGGCCGGCATCTCACTGCTGGTGGGCGGCATCGGCATCATGAACATCATGCTGGCCAGCGTGATGGAGCGAAAGTCGGAGATTGGCCTGCTGCGGGCCGTCGGGGCCCGGGAAACCGATATCATCCGCCAGTTCCTGGTGGAAGCCACCGTTATTGCGCTCATTGGCGCGGGGGTAGGGGTACTGCTTGGCGTTGTTCTGGCTTATACGATCGCTGCGTTTGCGGGATGGGCCGTAGCCTGGTCGCTGCTGGTCATGGTGGTGGCGGTACTGGTCTGCATGGCCATAGCCGTTGGTTTCGGCGTTTACCCCGCGGTATCCGCAGCCCGTATGGACCCGGTGCTGGCCCTGCAGTCGGACTAGTATCCTGCTAGCCTCGCCCGCTTGTGCGGCGGCTGGATCCGATCCAGACGATCAAGCCTGCGGTCACAAAAGGAATCACACGCTCGGCAATATCCCCGGGCGTGTTGGGCAGCGAGTAAATCACCGCCGTCAGGCCAAATCCTGCCAGCATGGCACTCAACAGGGCCCAGGTCTGGATCTTCCGGCCCAGGATGCGGCCCATGACGATGGGGCCGAAGGCGGCGCCAAGGCCGTTCCAGGCAAACAGGACCCGGCTGAAAATGGAGGCGGGCAGGGCAATGGCGATGGCCACGGCGATGCCACACAGCAGTGCGATGGTGATGCGTGATACCAGCAGGGCCCGCTCAGGATGACCCTTGAATAAACCCATGTCGTAGGCCACAGACGAGGCCGCCACCAGCAGCTGGCTGTCAGCGGTGGACATGATGGCGGACAGCACGGCGGCGGTGATGATGCCGCCCAGCAGCGGCGGAAACAGTTCACTGGTGAGCTGGAAAAACAGCGATTCGCCGTCGGCAGCCTCAGCCATCAGCAGGTGCCCGCACCAGCCGGTTACCAGCATGCCGGCCAGCACCACCAGGAACCAGCTTATGGCGATGATCCGGGCCCGGCGCAGGGCCTGGTCGTCTTTCAGCGCCATGAACCGGTTCAGCAGCTGGGGCTGACCGAAAGTGCCCAGGCCGATCAGCATCATCCCCAGCACAAACCCCAGCCCCATGATTCCAACGTGTTCCGAGGTCCAGCTGAGCTGGTCAGGCGTGCTGACCAGCCGCAATCCCGCAACCAGGGCATCGGGTCCGCCCACGGCCATGACCGCCGCGATGGGCAGCAGGACCGAGGCGATACACATGAGCAGGCCCTGCAGGGCATCGGTGACGCTGACTGCCCAGAACCCACCCAGCAGGGTGTAGACCAGTACTACCGCGCCGCCGATCCAGATGCTCTCGTTGCGGCTGATGGAAAAATTGGCGGCAAAGGTGTTGCCAGCGCCCTGGAACTGGGCGGCGACATAAAACATGAAGCAGAACAGGATAATCAGGGAGGCCACTGCCACCACGGCTGCGCGTCCCTGGCCGCCCCCCCGGGGCGCGATCACGTCGGTCAGCGTGATGCAGTCACGCTGGTCGGCCATGCGCCGCAGCGCCGGCGCTATCCAGAACCAGGCCACTACGTGGCACAGCACGATACCCGGCAGCAGCCAGACTGCGCCCAGGCCCATGGAGAAGGCAGCGCCGCTGACGCCCAGCAGCGTCCAGGCCGATGACGAACTGGCAGCGTAGCTGATGGAGGCGACCACGGCACCGAGCTGCCGGCCGCCCAGGAAATAGTCGCTGGCGTCCCGGGTCCGGCGCTGGGCCCACAGGCCAATGCCCAGCAGAACAAACTTGTAGGCGATCAGCGTTATCAGGACAATTGTGGCTCTTTCCATCGAGAGTCTTCCAAATGGCGCGAAAGGATCTTTCGCTGGGCTATCCCTTGTGCCTGGCAGGACTGGTTATCGGCTTGCTGGCGCTGGTCATTGCCGCCGCCCAGGGGCCGGGCTACCGTCTGGGCTGGTGGGGATTGAGCACGGTGTTCCGTACGGTCTACCCCCTGGTCGTTGGCCTGGGTGCCCTGGCGGTGGTGATGGGCATCATAACTGCCTTGCTGAGGGTTCGGTACCGGTTTAAGGGAATTGCCCTGGCGCTGGTCGGGATAATCGCCGGCGCTGCCGGCGCAGCGGTGCCGGTGAGCATGCGTCACGTGGCGGGTCAGCTGCCGGTGATCCACGACATCACCACCAGCACCGTTGACCCGCCGGCGTTTGTCGCCATTGCACCGCTGCGGGCCGATGCCTCCAATCCGGTTGAGTATGCCGGGGAACCGGTGGCTTCCCAGCAGCGTGATGCCTATCCGGACCTGCAGACCATTCGCATCCGCCAGCCCCGGGAGCAGGTTTTCGAGGCAGCCCTGGCCGTGGTGGCGGAACTGGGGTGGGAACTGCACGCCAGCGTTGCCGACGAGGGCCGCATCGAAGCCACCGAGAGAACCCTCTGGTTTGGATTCTACGACGATGTCGTGATCCGCATTCGGGGTACGGACAGCGTCACCGAGGTGGACGTGCGTTCCAAGTCCCGGGTGGGTCAGAGCGACCTGGGCGTCAACGCAAAACGGATTCGAATCTTCAGGGATCTGCTCCTGAGCCGGGTGACCTGAGCCCGGTGACCTGACCCTGATCCGATCAGGGATCGGGACTGACCAGAGCCAGGGTTTTTCCGTTGGGGCTGACCGCCAGTCGGGAAATGTCGGTCAACCCAAGCTCGGCGAAGTCCTGCAGCAGAGTCCATTGACCCGAACCCGGCCGGTGGTGGTACAGCTTTGAGCCGTCACCCATCCAGTAGCGCCCGTCCGGGCCAATGGCGAAATCCTCTCGACGGGGCAGGGTGGTGATGACCGTCTGGACGTCGCCATCGGCATTCACCGACTTTATGGCCCAGTCCGTGGAGTCAGATTTCAGGACAAAAGCGGCCAGCTCTCTCCCGGGTACCGACACCAGGGCCCGTCCGATGTTTTCTGCCGCAACACGCGGTTTGCCGCCCAGGGTCGCCACCTGCAGCGTCATGGGTTCTCCCAGCACGAACAGAGCGGCGGTCTCAGGGGTGATCCAGGCGTGATAGCCCACGGGCTCAATGTCGGGAAACAGCGATCGCGGTTGTGCCAGCCCGTCCAGGGGAACGGTTTCGAGCAGCTGCCGGTTGTCTGCGCCGACCCGGATCACCGACAGGGCCATTTCTCCCGGGAGTGGTTTTGGCGAGTACTCGCTTTCCGGGCTGCGGGTGACCGGGGAGATGGATCCCTGGGACGGATCGTACCGGAAAATGTCGGCCTGACCGTTCTCGATCCTGGTGTAGTAAAGCCAGCCGTCCTTGGAGAAGTATGGCTGGTTGTCGTATCCCTGGCGGTCCGTGATGTTGGTCAATGCCACACCGTGCCCGCCTTCAGCCTCGGCCAGCTTCAGCAGGAAGATGTCGGTTCCCGGCGGGTCCTGTGCCATGGATTCGCCTGCCAGCAGCAATCCAGCCAGCACGACCGATGGCCGCAGTGCTGCCATCATGACGCGGGCTGTCCCATGGCATCACCATTCAGGTCATCCAGCAGGGATTGCCCCACCACTGCCCGGCGCCAGCCCTGAAGCTTTTCCGGAAGAGACCCGCCGCTGATCAATGCCGTGATCTCGCGTTTGCCTGCCAGGGTCTCTGGTGCCAGTCCCAGGTCTTCGGCGCGCTGGCGCACCCGGCCCCGCAGGCGTTCCATCAGGGGCTTGGCGTCCCGGTCCAGGGGCGGCGGCTTTTTCGGCGGACGATCTTCCGATGCAAGCGCCTGCTGTAAACCCTCCAGGATGACCGGCCCATCCTTCTGCAGGAACCGGCGGCTCATGACGTTGAGGGACTGCAGGGCATCCAGGTCGCCTGGCAGGGTCCGGGCTATGGCCAGAATCCCGTCGTTGTCCATGATGCGGTTGCGCGGAATGTCCTTTCGGCGGGCCGTGGCCTCACGCCATGTCAGCGCGGCCATCAGGCCTGCGCGCTGGTCCGGCTTCAGACGCCAGACCATCTTGAAACGGTCATACTGCTGGGCCACAGCATTCTGTTCGCTGATGGGCCTGGCCATCCGGGCCGAGTCCTCCAGGCACCACGCCTGTCTGCCTTTGTTCTGCAGCTCGCTGCTGAGTTTCTGGTGCAGTTCGGGCAGATAGCTGACGTCCAGCGCGGCGTACTTCATCTGGGATTCGCTCAGCGGGCGCTGCAGCCAGTTTGACCGGGTTTCACCCTTGTCGATGGCAACCCCAAGCACTTCGCCTACCAGGGCCTGGTAGCTCAGGGCCGGCCCAATCCCGCACAGGGCAGCGGCAATCTGGGTATCGAAAAAGCCGGCCATGGCCACTGGCGCGATGCGGTGCAGAATTTCCATGTCCTCGCTGCCGCTGTGAATGATCTTAACCGGCTGCTCAGCCTGCAGCAGGGAGCCCAGGCAGGCCCAATCGCTGATCTGCAGCGGATCAACCAGCCAGGTATCGGTGTGGTCCGACAGCTGCAGCAGGCCCAGCCGGGCATAGAACGTTCTGGTCCGGATGAACTCGGTATCGATGCCGATGACGGGGACGCTGTGCAGGTGGGTGCAAAGCGCTGCAAAATCGTCCTGGTTGGAGATCCATTTCCAGTGGGTGGCGTCCATATTCATGGGGGCATAGTGTGCATCAGCGACCGTCTGTCGTAAACGCTTGACGAGGTTGAACTTTCTTGTGCAAAGGGCGGTCTTGAACAGCGGAAGTTAAGAATGAGTTTATTCTGAAGAAAGTTTCGTAATATGTTGAAAAGTAATGATAAAATGGGCAAATTGAGCGCCGGGAAAAGGGCAATTTCCATACCGTCAGTTACTTGCGCCGGGGCCTTTGATGCCCTATGTTCAGGACTGGCGAATCTGCCAGGCAGTCGAGGACAATGCCGGATGACGAGATCTCGTTGAGCATCCCCGGCGCTCCATGAAGAACGAAGGCCGACAAATCTCCATCAAACAGCTGCGCGTCATCATCGGACTGGCCGGTGCCGGCCTGTTCCTGCTGGTGTTGCTGGTGGTGGGACAACTGCGCTCTGGTCAGGGTGATGACGGCACCGCCGTGGATCCGTCCCTGGTGGAAAGCGCGGGCGGGTCGTCGGTGGGTGCCGAAGACCCCGGCCTGGATGACCTTGCCGAAGGCCCGCGCCCCTGGCGTGATGGCGTTGTGGTCACCCGGGAGGGCGTCATATCCGACATTCCCTCAGAGCTGGCGCTGGCGGACGCGGCGCTGGAGGCGGGCATCCTGTTCGAACCGGACAAGGACAACGCCCTGTCGCACTATATGAATATCCTGATGGTAGATCCCGAAAACGAGGCTGCCCAGGAGGGTGTGGACTCCATTGCTGCCCAGCTGTTTGATCGGCTGCAGACCCATATCGATGGACGGGACATGGCCGCTGCGGCGGCGATTTACCCGGTACTGACCACCCTGCGCCCCGGGGACAGTGAACTGGAGCGGCTGGGAGACCGTCTGGAGAGCCTGGAGCGCAGCGCTGAACTGCTGCTGCGGGCCAAGAAAGACATAGCTGCCCAGCGCTGGATCGATCCACCCAATCGCAATGCCCTCAGCCGGCTGCTCCGGGCACTGGAGCTGGACCCGGGCAACTCGGAGATCTCCGATCTGCTGCTGGGCCTGGAACGCACACTGGTGGATGAGGCGCTGCAGTCGGCCCGGGCCCTGGAGTTCGAAGACGCGGAACGCTGGATCACCGCTGCCGCCGAGGTACGCGGCGGATCTTCCGCGGTGAGCCAGGCCAACGAGCAGATTCGCGAATACCGGACCCAGCAGATTGACCGCGCCGTGGAAACAGCGCGTGTGGCCATGCGGGACAGCCGCTTTGGAGAGGCAGTGGCGGCCATCGAATCGGTGCGTTCTCTGGGGGGCAACCAGATTCTGCTGGCGTCCCTGGACGAAGAACTCCGTCTCAGTCGCATCTACAACGTGTTCCGACCGGGCCAGGTGTTTGCCGACGACCTCAACGGTTCCCGCGGACCGGAAATGGTGGTGATTCCCCACGGCAGTTTTGCCATGGGTGCGGCGGCGGTGGATACCGACCGCACCCCCTTCGAAGGTCCGCTGCATCCCGTACGGTTCGAGCGTGGATTTGCCCTTTCCCGTACCGAAGTCTCCGTGGCCCAGTTCGCGGCTTTTGTGGAGGCCACGGGCTACACCACCCAGGCCGAAAGTGAAGGGTTTTCCTCGGTCTACAACGAGGCTTCGGGCCGAATTTCCAAGCGCAAGAAGGTCACCTGGCGCGACACCTATAACGGCCGCGAGGCCAAGCCCGGCGACCCCGTCATGCATGTGAGCTGGCATGACGCTACGGCTTATGCCAACTGGCTTTCCCGCACCACCGGGCGGTCCTATCGACTGCCATCGGAGGCTGAATACGAGTATGCCGCCAGGGGTGGGCGGCAAACCCGCTACTGGTGGGGCATGGATGGACCTACCGTTGCAGTGGAAAACCTGACCGGAGACGGCGACCGTTCGCCCAGGCGCCGTACCTGGAGCAAGGCTTTTACCCAGTACGAAGACGGACACTGGGGGCCGGCGCCGGTTGGGACATTCGATGCCAATCCTTTCGGCCTGTTTGATATGGCCGGAAACGTCCAGGAGTGGGTGGCGGACTGCTGGCACGACAGCTATGCCCGCGCGCCAACCGACGGCGCTGCCTGGATCAACCGGGGCTGCCCGCGCAGAGTGGTGCGCGGCGGATTCTGGGGCGGTGCCCCCGACACCGCCCGGGTCAGCCATCGCCTTCCGGTGACCGCTGACAACCGCGGTCCGACCATCGGCTTCCGGGTCGCCCGGGACCTGGTGGTGGTTCCAGACAATATTGCCTCAAATTAAGACATTCCCTGCGCCCGCAGGGCGCAATCCTTAGAACGTCATCCTGAACTCGATTCAGGATCCATCAGCAAGTGGAGTCACCGGAGCATTCGCTCGCCGCCGAGTGAGAAACGGAGACTTCGACCATCACCACGCTACGCCAGAACAAAGCCAACCCTGAAACCTTGGGTGGATCCTGAATGAAGTACAGGATGATGGAGGTACAGGTTCAGGATGTCCTTTGACGGCAACTCTGCCTCCGGAGTCAAAACGAAGCCCCTTGGCACAGGGATGTGCCAACGGCCGAAGGCCGTGAGGGAATCGGAAACTGGGTTTTCGATTCCCGGCCGCGAGCGGGACATGATGTCCCGTCGTGCGGATGAACCATTCAATCCAACTCCGACGGATCCTTCAAAACCTCGATCATGCGGTCCAGCAGGTGCAGTTCGGCCGGGCTCATGGCGCCCGGCTTCGCGACGTCCAGTTTCCGGTCCAGGGATTGCTGCAGGGAATCGGCCAGGTGCTGCAGCTCTTCCAACTGGTAGAGGCCGGCGCTGCCGCGCAGCTGGTGAATCTCGGTCCGCAGTTCCCGGAGCGCGTCCCATTCGGGGAATGGACGGATGGCGTTGGCGCGCCAGGTTTCGAATTTAGGTATCCGTTCGGCGAAGCTGTCCAGAAAGTCCTGCCGAAGTTCCTTGATCCGGCGCAGGGTTCTCTGTGACATGGGTCGGTGGTCAGTCATGACGACCCAGGTGGGCGTCCAGTGCCTCGGCAACCGCGACAAAGTCGAAGGGTTTCTCGATAAAGCCGCAGCAGCCGCGATCGGCCGCCCGTGTGCGTACCTGGTCGCCCACCGCTGCGCTCATGGCCAGGGTGGGGAGACCGGGCGACTGCTGCTGAATCATGGCCACCACTTCCAGGCCGTCTTCGCCGTAAAGATCCAGGTCGACCAGCGCAATGTGCGGCGCATGATCGACTAACTTCTGACGGGCGTCGTTGAAGTCCACACAGGTATAGACATCGTAATCCTGTTCTTCCAGCGCCAGCTGCAGCACAGCGCGGATATTGGGGTCGTCGTCAACCACCAGGACCCGCGGTGTGGCGGTGGTCTCAGCCGCCTCGGGTTGTCGCTGGGCCGGTGAATCCACCAGCGGTGCGGCGATGTCCAGCACAAAGGTTGAACCTTCGCCGGGCCGGCTGCTTACACTCAGGCTGCCCTGCATGGCTTCGGCCAGGGTCTGGCTGATGGACAGTCCGAGTCCCAGACCGTGGCCGTGCTCGCTGCTTCGGGTAAATGCCAGGAAGATGCGCTCCTGCGCCGCGGGGTCGATACCCGGTCCGGTATCGCTCACGGCAATACGCAGTCGCTGGGCGCCGGTCTCCCAGCTCAGTCTGACCTCGCCGTGCTCGGTATAGCGCACAGCGTTGGTGAGCAGGTTGAACAGGATCTGCCGAACCCGCAGGGGATCAACCACGACCCAGTGCTGGCCGCCCTCGACGGGCCCACTGACTTCAAAATGCAGACCTTTTCGCGCTGCCAGCGGCTCGGCAAGCCGGGCCAGGGATTCAAAAAATGTCTCCAGGTCCACAGGCTCCGGCGTGACCCGCGCCTGCCCCTGTTCCACGGACCCGTGTTCCAGCAGATTGTCCACCAGGCCGAGCAGATAACTGGCTGATTCGTTGATGGAACGGGCGCCCTCGCTGTCGGTGACCACGCCCCGGCTCATCAGGTCACTGAAGCCCAGGATGGACGTGAGCGGCGTGCGCAGTTCGTGCGACATGCCGGCGATGAAGCGGGACTTGGCGGCGCTGGCTGTTTCAGCCTGGCGCCGGGCGACTTCAAGCTGTTCGGTCAGTCGCGTCAGCCGGTGGTTGAGCAAAGCCACCTCGTTGGACTGCTGCTGCTCCGGCTGGCGCGTGGCCATCTCCCGGGAGCTGTCCAGCAGCAGGACCTGGAATCCGCCATGGTCGGAGAACAGGTGTACGTCCACCGCGTGCCCCTCATCCAGATTGACTACCGGAAACACGATGGGGGCCAGCTCTTCAGCACCGACGATACAGGGCAGGGCATCGGTCAGGTCACTGCCTGGCGGCAGGTCGGCCAGGAGTGGTGTTCCGCAGTTGCGGGTCACCCTCAAGTCAGTGTCGGTCTCTATCCACTGGGGGCGGCGCTGTTCGGTCAGGACACCAAACACCAGGTGCTCGACCTCGCCGGGGAGTTGATGTTTTGGGGCTTCGCTATTCACTCAAAATACGTTCGGCCAGCTGTTGGAACGCCCGCTCTACGTTGTCGCCGGTCTTGGCGCTGGTGAGCAGGGTTTCCCAGCCACGGTTCTGGATCTCCGCCAGGGCATCGTCGGTAATCTCAAGCTGGTCGTGGAGATCGTTTTTATTGACCAGGAAACAGAATGGCACCGACGGAGAATTGGCCGCAACGCTGGCCTGGATTTTGTTTGCACTTGTTAACGTCGACGCCCGACTGCGGTCGGCGACAAGCAGGTAACCGGCCATGCCGCGAACGTAGCTGGTGCTCAAGGCATCCAGGTTGTCAGCGCCGGCAATGTCCCAGACCACCAGCTTGACCGGTCCATGGGTCGGGGTCTCCACGATCTTGGTGTCGATCTTGACCCCGACGGTGGTCAGGTAGCGATCAGAAAACGACTCGTCAACGAAACGCCTCGCCAGGCTGGTCTTGCCCACGGCAAAGTCTCCCAGCAGACAGACCTTGACGCTTCTCACGGTTCTATCCTCAGGTCCACGTATGCCTTGCGCGCCGATTCCAGGCCGTCTGCGCAATCCGCGTCCAGCGCCAGCATGGTTGTGTCAACGTCGAGTTCACCCAGGGCACTGGCGAGCCACTGGGCCCGAGCCTGGCGCAGGCGCGAATTCAATTCGGTGCTGCCGGTTTCATCGGTGCAGCCGACCACCGCCACAGTCAGCCTGCAGCCGCACTCCGGCGCCAGCAGCTTGGCCTCTCGCAGGAGTTCAGCCGAGCTGGCAAGGGCTTCCTGGGGGGCTGCGACCGGCTGCAGGTCGTCACCGAAGCTGATGGCCAGGTCGTGAAGCTGGCTCCCGATCTGCTTCAGCCTGGCGGCCTCGGTGCTTTCGAATGGGCCCCAGTCCAGGCTGATCTCCGGCAGCAGTTCCGCCGCAGCAGCCTCGGCCTGTACCCGCCAGGATTGGCTGGCGCTGCCCCGAACCAGCACGCTGGCTGGAGAGGTTGAGTCAAAGCTCACCGTGTCCGGCGCGGTAAGTTCCTGCCGCAAACGATCTGACAGCGGCACGTCCTCGGTGTCCAGTGCATCGAGATCAACCAGAGGCAGCAGGGCCGAGTCACCCAGGAACGACTCCAGATTGGCGATCCATTCCGGCCCGGCGTCGCCGCTGATAGCCAGGCGCTGGCCATCGACATCTGCGGTCACCCCTTCCGGCAGTCCGCCCAGGCGCGACTCGATGCGCCCCAGAACGATGGCCGGTTCAGCGGACATATAGGGCTGAGCCTGCCACCGGATCGCCTGGTCGGGAAAGCCGGCGGCTTCACCCAGGTGGGAAAAACCATCCGTGGTCGGGTCGTGCAGCACCGATATCACCGCGGGCTCAACATCCCGGTCAGCGCGAATCCAGACCAGGCCCGGCCGGTCGCTGACCAACTGCTGGAGGTGGGACCAGCGGGCCGCGGCTTCCCGGGCCTGCAGGGCTGTCCAGATGAGGTAAGCGGCGACCACGATGCCTACCACTGACAGCAGCGCAATGGCCATGCCTGTGCGTCGGCGCTGGTCCCGTGTTGCGGGCTCCGACGACTCGAACAGCAGGCAGCGCTGGAGTTCTTCCTCGAGCTCCTCGGGCATGCCTTCGTGGTCACCCTCAAAGTTTTCCATCCAGGCCCCGTGGTCCTGATGCATCAGAGCCAATCGATCCCGCAGCTGCAGCCGGAGACTCAGCGGCGGTGTGCCTTCCAGTACCAGCGCCATGCGCGCGGCGTAGCCACTGATCACCCAGAGTACCCGGCCACCCAGTTCCGCGCTGGACAGCTCATCATCTTCTTCGCTGCCGGTGGAATCTGCGACGAAGTCCTCGATGGCGGTCAGCATGGCCGCCACGGCGTCACGGTCCATGGCGCCCGGGGTTTCCTCACCGGCCCTGGCGATCAGCAGTCCGTTGTTGCGATGGATCAGGAAGGCTTCCTTGACCCGGTAAAGCATGGTGTGGCGCAGGACCACTTCCCGAAACGGCACGCCGGTGCGCCAGGATTCGAAGCGCCAGCGCAATCCCTGCCGGCTGAAACCGAGCTGCATGGCCTGGTTGAGGCCCTCCAGCGCTGAACGCAGCGTTTCAGCGATGGACCGACGGATGGCGGGCCCCATGACCGGGAAGAGGACGTCTGCGATGTCCTTGGGGTTTTCGGTGATGGAGCGGTGCAGGGTGTCCTCGATGGGGGTGCGCAGCGCTTCAGCCAGCCGTTCGTCCCGCCGGGCTGCAACAAATGCGTCGGGCAGGACCTCTGCCACATCATTGGCGCGTCGCTCAGCTTCGGCCACCCGGGACTGCAGATCGTCGACGACCGAGCGGTCATCGACGATGCCCAACAGGCTGCGCAGCCGGGAGATGGAATCCACCAGGGAAGATTCCTAGCGTGATTTTTTCGCCGAACCCGAAGGTGGGTTGAGCTTTTGCGAAACGTGATCCAGCAGTTTGGCCAGTTCGATTCGGGCAACTTTCTGGTCACTGAGACGGGTGGTGACCTTGTCCAGTTCCCGGTTCAGTGCCGTGGTTTCCTTGTTGAGCAGGTCGGTGATGGACTGGCTGGCCTGTTCCAGGGTTTCATGCAGGTTGGCCAGCCTCTGATCCAGGCGCTTCTCCGCGGCCTCGATGTCCTCGCCCAGTCCGCTGCCCTGGTTTTGCAACAGCGCATCCAGGGACTCGTCCCCGTCCATGCGGTCGCGGGACTCCTTGTTGAGATCGTCTTCCAGGGCTTTCAGTCGCTTGTCAAAATCCTTGCGCAGCTTGTCCTGGGCGTCGGCGAGTTTTTTCTCCAGGGCGACAAAGCGGGACTCGTAGTCCCTGATATAGCCTCCGAAAATGATCTCGCGGATCTGGTCGACATTGTCCGGATGGGTGTCCGTGCCGTCTGCATCGGTTTTCTTGGTGGCCATTACTCCGCTTCTCCTTGTTTACTCCTGCGCAGCCGTTCCAACCGATAGCCCTGCTGGTAGACGCTGCGCAGTTCCCAGCCATTGTCCGTAACCCAGCCCAGCTTCTTGCGCAGGCGGCTGGCGTGGGTGTCCACGGTACGCGACTGCACGTTGCTGTTCATGCCCCAGGCTTCGGACATTATTTTTTCCCTTGTGACGATTCGATCAAGGTTTTCCAACAGGGTCACCGCCATCAGGAATTCCCGGCGGGTCAAGTCGACGGATTCACCATCGACCCGGATTCGTTCGGTGCGCCGGTCAAACTCGTATCCTTCCACCTTGCCGGACCAGCGCTTCTTGCCGCTGCCGGCCCGCCGTCCCAGCGCATTCAGCCGGGCCAGCAGGACGATGCGGTCCGGTGGCTTGACCACGTAGTCGTCGGCCCCATGGTCCAGTGCCTCGGCCACGTCCCGACTGGTGTCCCGGCCCGTCAGGAACAGTACCGGCAGTTCGGACCGAACGCTGGTTCGGATCCATTTGAGCACCGCCAGCCCCGGTATATCGGGCAGCTCCCAGTCAATAATGGCAAGGTCGTAACTGCGGTTCAGAAAACCGCTGATGAAGGATCTCGCGGTGGCGTAGAGGTCGATCTCGTAATCGCTGTCCTCCAGCCAGGCCTTGATCAGTTCACCCTGATGCCTGTCGTCTTCCAGGTATGCAACCAACATGCTTCCCCCGCGCTAGCGCGGAACTCCTCCCTAGCCAATGTCCCAACCCGGGCATCATAACATTTTTTCTTTGATTACCAGAGGTTACCGCTTTTTTGTCGAAAAACTGCTGGGCCAGGTGTAAACGAGTGTCAACAGTCGTTGTTGCTGCGGGCCGGCGCCGATAGTGTGGCAATCGAACGATCTCTTGATACAGCGCTCCGGCGGCGACAAAAAGATGCCGCTCGTTTCCCCCAGGTTACGACGGTGTCGCCGTCGGGGCGCGCCACGATTCGATGCATGACTGAACAGAACCCCAAAGCCCTGATCGTAGACGACGATCCGACTGTGTTGCGGATAATGCAGCTGTGCCTGGAGGAAATCGATTTCGACACCGAGCTGGCCGGTGACTTTGAGCAGTTCCGCCAGCGTCTGGATGATCGGATCGATTTTGTCGTACTGGATCTGAAAATGCCCGACGCCAATGGCGTGGACATTATGCGGTACCTGTCCAGGTCCGGATACCAGGGTCGGGTAACGATTGTATCCGGGGTTGGAGCCGAACTGCGTGAGTCCGCCGAAAATCTGGCCCGGCGATACGGCCTGAGGATTACCGGCAGCCTGCGCAAACCCTTTCGGCCGCTGGAACTCCAGCGGCACCTGAACCGGTACATCCACCCAAGGGTTTCCGCCAGCACGCGCAACGGTTTGCTGCTGCGGGAAGACGCCGAGCAACTGGCCAACGGCGGATTCCTGAGGGCTTACTATCAGCCAAAGATCAACCTGAAGGACGGCTCGCTGGCCGGTTTCGAGGCGCTGTTGCGCTGTCGTCACCCCAAGCTGGGATTGCTGGGCCCCGCCAGCTTTGCCGGTGTGCTCGACGAGTCACCGGTGATGGATCGGGTCAACCTGTCGATCTTCGAGGTGGTATTGCAGGACATGGCCCGCTGGCAGAGCAATGGTCTCCGCCAGCAGGTCGCCATCAATATCGGCGCAAGGCAGCTCGGGGACTTGAACCTGCCCGATGTCCTGCGGCAATCGTCAAGGCGCTACGGGATTGACCTGAGCGACCTGACGGTTGAGGTCACGGAGACCACCTTCACCGCCGAAATGGTGCGGGCGCTGGATGTGCTGATCCGCCTTCGCCTGTACGAGGTGGGGCTGTCCATCGATGACTTTGGCACCGGCTATTCCACCGAAGACCGCTTGCGTGATCTGCCTTTCACTGAGCTGAAGATCGATGGAGGCCTGGTGCGCCACGTTGCCACCGACCCCGACAGCCGCAACCACGTGCGGCGCTGCGTTGAACTGGGCCGCCGCCTGGGCCTCACGGTGGTGGCGGAGTGGGTGGAGCAGCACAGCCAGGTGGAAGCACTAAGCCGGCTGGGCGTCGACCAGGCCCAGGGATACCTGTTCGCTGAGCCCATGCCGGCGGAAGAGGTGCCCGGCTGGTGCGAGAGCCTGCATCGCGTGAGCGACATTCTGGTGCGCGCCGCCTGTTCCTCCGGGACCTGAGAGACCGTTACTCGAACCCGCCCTAGTTCAGATTGGCGAACCAGGAGGGACTGCCGCCGCTGCCGGGACTTTTTTCGGATCCGGGTCCTTGAGGAACCGGGCCAGTTCCGCTGCCGCCGACTGGTAGCCAACGGCATCCCGTTTGGCGCGCCGGTCGAGCTCACGCGCCAGATCCTGCAGGGCGGCCCACACGGGTGCCCGGACCTCACCCGGCAATTCCGCGTTGGACGCGGTTCGCATCAGGTGGGCCAGCACGACCCAGTTCCTGGCGTGGGCCACGTAACCGCCTTCCCGGGACAGCAGCGTCGCCTCCAGCAGGCTATCCAGCAGACTGCTGGTGTCGGGACCCTGGTTGGCGCCCGCCAGCCGGGCCAGGCGCTGGGGGTGCAGCAACGCGTTCATCACCAGTTGGGTCAGGGACCGGGCCGGAGCAGCCGGATCAAACACATTGCCGCTGGGGTGAGTAAATGTCTCCCGGTCCCGAGGGTGGCCGTAGACGGGCGGAGGGAGCAGCGCCAGCAGGCGCTGGCTGAGCGTCAGCTGTCCGGTGGACAAAGTGGACAACAGCAGCTCCAATGCCTGTTGCTGCCGATCCGGGGCAACCGGCTGGTAAGGGGGCGCCACCTCTCCAGCCAGCGCAAAGTCGAAACTGTAGCCGCCCACCAGCTTGGCCACGGCATCGACCTGGTAGCGGTGCAGCAGATATATCGGCACCAGTTTTCGCTCCAGGTCGGAGGTGGCCTCGTAGGGGCGCAACGAGCTGGCGGACAGTCGTCCCAGCGCGAGCTCGCGGATGGCCATCAGTTCTTCCATGCGCTGAATCACGTCACCGCCGTTATCCCACAGGTGGGCCCTGGGGTGGGCGTTGCGGGGAGACCGGGCGTAGGCGTCGGGCGCAAAGCTCAGGCTCCTGCCCCCACGAACGATCTCAGCCAGGCCCTGTTCCTCGTTCTCCAGCCAGCGGTATCCGTAGTTCACCGCGTAGCGGTCCCACTCGCCCACGCCCGTGGCGTAGGCCTGGCTCAGGTCGACGGACCCATCGGCTGCCAGCCGGACGTTGGGATGCGGGTAGTCCATCACCGACTGGTCACCGTCCATGCTGGCGGCGAAGTTGTGCACGATGCCCAGGGTGTGACCCACCTCGTGGGCGGACAGTTGACGCAGCCGGGCCAGGGCGGCCTGCTGCACCTCGGGCGCCGTGGTGTCATTCAGCAGGGCCTCAAAAATCAGCATATCCTGGCGAACCCGGCGCGAGCCCAGGGTGACGTGGCCTTTGATCATCTCCCCATTGCGCGGATCGATCACGCCGTAGCCGTAGGACCAGCCCCGCTCGGCGCGGTGCACCCACTGGATTACGTTGTAGCGGGCGTCCATGGGGTCCACGCCCTCGGGCAGGATTTCCACCCGGTAGGCATTGCGCCAGCCGGCCGCCTCGAAGGCATCGCTCCACCAGGAGGCCCCTTCCAGCAGCGCGCTGCGAATGGGTTCAGGAGCGCCCCGGTCCACGTAATAGACGATGGGTTCCCGGGCCGACCCGGGCTGCCCCGGAACCGGCTCCAGCCGGTGGCGCACGATGTTGACCTGTCTGACGCTGGCGTCCAGGGGGGCCGCCAGATCATCCGTTTCCTGGCCCGTGAAAAACCCGCTGCGGGGGTGGTGGCGTCGGGGCATATAGCCGGTCGGCGCCTTGACAAACTCGTGCCGCATGCGAAGCGTGACCGCGCCGCCGGTTGGGGTGACCTTTTCCACCAGCGGTCCGGGCTTGCTGCTGGTCAGGGTCAACAGAGCTTCCAGAACCGTGTTGTCCGGGAAATTCTTGAAATGCTCCGGCAGCGCCAGGGATCGCTTGGCGTCCAGGGTGAAGTCGCCCTGGCTGGTGGCTTTGAGCCGATTGGCAACCCGGTGAGCATCGGTCAGCAGCAGGGAGGTCACGTCAACCAGGAATGCCGGGCCATCCTCAGCCACCACCGGGAAGGCCGCCAGCACCGACTGTGCGAATGCGTCCTCGACCGCTTTGACCTCGTCCGGGTTGGCGCTGGTGGCCCTGAAGCGCTGATTGGGCTCGCGCATCAGCACCGTGCGCCCGACCCGCTTGAACACCACGTAGCGGGTGTCGCCCAGCTGGCCACGGTCCAGGCCGATGTCGTTGGAGCCCAGCCCGGCTGGCAGGGAATTGACGTAGATGGCGTCCTGGTCCGGCTGGCTGATTTTCAGCAGGGCCTTGCCGGTGGCCGGGTCCCAGTAGCTGTCCAGGAATCCGGTCTGGTGGGTGAATCCCTCGGTATAGTCGGCAATGCCCGGCAGTGGCTCGGCTTCTGTTTTGTCAGCAACCGCCTGACCCCAGGCGGCCACCAGGACCACCGCAAGAAAAAACTGATTCATGAACCCACTCCAGATTCGGCTTGGGCGAGTTTACGTGAGCAGTCGTTTATCCCCAAGACCGGCCATCCGTGTGCCAAAGGGCTTCGTTCTGTCAATGTTTCGCAGTGCGCCTCAGTACAACAGGCGGTCGTTCTTCATCAGCGACTCGGACCGGGGTGGCATCTGCAGGTAAAAACCCTGGCGTTCGATGGCGTTCAGAACCTCCGCTGCCTCCACCCGGGCCAGTCTGCGCTGGGGTGTGAGTTCCAGGGTCATCACCTGCTGCAGTTCGCCCAGGCTGCTCAGCAGCGCTTCCGGCAGCGACGATGGGTCTGCGTCATCAGCCAGGTAGAGGTAGGTATCAGCCTTTCGGTGTCCTTTGAAGACGGTAACGGTTCGAGCAATATGCACCGGAAGTGTCCTGTCAGCTGATGAGTCTGTAGATGCCATAGGCGATCACCGCCACGGCGATAACCAGCAGCAGGTTGGTGCTGCCGGAGGCAGATGCGGGTTGAGCGGCCCGGATCAGATCCGGATGGGCCCGGGCATAATCCTCTACCAGGTATTTGGCCTCTTTCAGGCCCATGCCCGTCTGTTCCCTGAGGAGCTTGATGGCTTCGATCTTCCGGTTCTGGTGAACGGCCTGCTTGACCTGTTCGGGCAGATTGAATTCGGTGTTCATGGTGCTCCGCTGGTAAATGGAAAGGCTGGTGTCCTGTCCCTCAAGCTCGCTACGACTTACCGGACAGGACCCTAGGATACCGTTACCGCGCAAAATGACTAGAATGGCCGTCCATGACAGCCGCCTACGGATCACAGGACCGAGTGACATGAGATTATCGCTGCTACTTCTGCTGTTCACCTCGCCATTGCTGGCCCTGGCGACGGACGAGTCCGAGTTGATCGGTAAGCTCGGAATCCGGGAAACATCGGCTGCCAGCCGGGACATGGCGGGATGGCGGACTCCCAAACGGATCGCGCTGCTGGACGTGGGTGTGCCGGCGTCGGGCGTGGGATCGCTGGACTGGTTTGCCGAAGCTGCCGGGGATGTGCCCGTCACGCTGATTGATCCACAGAGCGCCGGCGACGCCAGCAGCGCTGACATTCTGCTGGGCTGGTGTTCGCCGACGGTCATCGAGGCCGCGGAATCCCTGCGTTACCTGCACGTTTTTTCCGCCGGGCTGGATGGCTGCATGCGGGTGGAAGGCATTGCCGACCGTGGGCTGATTACCACCAATTCGGCCAAAGCCGCCAGCGAAACCATCGCCGAGCATGCCATTGCCCTGACGCTGGCCCTGAGCCGCAACGTCCACCTGTATCACCAGGCACAGATGGAATCGCGCTGGCAGCGGGGCTTCGGTGAGGGAAGCAGAGCCACTGCGCTCACGGGCAAGACCATGCTGGTGCTTGGGTTGGGCGGCATCGGTAGCCAGGTTGCCAGGCGGGCGAATGCGCTGGGCATGCGGGTCATTGCAACCCGGAACTCCAGTCGCAGTGGCCCGGACTACGTAGACTATGTGGGTCTGAGCGGCGAGATGCACCAGCTCGCGGCCCAGGCGGACGCGGTGGTCAACGCATTGCCCCTGACCGGAGCGACTGCCGGCGTGGTGGACGAGGCGTTTTTTGCCGCCCTCAAGGACGGTGCCTACTACGTGTCGGTGGGGCGCGGTGGCACCACCGATACCGCGGCGCTGATGTCGGCATTGAACAGCGGCAAGCTGGGCGGCGCCGGGCTGGACGTCACGGACCCGGAACCCTTGCCTGACGGACACCCCTTGTGGCAGACCCCCAATGTCATCATTACGCCGCACACCGCGGCCAGCTCCGCCCTGAGCGTCCGCAATACCATGCTCATCGCCCGGGAAAACCTGCGGCGGTACGTGGCGGGCGAGCCACTGTTGAACCTGGTCGACCTGGCCCGGGGTTACTGATGAAAGCAGCACAGCTAACAGTTTGGGTGGTGGCCGCATTGCTGGCCGGCTGCGCGGGCAACGTGGTGGTCGAAAAGCCGGAAGGCCTGGTCACGGTCTACGCCAGCGCTGAAACCCGGCCCATGGAGCGCGCCGGCGACGCCGCTGATGATCCCGTAATCTGGCTGCATCCAGCGGACTCCTCCCAGAGCCTGATCATCGGCACCCAGAAGCGTGGCGGTCTGCGGGTCTACGACCTGCGCGGGCGGCTGGTGCAGCGGCTGGATATCGGTGCGCCCAATAACGTCGACCTGCGCTATGGCGTGGTCACCGCAACAGGCAGCCGCATCGATCTGCTGGCGGCCTCCAACCGCGAATTCAACGGGGTCAGCCTGCTCGCCATCAACCCGCGCAACCGACTGCTGCGAAACGTGGCTGCCGCCGAGGAGTCCACCGACCTGTTGCAGATCTACGGCATCTGCATGGGCCAGCGTGGCGAGGAAACGTTTGTCTACGCCAATTCCCGTGATGGGACCATCTACCACTATCGGGTGGTGGCGGAAAACGCCAACCGTGTGGCCCTGGAGCGCGTTCGGGTGCTGAAGATCCCGACCCAGGTGGAGGGCTGTGTCGTGGATGACCGCAGCGGCCAGCTGTTCGTCAATGAAGAGGATGCCGGGCTTTGGAAGTTCGGGGCCTGGCCGGAAGACAGCGTCGATGGCAGCGTGATTGTCCGGGTCGGCGAATATGGTCTGGCCGACGACCTGGAGGGCGTGACCCTGGCCCATACTCGGAACGGTGGCCACCTGGTTTTGTCCAGCCAGGGCAACAGCACCTACGGAGTGTTTGATCTGATCTCACCCCATGCCTATCGCGGCAGCTTTCAGGTGGGTGACATCCGCGCCCAGGACGGCACCTCCTACACCGACGGGCTGGACATCCTGGCCTCGGCCGTGGGCCAGTACGCCAACGGCCTGGCGGTCATCCAGGACGGCAAGAACACCCGCCCCCGGGAAAACCAGAACTTCAAGCTGGTGGACTGGGGTGAAGTGGCCAGAGCCCTGAACCTGGAGACCTGGCCCGAGTTCGATCCCCGCCGGCAGGAGTAGGCCAGCGACGTGGATTACTCGAAACCGTTGGAAAAAATTTGCTCCAGCCCCAGCGTGATGGCCACGGGCTGACCGAGCTCCGACTCCACCAGGTTGTTGCTGCTGCTGACCACCCAGTAGGTGTAGGTCTCGTTGGGCAGCGCTTCCAGGTCGGCAAACCCATTAACCGTTGAAAACCCGGCGGACTCGGTCACGCCGCTGCTGCCACGCCGATACACCCGGTAACCGGACACCCGGGGGTCGATTACCGCATCCCAGGACAGCAGTATGGCTTTGCCCTGCTGACTGGCGGCGGCGTTGAGTCCAACGGGAACCGGCATGGCGCCGATGGTCAGCCGCCTTGCATTGTTGCCAAAGTCGGCTTCATCGATGGACCGGTCCGGGTTGATCACGATCTCCAGCGTGCGCGCCTGGTCGGACGCGAATGCCACGGGCAGTGCCACCTCGAGGCTCAGCATACTGGGCATTCCGGGAGCGAGGTTGGCGACCTGGCTGCTGTCCGCGCTGATGGTGGTGCCCAGCCCCGTGTCCCAGCGGGCCTCCACAGTAACGGCCGCAGGCATGGCTGGGGCTACACCGTTGTTCCGAACCGTGACGTTGATGGTGATGGTTGACCCCGAGTCGATGAACGACGCGGAGGGCTCAGCGCTCAGGACCTCGAACTCCGGCAATGCCGGCGTGCTGAACATGGTGACCCCGTCGCCCAATCCCTTGGTGGCGGTGCCGTAGGCTTTGGTAACGCTGGTTTTAGCCGATTTCGACGCGTTGGCCAGTTTGGCGGCGAGGGCCTGTTCCTTGACCGCCATGGTCATGACGGAATTGGTTGACGGGTCAAATACGGACGCAACCTTCCAGTTGACCAGGCCGTCGATGGACAGGGGATTGCTGTCGCCAACAGTCGGGGTCTCCAGTTGCGCCACCTCGAACGTGATGGACGAGGCCGCGCCAGTGCCCATGATGACCCCCTTGGGATCGGATTCCAGTACCGCACCGCTGGTGCCGAGCTGTCGGAACGACACGTGAGCATTGCCCAGGCCGTCGACCACCGTGCTGGGCTTCTCCACGAACAGGTTCCTTTGGCTTGAGTCTTCCCAGGGATCGCTGGACCAGTTCAGGCACTCACCGTCTATACAGGTCGACCCCCGGGAAATCACCAGGCGGCTCCGGGTTCCGATGAATGCGCCCGGGTCAGTGGCTTCGGTGTAACTGATCAGCAGCCCGTTGTCCGGTGTCGCGGCAACCGACGGCCATGCCACGGACCCGGGAGCACCCGGAACCTCCAGCGCGCCGGCCGGCTGGTCAAGGAAGCGGTAATACAGTTTGCGCTGGGTCAGATTGAGCTGAATACCGTCCGGCTCACCATCGTTGTCCAGGTCGTCATCAATGTAGACCGCACCGGGATTGCGCACGTACACCACCACCGGCTGTCCGGCCACGTAAGCGGCCGTGCCCTGGCTTTCCTTGTCCATGCTGCCGGGATCAACGGCGGCTGGAGAAGAAAACCCCACGCCGTTGAAGATGGCGGTGTATATCCGAAAGTCATGGCGGGTGACGTCTCCGGCAACATCCCTGGTCCATACCGCAATGACCTCGCCCCCCGCCGGGCAGTTCGGCGTCCCGGATGGACATCCGGCCAGGGACAGGCCGCCGTCGCCACCGGTGTCGGTGAGTACCATGGGCGGACTGAACACGCCGTTTTCCCAGACGCGGTACATCAGGCGCTGCTGGGCCGCGGCCGTGGCCAGGTCAGCACTGGTCTCGGTACCACCGGGGGTGTTGACGGTGGACCCCTGCAGTGCCAGGAAATCCTGTTCGCTCAGCTTGCTTTCCGCCCAGGCCACGATGGCCTGGCCCGGACCGAAGTAGGCAACCTGGGGCTGCTGGGCCCCGACGCCTGCGTCCAGCACCTGGGGCGCCAGGGCGATGCCGGACTGCAGCAGCTGGGCCTGCAGATTGCCGTCGGCACCGCGCCAGACCGACAGCACTTCTCCAGCCTGGTCCGCCGCCAGGCCGATGCTGTCCGCCGAAGACAGCTGTGGCGCGGCGGTGATGCCCTTGATCTCCGGGCGCTGGAGGACGCCGAACTTGTTGGAGATCTGGCAGTTGTTGGGCGCGCTTTCCTCCAGGATGTTGAGCACCTTCTCCACCTTCAGGCATAACGGGCAGTAGCCCGCGCTGATCTGCGCAGCGACATCCAGGTAGAAGGTGAAACAGGCGTCCAGTTCGAGATTGGTGTTGTCGCTCAATGCGAACGGCATGGCGACTTCCACCTGAGGCAGGGCAAACAGCGTTGCACTGAAAATATCGAATAATGCCGACAGGTCGAGGAATACGTCGATGCCGGCGGTGCCCTGGGCCACCATGCTGAGGTCGACGCTGACGTCGGAATCGCCGAATGCAATGGATCCACCGTAGATGAGTTCTGCCGTTGCCCAGAAATTGGCGCCCATGGTCAGCGACACGAATGGCGGGATGGCAATGCCATAACGGAAGATCGGGATCTTGCCGGTGCTAAGGATGGTGATGGCGTCGGAGATGATGCCCTTGTCCGCCAGGGAACTCAGTCCAAAGGGCTGGGCGTCCGTGCTGGTGATGGAGTCAGTGTTGGCAATGGACTTGGCGTCATTGTCGATGGCGGTGGTGGCTGTTCCATAATTCCTGACCCGGCTGTTGTCGTTGGGCGTCAGCCGCTGGTAGAGCGACGCCTGGCTGTAGTGGTCGTTCTGCAGCGAACCGATGTCCAGGCCCACGTTACTGGCGGTTGCGCTGGCATCGAACAGTTCCTTTTCATCGGCGTAAAGCCGCTGCTCGCCCACGAACCACTGGACCCGGCGGTTCTCAAAATCGGTGTCGTTGTTGATCCACAGCGGCCCCCGCTGGATATCAATCACGACCGGAGAACCCACCTTTTCCCCATCCAGGGTCCGGAACCCGAAAATTTCACCGACATACTGTCCCCCGGGCCAGGTGATCAACTCAGGCAGGTCCGCGCCGTAGTGCAGGGTGGCACCAACGCAGATGTTGCCGCCCACCGTAGCAGTCATGGGCCGGTTCAGCGGACCATTGGGACCCTGCAGGGTGACCTGGATGTCCTCGAGGTCGCCAAGAATGCCCGGGCTGTAGGGTTGTTCCAGGCGCGGGGTTTCAAACACGGTGAACTCGGCGCCGTTGACGTCCGGAAACGAACGGAACCCCTCGATGAGGTGTCCATTGTCGCCATTGATGGTCACCGGGGAAGCCTCGGGCAGCGGCGCAATCAGGGGCGCCGTGGGAAAGCTGTTGGGGCCGGTGCAGCTGGGCAGGGTAATGATCAGCTCACTGTCCGGATCAAACTCCTGCAGGAGTTCACCAGTGGCGGTGCGGAATCGCCACTTGCCGTCGTCGTAGTTGTAGTTGATGTCAAACCGCCGCGGGGCGCACTTGCCTGCGGCATTGGCGTCGGCAAACCCCAGGTGTGCCGCGCTGAGCACCACGGACAGGTTCAGTTGCTCGGGTGCCACCTTGGCGGCGGGGATCAGGTTCTGCTCAGCCAGCTTCTGGGAATGTTGAGCGAGAATCTGGGCCACCGTGTCGTTGGTGCTGATGGTGAAATCGAATTGCCCGTTCGCGTTGGTCAGGCCGTTGGCCAGGGTCACCGGGCAGCCGGTCAGCTCGTTGACTTCAAACAGGCTGGTGAAGGCGGAAGAAATCTGGTCGATGTGCCCGCCCAGGGCCGGGCCGGAGGCATTGACGAACTGTTGGGCAGCGAGTTCGACCAGGGTGGAGTCAGGCTGGTAAACCGGCGTGTTTTCGGCAGCGGATTGCGGCAGGATCTTGACCGTTCCACCGACCAGGATGGTGGCGTCCTCGATGGGTCCGCCCAGCGGTCCGAGGACCGTCACCTGCAGGGTCTGGATGTTGTTCAGGTTGTCCTCGAACTCGTCGATGGTATAGGAGATCCCTCCCAGTTCCCTGGTGTCGCTCTCGCCGGTTTTCGGATTAAGAAACACGAAATCCAATACCGTATCGGTACCCCCCTGGTCGACTTCCGGAAAGCCGCCCAGGATCGTGGGCAGGTCCACCACGCCTGCGAAACTGCCGTCCGGGGCAATTTCCAGCGGAACGGGGTTCACCGGCAGCCGGGTACCGTTGGCACTGCGCCAGGCCAGGCTGGCCTGGTAGGTGGTCGGGTCGTCGCCTTCGGGTACCGTGATTCGGCCGCTCACTGGATGAATCTGGCCGGGCCGCAGCCGGCCGGTCGGCAGCGTCACATCGGCGACTTCAACGGTCTGAGTTGGATCCCGGTAGAGCACCGTGAAGGGCGCGCTGACGATTGCGGTGACCCGCGTTCCACTCTGGACGGTGGCGGTGAGCTGGGTCGGAAAATCCGCCATCATGCCCAGGTCAGGGATGATCAGGCTGTCGAAAAAGGTGCTGCCGGCAACGCCCTCGGGGCCAAGAACCGGAATACCGTCCAGGGTGATATTGATGCGGTTGCCCATGAGGCCGGACAGGTCCACGGTGACTGCGTCTCCGGGGTAGGCCTCACCGGGTGACGGCAGCAGTGACGGTGGCCGCAGCACGGTGAAAGGGATCTGCCCGCGCACGGTGTTGCTGGCGTCCTCGGCCACCAGCTGGTACAGCATGGCTTCGACCCCGGGCACCTGGATAGTGGTATCAAACGTGGACAGGCTGCCGACTGTGACCTGGCCGAGATTGGCGACTTCGCTGGGGCCATCCATCAGCAGCAGCGTCAGCTGCTCTCCGGCCAGCAGGGCGCTGCCCTGGATATTGATTTCAGCGCCGGGCTGGCCTTCGCCCGGCAGGGAACGCAGGACGCCGGGAGACAGGGTGCCCACCTCGATATCGGTGCGCGCCCGGACGG
>JAAUYH010004653.1_pt1 | contig 35207 bp, 31 predicted proteins | sample 7278061 | NCBI WGS metagenome assembly JAAUYH01 (sample SAMN14350203, study PRJNA611818) | marine sediment metagenome | isolation source: surface marine sediment (0.6m) | place: French Polynesia: Moorea | collected 2018-08 | reverse complement strand
CGATATCAAAACCGCTACTTTACCCCTCAAAGTTCTACTAGTCATCTCCACTCCCACTGATTTACCCTCATTAGACACAACTGCTGAACAAAACCTCATCCAACAAGCACTGAAAAAACATATAGAAACAGGTCAAATCGAATTAGATGTATTACAAAAAGCTACTATCCGCAACATTAACCAAAAACTACGAGAAAAACCTTACAATATCTTCCACTTCATCGGACATGGTGAATTTAACAACAACAAAGGCTACATCGTCCTTGTAGATGAAAATGACAAAGCTAAATTATTAGATGATGAAACTTTCGCTAACTTCTTTTTAGGCGATTGCAACTTAGGGTTAGTTATTCTAAATTGCTGTAAAGGTGCAGCAGTATCTTCAAACCAACCATTTGCAGGTACAGCAGCAAACCTCGTCCGTCGAGGAATCCCCGCAGTTGTCGCTATGCAATATCCCATCTGGGATTCCACCGCCAAACTTTTCGCAGACAAATTTTATCGTACCTTAGCACAAGGCTATCCCGTAGATGCAGCCATCCAGAAAACCCGCAATCTTATTTCTATGGAAGTCGGATTAGATAAACCCGACTTTGCTACACCAGTACTTTATATGCGGGCTAAAGATGGAATAATTCTAAATGGGTTCTAATCTCATTTCCCCCTTTCTCAAACCGTCACCAAACCATGACATCAACTATGTCATCAAATCATCATAAAAAAAATCGCAGGGTAAACCCACCAACACCCCCATTATAGCAGAAAATATGGCGCTGTAAACCCTGAAACTTCATTCGTCCGAAATCAGAAAACTGTTGCTGAAAATTGAAAATTGGCAAGGAAAGCATTATTTGGAAAATTGTCATAAACCTTAACAATGAAGGAGGGAAGATGAAAATCTTTCTTTCTGATTAGACTTGTTGTAGAAGTAGGGAACAGGGAAGCAGTGGAGCAGCGGGTAGGAATCAAGAAATACATATTTTTGTCCAATACCTAGTCAATAAACCCTAATTTTGCGTATTCATGACAAAAATATATGTTTATTGCTATAACTCTTGTGGGGTAGAGAGCAGCGCGTTGCGGAGGACAGTTGCATGGGCGGGTTCCCCGACTTGTGCAAACTGTCCGTTGGGGTTCCCCCCGTTGTAGCGACTGCGGGGCATCCCTGCCTGCCCCATAATACTTTGTTCAAAGCACAACAGCTTATCCGGAAACCGAAGCAGGACTATAAACCTTTTGTGCCACCATTGCCAAACGCTGCATACCCGTAGCAATTTCCTCATCACTACCTGTGAGACTAATGCGTAAACATTGCTGCTTATGTTGCCATTCTTCCCGCAACCCAGGGAAAAACGTACTACCGGGAACAACAATTACACCCACTTGCTTGAGTTGCTGATAAAACTCCCAGTCTGTGATTGGTAAGTCTTGCAGCCATAACCAAGCAAAAATTGCCCCTTCACCCCGATGTAAGAACCAAGGTAAATCTTTGGGCATAGAGGTATTTAAAGTATCTTCTAAAATGCTGAACTTATTTTTGTAAAAATTTCTTATTACCGTTTCCGCAATTTCCGCAAGGGCACCAGAATTAACAGCCCGGGCAGCGATCGCCTGTCCATACCGGGAAGGATGAATGCACATATTGGTCTGAAATGCTTCCAGCACCTGAATTACCCTTTCATCGCCAATAGCAACCCCAATCCGTTCTCCTGGTAATCCAGCTTTAGATAAACTCATGCAGTGGAGGATATTGTTACCGAAAGCTGGGGTCATTGCGGTAAAATTTAATGCCGGAAAAGGAGGAGCATAAGCGGAGTCAATTAAAACTGGTACATCATAAGGTGCAGCCAGGGAAGCGATTTTGTTAACTTCATCATCTGTAAGAACATTTCCCGTAGGATTACAGGGGCGAGAGAAAATTACACAACCAGTACTTTCTGTGATGGACAGTTGACTAAAATCAGGGCGATATTTAAACTTGTGTGCTGGTGCATCAATGTCTAGAGTGGGTTTATAGGCAACTAAAGCCTCTGGATATAAGCACACACCACCATAACCCGTATAATCGGGACTAAGGGGCAAAACAATTTGTTTGAGGTCACCATTGGGAGTATAACCGCCAAAAGCATTAGCAGCATAAAAGTAGAGAGTTTGACTTCCAGGGGTGACAAGGATATTGCGATCGCTCAAATTTAATCCGTAGCGACGATTAAAATCATTGGCGATCGCTTCGATAAATGGACCATAACCCTGACTAGAACCGTACCTACAAACTACTTCACCATACTCTGGACTAGCTAAAAGTTCTGCGGTGCAATCCCGCCATAATTGTTCTACTTCCGGTAAAATCAGCGGGTTACCAGCACTCAAATTAATAAATTGCTGCCCTTCACCCGCTCGTAATGTTTCTATAATGTCCTTCATAATCGCTCTGACGCCAGTCAGGTTGGACATTTGTACGCCAATTTTAGTCAGGGCAGGATTCATAAGCTGTGAAACAACAGATTAAGCGAGTGTTCTCAATATTTTACGCGAACTGACAACTAACTGACAACTACTCCACAACAGAAAACTACTTTACACCAATTTCGATATGGAAGGCTTTATCTCACGTAATATTAAGGATACTATATATTGACAACGATTTAAAGTACACTTATTCATAACACGTATTAATACTTGATTAATTTTAAAGATAAAAAGTATAAAATTCACATAACAATTGCTACAATAGGATTTACGCAAGCGTCACCAAACAATGCTGGCACACATACTTACAATTTGATGTCAAAGCTTATAAGCTTTTATTTATAGGCATTAGAACCAAATCAAGTCTATGTGACGTAAGATAAATGTGCCAGTTGCGTAAGTCCTGGTTTAGGAAAATGTAGTTATTTGTTCTTGATTACAGGTAATTAATTGATGAACTGAGTTGATTATGTAGTTGCTAATTATACTGTATTATCAAATAGTTTTATGTTAAATACTAATCCCAGTCCTGATAACATTACTACATTTAATATCAGTTTTCGGTTTAGTATCAAAGCATCAGTGGTTGCATTTATCATTGCCGCTCCATTTATATTTCTTTATGCCAAAACGAACGATAAGAGTCAGAAAGAAGCTTTAAATTTTGCTGCGACAGCACTCACAACAAGTATTGCTGGTGTCACTGCTTTTTATGCTTTGCAAAGTCTCAAACAGAATATAGCTGTTCAGCAATCCTTGAAAGAGTTTGAGGAGAGATCTCAGCAAGAAACTAGAGAAGCTGATGAAAAAGATCGAAAAATAGATCGAACGCTAATTTATATCATGCGTTGGAATGATTTAGAGTACGTGCGATTAAAAAAATCTGTAGTTGAAGTACATGATGAAATTAATAATGGTCATTTTACTCCTTTAGAAAAAGAGGAGAGACTAAAAAAATATTTGGAAGAACACCCACAGAAAATTCAAGACATTACTACCATCCTTAATTTTTTAGAAGCAATGTCTATATGTATACAAGAAGATATTGTTGATGAGAATTTATTAAACAAGTTTTATAGATTTATAGTCATTAGATACTGGAATACCTTTGAACCATTTGTGAACACTAGGCGTAAAAAGATGGATAATCACAAAATTTATGAAGGTCTAGAGAATCTATATTCTAAATGGAAAATATAAATATTCATGGTCAATTTATAAAGTAAAAAATATTAAGTAGGATAAGTTATGACTTTAGCCTTTACAGAAGCTATGCCTGTTGATGCAGCTACCCTTTCAGGGTTAGGGCTATACCCAGTTAGACAGTGGTGTTTTAGCTTGACAAATAGCAATTTTTTTGTATAAAAAATAATATAATTTATATATAGCATAATATTTATCCTGATCAGCAATACTTTCGATGTATATATATTTATAAAACACCGATTGTCTATTCCCTTAAAAACTTAAAAATAAGGGATTAATTTGACATCAATATTTCCATGAGTCGTATCTACCACAATGGTTCTATAGATTCAGAGGAAAAAGTAATATGAATCGTTTCATCACATTGTTAAGCCAAGAAATGGTTAGAGTAATTTACTTACTCAATAATGAAGGAGATACAGGATTTTAAATGTTGAATTAAATCAACAAATATAGCATTTACCAGCAAGAAGCTAATCGGAAAAAGCTTCTGCTAAATTTAACCTCATAATTAAGGTTTTGATTCTACTACTGACTTCAGATTGAGTTGAGTAGTAAACATCGTAAATTCCATAACAGTGATAGTAATTGGTAGTGTAGATATCTTGTTTCATTGGGCAAGATAGCTGCACTACTTTTAGTAATCAGCTTTATAGAAAAGTTACAAATGGTTTACTAAAGTACTCTGCGATATACACTTCAGAGGAAACTAGAACATATGTAGAATAGGAGAACTAAAAGTGGAAGTTAAAGCAGCAGTAGCACACAGTGCGGGTAAACCGTTAACCATTGAAACTGTACAATTACAAGGTCCTCAAACTGGGGAAGTATTAGTAGAAATTAAAGCCACTGGGATTTGCCATACCGATGCTTATACCCTTTCTGGTGCAGATCCCGAAGGTTTATTCCCGGCAATTTTAGGACATGAGGGTGCGGGGGTTGTGGTGGAAGTAGGAGAAGGTGTCACCAGTCTTAAAAGAGGAGATCACGTCATTCCCCTTTACATTCCCGAATGTCGCCAGTGTGAATATTGTCTCAGCTTGAAAACCAATCTCTGTCAAGCAATTCGCAGCACTCAAGGACGGGGTGTAATGCCCGATGGTACTAGTCGTTTCTCCATTGGTGGGGAGATGATTCATCACTACATGGGCACGTCTACCTTTGCTAACTATACCGTGCTGCCGGAAATTTCTCTGGCAAAAATCCGCGAGGATGCACCATTTGAGAAGGTTTGTTACATCGGTTGTGGTGTGACTACTGGTATTGGCGCTGTAATTAATACTGCTAAAGTGGAACCAGGGGCAAACGTAGTAGTTTTCGGTTTGGGTGGTATTGGCTTAAACGTCATCCAAGCAGCGCGAATGGTAGGGGCAAATATGATTGTCGGGGTGGATCTTAATCCCAAAAAGCGGGCTTTAGCAGAAAAGTTTGGCATGACGCATTTTGTCAACCCCAAGGAAGTAGAAGGGGATTTAGTGCCTTATTTGGTGGATTTAACTAAAGGTGGTGCTGATTACAGTTTTGAATGTATTGGTAATGTAAAAGTGATGCGTCAAGCATTAGAATGCTGTCATAAAGGTTGGGGTGTCAGTGTAATTATTGGTGTTGCTGGTGCGGGGGAAGAAATTAGTACCCGTCCGTTTCAATTGGTAACGGGAAGGGTGTGGAAAGGTACGGCTTTTGGTGGTGCGAGGGGACGTACTGACGTGCCCAAAATTGTCGATTGGTATATGGATGGGAAGATAAATATTGACGATTTGATTACCCATGTTATGCCTGTGGAAAAGATTAATCATGCTTTTGATTTGATGCATGAAGGAGAGTCAATTCGTAGCGTGGTGACATTTTAGGGTATTTATGGAACCCCAAAGGTGGGTTATGCAAAAGCTGTAGGGAACAAATGCCATTTTATTGTAGGGTGCGTTATGCAAAACGCTAACGCACCGCAATGCTGATATCAATATCAAAATTGGTAGATGTTATGCAATCTTTATTAACAGCAACAGGGCTGATTGTAGCATTGATAGGTTTAATCGGTGTCCTAATTATTGTTCCATCTTTGTGGTTAGGAATTGCTGGAGATTGGAAAATAATATTTCTATCTTTAAGCTACTTTTGCTTCTTTTTGGGTACTATCTGGCGAGTGTTGCGATATGGGCAGTTAGTCAGCCGTAACGAAGACGAACAGGTGAAGAAAACTTCTGGAAGGCTAGCTTCACTTATTGGAATCATTGGTATATTGGGGGTACATTGGTTATCTCTGTATGATTTTGCCCTTAAAAGTGAGACTAATCATATAATAAGTGGTGATCGCACTTTCTCAATAGTTGCAATTGCACTGAGTTTGACAGCAATTATTGTCAACCAAATAGCCATCCGCACCCTGGGTAAATTTTTTGATCGCCTAGCTATTAAGTCAGACCATCAGTTAGTTAAAAACGGTATCTACAACATCATTCGTCATCCCATTTATACCAGCTATATTTTATTATTTATAGGATTTTGTACAATGCTGCAAAGTCTTTTGGGATTGGGAATATTGACAGCGATATGTATAGTCTGGTTTGGTAGCAGAATGAGAATTGAAGAACAAATGCTTACAGCAAAATTTGGTGACGAGTATAGAGATTACTGTCAGCATACCAAAAGACTATTTCCTTATATATATTAGTCTGCTGTAATTAATTTAATATTACTTCTGCTTTTGAAAATATACTCTTACCAAGAGTATCGAAACAGGTGATATTGACCATGGCAAAAGTTTCTATCCAAACCCTCGCACCACAACTTAAGGGAGAATCCGGTCGATAAATTACCCGACAAGGTCCGTTGATTTCTATCTCGTGACCATAAATATTGTGTTTGCTATGTTTTACAGCAATTACAGGAAAGCGTTCATCATTCTTGTGATTGCTGCGAATCACATGTTGGTTGACGTGGATAAAAGTGGTTGCAGGTTTCCGGGTTTGACGCCATCTCGCTTCTGGTCCCCTGTTTCCCCGACTCACGGAAGGCATACCGTTAAACAAGGGAATTGCCCAAACCCGACCCATCTTATATGCGCCTCGAATTCTACCAAAGTTTAACAACCAACGTACTCGCGCAGTGGAAACTCCCAAAAGACGTGCTGCTTCAGTAGTAGATACAACCATGGAAAAACTATTTCATCAACGTAATAGTTTATTTTTCAACAAAAAATCTCATAAGTCAACACAAGCGATCGCCTCAGAAACAAAACTTATTCTTTGGGCTGAATAGCTGGTAGGAAATCCAAGAGTGATAGTGCGATGGCAGACTGCGGAACAGTTCGGATAAATTTTGCGTCTTTTAACTCAACATATCCCATCTATCAATGTATCGACGCATCTAGGCGATAAAAAAATGTAAATCAAAAATTGTCAAAACCAATCTGTTCTAGAAGTAGCGTTGCATAAATGCGGGATGATTTTGATAGTTTTGTGGGATGGGTATATTGCCCGTCCCTTGTATTTGACCAAAAAGGCAAAATGACTAACTCATATTCATCCCTGAATTCAGCAATGTCCTAGAAGTGCTTGTCTCTTCACAATATATCTATCTATGGACAGATGCAAAAATTAGAAACAATCTGAGTGATACCACGTCATCACAGACAACTGTGAGAAGGAAGGAAACCCATTATGACTCGCTGGCATGTTTGGAAATCCGGAACCGCTGCATTTTTGACAATAGCAATGACAACAGGTGCTATTGTACCCATGTTAACTCCTACTCCTGCTAACGCTCAACGACTGACTCAGTTCCGAAGAAACGTTGCCATTCCTAGAAATGTGACACTTCCTGTTGAATTTGAAAAAGATAAAATTGTCGTTACTCCTGACGAAACTTTACCTTTGACAGTCAAGATTGCAAGTGACATTGTAGAAGAAGGCACTAGACGTATATTAATTCCCAAAGACACCGAAGTAGTGGGAGAATTAAGACCAGCAACTAGAAATGGTGAAAAAGGTTCTCAATTTATTGCCCAAGAATTAGTTTACAGGGATGGCAGAAGGCAATTTATTGATGCAAATTCCCAAGTAATTACCAGAACCAAAAAAATTAAGAAAGGGGCAGATACCGACCAAGTATTAAAGAATGCGGCTATTGGTGCGGGTGCTGCTGCTGTCATTGCTTTGATTACAGGTAACCGTAAAATTGATATTTTAGAACCAGTAGGTGGTGCTGCTGCTGGTGCTTTGGCAAGTATTCTGTTAGGAAAGAAAAGTAAGAAAGTAATCGTCATTGAACCGCAAACGGGAGAAATGGATATTACTCTCAATTCTAATTTAGTAGTCACCCCCCGCTAATTACAACAAATTGCCATTGGATGGAATACATAAACAGATAGAATGTAACTCATTCTGATGACAAATACTGTAGGTTTTAGAGATTATTTAGTGGATTTATTCACATATAATTTGATAACTTACTATTTTTGATTTAGGGGTTTTTCTCTCTGGAAACCCCTTTGTTGTCGAAAACTTACATCAAAACACCTATTATATTAATTCCCTTTGAATACTGCTTTACCGCCATTTAATAGCCAGAAGGGAGTAGTTTTTTATCTTTCCCATTCCCCCTCTTTCATTGGTAGAGGGGTGAGATGTATTCTATTGACTTGAAAATCCCTATAATTGCCTCATAAACTGGCAATTTAGGGAGAAATCTTGATTCTATAGCGATTTTCACCCTTATCAAATATAGTCTTGTGGGACGGGCATCCCTGCCCGTCCTAATTTTGCTATTTTGACAGCAAAAGGCTCTATCTAGAGGTACATTTATAGCTAGAAACTAGAAAGGAAAGTATAGATATACTTCTTCTCATAAAAGAGCGTAATTTTTTGGCTGCGCTGGCAACTATTTTGACAAATATACGTCTGTTATTTAGTAGATAAAATAGTCAATTTTTTTATAAAAAACTATAAATTAAACTAGTTTAATCTTATTAAAAATCATTAAAAATTATCTAACATCCTGGGAACTTAGTATTAAAAATCATGTCTAATCAAGTAACAGCAAAAAAACAAAAAATTGGAGAATAAAAAACAATGTTAATTAACAAACGTTGGCAATCTGGATGTGCTGCATTTATGGCATTAGGTATTACAGCAGGTACTGTTGCACCCTTACTTACACCTGCACCCTCTTTTGCCCAAACCAGTTTTTATGATGTTCCATCTAGTTATTGGGCAGCAGAATTCATTCAAAAACTAGCACAGCAAGGAGTAATTGCAGGATTTCCTGATGGTAGTTTCCGTCCAGAAGAACCTGTAACCCGCGCTCAATTTTCCGCCATGCTGCGCAAAGCTTTTAATAAATCACCCCAAAGACAGGCAATTAACTTTTCTGACGTTTCAACCAATTACTGGGCATACAATGCTATTACTGAGGCATACACCACAGGTTTCCTATCAGGCTATCCCGGCAATATTTTCCGACCCAATCAAAATATTCCTAGAGAACAAGTTCTAGTTTCCTTGGCTAACGGTTTGGAATACTCTGCCAGTAATAATGTAGACACCATCCTGCAATACTACAATGACTCATCCAATATCTCTAATTATGCTCGTGCGCCTATAGCCGCAGCCACCCAGAAGCAAATGGTCGTCAACTATCCCAACGTCAAGTTTCTCAACCCAACCGCAGTTGCAACCCGGGCACAGGTAGCAACTTTTATCTACCAGGCAATGGCTAGCAGCAATCTTAGCACCAGTCAAGTATCAACGATTCAATCACCCTATATTGTTGCCTTTGAACAAACACCTCCACCACCTGTAGCAGTAACAATTCCACAAGGAACTGTAATTCCCGTCAAATACGACCAAGCAGACAAGATTTTGGTCACCAAGGATGAAACAGCCCCTTTGACTCTGACAGTATCCCAAAACGTAGTCACACAGAGCGGAGATTTGATAATTCCCGCAGGTAGTCAGGTTGTCGGTCAACTCAAACCTGTCAAAGATCAAGGTGGTTCTCAGTTTGTTGCCCAAAAACTAGTTTTGACATCTGGTCAAGAATATCAAATTACAGCCTCCTCTGAGGTCATTACCAATACCGAAACCGTGAAAAAAGGTTCTAGAACCACAGCTATCCTCAAGAATACAGTTTTGGGTGCAGGTGCAGCCGCAGCAGTATCAGCAGTAACTGGCGATCGCGCGATCGCTACAGAAGAAGTCTTGGGTGGTGCAGCTATCGGTGGCTTGATTGGTCTGTTCTTTGGTAAAAAAAGTGTTGATTTAATCGCTATCGATCCCAACACAGACCTGCAAATGACCATTGGCGAACAATTCGAGGTTTCCCTGAGATAATTATGACTACAACTTTGCGCTTCCTAACTTCTAACTTCTGGGCGCAAGCTTTGCGCCCCTACAAACTCCCGAACTCCTAACTTTGCGCTTCCTAACTTCCAACTTCTGGGCGCAAGCTTTGCGCCCCTACAAACTCCCGAACTCGTAACTTTGCGCTTTCTAACTTCTGGGCGCAAGCTTTGCGCCCCTACAAACTCCCAACTCCCAACTTTGCCCCTCCTAACTTAACTTCAGGTAACCAAACAATAAAAGTAGTTCCTGGGGTGTCAGATGATGCGATGGAAGATTTTAATGCAGGGCTTTTAACTTCTATTTCGCCCTGCATTTGCTCGATTAGCTGTTTAGCGATCGCCAAACCTAATCCCGTACCAGGAATAGTTGTTTGGGCTTGTACACCCCGATAATACCGCTCGCCAAGATGTTCTAAATCTTGGGGTGGTATTCCAGGACCAGTATCGCTAATTGCAATTCCCTGGAAATTTGCTTTTTGTTGTCCCGCTTGAACCAAAATTTTACCGGGAACAGGAGTATATTTCAAAGCATTGTCAATAATATTGCTCAATACCTCCCGTAATGCCTTGGGATTAGCCCGTACTGGGGGCAAATTTTCAGGAATTTTCGCAATTAATTGTAAATCTCGCTCTTGGGCGATCGCTCCAGCCGATAATAATAAAGGTTCTAAAATATCAGCTACATAACAATCAACTTCTTTATCTCCAGTTCCTGGCAATAATAACGCTGGTTTTGACTCTTTTTCTACAGTTGCTTCTACAAAGACTTCCTTTTCTTTTGGTAGTGTTAGGGGGGCTAAATCTTCTACACCCAGATTGATAACCTCATCAAATTTTTGCAGTAATTCTTGCAAGCGATCGCTTTCCCGGACAATACTGGTAGCTACATTCCGGTTTGTATCTTCTGGTCGCAGTCGCTTCATTAATAGTTTACCAAAGGTTCTTAATGCTGTGAGTGGATTGCGAAATTGATGCAAGAGATTATCTAGTAAATCTTGTTGCCTTTCTTGGAGAATTTGTTGTTGATGCAATTGAGAATGCAACCAAGCACGACGCTGATCTAAAATGCAAGCCAAAGATAGGGTTTGGGCTATACGTTCGACTTCTGTACGTTCTTGTTCATTCCATGGTCGGTCTTCTCTGGCTGTCACCAGCAACCCCATCATTAGCTCTTCATGGATTAGAGGTAAAACGATTCTATCAGGACAAGCTTGTGGTTCCTGCTGTGATGGTTGTTGTGTTGTTGAATAACTAAAATCTCCAGAGGTTTGGGGAAATTCCTGTGTTGCGGTCAAAAAATTTCCCCGAAGTTTCGGTAACACTAAAGTATTTATCCCTGGTCTTAAACTTGCGGTTTCTGGGTAAACAACCAGGGGTATCAATTTCGCTTCACTGGCTGGAACCTCTACCAATTCTTGTGTTAAATACACAACACTCAAAGATGCTCCCAGCCCTTGGGCTAATAATGCCATTTGCTCCCGACACAGAGCAACAAACTCAGAACTGGAAGAGATTAACATTGGCGGTGCTCTGACTTTCTAATAACTGCTAAGCAAATAATTCCGTAACCCGATGTAGTTTTTTCCTTACTTATCTTAACTTAACCTTACAAGTAATAATTCTTGCCAAAAACAATACTTTGTTTCCTATTTGGGATCTATGTCTACTTTTTAAGATACTACGTTACTTGTATCAAAAGTTTAAAAAACCCTTGATTTTTTCTAATAAAAATTTTATAATAACGACGGATTTTGTAGCTATCACTACAATATGTAGCTTTACAAGAGGAGGACAATAGTTTGGCAAGGAGACGGAAGCGGAAGAGCCGTCGCCGCCAAGAAGGACGGCGAATCTTAGAACATGTGCCTCAATTTAGCATTGAAAGTGGTGAAGATAAACCTGTGACAGCAGCAAGAAAATTTATTCAAGCTGAAGGAATCTTGCCACCCGCTTTGCTACTCGTCAAGCGCAATGAGCATACCACAGACCGTTACTTTTGGGCTGAGAAGGGGCTTTTTGGGGCTCAATATGTAGAAGAGAACCATTTCTTGTTTCCCAGCCTGAAAATGCTAGATAGTTCTTCAGTTCATGAAGTTCTAGCAGGGGTTGGTGCGTAAAACCTAGCAGTGGCGTTTATTGGCAGTGAACGTGGCTGTTGACTATTTACTGGCAAAATTGCTAACTTTATTCATAAATTAATATTTTTTTTATTTTGTAGCTATTTTGCCAGTAAACAAAGGTCTAAATTAGTTTAAGCTTGTTTGCGGAATTACCCATCCGCCTTGCGGTGGGGTGGATGTCACCAATCAATTGTCACTATCAAAGTAATGTGGGAAGATGAGAACCCCTGCTTTTAAGGAGGGGATGTAGCTTGCTTCCCCTCTGGGGTAATCCGACCCGTCGGGTTTTAACCAGGCGTTTCTGGTAAAATGTAGATACCAACACAGGATGAAAAACTCCAAAAAACAAAACTTGTTGGTAATTGAGGTTTCCAAGCCTGAAGCTACTTTGTAGCCGTACAGCCACAAAAAATGGTCGAGGTGGGTAGGACTGCTTGAACAATGTCATTGTCCCCTTTGGGGCAGAACAAAGTTGCGTAGTCCGATTTTGAATCGGCAAAGCAACAACGTTCGCCAAAGAGTAACTTAGTACTCAAAGTACTTAGTCTAGTCAGTAATGGGCTTTTTCAAGCCCCCGGTTTCTGACAATTAATTACAAAGCTTTAACTGTAGTGCCCTCTGCAACTCAATGAGTTCATCGCGGTGGGCAACAACAGTAATCTTGCTTGGGGAGTTTTGTTCGCTATTGTTGCTTTCCATCTTCAGCGATACCTTCTCAAGCCTTTGTGCTCCCTTCCAATAAAAAACACCAGTTAATGGTGATAGCAGCAGCATTAAGAGAAAAGCACTACCAAAGCTGGGAAGCAATAGTGACAAAACCAGTGACAGACAAAGAATACCAATGGCGCTTAAGAGTGTCAGAAACACTGCCAAAAATGAACTAGGTTTAACAAACCCTTCAAAAGTGACTTGGTTTCGTTGTTGGTCTACCGCTGTCACTCGGTAAGACCGTGACCGAAAATATTCCTGTAATTGGGACATTAAAGTCTTTTCATCCTGTTCGGATACCAGTTGTGCTATTTCCGTGCGATCTTTAGTCGAAGCACGAATAAAGAAAAACAAGCCGACAGACAATAACAAAGTCAGCAACAAGGTGGATGGCACAATAGCAGTATCCATAGTTAACAGTTAGTTCTCCATAGTCCTATACTTATCTATCATGAATTATTGGTCACTTTGTCCTCCCATTGATATATTCTGGCCACAGATGACCTAAATCCTCCGCTTGAGCCTGCCATTCTGAAGAAATTTGGTACATTCGCCGGGGACGTCCACGCCCTTCGAGTTTTTTCCAATACCCTGTTACAGCCTTTTGGTCTTCCAGAAATTTGATAGCACTGTACAGTACGGTGTCTGAAAGTCGATAAGTAGGGTATTCAGATTCCAGTTTCTGAATCAACTCGGTTCCGTAGGACTCCCCTTGTAGCAAGACGTACAATATATAACAAACTGCTAGTTCCTGGCAGAGATAAGTTGGGGGAGGATCCTTAAAAAATTTATATATATCCTCAATCTTCATGGTTGCTAAATGCCTAAAACAATGCTTTAGGGTTGAGCCTACAAACCTGGTAGTAAGTATACAGCGTTACCCGTAATTTGGTAAGTAAATACTGCTACTAGGGCATGAGCGCCAAGGCGCGAACATAAATCAACAATCCACACCGTTTAGTAGTAGAAATTTTATCTAATTTCTAGGGATGCACACTATGCAACCCCAGTCACAAGATAGGTGCTGTGGAGAGGAGCGTAAGGACAGTAGCATTACTGCCGTTATGGTGTCAAGTGATGCCGAGTCAGGGAAAAGGCAGAGCTAAAAAAGCCGCCTTAGCAATTCTAAATGCAAAATACGTTTTTTTCTGCAAAAATTAATAAATACTTTCTATCACAGTAATTATTCGAGTGTCGATGCCAGAATATAAAGCATAGAAGCTTATTTTGTTGTGGGCATAACTATCTGAGGACACACTAAACAGAGCTAGATGTACTGATATTGTGTAATTGTGTACTTGAGGTCATCTGTGAACATCTGGTAAGTGTGATAGTAAATTGATAAAACGCCTAGCACATTGGTAATCACTATGTCAGACCATTCCGACACCCAATCTCCTTCTTCTCAACTGCGGGCAATTGCCCAAGCCTTTCGCGTGACAGGTTGGATTAGCTTTTGGATACAGTTAGTGGTGGGTGTTGTTGCTGCTGGGATTTTGCTAGCATTCAGGTTTGGAAGAACAGGTAGCCAAAGTAGTAATCCGGGAACTGGTATAGGCATACTTTTTGCAGCTTTGGGACTGCTTGCTTTAGGTGGGGGCATCTTTTTGGCTTTCCGTTATACGAGGATTGGTAGACTACTGGTATCCTCTAACCCTCTTAACCGCCCACGGAAAATAGAAACTGTTCAAATTTTGCGCTTAGGACTGATGTTCAATTTGGTGGGAATGCTATTGACGCTTTTGGGAGCGCAGGCGATCATTGGGGTTCTGTTGTTAAAAGCACTGAGTATACCCCAAGGTGCTGTGGGATTCTCTCCAGATCAACTAAGTAAGTTAATTCAGCCAATAGATGTGTTGGTGGTACAGGCAAATATCAACGCAGTTTCAGCCCACTTTGCCGGACTTGTAGCCTCTCTTTGGCTGCTAAATCGTATCAATAAACCTGCTTGAATGGGGAAATGGGGGTGTAGGGGGGAGTAGGGGTGGGGTTTCCCCACCCGGAGATAGGGAGATAGGGAGATGGGGTGATGGGTCACAAGGAGAATATTTTTCTATTTCTTGACATTCTCTTCACATTTATTTATTAAAAATTCTTTAAATTTTCCGAATATATTAGTTTTTAGTGTGTATCCAATACATAGGCTCTGGGACAGAATTTTGATAATAATTGTCAAAATTGACAAAAGTACCCAGAAATTATGGTGTGTTGGAGTGGTTACGATATGAAAAAGCTAGAAATCGGCAAATTAGGGATACAGATTTTCTTTAGTACCATAATCATTGGATTATGTGGTGTACATTTGATGAGCAATAAAACGGAGGAACACCAAAAGCTTTACTGGAGTGGTTTATCCTTCGTACTAGCTTACTGGTTACCCTTACCAAAAGGTTCTCAAGTTGAATCCCTAATTCCACAAGTAGACAATCTAGAACAAGAATAATAAAATTTTCTCTCTCTCCCCTTTGTTCCCACACTTCCCTCTCTTCCCCCTCTTCCCCCTCTTCCCCTTCTTCCCACACTTCCCACACTTCCCCCTCTTCCCACACTTCCCCCTCTTCCCACACTCCCCCCTCTTCCCCCTCTTCCCTATCCTGTCATTCTCAAGTAATTTATCTTTTATCCTTTACACTTCATACTTCTTTAGTCAAAATCAGTATATGCTGGTGTGTTGGCAAGAATATCCTAAGTAAATACAAAAGAACAATCTGTGTTGGATATAAAGCAACTACGGGAAAATCCACAATTAGTACGCGAACGGTTGAATAGTCGTGGTGACAAATACGATATTCAGCCCATAGTAGATTTCAATGAACAGCAACGGAAATTGGAAGCGCAACGGACTCAATTGCAAGCGCGTAGCAACGAAATTGCTAAAACTATTCCTGGGAAGATTAAAGCTGGTTTAGACCCCAAAGGACCAGAAATTCTAGCTTTACGGGAAGAAGGTAGCGCTGTTAAAGCTGAAATTGCCACAGTGGAAACCCAGGAAAAAGAAATTACTGCCAAAATTCAAGAGATTGTACTCACTCTTCCTAACTTACCCAGCGAATCCACACCCCTAGGAAAGAGTGAAGAAGATAACGTAGAAGTACGACGTTGGGGTGATGAGTATCTTCCCCAAAACCCAGATATTCTACCCCACTGGGAAATAGCAGAAAAATTGGGTATTCTGAATACAGAACGGGCTGTAAAAGTAGCACAGAGTCGCTTTGTGGCTCTAATTGGTGCGGGTGCAGCCTTAGAGAGGGCATTAATTCAATTTATGCTTGATCGCCAGATAGCTGCGGGGTACATAGAAGTAATGCCCCCAATTTTAATTAATACCGAGTCTCTCACAGCTACAGGACAGTTACCCAAGTTTGCGGAAGAAAGTTTCAAATGTGCTGATGATGACTTATGGTTGACTCCCACAGCAGAAGTACCCGTGACTAACTTCTACCGGGGTGAGATTTTAGCAGCAGAAGATTTACCCATATATCACTGTGCTTATACTCCTTGTTTTCGTCGGGAAGCGGGAAGTTACGGACGGGATATGCGGGGATTAATTCGCTTGCATCAATTCAATAAAGTTGAACTACTCAAATTTGTCCATCCCGATACTTCTTTTGAGGAACTGGAAAAATTAACCGAGAATGCCGAAGCAATTTTACAGGCATTACAATTACCTTACCGAGTCATCGAATTATGCACTGGTGATTTAGGATTTTCTTCCGCTAAAACCTATGATTTAGAGGTGTGGTTACCCTCTTCGGGTAAATACCGGGAAATTTCTAGCTGTTCTAACTGCACGGATTTTCAAGCCAGACGAGGAAATATTCGCTTCAAAGAAAAAAGTAAGAAGGGAACCCAGTTCATTCATACCCTGAATGGCTCTGGTTTGGCTGTAGGACGGACGATGGCAGCAATTTTGGAGAATTACCAACAAAGCGATGGTACAGTCCGGATACCGCCAATTTTGCAGCCCTATTTAGGAAGGGAAGTTTTGTGAATAGGGCTTAGGAGGATTGGAAGTCTACGTCTGTACTGGGAAGCAGTCAGCGTAGGAGGATGTCACAATAGAGAAAAGTATAGCTATATCAGTTCACGAATCTTTAATCTATGTCAGTTTTAGCGGCGATCGCAGTTTTAGCGGTTTTAATCCTGGTTCACGAACTAGGACATTTTATTGCAGCCAGGTCACAGGGCATTCATGTTAATCGCTTTTCTTTGGGTTTTGGACCAATTTTGTGGAAATATCAAGGGAAGCAAACTGAATATGCTGTCCGTGCTTTTCCTTTGGGTGGTTTTGTAGGCTTTCCTGACGACGATCCCGACAGCGATATTCCCCCTAATGACCCAAATCTACTGCGTAATCGTCCCATTTTAGACCGGGCGATTGTCATCAGTGCCGGAGTGATAGCAAATTTAATATTTGCTTATTTTCTGTTGGTAAGCCAGGTAAGTTTTATCGGTATACCCCAAGCCACTCAACCAGGGGTTTTGATTCAACAGCTAGCACCACAAGTCAGTCAAGTAGCCACTGATGCTGGTATTCAACCAGGAGATGTGATAATAGCAGCTAATGACACAAAATTTGGCACATCACCCCAAGAGATACAAGCTTTCAGTCAAATTATCAAAAGCAATCCTGGTAAGCCGATTCAACTAGAAATTGCTCGTGGTGACGAAAAACTATTTTTGAGTGTAGTTCCTGAAAATAAGTCTACTGGTGGTACAGTTGGGGTTGGACTTGCTCCTAATGGTCAATTAGAACGCCGTCGTGTTCTTAATCCTGTCGCAGTCTTAAATGCTGGTGCTACAGAGTTTCAGCGTCTAACCACCATGATACTGCAGGGGTTTGGGCAATTAATCACCAACTTTGGCGAAACTTCATCTCAAGTTGCCAGTCCAGTGAAAATTGTCGAAATTGGTGCCAATATTGCTCAGAATGATATTGGGGGTTTGTTTACCTTTGCAGCGCTGATTAGTATTAACCTTGCGATTATTAACATTTTACCCTTACCCGCTTTAGATGGCGGACAGTTGGCTTTTCTGCTGATTGAAGGTGTACGGGGTAGACCTTTACCATTGCGAGTTCAGGAAAATGTGATGCAAACTGGTTTTATGCTACTTGTGGGACTAGGACTTTTTCTGATTGTCAAAGATACTTTGCAGTTGGAGTGGGTGCAAAAATTATTCCAGTAAACATAACTCTTGCAAAGGTTATGTTTTAACATTTTCTGTTCCCTTTTCCCATTCCCTATTCCCTATTCCCTCTTCCCTATTCCCTATTCCCTATTCCCTATTCCCAATTCCCAATTCCCAATTCCCAATTCCCAATTCCCAATTCCCTATTCCCTGTCCCCTATTTCTGCAAGAAGTGAGTATTACCCGTAAAAAGTCAAGTAGCAAACAAAGGACGCAAGAAATTTTACTGCGTCTGAAGCGTTTGTATCCAGATGCTACTTGCTCTTTAAACTACTCCACAACCTTGCAGCTATTAGTAGCAACAATTCTTTCTGCTCAGTGTACGGATGAAAGAGTGAATAAAGTCACACCAGAATTATTTCGTCGTTTCCCTGATGCAGAAAGTTTGGCGAATACTGAATTGACAGAGATTGAAAACTTGGTGCGTCCTACAGGGTTCTATCGCAACAAAGCAAAGAATATTCAAGGTGCGTGCCAGATGATAGTTAGGGAATTTGGTGGAGAAGTTCCCCGAACTATGGAAGAGTTATTACGGCTTCCTGGAGTGGCACGGAAGACTGCTAATGTAGTTTTAGCCCATGGCTATGGAATTAATGTCGGAGTAACTGTAGATACCCACGTCAAGCGTTTGAGTCAGCGTTTAGGCTTAACTAAGCATACAGACCCTATTCGTATTGAACGAGATTTAATGGGTCTGTTACCCCAACCAGATTGGGAAAATTGGTCTATTCGCTTAATTTATCATGGTCGTGCTGTTTGTAAAGCCCGTTCCCCCCAATGCGAAGTGTGTGAACTGGCAGAACTTTGTCCATCTAACAAATTATGAAAGTTAGAAGTTAGAAGTTAGAAGTTAGAAGTTAGAAGTTAGAAGTTAGAAGTTAGAAGTTAGAAGTTAGGAGTTTGGAGTTAGAAGTTAGAAGTTAGGAGTTTGAAGTCAAGGAGTTTGGATTTACCAATTTTTAATGTTTTGGGAGTTTGGAGTCAAGGAGTTAATCATCTTCCCCCATCTCCCCATTCCCGACTCTTCCTTTTTCGATACCATCCGATAGAATAGGAAATACTGTCTAAAAATACTAAGAAACTTTATGGCGAAAAAGAGCATGGTTGAGCGTGAGAGAAAACGCGCTAAAATGGTAGAAAAATATGCTGCTAAGCGGGAAGCTTTGCTGGAAGAATTCAGAAAAACAGAAGATCCAATGGATAAGTTGGAAATTCATCGGAAAATTCAACAGCTACCCCGTAATAGCGCTCCTAGCCGTCGTCGCAATCGTTGCTGGGCTACTGGTCGTCCTCGCGCTTACTACCGCGATTTTGGACTGTGTCGCAATGTTCTACGGGATTGGGCACATCAAGGACTTTTACCCGGAGTGGTCAAGTCTAGCTGGTAGAGATAGAGAGTAATGAGTTAAGAGTGATGAGTTAAGAGTGATAAATTAATAACTCCTAACTCCTAACTCCTAACTTCTAACTTCTATTGACCGCAGCATCTATCAATACCGAGACTGTCTAAGAGTAGATCGCTGACGGCGTTGGCGATCGCAAACTCTCCGTAAAAACTCTTGGAAAAATCAAATGCCTGCATCTCTGTAACAATAGCGATTACTAAAGAACCGAGGTCGTTTTCTCCTTCCATTCTTTGGCGTACAAAAATTTGTGATGCTCTCTCCGCTATAGTCTGATTTACTGTTTCTGGTATAAATTCTTTATCCAACCACGTATGTAAACTTTGTTTTAACCATTGCCCTTCTTGTTCGGGATTTACTGAAGATGGCAAGGTAATAGGTGGAATTGGTTCAGTCATAATTCTTGTTTGATTTTAAAGCACTTTTGGTAATAGATAATGGGTAATTGGTAATTGGAGGTTGGGATTTAAAGGGAGAATCATTCTTGCCTCTAACGTAGTACTAAAGGTACTTAGTCTGGTCAGATTAGGGTTCCCCTCAAGTCCCCGGCTGTCTTCCGTGGGGTTTGTGACCATTATTAGTATGGGTATCTGTAGTATAGGCATCTATCGGTAAAATTATTCCATACACCACACAGTTACAGTTGTTGTATCTCTTCAGGATAATTCCTAATTTGGTGTTTCCTTACTTATTACCCATTATTTTATGCACTACGATGTCGCCGCCATTATTCAAGGCTATGCTCAAGGCTATTTTCTCATGGCTGATGACGATAATACCCTGGGGTGGTATAGTAGCCGCGATCGCACTTTGATTCCTTTAGATGAGCGTTTTCGCTATCCCAAGTCCCTGCGACGGGTACTGAATCAAAACCGGTTTAGTGTGGCTATTAACCGTGATTTCCAAAGGGTTGTAGATGGATGTGCTAACCGAGAGACTACTTGGATATCACCGGAGTTAAAGGAGATTTATTGGGCACTTTACCAAACTGGTTGGGCATATAGTTTTGAAACTTGGCAAGGCGATCAACTGGCTGGGGGAATTTTAGGAATCGCTATCGGGGGTGCTTTCATTGGTGAGTCTATGTTTTACCGCATTCCTGAAGGCTCGAAGGTGGCGATGGTAAAGTTAGTCGAAAGGTTGCGAAAAAGAAGGTTTGTCCTATTTGATGCCCAAATGATGAATCCCCATTTAGAAAGATTTGGTGCTTATGGGGTGAATGATGAAGAGTATCAACAACTACTTCAAAAAGCTTTATTTTCCGGATGTTCTTTTCTCTAAAAACACCACGGATAGAGATAGGAAAGATAGTATAAGTAAAAATTATCTATTTAACCATTTAGTTTTTAATTTCATAAACATAGCCATTTTTTTGTCAAGTTTTTATCGAAAATTATTCCTAACTATTGACGAGAATAGGTTGTTTCAGGCTATAATCAGAAAATCATAATGCAGGCTTAGTGTAACTATTTTTTGGTAAAAATTCCTAAAACCTTTGTTTTTTCGTTGGTTGTTATTCTCAGAGTCTGGTTTAAACCCCCATTAAAATGACCATTTTTTCAACAGTTACAGTTGAATGAAATATATATAAGTTTGACAGATAGCGTTTATTGTGATATGGGGAGAGTTATGGAGCGGAGGTAGGTTTTTTGTTTCTAACTAAACCCTAATTGTGTTTTAAATTGCGATCGCCATAGTCGATTACATTTTACCCTACTTTTGTTTCTGTAATTAGGGTAAGACTGCTAAATTCGCCTTTACCATTGTAACTGCGGACTATACGCTGACGCAATTGGGGTTGAATTAACCAGCCAGACTCTAAGAAAAGGGATTGCCCTAATTGTGCTTTTACCGGAGAAGTTGCAGAAGAGCCATCTGGCAGGAGTAATACTTGTACTTGGTTTTGAGGATTTTGGTCAAAGTGGATAATTGAACCTTTGACGGTAGCGCTAGAAGTAATCGTTTCTCCGGCAAAACTTAAACTTTGAACCAAGCGACCCGTATTATCTAAATGTAATTTTAGGGTGGTGGGAAAACGAAAAGAAGGTCGCAAATCTGGATAAATAGTAACCGCTTCCCCTTGCCATTCTCCCAGTAAATCATCTACTTTGAGAGTTGGGCGTTGGGGTGGTTGAGTTCCAGTTAGATGTTCCCGAATCAGAGTGATTTCCTTTAACCGAGCGCTACTGTAATCATACAATTGCACCAAACGTAGGCGGCAATTTTCATAAATTAAGCAAAATTCTGCCCCAAATTGAGCATAAGGAGAAAACTGTACCGGACCTTGGGAAAAAGCTCCATTCTCAAAAAACATTATCCCTCCTATTCCTTGGGGACTAAAATTGAGAACCACGTCATTTTTCCCTTGACGCTGGAGAGTTAGGCGTGCAGCTTTGTTATCATCCAAGGTTTCAAGACAAAGACGACTGGGGATATCTTCTAACAGTTCACCTTGGGGAGAAAAAATGGTAAAGGAACCTTCCCAAACACCGAGATTTTGTAGTAAAGATTCCCATTGCGTTTTCATAGTCCACTACCAATTACCAATTACCTATTACCAATTACCTATTACCTATTTCTAACTGTTGACAAATCGCCGTACAGCAAACAAACTACCAATCAATCCCACAGTTGCCCCAAAACTTAGAAGAATAAAGGGTAATAGGAGAGTTTGCACAGTAGTTAATCGTAAACCATTGGAGAGAAATTGGATGAATTCCGGTTGATTGACCAACAAATTACCGACAAACTGTTGAATTATACTAATAAAACTCCAAGCGATCGCACCTCCAACTAAGCCGAAAGCAATTCCTTGTAAGATAAATGGCAGGTAAACCCAAGAAGAAGTTGCTCCCACCAGTTGCATAATTTCAATTTCCTGGCGTCTAGCTACTACAATTAGACGAATAGTAATGGTGGTAACAGCAATAGCAGTTACAGTGAGAATCATGGTAATTGTCAGTGTCAACCAGTTTAAACCCTGATGTAACTGAGAAATACGCCTAACAGCTTCATCCACGTATTTGACTGTTTCTACCCCCCGCAACTTTGCTAATTGTGTCGCTAAAGTAGGAACGACATCCGAATTACGTGCTTTCACCTTTAACTCATCCACCAGAGGATTTCCACCCAACTGTTGGGTAGCACCTTCAATATCAGCAAGCCCTAATTCTTTAACTAAATTGCTCCAAGCTTGCTCTTTAGTAATAGTTTTAATATTTACTACCTCTGGCATTCTTGCTACCAGAGGTTCCACAGTTTCGACTCGTGCATTGGAATCAAGATAAACAGATACTTCCAACTGGCTACCGAATTGGTTTAATAAGGTTTCCAGTTGCCAAGAGGTTTGTAGGCTCATACCAAATAAGAATAATAACACAGTAACGGTACTGATGGCAGCCCAATTCATCCAACCGCCACGTTGCAAACCCAGAAAAGTTTCTTTGAGCAGGTAGTCAAGTTTTGTCAGGAATTTCAGCACTATTTCGCCCCGGTTATGCACAGATTTGGTAATTGAACTCAGATTTCCCATTTAAAGGGAATCTTACGTATGTGAGATATTTTACCAAGTAAAAACAAAACCGCATCAGCTGCCAACACCTAGTACTCGACCAAACCAAGATTGCCGGGTAAAGGCAGAGAGGGGGAAGAGGGGGAAGAGGGGGAAGAGGGGGGAGAGGGGGGAGAAAAAACTTTGTTGTTTCCTTATTAACCCCGCATAGTTTACTTGGTGGAGTACTAGAAAACGAGGTTTATTGATCAATGGATTAAGTTCAAAAATCTAATGGGTAGTGACTGTCTTGATTGTCAAGCGATCGCTACTATCATTTCTATCCCTTGCAGTATTGGATGGCACTGTTGTTAAGGCAAAAAGCTTGTTAAATAAGGGCAATCTTCAGTCCTTCGTTACAAGGTTCTACCAAATAGTAGATGCATTTTAGAGAAGTTGAGAGGTTATTTATAAAGTAAACACATCTCGCACCAGGGTCAGAAACCGGGTTTATTGAAAAGGTTTACCCATCAAAACCCTAATTTTTCGTTCATAAACCCCGGCAGTCGCTATAACGCATGGAAACCAAAGCAACGCGCTGCCTCGGTTTCTCAATGGGTGTTGAGAATGCTGCAAGATATGACTATAGATGCATTTTAGAGAGGCTAAGCCTCCAACGGATCGGTTTCTAGACTCAGTCTGGAAAAGATTTATCTCCTTTTTGCACTTTGGATAGAGACTAATTTTACTGACCCCATGCCCCTACTAGTTATTTTTTGGTATAATCACTTTGCCGAAGTAAGCGGTCAGATTGACCGTATTAGCCTGTAAATTGGATAGTGCCGACACTTCTAAGAAGCAGGAAGAAAATGTTAGCATTTGCAGCGCATTTTCGTATCGGCACAACATCTACAATCTCTCGCCATAGAGACTTATTTTACTAACGCCTTGCTCCTACTAGTTACCATCAATTAGCCCTTGTTAGTAAATGGCGAACCCATTACCAATTACCAATTACCAATTACCAATTATCAATTACCAATTACCAACTTTGGTGTAAATTAACATGGCTAGTAACCATCGCCGTGCCAAATTTAGAGGCAAATCCTTTAAGGGACGAAACCTTACAGGTGAAGATTTTTCCTACTCAGATATTACAGGAGCAGATTTTTCTGGTGCAATTTGTCGAGGTACCAATTTCAGCCATGCAAAAGCCGGACTACAACGCCGTTGGGCAATTATCCTGATAATTTTTTCATTCATCCTGTCAGCATTATCAGGGCTAATATCGGCAGTAGGTGGCTCTTTGCTGGGATTTCTTTTAACTAATCCAAACCAAGAGAATAGTTACGTTGCTATCATTAGTTTGGTAGTATTATCAGTATTTTTACTGTTGACAATTCGCAAAGGCGTAGGTGCTGCCTGTGGATTTTTGGCAGTAGCAGTGATAGTGGCAGGAGTAGCCGCAGTCCTGTGGGCAGGATTAGTGGCAGTGTCATGGGTAGGGCTAAGGGCAACCACAGAAGCAATGGAAATAGCCCAGATAGTAACAGTGGTAGTCACAGGGGCAGTGGCAGTAGTAGTAGCTGCAATTGGGGCAGTGATGGTAGCAGGGGCAACGGCAATTGCTGGCACTGTAGCTGGTTTGTTTGCAGTCACAATCATGATATCAGTGGCAGCAGCAGTAGCGGGCACAGTATCAATGAAAACAGCGGTAATGGTGGGTGTAGTAGCTGCAGGAGTAGCTGCAGCAGTTTCAGTATTGGTAGTAATTATATCCGCTTGTGTTGGTTGTAGTGTCTTATTTGCCCAAGGTAAGCCCAGTTGGGTGCGTAATATGTCTCTGGCTCTAGTCACCAAGTATGGAACCAATTTTAGCAATGCTGATTTAACAGATGCAGACTTTAGCCAAGCAAGACTGAAAAATACCAATTTCAATCAAGCGATTGTCACCCGTACAGATTGGTTTCAAGCGAAAAAGCTGGATTTTGCTGCCATTAAGACAACCTATCTTGCTGATATTGAACTGCGAGAATTGCTGTTGACAAAAGAATTACAAGACAAAAACTTTGATGGCTGGAACTTGCAAGGGATAAATTTAGAGGGAGCAAATTTAAGGGATTCTAGCTTTGTTGGTGCTAATCTGAAGGAATCAAATTTGCAGAATGCCGATATTTCCAGAGCCAAACTTGTAGAAACCCAATTAGACAAGACTGATTTTAGTGGTGCTGTACTCACAGGAGCATATTTTCAGAATTGTAGTATTACCCCTGAAACCAAGCTAGACGGAGTCAACTGTGAATATATATTTATGAGAGTACCGACCCCAGAAGAACCCAATCCCAATCGTCAACCCCCTAACTGGGAAGCAACATTTCAACCAGGAGAATTTACTCGATTGATGAAGCCGTTGTCAAAGGTTTCCAAAATCTTGTAGGGGCACGGTTTCCGTGCCCATGGTGTAAAAACCCTGCCAGAGGCGCAAAAATCCTGCCAGAGGACGGAAATCGCATCCGTGGTGTAAAAACCCTGCCAGGGGCGCAAAAACCCTGCCAGGGGTGCAAAAACCCTGCCAGGGGCGCAAAAACCCCACCCGTGGTGCAAAAACTCTGCCAGAGGCGCAAAAATCCTGCCAGAGGACGGAAATCGCATCCGTGGTGCAAAAAACCTGCCAAGGGCGCAAAAACCCTGCCAGGGGCGCAAAAACCCTGCCAAGGGCGCGGAAACCGCGCCCCTACTTGGAATATGGTGTCGAATTTCCGCCCGGATTTAAAAATACGAGGCTACCATTGTTCCGCCTACTTTTAGGTGTTCCCTATTCCCTATTCCCTATTCCCTATTCCCTATTCCCCGTTCCCTGTTTCCTGAAAGATTCTTTAATTATATTTAACGAAAAAATCAGTGTATATACATAGCTAAAAAGATTGCCATTTTATCTGATTCTGCATATCTTGGAAAGTAAGTAGCCGTTATGAGCTGCGTACAGCAATAACCGATGAAAAAGGAAACAAAAAATAGAAAATAATTATTTATTACCCACCAGTGATAAGCCGCTGCGCGTTGATAGCATAGCTGCTTTATTTTATTTATGTTTTCAGGTTTACTGGAAAAATTAAATTTAAAAGTAAATTCACAATTATCAGTCTGCTCAAAATTTTTTGGTTCTTCCTTATTTCTTATAGTTAATTTTTTTGAATTATTCATTTCCACTAAAATAAAGTGATTAGCATGTCATTTTCGTCTCCTAGCGATCAAGTTAAACAAGTTCCTTCCTTATTAGTGGGAAAGGTGGTTGACAGTTTAATCACCGGAGTTTTTGATTTAGCTAATACCTACATAACAACACAAGCTAATCACGAGTGGGACAGTACACAAAAAGAACTTGAGGGGCAATTAACAGAACTTAGACAGGAGAATCAAAAGCAATTTCAACAAAATTTATTTGACCAACAAAAGCTGTTACAGAAAGAACTGTTATTACACAAACGCAATGCACAATTAAAAGCAGCAACAGAACAACGAGAAACAGCTTTGGGTTCTACAGTTGCTTATAAGTTACTTGAAAATTGGCCCCTACGAATTGTTCCTGCTTTTATTCTTAATTCATACCATGGAGATGATTATATTCCATTACGGATTATTCATGTACCTCCAATAATCGACTTAGAGCAATTTGGTTCTAATGTTGATGATTTTCCGAGAATAGATAAGTACTTGGTAGAAGGACTGCGAAACTTTCTTTATCAACATTATTCCCTGAATAATTCCATTAGACCTGTAGAGTTATTAGATGGTGCTTGGAGTCGAAAACGTTATCATGGTGGCTCTAGTATTAAGGCACTATTTGAAATGCTAAAATCAGAGTCTATTTTGATTTTAGAGTCAGAAATTGATGGTGATTATTTAAATTTTCGCCTTGGTTATTGGGATTTAGGACAAACTGAATATTCCTATACTCCAATTATTTCCAGATATCCTTACCGAGAGCTAATATATGAATCAGCAAAAATTCGGGCTAGGCAATGGAAACCTGTTAAAGAGGAACTTCAAAATATGGGGAAAGACCCCAAAGAAGTTAACGAAGTTGATAGTTACAATCTAGAAGTTTTAGAATTAGAAGCACTATTAGGAAAATTAGGATTTGATGTTAGTAAACTCCCGCGACGTTATCAACTAAATCATCAAGATTTAGAAGCCTTTGCTGAATTTCTCCTCATTTGTAACTGTTTGGTAGTTGGTTGGATAGCTGATATTCATCATCTGATTCAAGCCAATGTCCCACCTCAGTTACCCCACCTCCTGCCTGACTTAGTTCCACATATTCCCGATTGGCAAATAGTCAAAACAATTATCAATGGATATCAAGGAATTTATCAAGCTCTAGAAAATGAACTCTTAGAACAAATGCCGGAATTGGCATTAGAATTAGCTTACAATCTTAAGTCTTTGCCAGATAAATCTTTGGCAAAACAACAGGTAGATTATTCTGTGAAATGCTGGTTAAAACTCCGGGGTGTAACTACTTTAGAGGAAGCTAATCCACTCTTATTGATGAAACCGTTTCTGAGTGTAGCAGACCAAGAATATGTGGAGAAATTACATGCATGTTTGGCAGAACTTGAGGATGAACAAACATCTGATGGGATTGGGAGTTTGTTAGATAATGCTGCCGAAAATCCCCAAGCTTACTACCGTTCGGGTTTATCTCGCAGCCAACAGAAAGATTATCAAGGAGCGATCGCGGATTTTGAGGAAGCAATTCACCTCGATGCAAATTTTGCCGCAGCTTATTGCGATCGTGCCCTAGCATTATTAAATTTAGGGCAATTAGCAGCAGCTATTTCTAGTTATAACCAGGGTGTTACCATTAACCCTGATGAACCGAAAGTTCTGGAGTATAAAAAGCTATTTCCAGCCAGTGCGGGTGAATATGAGTTTACAACACCAACAGTAAATGTCCTAGGGAAAAAAATCAAGGAACAACAAGGTAAAGCAAAGTTTTTTACCGAAGAGTTAGATAATGATATCACTCTAGAAATGGTTGCCATACCTGATGGTATATTCTGGATGGGTTCACCAGAAGGTGAAGGATACAACATCGAAAAACCCCAACATAAGGTAACAGTCCAGTCATTTTTTATGGGTAAATACCCCATTACTCAACTGCAATGGGCAACTGTTGCTGCCTTCCCGAAAGTTGAACGTGATTTGAAACCCTACCCTTCTCGTTTTAGAGGCGATAATCTACCTGTAGAGAAGGTTTCCTGGTATGATGCGGTTGAATTTTGTGCCCGTCTATCTGCAAAAACAGGACGTGAGTATAGATTACCCAGTGAAGCAGAATGGGAATATGCATCTCGTGCAGGCACCACTACACCATTCCACTTTGGTGAAACTATTACTCCGGAACTAGCCAACTATGACGGTGCATATGCTTATGGTTCTGGTCCTAAAGGTATATCTCGTAAAGAAACAACTACCGTGGGCAATTTTCCACCCAATGCCTTTGGTTTATACGATATGCACGGCTTAGTTTGGGAATGGTGTGCAGACACTTGGCATGATAATTATTTGGGTGCCCCTAGCGATGGTAGTATTTGGGAAGATGGAGGAAATGCCAATCGTTCTCCTTTGCGGGGTGGTTCCTGGCTAATGAATCCTGCTTTCTGCCGTTGTGGGTATCGGTTTAATTTCTTACTGGGACGCAACTATATTAACTTCAGTATTGGTTTCCGGGTGGTGTGTGTTCTTGGTAAAAGTTAAAAAAATTCCTAATAAGTAAGTGGGTTAAATTAAATATAAAACCTCACCCCCAACCCCTCTGTTGCAAGTTCAAAGAGGGGTGCCGTTTATAAAGTGTAAGAAGAAAGCGGGTTTCTATGGGTGGAGTATCGAATCGGGATTGTACTTATTCTCAAAGAAACCCGCTTTCTTGGGTTTTAAGGTTTACTTTATAAATAACCTCTAAGTTACGTAATACTACTAGGGAACAAGTAAGTTACATAATTTGTTATTTGTGATTAAGTTTTGTAGTTGGGAATAAGTGCTTGGGTCACAAAACTTACTCCTAAAAAAATAGTTTACTTAAACTTTCAGAATTAATTACAACCTATATAGCGATTTTTATACCAATTTGAAAAAAGAATGGGACAGATGATTGATTGGTAGGGAATGGGTAAACCCATTCCCTACTACAATTGGATCTGTTGCAAACATTTTTTTATTTGGTATTACTTAGGTTAAATAGAGGCTGAACTTCACCTTATCGACCGCACCCCTCTTCTGTTACCCCTTTGCCATTGGGAGAGGGGTTAGGGGTGAGGTTTAATTATGTACCTAACTCAAGCTAAAACAGCTATAATTTTCTTCAAAACATAATCAAGAAAATGATAAATGAACATCTTAATTATCTTGGCTGAAATCAGTCTAGTAATCCTAGTTTTTTCTCTAGTTAACTGGATAATTAGTAAAATTTTTCAACAGTTGACAAAGATTCCCCTGCTTCAAGGTGGAGTGTGGAATGCCAAAACTTTCCGCCGCAATTTGAAAGGGATTTTGTGGCTTTGTTGTGTGCTTCTTTGTGTCTCGATTGTAGGAGTGAATGGTTTTCTCATCTATCAAGGTAAAAACCTTCAAGAATATACACTTTCGTTAATTACTAGTATTCCTTCAGTATTCTGGATAAGTGTAGTAATTGCCATTCTTCAAAGCCTTGGTATTTTGATTTTGGCATTATTATCAATCCGATTAACTAACTATTTACTTCCCATAGCTTGTACTCGTGCCAAACAGTGGGAACAAAGCACTGCTGACGATGAAAGCATCAATGCTTTTTTCAGTTCTCTTCAAAAAATCTTTACCACCGGCATCTGGTTGTTAACTATAATATGGTGTGCCCAGTTTTTCCGAGTGCCAAAAATTGCTACCCAGTATCTCTTCGTTATACTCAGGATTTATCTAATTGTTGCTGTTGGGTCGCTGATTTTGAAAGTAGTGGCTGTGATTATTGACAGCCTAGATATTTTAAGTGTTAAACACTCCAGTCCTGATAATCTGCTCCGCTTTTATGATCGTCTCAGACATATTATTCCCTTTTTCAAGCGTTGTTTAGAAGGTGTGATTTATGTTTGTATGGCAACGTTAGTTGTCCAGCAGATTGAGTTAATTGCCAATTTAGCATCTTGGGGTCACAAAATAATTAAGCTGATTGCGATTATTTTTATCAGTCATGTTTTAGTGGAGTTAGCTCACTTAGGAATTGAGGAGTTGCTGCTTAAAAATCGGAAAATGACTGAATTGCAGAAACAGAGACGGCTAACTATTGTTCCTCTATTACAGAGTTCCATCAAATACATTATCTACTTTGGGGCTGGTATCTTTATTCTGGAAATTTTCAGCATCGATCCCACCCCCATTTTAGCTGCTGCTGGTATTGTCGGTTTGGCTGCTAGTTTGGGAGCGCAAAATCTAGTCAACGATTTAGTTAGTGGTTTTTTTATTCTCTTTGAAAATTATTATTTGGTGGGGGACTATATTGCAGCGGGGAATGTGGAAGAAAGAGAAGTTGAGGGTTTTGTAGAAGCAATTGAACTCAGAACCACCCGTCTGCGACATCCTAACGGTCAACTACAGATTATTCGCAATGGGGAAATGGGTTCAATTATCAACTATTCCAAGAACTATATCTATGCCATGGTACAAGTGCGGTTGGCTTATGAGGTTGAATTGGAGCAGGTATATGGGATAATTGAGTCAATAGGACAGCAGTTAAAGGCAGATTACCCAGAGGTACTGGAACCTACCCAGGTGGATGGAATAGAGGAATTTGGAGAATATTACCTGTTGTTGGGGACGAGGACGAAAGTCAAGCCAGGAAAAAAGCTTAAGATTGAGCGTCTTCTCCGTAAAATACTTAAGGATGCTTTTAGCCGAGAGGGGATTCAAATTCCTATTCGTTCTCAAGAATAGACCTTTTGCGAAAGTTCGGTTTTAACACTTTTAAGTAGGTCGGTACAAATAAAGCGAAGCAGTTAGGGTCGCCATTTGTCATTGGTCATTGGTAAAGGTTTCAGGGCTATTTACGTTTCGTAACATAGTTATATTTATTTCCGCCGATTTACTTATACATAATATAAGTATTAATCAGGGTAGCAACAAGACGGTGGGTTAGAGTGATAACTTGCACCAATTTCAGAAACCGGGTTTCTTAAGGTCATTGACCTGTAAAATCCTACATTTTGGTTTAGAAACCCGGTTTCTCTATACTTATAGATATATTGTCATAGTTGATATTGCTGATAAACCTGACTAGCTGCACGATGTAGCAACGAATGTCGCCAAACTAATGATTTCATATCATCAGCATAACCCCCACCAATTACACAGGCTACAGGATAACCTCCAGCCACACAGGTACTTAAAACCTGCATTTCCCGGCGATAAATACCAGCATCAGTTAAAGCTAACTTCCCCAATTTATCACCAATATGGGGGTCAACACCAGCATCATATAAGACTAAATCTGGCTTTAGTTGCGATAACAAATCTGGGAGATAATTTGCCAAAGTTTGGAGATATTCATCATCTTCCATCCCCACAGCAAGGGGAACATCTAAATCGCTTTTTTGTTTAGTTCCAGGGAAATTTACTTCACAGTGCATGGAAAAGGTAAAAACGCTTTTGTCTGCTTGAAAAATAAAAGCAGTACCATCTCCTTGATGCACATCCAAATCTACAATCAAAATTTTTTGGACAATTCTCTGTTTTTGTAAGACACGACAGGTAATAGCTAAATCATTGAAAATACAAAAACCAGATCCATAACTGGGAAAAGCATGATGGGTTCCCCCAGCAGTATTGCAAGCTAAACCATGTTTTAGTGCTAACTTCCCCGTCAAAATTGTACCACCTACTGCCATACAGGTACGATTTGCCAAGGCTGGACTCCAAGGTAAACCAATCCGTCGCTGTACTTTAGGTTCAAGGGTTCCTTGACAGTAAGCTTCCACGTAGTCTGGAGTATGAATTAATTGAATTAATTCCGTAGGGGGACGTTCCGGTGTGTAAAATTGTTGTGTTTGTGCTATACCATCAACTAATAACAATTCATATAGTTGTTGAAACTTAGCCATAGGAAAGCGATGACCATCAGGGAGAGGAACTACATAGTCGGGGTGATAAATAATTGGCAAGTTCATTGACTAACTGCTATTAGCTTACAAGCCTATTTGTCCGTTATTCTAAAACATGGCATCCTCTAAGTTAAAACCCAAGCCTTACCAATTACCAATTACCAATTAACAATGGAACTGAAAACTATCTGGCAACAAGGTAGTAATAATCCAGAAAATCCCAATTACCTTGCTACTATCCGCGAATGGTGGACAAATCTCCAAGGTCAAGAAATTTTCTGGCAACAAAGAATAATTCCTGAAACTAGCAGAGTCGATGACTTAGACTGGGAACCACAGAAATTTGATGAATTATTTGCAATCTCCAACCCAGATATTCGCGGCATAACTCTCTACTGGCACAAACCAGATTCACCTCAGGAACGAAATACTACCCCTGAGAAACTGATACTTGATAGCTTACACCAAAGTTTGTATATTTTCCCCCAAACTCAAAAAGGACTGGTTATCCGTGTAAGTTTACCGACCATAAACTATCAGACTATTCAAATTACAAATCCCAAATGGGAATATCAAACTTCCACTGAAAAATACATGCTAACCCTTAAAGATGATTGGCAAAAAATAGAAGTTAAAGTGACCTTAAACCATGAAAATTTTAAGGAACTAATTAGACTGATTATCAGCTAAATTAACCGCTAAAAACTACAATTATTTCGATTATATAATTCTATCAACATATCATATGAACATGATGCAATGGATTTTGCCACTAGCAATTATTATCGGCGGATTAGTAGTGGGCATCATTGGCGAACAAATTGTCTACAAAAAAGTAAAAGCTGCTGTAGTTAATAAAGGAATGCCCGGTGGTGAAATGATACTTCACTCCCTAAACCGGATGACATTTATCGGGTTTTTATTGGCGGGTTTATTTGGAGTAATCCTATTTTCCGAAATACCACCAAACATTAAAGATGTATTAGATAAAATAATCACTAGTGTCTTTCTATTTTCCTTGACATTGGTCTTTGCTAGGCTGACAGCAGGGTTTATAAATATATATATTCGTAGAAATGAAGGTGTTTCTACATCTTTAATTGCTAACGTTGCTAAAGTGACTATTTTAGCTTTAGGTTCTTTAATAATCTTACAGACAATAGGAGTTAAAATCACACCAATTCTGACTACTTTAGGTGTTGGTGGTTTGGCAGTCGGTTTAGCACTCCAAGACACCCTGGCAAATTTATTTTCTGGATTTTATTTAATTATCTCTAAGCAAGTTAGAACTGGAAACTATATAAAACTAGAAGGAGGAGAAGAAGGTTATATCGCTGATATTAATTGGCGAAATACAACTATCAAAGAAATATCCAATAACACCGTTATTATTCCCAACTCTAAGCTGGCTTCGTCTATTTTTATCAACTATCACCTCCCAGAAAAACAAATTACCCTCACCATGAATGTAGGTGTAAGTTATGATAGCGATTTGGAATTAGTAGAAACAGTAACAACAGAAGTAGCCAAAGAAGTAATGGCAGAAATTGCACCAGATTTAATGAACAATGAACCTTACATCAGATTTCACACTTTTAATGACTTTAGTATAGATTTTACCCTTTATATGCGCGTTAGCGAATACTTCGACCAGCGCATAGGTAAACATCTATTTGTGAAGAAGTTACATAAACGTTATCAACAAGAAGGAATTAATATTCCCTTCCCCATTAGAGATATTTTTATAAAAGATGATGGCAATAAAAATGGAGTAGTAAAACAGGATTTATAATTCAATTCTTTGTCAACATAAAGTCTCTGTTTGAACAGATTGATTTGACCGACTCTGCTAAGCATCCAGCCAGAATTTTTCCATCCCTCAACAACCGTCTTTGGCTAGTTGAATTGACAAAGTTTCTGTTTTTGCATCGACTTAAGGGACTTCCAAATAAAAAAATATCCCAAAATTTAAGAGTAGTACAGGCATCCTTGCCTGTATCACAATATGGGATAATTTATTTCTTGGTATCATAAACGATTCCCTAACGACTCAGCTAAGTGCATACGCAAAGAACTGTAATTGATTCGCAAGGATGTTGTCTTCCAAAATTGGCTGGTTGAGTATAGGGTAAAAATGTGGGGATTTGTTCTAGATGCATCCTGTGGTGAAAACCCCTGTGCTTCTAACCTGGGTTAGGCTTACAAACCCACTTCCAAAGCGGATGACTCGGTCCTTGTTGACGGATGCGATCAACTTGCTTTTCTAGACGTTTTAACTCTTGCTGTGGTAGTCCCCAAATGATATTTCGACTTTGCCATACCAAAGTAGCAACGGTCATACCAATACAAAAACCTAAACCTAGGGTAGCCAGTGGATGATAAAACAATCCAAATCGCAATGCTACCCAGGTAAAGTACTGTTTCCACAGCAAAATTTCCTCCCGTAGTTCCCACAGGGATAATGGTGCAATTGTTACCCATGAACTGGCGATAAATAACCACCGACCCCAGACTGTTAATCGATGTAATTTTTGCACTTGTTGGGCAAAAACGGGGTCGTAATTTTCTCGTTCGGGTTTTTCTGGTTTATTATCCATAGGCAACAGAGATGGGGAGATGAGGAAGAGGGGGAAGAGGTGGAAGAGGGGGAAGAGGGGGAAGAGGTGGAAGAGGGGGAAGAGGGGGAAGAGGTGGAAGAGGTGGAATAATTAATAACTCCTAACTCTAAACTGACAATTAAAAATTAAAAATTAAAAATTGGTAACTCCTTTCCTTCAAACTCTTAACTGTTAAGTATTATACTCCCAACGGCTAAAAACTTAACTTTTCGTAGGTTGGGTTGTAGCTTACTTCCACGGAGTGGTACGAAGTGTAGACGAAGGTCGGAAGGCTTCTCGTAAGCGAAGCTTTCTCGAAGACTAGAGTAACCCAACAGCAAGTATGTTTTTGTTGGGTTACTCTACGAGAAGCCGCTGCGCGTCTACATACCTCAACCCAACCTACAATCTCCCCAACCTACAATCATAGGACTAAGCTGCGCGTCACAAAATTATGGCAACTGGCACACATACTTCAATTTGAAATAAAACTCTATGTTCCTTGATTTATAGGCATTATAGACAAATCACTACTATGTGACAGTTTTAGGGT
>JAAUYH010234755.1_pt1 | contig 35261 bp, 36 predicted proteins | sample 7278061 | NCBI WGS metagenome assembly JAAUYH01 (sample SAMN14350203, study PRJNA611818) | marine sediment metagenome | isolation source: surface marine sediment (0.6m) | place: French Polynesia: Moorea | collected 2018-08 | reverse complement strand
GGCAAAAGTTTTTATTCCTAAATCAATTCCTACTTTTTGGTGGCTGTGTTTCATCTCAGGTATATAAGATGCTGAAACGGCAAAACTTACATACCATTTCCCTGCTTCTCTTGAGATAGTAAAGGTTTGAGAAACACAGTTATAAGGAATAGCCTCTTTTAATCTAAAGGTTCCCAATGTAGGAATTTTTATTGTTTTTCCCTCCTTGACTAATACCTTGCCATTAGAACTATCTACTGTAAAACTACAGTGATGTTTCTTCTTTTTAAAACGAGGTAAATTGGCTTTGATTTTGGGATCTCGACCACGAGAAAATGCTTTTTTCAAGTCTCTAAACGCATTCTGATAGATGCGAGATGAGTATTTATTTGTCCATAAATATTCTCTCTGCTTTTTAGTAATGTTTGTAAAGACTTTCTTGATCGCATCTAACCGTTTTGAGTCACTGCCAGAAATTTCGGGAATATCCCAAGTGGTATGAAGTAAAGATAGTCCATGATTGTACACAAAGCGAGAAAAGCCAGCACAGCCAGCAAAAAAGCTCTTTTCCTTGTTATTCAGCTTTAATTCTCTTTTAATTGCGTACATAGATAACTATTATTTATTTTATTCTCTATTATATCTGAAGTGATGTCTTCTAAAGTTGGCAATTTTCGCTCTTTCGGACGAAATATCCTAGACATAATGTCTAAGTACGTCTAGCATTGTACAGGTTTTTGTCTTCTAGAAGAAGCTCACTTCGACTGGGAATGCGCCATAACTGTTCTAATTCATTGGCGGGCATGGTTAAATATAAAACATCCCCAGGGTGTAAGGGAGTCTCTAGTAACTTCCAACTGTGGATGGTTACGGGGTTTCTTTCTAAATACAATGGCACAAACCCTCCTTTCCTAGCGGCATCTTTCACCGTTTGTCCGCAAAAAGAGTGTTGGGGGGTAATTAAGGTGGCTAAGGCTACCCATAATAAGTCCTCGGTCATGCCATTGCCTAAAATTTTCCCCCCCAACGCAGCAGCAGCAAAGGAAGGGGTGGCCAACTCAGACGGACATAACACTGTTTCAAATTCAAACACCTCTTGTACCGACTGACCAAACTGAGGATCTTGCGATCGCAGAATAATGTTAATATTGGGAGCGATCGCTTTGGCCGTTAGTCCAATCTCTACGTTGATCATGTCGTTGCTGGTGACAACAATAATGGCGGCTGCTTTCTGAATATTAGCCGTTTTTAACGTATCATTGACCCGCGCATCTTCTAAGATAATGGGAACTCTTAAAGAACGGGCCGTGTGTAAAAAGCGGTTATTTTGGTCTGACTCGATTACTACGACCTCGTGGCCTTGTTGCTGCAGTTGGCGAACCGTTTGAATACCAATGCCTCCCAACCCACAGACAATATAATGATGTTTGGTGGGAACTCTGGCCACATCCCAAAATTGCTTGAAGCGAGTGCCTAAAATAAAATCATTCAGCAACGCATAACAGACACCAATCACTCCTGCACCGACAATCATCATAATCGCGGTAAACACTTTAATGCTGGCCGGGGCTTTTTCAGCCACTTGTTCCTGTCCCCCGGCACCGGTGATCATGCCCACAGAGAAGTATAACGCATCTACTAAGGAGGTATTGTAACTAACCGCAACATAGGTAAAGGTTGCAGCAAAAATCATCCCTAATAAACACAATGTTACGGCAATGACAGGGTTAACGTAACGTTGATAACGGCGTAAATTAGCGATCGCTTTAACTATTTTTTGTCCCCAAAAGCGACGTTTAGATCGACTGTTTAATCGAGTGCCAATAATGAGATGATCCCCCAATTGTAAGGCTTTTTCCTGTAATACCGCCGACACTAAGTCTAATTCTCCCTGGGCCGGTAAATAATAAATCAGCATCCGTGAGGGACATTCCCACAACTCCCCTAAATTTAAGCCCAACCAAGGATGATTTTCATCGATGACAATATCTTCAATGGGCCAAATTTGGTTAAATAATTGTAGTTGACCGATGGCTTTATTGCCTAAAGCTGCAAAGGAAAAAATAGGGGCGGCTAAGGCCGCAACACTCATGGTATGGTGATGGGGAAGGGTTTGATCCAGTCGTTCCCCTAACGTATGGTTAAAGAGACGGTCAATGATGCGAATGTTGGGGTTAAGAATTCTTGCTTGGGTAAGGGTTCCTAGATTAATGGCATCGTCATTACTGGCTAAAACCAGAGTGTGGGCGTGATGAATGCCCGCTTTGGCTAGGGTTGAAGGGGAACTTAATTCGCCAACAATGACGTTTTCTGAGGTTTCTCCTAAAATCAGGCGGTCGCTAATACCAACTACAGCAGCCCCTTGTCGTCTTAATAAACGAAATATTTTATATCCGGTTCGTCCTAACCCACAGACTATAATTTGTGGTTTCATGGGAAGTTTTGGGTGTTTTTTAATCTTTAATTATGATTGCTCCCTTTTCTATTTGTCTGTAGCCTTTTTTACGATTTACTCTATTTTTAGATAATTTTAAGATTAATGATCGATTGACTTCTCTTGCGGATAAATTAAATTCCATTGATGACGAATACTATCCATAATTTCCATAATTTTTAGGGTTTCATTGAGTGGCATAATTGGGCTTTCTAATTGGTTCGTTTGAAGACAACGTATCACTTCTTGAGCTTCATAATTATAGCCATTTCCTGAAAATAGTTGTTTGATTTGAAAAGCTTTTTTGGGTTTAAGGGGAAGATCATACAACTCAGCATAAAGAGCTAATTTTTTTAACAATGAATTTTGCTTAAGAACAGACTTTATTTTTTGTTTAAAAGAAGAAGAAGAATGACCAGACGCTGAAGCTTGAGGTAACTGAGTTATGGATAATTTTAAAGGGCGATAAAAAGGGCTATGAATGCGAATTCTTCCTAAGCTTCCTGTAATGACAACTTCGTTGGAGGTTTGAGCTTTTAGGGTAGCCGATAGTACCGCTAATTGGCCCTTTGGATAGCGCAAAATCAAGGCATTTTGTTCATCAATTTTTGTTTCACTGAATATCCCTTGTGATACAACGTCTTGAGGTTCACCTAAGAGATAAAAAGCCAAAGAAAGAGGATAAATTGTTCTATCTAGTAAAGCCCCACCTCCTAAATCAAGATTATAAAATCTTCCTTGAGGATCGGGATTAGCACGATAACCGAAATCAGCCGTTAATAGACAAATTTCTCCAATTGTCCCCGCTTCAATGATACTTTTAACTCTTTGAATTAAAGGCATAAACCTCATCCACATTGCTTCCATACAAAATAATTTTTTTTGCTGTGCTAAGGCAATCACTTCACGGGTTTCTTTAGCATTAAGCATAAAAGGTTTTTCACACAAAATTGCTTTATTGGCTTCCAAACACATTAAAGAATCTGCTTTATGTCTGTAATTAGGAGTCGCAATATAAACCACATCAATATCAGGATCTTGGGCTAAAGCTTGATAACTATCATAGGAACGAGACACCTGATATTTTTGAGCAAAATTATTGGCTTTCTCTAAGCTACGAGAAGCAATACCCAACAACTTAGCCTCTGGAAGTATCCTAAGTCCTTGAGCAAAATCTTGAGCAATTAATCCCGTTCCAAGAATTCCCCAATTAATAGTTTTTGACATAATTTATTTTCCTAAAATAGCCATTAATCAATTTTACCTTAATCAGACTCACTTAGCCCAAGGCATGGGGTCAACTGGCTCAAAAGTTGTAGTCACTTGATAAGGTTTTCCCGTATTACCCGATTCTTGAATTGCTAAAACAATCTCATTAATATGTAGAGAATATTGAGCCGATAGACGACAACTTCTTTTTTCAGTAATGGCTTCTGCTAATTCAGCAACGCCTCGACAAAAATCCATTTCTTGAGATCCTTTGTATCCATATTTTGTACGACCTTGTCCCACCAAAGGATACTTTTGTTTCCAAGGACTAATAAACGTCTTTCTTCTAATGGTTAATCGTTTCTGAATATAAACAGGACACCGATAATACCAACAATCTTTTGTACTTAATAAACCCTGATCACCAATAATCGTAAAATGATGATCATGAGGGGCAACAATACTACAAGTTAATCGAGCAACAACCCCTGAATGAAACTCAAGACAAGCAACAGAAAAATCGGGAGCATTAACTTCTAAAGAAACATCCGTTGTTTTATCAGGAATCAAGCAAGAAGAAAAAGCAGTGACCGTTTTAACTGCTCCAAAAAAGGCTGTTAACCAATTAATATAATAGCCAGCGTGTTCTAAAGTACATCCAACTTCAAATTCATCTTTGTAAGGCCAAGGAATACCCGATTCACTTTTCCATTTTTTATAAGCCATTTGATGAACCATACCATCATCCATTTCTGCATAAACTAATCTGACATTTCCAATGACTTGTTCTCGTAATGCTTTCCAAATCGTTTGTGCCGTTTCACTCAATATATTACAAGGGGCAGAAGCAAGATAAAGATGTTTTGATTCTGCTAAATCAACTAAAGTTTTCGCTTCTGATAACGTCATACCTAGAGGCTTTTCTGAGTAAACGTGTTTCCCGGCATTTAAACAAGCTTGAGACACTTGAAAATGACTGCGAGGGTTAGTTAAATTAAGGACAATAGATACTTGAGGATCTTCTAATAAAGCCTCTAAAGAAGCATATTTAGGAACAGAATGATAACGGGAGAAATGTTCGGACCTTTGGGGATCGCGATCCATCACGCCAGCTAACTCTAACTGAGGATGAAGCGGAAGGGTTTTCAAATAATAATCAGCGACAAAGCCACAACCAACAATACCAATACGCATTAGAAATCAGTAAATTTATCTAAGATTATGTCCTTCTAATAGGATACTCTTAAAGAGGACATTTACGGTCTTAAGTGCTGAACTTGATCAAGGATCACAAGAATAATGAAGATCGCTTATTTAATGAATACTCATCCCTATGCTAGTTGTACCTTTATTCGTCGAGAAATAGTAGCGTTAGAGGCAAATGGAGTTTCGGTGGAACGATTTGCTGTTCGTAGTCCAACCACGGTAATGATGGATGAAGCTGATCAACAAGAAATCACGAAAACACGAGTGATCCTTAATGTGGGTGGGTTAGGATTATTGTTAGCTATTATTAAAACTGTTTTGACTAACTTCTTCTCCTTTTTATCCATGTTTTTCTTTGCTGTTCGTATTGGCTGGAGATCAGAAACAGGGGTTATTTATCATTTAATTTATCTGGCTGAAGCTTGTGTGTTACAGCAATGGTTATCTCAATCAAAGATTACTCATGTTCATGTTCATTTTGCCACCAATGCCACAACGGTTGCTATGTTCTGTCACGGGTTAGGGGGACCTTCCTATAGTTTTACAGTTCATGGACCCCATGAGTTTGATAAAGTTCAAGCGATCGCTTTACCTGAAAAAATAAAACACGCTGCTTTTGTAGTTGCCATTAGTTCTTATGGAAAAAGTCAACTGTATCGCTGGTGTGACTTTCAAGATTGGGATAAAATCAAGATGGTTCATTGTGGGGTTGATGATGCCTTTTTCTCTCTTTCTTCTCAACCGTTTCCTGAAAAACCTTGTTTCGTTTCTGTCGGTCGTTTGAGTGAACAAAAGGGACAATACTTATTAATAGAAGCGGTGAGTAAGTTGGTTTCTCAAGGATATGATTTTAAATTAATTTTAGTGGGTGATGGAGAATTAAGGGAACCCATTGAAGCGGCAATAAACCGTTTAAATTTACAGAATACGGTAGAAATTACCGGATGGGCAACTCAAGCAGATGTTCAAAACTATATCTTACAATCATGGGCGATGGTGTTACCTAGCTTTGCTGAAGGTTTACCTGTTGTCATTATGGAAAGTTTGGCATTAGGTCGTCCCGTCATTAGCACTTATATTGCAGGAGTCCCTGAATTAGTCATCCCTGAAAAGTCAGGTTGGTTAGTTCCTGCTGGTTCCGTTGAAGGGTTAGTTAATGCCATAAAAAAAGTCTTAGAAACTCCACAATCTCAGTTAAAGGAAATGGGAGAAATGGGCGCAGAAATGGTAAAACAAGAGCATAATGTTAACCAAGAAGCTCAAAAGTTAAAACAATTATTTAGCTCCGTTCACTAACTCAAATTTTATCAGTATCAACACCATGACACTTTTTCTAAACATCATTTTATTCTCTTTCTCTTGTCTCATTTTGATTCCTTGTTTTGTTTTATTTGTTGAATGTGTAATGTCTTTATCTTTCTCAAGTAAAACATCAGAAGTAACATCAGAAGAGCTACCCGATTTTAAAATTTTAATCCCTGCTCATAATGAAGAAGCAGTCATTGAAACCACCTTAAATTCTATCTTATCTCAAGTTAGTTCACCCGATAACATTATTGTCATTGCTGACAATTGTACCGATCAAACTTCAGCAATTTCTCAACAGTATGGAGTTACAGTTTTAGAACGGAAAGATGATCAAAATAGAGGGAAAGGTTACGCGCTTGATTATGGCTTAAACTACCTAAAAAATAATCCTCCTAGCATTATCCTTTTAATCGATGCTGACTGTTATATTCATCCTGAAACCATTAAAAAATTAATCCGTGAATCTTCAGTTGAGCAAAAACCAATTCAAGCTTTATACTTACTAGAAAAACCCCAAAATCCCAGTCCAAAAGATTTAATTTCTGCCTTAGCATTTTTAGTTAAAAATCAAGTTCGTTCTACCGGTTTATATCAGTTAGGACTCCCTTGCTTATTAGCAGGAACAGGAATGGCTTTTCCTTGGGAAGTTTTACAAAAAATTTCTTTAGCAAGTGGTAATATCGTTGAAGATATGCAGCTAGGAATTGATCTCGCTTTATCTGGCTATTCACCTATTTTCTGTCCAGATGCTCAAGTCACGGGTATTCTTCCGCAACAAACTTCAGCAGCAAAAACCCAAAGAACGCGTTGGGAACATGGTCATATTCAAACCATTTTAAACCAAGTTCCTCGACTATTAAAAGGAGCAATTATTCAACGACGTTTTGATTTAATCGGGTTAGCATTAGAGTTAAGTGTTCCCCCTTTATCTCTGTTAGTGATGTTATGGATAGCAACAATTCTGATTACAATCACAGCAGGTTTATTCGGTTTTTCTTGGTTACCGACTATCATTTTAGCCATAGCAGGATTCTGTTTAGTGATAGGTGTTTTAATCGGTTGGGCTAAATTTGGCCGTCAAGAAATTCCAGGGTTTGCCTTACTAACCATTCCCTTTTATCTATTATGGAAAATACCCCTTTATTTTGCTTTTTTAATCCGTCCTCAGTCCCAATGGGTAAGGACAGAAAGAGATCAAATAGCTAATAACAAATAAGTTACAAGAAATCCGCTTAATTAACCATCGTTATCATCATTACGGGAAACTCCTCCTCCCCTGCTTCCTCTGCTTCCCCTGCCCACCTTACCTTAACGTATGATATTTAACAGGATTTCATATTACAATTGAGACGGAGGTGTAACCCCCAGTTTAGTCAACCGTTGATCAATCTCTTGTATCAGTTGAAAATCTTTATTGGCTAAGTTATATTGAGGGTGACGTAAGCAATCAAATGCCTCTCTAAATTGCTCAGGTTTCGCTAGAATTGGACTATTAAAATGGGCAGAAATAATGCGGTTAAAGCCCCATTTTGAGACTTGATCAACCCAAGTTAACACATCCAAAGGACTGCGGTTAAAAATAACCCCTTGTAAAATAGGTGCAACTAATAAGGGGTGATTATACAGTTCGTTAAAAGATGATTGCCAACTGTCATCCCAGTCAAAGGGAAACAGCCCAAAATAAGCTTTTTTGGAGCGGTTTGGGGCTTTCAAAGCATCTTGGAAGACTTGTCCCCATTTAACCACTCCTAACGCATTCGGACGAAAATAAAGGGCAAATAAAACAATTCTTTGCCATCCTTTCAGTCGGTTTTGTTGAGTATCATCGATGGTTTCTACAGCATGATCCCTTGCATGAAATAATAAAGGATAGGGATCGAGTTGTACAATTTCTGGTGGAGTTGAAGGGATAGAAATGATAGAATCCGTTAATAATAAAGTGTGCGATCGCTTATGATAAAACGCCACTTCTTCAAACGGGCCTAAACCTAAATCTAATGGTCCCAAAATGGCATAATCAAACTCATCAGCAAAGGGACTTTGATGACTGTCTAACGGTAATGTTTGGGTTCGTTTTCGGGGAAACCCCAACCAACTTAAAGGAAGGTTAACGGGGAAACTCCATTGATGAGGAGAGACAAATACTTGTGCGTTGGGGAAACACCTAGCAAATGGACCGACAAACACCTTATGTTCAATGCCCGAAACCGTGGGTAAAATGATATATTTAACCTCACCATGAGCATCCACTAACTCCTTAACCAGACGGATACACTCACGAGTCGGCGCAACCGGTGCATAAACCAACAGTCCCCCTTGAGCGAGTTTCACCACCGTCATGCGAATGGGAACCACCACATAGAGAATACCCTGACACTGCTCAAACGTCCATATAGTATCCTTAACCACTTCTTTGCGGAGGGTACGACGTTGACCATAAGGATACAGAGGAACCACTGGCCAAAATGGCCAAGCTATATCTTGGGGACTAGGGTTAATGGGTGGTTCTTGTCCGTTTCTGGTCATGTTAGTCCGACTCACCTTAATGTCGCAAGGAGGCTGACGCTATACGAATGTTAGCGAGAGAGAGGAATTGCGACCAATATATTAACACGAAGGACGATTTTTATGCTACTATGTCATATAGTGAGTTTTCAAGGTCGATGAAACAAGTCTTAACTTTAGTTGTCAAGCTTCAACCTACGTCAAAGCAGATCGAATTGTTAAATGATACTGCTAAGGCATTTGGCGATGCTTGTAACTACATCAATAAGACTGTTAAACCTAATTTGACCAATAGAAATTCAATACAAGCTGTATGTTATCAAGACGTTAAAGAACGTTTTGGATTAACAGCTAATCATGTTGTTAGAGCTTGTGCAAGGGTCGCAGCTAATCGCTTAACAGCTAAACAGAAAAGTAGGAAAGTTAAAAACTTTAAACCTACCAGTTTTGATTGTGATGCTCGTACTTTTCGGTTTATTGAGACTGGTTATTTAGCTAGTATTAGTACAACGGGTAAACGGGCTAAAATTCCTATGAGAGTAAGCAATTATCATATAGGAAAACTATCAGGTCAAAATCCCACGTCAGCACAAGTTTGTCAACACAAAGATGGTGATTGGTATGTTCACATTCAACTTAAATCTGATGCTCCAAAGCCTATCAAATCAGATAATGTGATTGGGGTTGATTTTGGTAGAAGAGACATAGCAGTTACTAGCACTAATAAATCATGGTCAGGAAAAGACATTCAAGAAAAACGAGATAAATTTAATCAACTCAGGGCTTCTTTGCAAAAAAAAGCATCCCAAGGCACAAGATCCACAAGGCGTAGGTGTCGCCAGATTTTGAAACGGCTATCGGGTAAAGAAAGAAGATATCAGGCGTGGTTAAATCATAATATTAGTAAAGCTATCATTGACGAAGCTAAACAAACTCAATCCTTTGTATCCATTGAAGATTTAACAGGAATTAGAGAACGTACTAATCAAAAACCTAGAAACAAAACTGAGCGAAGACGGTCTAATTCTTGGGGGTTTTATCAGCTAAGAAGTTTTATAGAATATAAAGGAATTAAAGAAGGAATTGAGGTGATAGCAATTAACCCAAGATATACCAGTCAAACCTGCAATTGTTGTCTGCATATTGGACTTAGAAATAATAAGTCTTTTAAGTGTAGTAATAAAGCTTGTGGATGGATTGGGGACGCTGATCTTAATGGTTCGTTAATGATAGCTTTAGTGGGGCAGAGTGTAAGGCTGCCTAGAGGCTCAAGTTTGTTGGCTTGTCCGATAGACTTAGGGCTACAGAAAGCCCACGCTATAGCGACAGCTTAGCGTTGGGAACCTTACTCGTTTAATCTCCTGTTGTCATCCCCAAGTTTGCTATCTTAACAATTATATAATCTTGAGTAAATCCTAGAGCAATGACCCAAAAAATCGACTCAGAAAGAGAAAAATATTCAGGGGCCTATGGGACAATTACCCTTCATTCTTTTAGTGAAAGAAAAGCCAGTAAAGAAGCAGATTTTTTCCTACCTTATCTATCTTCTAATATGACATTATTAGATTGTGGTTGTGGTCCTGGTACCATAACGGTTGATTTAGCAAAAATTGTTGCCCCGGCTTCAGTAATAGGCATTGATATTGAAGACAGTCAATTTGAGATTGGACGTAACAAAGCACAACAAGAACACGTTAATAATATTAATTTTCAAGTTGGGAATATCTATGAACTGCCTTTCCCTGATAACTCATTAGATGCTGTTTTTGCTCATGCTGTTATTTACCATTTAAAACACCCTGACCAAGCCCTAAAAGAAGTCTATCGCGTGTTAAAATCTGGTGGCATTATCGGCATTAGAGATGCTGATCACGATCATATCATCTTTACCCCTTCTTCTCCCATTTTAGAAAAAGCTTGGAACCTATTGGGTCAAGTGGTAACTATTAATGGAGGCGATCCTTTTTTTGGCAAATATCAACGTAAATATTTACAAAAAGTCGGCTTCATTAATGTAAAAGCCTCTGCTTCTTTTGACTATGCTGGCACAACAGAAAAGATTAAACAAAATGGTGAGTTTTGGGCTGATTTAATCTTACAAAAGCAAGTGACGGCAGTGATTTTGAATCATGGTTTAGCCACACCACAAGAACTAGAAACCATGAGTCAAGCTTTTATTGAATGGGGAAGCCATCCTGACGCTTTTTTCGCTAGAGCGAGATGCGAAGCTGTGGGAAAGAAACCCTAATTATTAAGCGTTCTTTCCCAAAACCTAAGCCACAAATCCTTATGATTCTGTTAGTTGTTGTGATTTTTCAGGAAAACCTGACACTTCTACCTTTTGTGTGTTTTCTGACTGTTTTTCGTATTTAATTTTAGCTATTTTTAACTTCAAAAAACTGCTAACTCCTGCCATACCTAGAATACATAAGATTCCAAGGGGTTCAGGAATGGGGAGACTGATGAGAGAATTGTTAACAGTCATAACCTCCTGTGAAGAAATAATATGATTGTTTTCTATTTTAGTTAGTATTGTTTTTTGTTCGTGATTTTTTACATTTTTAAGCTCATTTACGCCATTATTTTTACTAAATGCTGATTGATTGCCAAATGCTAAAGATAGAAGAGTAACAACAGTGATAATCTTTAATTTACTAACTATTCTCATTGTTCAAAAAAAAGGTATTTGGTGGCAATTATAGGTAAGACTTCAGTAACCCCCTTCATTTTTTAGGAATGCTTTAGATTTGGGGGGAATCATGCTTGCCTCTCCAGACTAGAAAGGATGTTATATCATAGAAGAAAGCTCGGAAAGACAAATTATATGAAAACCTCCCTACACCGTAAATCTTCTCATAAAAATACAGATTTGGCACAAGAAACTTTACAATTAGAAGGAATGGGATGTGCTGCTTGTGCCACCAGTATTGAAACCGCTATCAATAAAGTGTCTGGCGTAGAAGAATGTAGCGTAAATTTTGCCCTAGAGCGAGGAACTATTACCTATAACCCTCAAATCACTGATTTAGAAACTATTAAAGCTGCTGTTAGTCAAGCAGGATATCAAGCTTATACTGTAGAAAATGAAAATAATAATCAAACCCAAGATATTGAACAGCAAAAAAGAGCAGCCAAACAACAAGAATTGACAAAAAAAGTAACTGTCGGTGCTGCTGTTAGTTTCATCTTAATTTTTGGCTCATTACCCATGATGACGGGGTTATCTATTCCTTTTATTCCTACCTGGTTACATAATGCCTGGTTTCAGTTAATTTTAAGTCTTCCTGTCATTTTTTGGTGTGGCAAAGGATTTTATACTGGTGCGCTCAAAGCTTTAAAACGACGGACTTCTGATATGAATACGTTAGTGGCTTTGGGAACCGGTGCCGCCTTTTTGTACTCTTTATTTGCCACATTTTTTCCTCAATTTTTTATCTCTCAAGGCTTAAATGCAGACGTTTATTATGAGGCTGCAGTTGTTATTATTACCTTAATTTTATTGGGTCGATTATTAGAAAATAGGGCAAGGGGGAAAACCTCAGAAGCCATTCGCAACCTGATGGGATTACAAGCTAAAACAGCGCGGGTAATTCGTGATGGGGAAACGATTGATATTGCTGTGGAAGATGTGGTCATTGGTGACACAATTTTAGTTCGTCCAGGAGAAAAAATTCCCGTAGATGGAACTATTATTGAAGGCAACTCGACCCTTGATGAATCTATGATTACAGGGGAATCCATACCCGTTGAAAAACAAGCAGGAGATGACGTGATCGGGGCAACTATCAATAAGACAGGCAGCTTTAAATTTGAAGCCAAAAAAGTCGGTAAAGATACGGCATTGTCACAAATTATTCAATTAGTTGAAGCAGCACAAAATAGCAAAGCACCCATACAAAAAACGGCGGATCAGGTGACGGGTTGGTTTGTTCCTGTGGTGATGAGTATTGCTGTAATTACGTTTATTAGTTGGTTCATTTTTGCTCAGAATTTATCTTTAGCAATGGTGGCAACTGTCAGCGTTTTAATTATTGCTTGTCCCTGTGCTTTGGGGTTAGCAACTCCCACATCTATCATGGTAGGGACAGGTAAAGGAGCGGAAAACGGCATTTTAATCAAAGGCGCAGATAGTTTAGAATTGGCGCATAAAATTAAAGCCATTGTCTTAGATAAAACAGGGACTTTGACTCAGGGTCAACCCACAGTTACCGATTATATTACGGTGGATGGAATTGCTGATGATAATGAGTTGAATGTCTTGGAAATAGCAGCAGCTATTGAGGGAAATTCTGAGCATCCTCTAGCCGAAGCAATTGTTAATTATGCCAAGTCTCAAGGGGTTTCTAATAATTTACCCAAAGTCGATGATTTTGAAGCAATGGGAGGTCAAGGGGTACAAGGAAAAATTAACGGCAAATTAGTGCAAATAGGAACACAGAAATGGATGGAAAAATTAGGGATTAATACCGATGAGTTAAGGCAGCAAGCAATCGAATGGGAAAGCCAAGCAAAAACCACACCCTGGATCGCCATTAATGGGGAAATCAAAGGCTTATTTGCTATTGCTGATGCGGTGAAATTTTCCTCCGTTGAAGCCGTTAAAAAGCTGAAAAAATTGGGGTTAGAGGTAATAATGTTGACCGGAGATAATCAACAAACCGCCCAAGCGATCGCCGATGAAGTGGGCATCTATCATGTCTTTGCAGAGGTACGTCCCGACGAAAAAGCAGATAAAGTGAGAGAAATTCAGCAATCTCAGGGTAAAATCGTCGCTATGGTGGGGGATGGTATCAATGACGCACCTGCACTCGCTCAAGCGGATGTGGGAATGGCCATCGGTACCGGGACAGATGTGGCTATGTCTGCCAGTGATATTACCCTCATTTCAGGAGATTTACAAGGCATTGTAACAGCCATAAAATTGAGTCGTGCCACGATGAAAAATATTCGTCAAAATCTCTTTTTTGCCTTCGTTTATAACACTCTAGGAATTCCCATTGCTGCTGGTATTTTATATCCTTTCTTTGGTGTCTTATTAAACCCCATGATAGCTGGTGCAGCGATGGCGTTTAGTTCCGTTTCTGTGGTATCAAATGCGTTAAAGTTGCGGAATTTTAAGCCATGAGTGTCTGATATTAACTACTTAGCCGGCGTTGATAAACTTCTGAAATATAACGTCCCCACACTTAACAGAAACAATAGATAAACAACGATCTGTCCTAAATATAAAGTTTGTCGATATCCAAACAGGGATTTAAGGATAATTCCTGGAAAGGTTTTATCGGGTAAAATAATAGAACCATCCCAAACTAAAGGTCCTAAAATACAAGAGTCTCCAGTTAAGAAACACCATTGGGAAAAACTTGGATCAAGTTGGGCTAAAAACATCACAACCAGATTAAGATGTTTGAGAACTCCTAATACCAATCCCCCAACGACTAATAATAAGAAAATGCCCATCACCTTAAAGAACAGACGAATGTTAATTTTAACCCCCAACCTAAACAAAAGAAATCCTAAAATAGCGGCGGTGGTTAATCCTAATGTGGCCCCAACACTGGGAATTTTCCAACTGTTTTCAAATTTAGCAATGATAAATAAAACGGTCTCAAATCCTTCCCTTAAAACTGCGATAAAAACTAACAAGAAAATACCCTTTCCTGACCCATTTTTTTCCATTAACGTAGATTGAATACTTTGCTCTACTTCTGTTTTTAAATGTTTTCCTTGTTGGGTCATCCAAATGAGCATCCAACTTAACATCATCACAGCGATAATGCCAAATAATGTGGCTAAACATTCTTTAATTACGGGGGTGTAAGGACTCTGATAGGCATTGACTCCCTGAAGAATTCCGCCTAATAACAATCCCACCAAAATACTCGCAACAATGCCTCCCCCAATCCCTTGATATACCCAACGATTGAGTTGAGTCTGTTCTACTTTTTGTAGACAGGCTAAGACAATTCCTACTACCAAGGATGCTTCAAATCCTTCTCGTAAGGTGACGACGAAAGTCGGTAAAGCAGCACTAAAATCCATGATTTAGAAGGACTTATTGATTACTTATCCATTATATATTTTTTTTCTTTTATTTCCTAGATGACCCCAGACAAGATGCCTGGGTTTGTTTTAAATCGCTTCGGTATGATTAAACATAATCCCGTAGCATCTTTTTCAATTCTATGTTATGAACTTCTTCTTGTCCAATCATTCCCCGTGCAAATTCTTCGATATAAATGCTGGCATTTTTTACCACTTCTAATAGCTCCTTATACAAGTCTAAGGCTTTTTTTTCGTGGTTTAAACTTTCTAGAAGAATTGCGTGTAAACTATGTTCATTGGTTTCTTCCATCGGGGCAATACTTAAGCTAGGATGACCCTCTAATCCTGTTAGAATTTCTCCCACTTGTTGAGCGTGGAGTAACGATTCAGTGGCTTGTTGCTGAAAGAATTGTACAATCGGAAGACGGTGAGGACCCGTTACCATTAAAGAATAATGAGTGTAGCGAACAACACCAGCCAATTCATATTCCATAATGGTGTTGAGAAGGTCATTGGTTTTTGCTCGGTCAAGTTCTCTCATATTTTACCTGTTGACGGAAAGAATGCAGCTTGTAACAATAAGTTTTTAAGTCGATTATTTAAGGACAATTTCGTTTTTTGTCCTAAGACTCTAACTCTAGATTATCTTATTTTCTTCTCTTCTTTTGTAAAATAAAGCTTAAGTTTCTTCTTGGAGACAGTGATTAAATTTATTGAGTAATTTGAGAGGAATTAGAGGGAATGGTTTGAGGGGAACGTTTTTGATAATTCTGAAGGCTAATGATACTAATAAACACGATGATTCCCATTATAATCCAAAGAAACTGATTGTTTTTTTTGTGATAGTGTCTTCTGGCTTTTTTAAGGCGTTTTTGTCCTTCTTGATATTCTCTTTCTGTGGTCATACTTTTTTTATTCAATAACAACGCTTAATTAACATCCTATCTTAACAAAAATGAAAAGACATGGGAGAAATTATAGAAAAAAATTGATTCTTTCTTCAGGGATACTACAGAATGGATTGAGAAATCCCCCTTAAAAAATTGAACCAACCTGGATAAATCGGGGTTAAACTCTGTTAAAATTGAGGATGTATTATTAATATTCTTGGCCTCCCATGTCCTCAGTCATTACCCCTGACTCTTTGAATTGGTTATATCGAGGAACCAGCGAAATCTTTCCTAGTCAACCTGACTCTAATAATCCTGAAGAAAACTTAGAAAAATTAATAGAAAAATGTGAGCGTCCTTTGCGGGTCAAATTAGGAATTGATCCCACCGGAACCGATATTCATCTAGGCCATAGTATTCCTTTTCGTAAGTTACGGGCGTTTCAAGATGCTGGTCATACAGCAGTGGTCATTATTGGAGATTTTACCGCGCAAATTGGCGATCCCACCGGTAAATCAGAAGTGCGTAAACAATTAACCTCTGAAGCGGTTAAAAGCAATGCAAAAAGTTATTTAGATCAACTGCGTCCTATCCTCGATTTTGATACCCCAGGACGGTTAGAAATACGCTACAATTCTGAATGGTTAAAGGACTTAAATTTAGCCAAAATTCAAGAACTGTTAGCCACCATGACGGTTGGACAAATGTTAGCCAAAGAAGGATTTTCTGAACGCTATAAACAGGAAAATCCCATTTTTCTCCATGAATTTCTCTACCCCTTAATGCAGGGATATGATTCGGTGATGATCGATGCCGATGTCGAACTGGGGGGAACAGATCAAAAGTTTAATATTGCCGTCGGTAGAGACTTACAAAGACACTTTGGTAAAAAGCCTCAATTTGGATTATTATTACCTATTTTACTCGGAACAGATGGCAGTCAAAAAATGTCAAAATCCCTCAATAATTACGTGGGGTTAAAAGAAGATGAATTATCCATGTATTCTAAACTAGAAAAAACCCCCGATGCGATTATTAAAGACTATTTTGAACTGTTAACCAATTTACCCCTAGAGCAACTACCTGAAAATCCCAGAGACTGTCAAAAATTATTAGCCTTAGAAATTGTCTCGCAATTTCACGGAAAAGAAGCCGCCTTAACCGCTCAAAAAACGGCAGAAGATTTAGTCAAAAATAAAGGGACGGGTTCAACGGATGCCGTCCCCGAATATGACTTATCCAATGTAGAATTTCCCGCCAAATTATTTTATATTTTAAATGCCAGTGGACTTTGTGGAAGTAGTGGAGAAGGTAGACGACAAATACAAGGAGGTGCAGTGCGTTTAGACGGGGAAAAAATCGGTGATGTTAACCTAACTTTAGACAATGCAGAACAACTCTCAGGTAAAGTTTTACAAGTGGGAAAAAAGAAGTTTATCAAATTAGTTTAGATAACTGCGAATCCCGAATCCCGAACTCTTGTCTTCTCTTTGATACACTAGAATACAAGAATGTCTCACATCAAGAGCATAACAACGTTATTTTAAATTGACACCTTAAACACACCAAGAGGATAAACAGTATTATGGGATTATTCGATCGCCTAGGACGAGTTGTCAGAGCCAACCTTAACGATCTCGTTAGCAAAGCAGAAGATCCAGAAAAAGTCTTAGAACAAACCATTATCGATATGGGTGAAGACTTGATCCAGTTAAAACAAGCGGTTGCCGGTACTATCGCCTCCCAAAAACGGACGGAAACACAGTATAAACAGGCACTCAAAGAAGCCAATAGTTGGGAACAACGAGCAAAACTAGCCCTTTCCAAAGGGGAAGAAACCCTCGCCAGAGAGGCATTAGTCCGTAAAAAATCTCATACAGAAACAGCTACCACCCTCAAAGAACAACTGGATCAGCAAAACGCTCAAATAGAGACCATGCGCCGTAATTTGATGGCCTTAGAAAGCAAAATTTCTGAAGCCAAGACTAAGAAAAATATGCTCATTTCTAGGGCTAAGGCCGCTAAAGCCAATGAAGCTTTACAATCAACGATGAACGGCTTGAATACCAGTGGTTCTATGGCCGCTTTTGAACGCATGGAAAACAAAGTTATAGAAGCCGAAGCCCGTTCTCAAGCCGTTGCAGAGTTAGGGGGGTCTGATGTTGAGCGTCAATTTGCTGAACTCGAAGCCGGAAGCGGAGTGGAAGATGAATTAGCCATGCTTAAAGCCCAAATGACCGGAGCGGCTGAACCGAAAGGGGCCCTACCCGAAGGTTCAACCCAGGATAAAGCCTCTTCTAAAGATGAAGTGGTGGATGCAGAATTAGACGACTTACGCCGTCAACTGGATAATCTGTGAAAAGTCAAGAAAACCCAGTAGAAGAAATTGGCCAACCTTTTGACATACTCCACGCCCTATAAGTGCGTGGATTTTCTAAGCATCACTGCATAAGATTTCTGAATCAACGAGTTCGCTTACATTAAAGTCTTCTCAGTCTTTAAAACCCTAGAAAAGCCGTCCTAAAAGGACGGGGCTTTAAACCCAAATTTTCGGTAAGCTAATAACTGATAACGGAATCATTGATCACTGATAACTAAACTATGAGTAGTGTTCTCGAAATTACAGATCCTCAATTTGATACAGAAGTGTTTGAGACAAACACCCCTGTATTAGTCTATTTTTGGGCTTCTTGGTGTGGTCCATGTCGTTTGGTTTCTCCTTCCATTAAGAAAATTGCTGATAGCTATGGCGATAGTCTCAAAGTGGTCAAATTAGAAGTAGATCCCAACCCCGATGCGCGAACCAAGTGCAAAGTCGAGGGGGTTCCTGCGTTACGATTGTTTAAGGATAAGCAACTATTGGCCGAACACGAAGGGGCGATCACCAGACAACAATTAGAAGAGATGCTTAAACAACATCTTAATTAACACAGTGAGGTGGTGAGGAGAGGACCTCAGTTATTCTGGTGATCCTCTCATCTCCCTATTCCCTGGAACTATTAAAACCATGCACTTTGCCAACCGTCTTCAAGCTTTAGAAAAAAATGTCTTTGCTGATATGGACCGGGCGAAATCTCAAGCCATCAGCAACGGCCAAACCATTATTGATTTATCTTTAGGATCATCGGATTTACCCGCCGATCCCGAAGCGATCGCCCAGATTGCTGCTTCCCTCAACGATCCCACCACCCACGGTTATCTTCTGCACCACGGAACCTTAAAGTTCAGAGAAACTGTGGCCCAATGGTACAGCAAACGGTTTGGGGTGGCAGTTGATCCTCATACCGAAGTCTTAACCCTGATTGGTTCCCAGGAAGGAACGGCCCATTTACCCCTAGCGTTGCTCGATCCGGGGGATTTTGCTCTACTTCTGGACCCGGGTTATCCTTCCCACGCCGGGGGTGTCTATTTGGCTGGCGGTCAAATTTATCCTATGCCGTTATTATCCAAAAATAACTTTTTACCGGTGTTTGAGGATGTTCCTTCCCAGGTATTAGGCCAAGCTAAAATGATGGTGTTGAGTTACCCTCATAACCCCACCAGTGCCACTGCATCCTTAACTTTTTTTCAAGACGCAGTGGCGTTTTGCCGAAAGCATGACTTAGTGTTGGTTCATGATTTTCCCTACGTCGATATTGTTTTTGAGGGAATGGCGCAACCCCCTTCTATTTTACAGGCTGATCCCAGTAAATTCCTTTCTATTGAGTTTTTTACCCTTTCTAAGTCCTATAATATGGGAGGATTTCGCATTGGTTATGCGATCGGGAATGCAGCGATCATCCAAGCCTTACGACGGGTGAAAGCGGTGGTGGATTTTAATCAATATCGAGGCATTTTAAACGGGGCGATCGCAGCCTTAACAGGGGATCAAACCACCGTTAAAAAGACAGTTATACGCTTTCAAACGAGACGAGATGCTTTTGTTAATGCTCTTAATGCGATCGGTTGGCCGGTTGAACCGCCTCAAGCTACCATGTACGTCTGGGCAAAATTACCCCCACCCTGGGAAAATAAGTCCGTTGCCTTTTGCACTGAGTTAATAGCAGCAACAGGGGTTGCGGTGTCTCCTGGGGCGGGGTTTGGGAAACAGGGGGAAGGATATGTGCGGTTTGCTTTAGTCCATGATCCTGATATTTTAGAACTTGCGGTAGAAAAGATTGGTCAATTTCTAGGAAGGGTCAAAATTTAAGGTGTTTTGATGTGGATGGCAACATTGTGAGTAGGGTGGGTTAGACGGTTATAATTCAAGCTATTATGGGAATATAACCATCTGTCTTAACCCACCATTTTAGTTAAAACGATCTACTACTTATCACTCTGGTTGTGTGGTAGAAACTTGGGGAATATGGTTAGGTTGACGGTTGCCATCAGTGTAAACAAAGTAAACAAACCCAGTGGTTCCAATAAATGCCAGAAAAGCAATAACGACTGCGATGATCCCAGTAATTGCCACATTATCACCCCTTCCTTTGCTAAGTTGTTCAGTGACATTGATAAGGGCTTTAAAAGCATTGTCATCTTTGTTAGGATCAGAAGATGAGGGAGTTGGAGTTGATGATTCTTTATCACTTCTTCCCTCACTCAGTTGTTCAGTGACATCGGGAAGGGCTTTAAAAGCGTTGTCATTGTTGTTATGATCAGGAGATGAGGGAGTTGATAATTCTTTCACGAAGATTTCCTCAATAATATCTAATTTGTGGGATGCTTACTGAGAAGGTGATAGATTCAAGTAGGCATCTTTTTGTTTTAACTCTAAGATAAGAGTATTTAAGAGAAATACGGATTTTTTAGTCAATTAAATCCAGAAATCAACGAGATATGACTGGTTTTTATCGCCAGCAATATAGAATTGTTAAACTTTTTAGAAGCCAGTCAAACAATTATTCAAGACTTAGATAAATTAGTAAATTGGTTTTCCGTAATCATTTCCAAACAATTAGGTTTATTAGATGTATTTAAGCAAAATTGGCAAGGAGGATTAGGATTATATAGTTGTACGTCTTATGTTGAAGATCATATTTTACTTGCTCAAAAACAACCTTTAATTCTGGTATTAGAACATATTGATCAGTTGTTTCCCTATCAAGCAACGGCTGATGATTTTTTAAGTTTATTTCGTGTCTGGAATGAGAAGGTAGTCATCAATGAAACTTGGAAAAAACTGCACTTAATTTTAAGTTATTCTACAGAAAATTATATTCCTGCTGATCTGAATCGTTCACCTTTAAATGTAGGTATAGAAATAGAGTTGAAAGATTTTACAGCAGAACAAGTATTGAATTTAGCACATAAATATGACGCTAACCTAAAGCCTGAAGATTTAGAAATAATCATTAATATTATAGGTGGTAATCCTTATTTACTCAACAAAGCAATTTATGCCTTAACACAGCAACAAATATCTTTAAAAAATTTTGAAGAAACAGTAACTACCGAAGAAGGTATTTATCGAGATCATTTAAGAGGACATTTATTAAACTTACAAAATCATCCTGAGTTAGCAGAAGGGATGAAAAAAGGCGTCACTTCCTCTTCTCCAGTTGATTTAGGAACGGATATAAACTGGAAACTTCATAGTTTGGGGTTAGTAACCTTTGATAAAAATGCAGTTAAACCTCGTTATAAATTGTACGTTGATTACTTTAGTGAACGATTGGTGAAAAAAAAGCTTATGATCAAATAAGTTGATAAGATAATTCTCAACACTAAACTCAAAAATGACCCTGATTAATTTCCATCTTTAAGTAGATTATGAATGACTTTTATCACATTGGTGGTAGCGTCCCCCTAAACTCACCAAGCTATATTAAACGAGAGGCTGATGATACGCTTTATAGTACCTTGAGAAACGGACAACTTTGTTATGTCTTAAATTCTCGTCAAATGGGTAAATCTAGCCTATGGGTACACACACAAAATAGACTCAAAAAAAAGTATCTCAACAAAGTGCAAGAATTTTAAGTTCAGTGTTTGAAGAAGATCGACAACAATCTTTAATTACCGAAATTTTAGACTGGACAGGAAATCAACCCAACTTAACCCAGATCGTTTCTAACCTAGTTCTTGCTTATAAAGATATTTTAGAAGAAGGTAAAGAAAAAGAATTCATTGAACAAATAATCCAAAAACACATTATTGAAAATTGGCAAACTAATCAAGCTTCTGAGCATTTAACAGAAATTAAAAAAGCTATTTTAGAAACGGATGGTAATATAGAAGAGAGATTAAAGATTTATAAGGATATTCTACAGGTTAGAATCTTAGCTGATAATAATCCCGAAAAAGTTGCTCTTCTTCAATCTCAGTTAGTTATCAGGAAAGAAGATTATCTAGAAGTAGCTAATCCGATTTATAAAAAAGTATTTAACTTGCAATGGTTTAATAAACAGTTGGAAGGATTAATTAATAGTGAATCTAATCCTGAACCTTTGAGTGCATATTTTTCTTTTGGAGTAACTGGAATTTTTATAATATTAGCCATAGTCTTTTTTATGTTAAAAATAACAAATTCAGATTATCCTTTACCTTCAAATATACCAGAAATTTGTGTTAAACTGATTGATGATACGTCTTTAGATTCTCAATTTAAAACCCTCAAAAACTTAGAACAAGAATTAGGTGACAATTTTCCATCGAAATGTAAAGAAAGAGTAGCAAAATTACAGCAAGAAAAACTAACTCAACAAGCAACATTAAATATAGAACTCTATAATAAAGCATTACAACAAGGAGCAAATAATAGGGTTAAAGACGGAGTAATATATCTTTGCCAAATTAAAGAAATTGTTAACGACATAGAATATGCTAGAAATAAGTTAAAAGACTGGTTTAATGACAGTTATTGGAGAGATGATGTTCTTGAATCTCTTGGTAAAATCGATAATTGTCCAGCCACTGAAGGAACAGATTTAGAGCAATACTTAAGACCGTAAAAAAATGAATAATTGTTAGTAATATCAACTTTTTAAAAAGAATTATCATTTTCTGATAAATAAATTTCAGATATTAATTCACTTCTTCTACCAATTGTTCGATTATCATCTATAATAAACATATCTTCTGCACTAATCGTAAATATCAAAATGAATAATAAAATAACTTTTCAAGAAATCGCCTCTGAAGTTCAATTATTTGAAAATATTGAGCAAAAAGAGCGATTTGTCTTTGTAATTGGTGCTTTAGCTTCCCGTTTAATTAGTCTTCAGAAAGCAGCAGAAATAATGGAAATGGATACAGAAATGCTTTTAAAAATCCTTGAATTAATGAGGATAGATTTTTCTTATCTCACAACAGAAGATATTGCAATTGAAAAGAATTGGTAAAAATCATGATAGTTGTTTTCAATTCTTCACCTTTAATTTTTTTATCTAAGTTAGGGTTTTTAGAGAAATTTATGGAGTCAAACAATAATTTTTATTTGCCTAAAACTGTACAACAAGAGATTAACACTAAAGAAGATCAATCTTCAGACAGTGTTCAGAAACTGATTCATCAAAAAAAGTTAATCGTCCAAGATATTCAGTTGAAATTTTTAGCCAATCGTTTAAATGAACGTTTAGGTAAAGGTGAATCGGACGCAATTACATTAGGAATAGAATTACAAACAGATTATATTATCCTTGATGATTTTGCAGCAAGAAAAGAAGCTATAAGTTTGGGATTAAATGTTAAAGGAACTTTAGCAGTTATTCGTAAACTTGTAAAAGATGAAACAATAAGCATTGATAATTTAGATGTTTTTTACCAAAGACTTAAAAAAATAAACTTTAGAGTCAAGCGTGAGATATTTGATAATATTTTTAGAGATTGATAAGTTTACAATTTGTTAAAAACTCCGTCACTACCATCTAATTCATCGGATAATTTAACTCTAATTCCTGTCCTACTCTTTACCCAAAATTGCTGAAACCAAACTATTAAATTTGGTGATTGTTCATTTCGAGAAGAATAAGAATGAGATGAATGTTTCTTATTCTTAGTGCCGAAAGTAAACTGTTCCCACCATTGCAGAATAAAGCCTATAACTAACCAAAAAAATAAACTAGCAAGTGCAGTTATAAACATGACGATACCCCACCCAATTAATTGAAACATTGTTTGATAAATTAGGTTATCTTGCGTTAATCCACTGATAAATTCTTGGGAGTTTTGATTACTAAATAAACCTACTGCTATTGTTCCCCAACAACCACCAAAAAGATGAACAGGAATTGCTCCTACGGGATCATCAATTTTCAGTTTTCTTAACAACGCTTCACCCAACAACACAAAAATTCCACTCATTCCACCAATAAAAATAGCAGATTTGATGTCAACGTAAGCTGATGAAGCGGTAATTCCTACTAATCCCCCTAAAATACCATTAATAATTGAACTTAAACTCACTTTACTACCCATTGAAGGGCTAAAAATCAAGGCTAAAAATCCACCTGACGCAGCAGCAATCATAGTGGTTACAATAACAGAAGGAATACTGGTTAATAAGAATACAGAGCCACCATTAAACCCAAACCATCCTAACCAAATAATGAGACATCCTAACGTAGCAAATCCTAAATTATGAGGGGTAAAATCCTGAGTTTCTTCGTCTTGAAAAGTATCATTTCTACTATTATAGCCAAAACGTCCATGTCTCGGTTTCAGTAGCCAAGCTCCTACTAATCCCGCCATTCCACCCACGGAATGAACAACGGTTGAACCGGCAAAATCGCGAAATTTTAATAAATTATAGAGCCATCCTTCGCTTGACCAAATCCAATGTCCGACAATGGGATAAATAATACCAACTAAACAAAAACTAAACAGTAAAAAAGCCCAAAATTTAACCCGCTCTGCCACTGCACCTGAGACAATGGTAGCTGCGGTTCCGGCAAAGGTTAACTGAAAGAAAAATAATGTAGGTAGAGAGCGTCCAGACCATGTTTTTAATAGTTGACTAAAGCCATTATTCTCAGTAAAAATATCAAAAGAAAATCCCCATGGCCCTGATAAGCTATTTCCTGTAACTGTCGTTGTCGTATCGCCAAACATCACACCAAAACCCAATATCCAGTAAGCTAAAGCAGAGATACAGAAAACAATTAAATTTTTTGCTAATATATTAATGGCATTATTTTTTCTACAAAACCCTGCTTCTACCATTGCAAAACCAGCATTCATAAAAAAGACAAGGAAGCCAGCAATTAACATCCAGATATTAAGTAATATGTCGGGGTTTGATCCATTGCTACCGAAACTCTGAGCAAAAACTTTTCCTTGCCAGATTGTAAGTGTTAATAAAAAAGATAAAAAGATATACAACAAATACCGAAATCTTAATGAAATTTTCATGTTTTGTCAGCTACTTAATAGTTTTGCCAGGCACTAAATTCATAATAAATATTACCACGGGTACTATGACGATTCCCCCTTAATTTTCTCATTTTTTTGTCTAAATAGTTTTGCGCTTCATAAGGAGGTAGTTCTGTTGCTTGCATAAAGGTTAATACACTAATTTTTCCGTGACTTTGCTCTAATAATTTATAAAAAATACTATCAATATCTTTTCTAATAGATTTTAAGTAAATATAGATAGAAATAGCATATATTAAAGATAAAATAAATCCAATAATATGTAATAAAAAACCATCAAAAAGAGACTCAAGAAAAATAAATTCAAAGATAATAAAAAAAGTTAAAGTATTCCAAAAGATATAAGCCTCTCTAACTTTTTCCCTTTGGGTTTTTACTTTTAATTTAAAAATGATAATAGTATAAACAATAGCGGTTACGGCAAAATAGACGATCCATTTCATGCTACTATCCAGTCTTGCTGATTATTCCTATTCTATCTTTCCCATTACTCCCAATAAATTTGCGATCGCTCCTCACACACCACCTCATAGACAGTCTCCGTTTGTTTGGCTAACTGCGGCCAACCAAAACGCAGGGCTAACTCTTCGTAAGCTTTTTCCACTAACTGTTGACCATAATCAGGGTTTCGTAATATTTCTAAGATACCCCAAGCCAGAGAATCTGGGTTATTCACCTCAGTCACAATACCGGTTTGTTGATGATGAACCACTTCGGGTAGTCCTCCTGTACTAGATACTACGACAGGCACTCGGGCTGCGAAACTTTCGAGGGCAACAATGCCAAAAGGTTCGTATAAACTGGGAAATACAGCACAGTCGGCGATGGTTTGAAAGCGGTCTAAATCTTCATCGGACATAAACCCAGTAAAACAACAATGGTTGGCAATGCCCAAATGCTCTGCTTCTGCTTGTAAATGCTCGGTATTGCCACCGCCAATAATCACGATTTTGGCATTCCCTTGCAACTCCCATAACACTCTGGCTGCTGCTTGCAGGAGGATAGAAATGCCCTTTTCTCGGGTCATTCTTCCCACATAATAGATAATTTTTTCGTGATCGAGGGCAAACTGACGACGAAAGGCCAAATAATCAAAATTGGGATCTTGGCGTTTTTTCTCAGCCCGAATGCCGTTATAAATAATATCAATTTTATCTAAAGGAGTTTCAAAAACCCGTTCCAATTCGTGGCGCATATAATCACTACAAACAATGACCCGCCAAGAATCATAGATTAAGGTTCTTTCTTTGTTAGCAATGTAGCGTTGGGTATCATTATGAATACCGTTATAACGACCGTATTCTGTGGCGTGGATGGTGGAAATTAAAGGAATTTTAAATAAATGTTTGAGGGCGATCGCAGCATCCCCTACCAACCAATCATGGGCGTGAATCAAATCAAAGGGTCCTTTGTCTCGGAGTAATTCTCCCCCATGATGGCCCATACTATTATTCATATGAACGATCCATTGAAAAAAGTCGTTCGCTTCTTGTACCGGCACCCGATAAACATGAACCCCGTCTACTACTTCATAGGGGGGACTTTCACCGAATTCCACTGTAACCAAATGGATTTCGTGACCTAATTTAGCAATTTCTGGATACAATTCGGCAACATGACGGGCAATACCTCCCACAATGCGGGGGGGAAATTCCCAAGTCAATACCAAAACTTTCATAACTCGGCTGTCCTCGGCTATTTGGTGAAGCTGAAACGGCTTAGGATGGTTAGGCGTGTTTCACCAAGACTCCTGGCTCTTTTTGTATCGGTAATACTTCTATAATGTCACTTTTAGCACAGTATTGTAAATCCTCGTGACCGTTTAACCGTAACAATCTTTGACCATGACTGGAGCGGTGGAACATTTCCAACAGATTATCATGCCATTGACTATACAGGGCTGTCGCTGCGATTACTTCATCGTTACTCACTTCTACCATTTGAGCATCATGACTAATTAAAGTATGGGCGATCGCTCCTGCACAGACGGTATCTTCGAGGGAATAACCCCCTTCCCATCCGGAACCTACTAACCACACCGTTTTCGGTTGGGTTTTGACAAGATAATTGACGGCCGCTTGTCGATTAATCATCGCTGCGGTAATCACCGTTTCGGCTTTTTCAACCCGTTGTAGGGCGCGGGTACCATTGGTGGTGGTCAAAAAGAAACGCTTATCCGCTACTCTTTCAGGGGTACAGTCTAAAGGAGAGTTACCCAGGTCAAACCCTTCTACTGTTGCTCCTCCCCTTTCTCCTGCTCTAAGGCGTTTTTCTGGCAGCCATTGCTCACTTACGCTTATTAATTGGTCAATATCGCTGAAGGTTTGCACGGCTTCTGCACCAGCGTTTAAAACGGTGGCAATGGTAGTGGTGGCCCTTAGAACATCGATGACAACGGCACAGTCGGGTAAATGGTCTGTTGGAGTTAGTTCAGGAGTATGATAGACAAATAACTTCACGTTTGTTCTCAGCAAAAGTTAATGATTGGGGATGAATTCTATCTTATCTGGGTGATGGCCCCGTGGCAAAGTTATTTGTCAAAAAACCCTCGTGTTGACTGACGAGGGTTGTCAAATTTTAGAAGGCTTGTTCTACTTCAGAAATTTCGGGAATCATTTCTCTTAAGCGTCTTTCAATGCCCATTTTTAGGGTCATGGTTGAGCTAGGACAAGAACCACAAGCACCCTGTAAGCGTAGTTTAACAATAGGTCCTTCGATGTCTACTAATTCAACGTTACCGCCGTCTGCCATTAAATAGGGGCGCATTTCATCTAAGACGGTTTCTACGTTATCGGGGGTGAGAGCCATTGCTTCTGACATGATTTACCTCTGTTCTACTTGATTTCAACGACATTATCTTTATCCTACCTTGAACTTTTCTAATTATTCAATGTTCAAAAATATCTTTATAATACATTAAGTCTAATTCTACAAATACGGGAATAACCTTCATGCACTTTTGAGCAATTTCCCATCTTTCTTCTCGTTGCAACATGGTTATTAATTGTTCTCTCAGGGGAATTAAATATCTCACATCGTTGGCTGCATAACTTAATTGAGCTTCGGATAAATTCTGACTATTTCCCCAGTCCGAACTTTGGGAACTTTTATCCAGTTCTACCTTTTCTAATTCTTGGACTAAGGCTTTTAATCCATGAGATCCAGTATAGGTTCTTGCTAATTTACTGGCTACTTTTGTACAAAAAATGGGTGTGGTTTCAATGCCGAAATTATACTTAAATTGACCGACATCAAAACGAGCATAATGAAAAATTTTAACAATGTTTTGATTTTCTAATAATTGTTTCAAATTGGGAGCTTCTATCTGTCTTTTTTCTATACGAATCGCTGTTACATAACCACTAGGATCGCATAATTGCACTAAACAGAGTCGATCTCTTTGGGGTATTAAACCCATCGTTTCTGTATCAATAGCAATGGCATCAGCTTGTAAATAACGGTGTAGGGTTTCTGAAGAAAGATCGCGATCGCAAACTTGAAAATTGTTACTTTTTTCTGAAGATTGGGTCATTATTCTTATATCAAATTGTTCGATATCAACTTACCTTATTTTGGTTAATACACTACAAAAAAAAATAATTTCTTAATCATAGAAACTCATCTATTTTTGTATTTTTCAAAGTTGTATTTATTCATCCTACCTTTTGCCTTTTGCCTTTTGAGTTTCCCATAGCGGTACTAGCGTCCTAAATCATGCAATTGATTAATCACCGTTGCACATTGTTGCGTCACTTTTTCTAAAGCTGGACGTTTATTAGACTCAGGAGGAGGAATCACTTCTCCGATACGAATGGTTAAGGGAACCGGACGGGGAATGGGTGAACCTTTTTTTAAGATGTTTTCCGTTCCCCATAAAGACACCGGTAACAAGGGAACTTGTGCTTTAGCTGCAATCATGGCGGCCCCTAGTTTGGGGTCATCAATGCAACCATCTACGGTACGGGTTCCTTGTAAGAAAATACCCACCAACCAGCCATCTTTTAAGGCGGTTAAGGCCGCACGAATAGCACTGCGATCGCTGGTTCCTCGTTTAACCGGATAGGCCCCATACAAACGTATTGCTTCGTTTAAGACAGGGACTTCAAATAACTCTTCTTTGGCCATAAAAGCCACCGGACGACCCATACAACAGGATAACAAAGGGGGATCGAAATAACTCGCATGATTACTGACAACCACTAAGGGATGCTTTTTTGGTACGTTTTCTTGACCATATACCCGTCCCCGAAAGTAACCGTAACACATAGGGGCAACAACGGACGCTTTGAAGAGATAATATAGAACTAAACTAGAGATAGGTTCTCTTTCTTTGAATTCGTTGTTTTCCATCAAAGTTAGCTTGCTTAAGAATCGTTAAACTGTCCAGGTTTAATTATAGGAGAATGTCAGACTTTAATGAACAAAATTAAATTAGACTCATTTAAACCGATGCAAAATACTAAAACCCTGATTCCTTTAGATACTTGGATTCCCACAAAATGGTCTGATTTCTTAGAAATGATTGAAGATCCAGCTTATGAGAAAAAGAAAGCCTATTATTATCACCATTCTATGAGGCTAGAAATGTTATCCGTTGGCTTTGATCATAGTAGGGATCACAGTATGATAATTGTTGCTATTCATCTGTTTTGTATTCTTAATAATATCCCTTTAACCTTAGCGGATAATTGTTCTTATCGTAAAGTAGGAATTAAGGAATGCCAACCGGATATTTCTTGTTACATTGGTACTCAAGCAAACATCATTCCCCAAGGGACAAATATTGTTAATTTAGATCAATATTCACCTCCTGATTTAGTGGTAGAAGTTGCTAAAACCAGCTTTCTTGATGATATTGGTACCAAGCGATCGCTTTATGAATCATTAAACATTAAAGAATATTGGATTATTGATGTGCAAAATCGTCAAATTATTGCTTATACTTTGGAACCAAAAGGATCTTATCTTATCCAAACATCTTCAGTGCTTTTAGGCTTAAATTTAAGTATTTTAGAAGAAGCGTTACGCAAAAATCAACAGGAAGATCAAGCAGCAGTTGGACAGTGGTTAATGCAGCAGTTTCAGTCTTAAAAAGAACAAGTCTTAATTTTTATTTAAAATTTGTCTAAAATTTACCTAAACCCGATAAACTCAGTTTCAAGGATTATGCAAGGAGAAATCTTTAGGTAGTTATGGCATATTATTGGTTTAAAGCTTTTCATTTAATTGGTATTGTGGTTTGGTTTGCTGGATTATTTTATTTAGTCCGTTTATTTGTTTATCATGCGGAAGCAGCAGAGAAAAAAGAACCAGATCAAAGCATTCTTAAGGCGCAGTATGAAATTATGGAGAAACGTCTTTATAATATTATTACCACGCCAGGAATGATTGTGACAGTTGCCATGGCTATTGGCTTACTTTCCACTGAACCTGATATCTTAAAGTCGGGATGGTTGCATATAAAATTAGCTTTTGTTGCCCTATTATTAGGCTATCATTTTTACTGTGGAAGAATAATGAAACAGTTAGAAAAAGGAGAATGTCAATGGACAGGACAACAATTTAGAGCTTTAAATGAAGCGCCCACAGTGCTATTAGTTATTATTGTTCTCCTAGCTATCTTTAAAAATAACCTACCTTTGGATTTAACCACCTGGCTAATTTTTGCTTTAGTTATTGCGATGGCAGCCTCCATTCAATTATACGCGAAAAAAAGACGCTTGGCTCAGGAAAAGTTAAGTTCATCCACTGATTAAAAAGAAGTTCTTATAATATTTACTGCTATCAACTTAACGGTAAATCATTATTTTTTGATTGTCATTGCGAGGTTTTTAACGACTACTATAGGCTGATTTCTTGTCATAATTTCTCCGAAGCAATCTCTAAGAAAACTCAATAAAAAATAAGGATTGTTTCGGAGACCAAATTATACCAGTTCTCAGAAATAGCTAGAAAGATTGCTTCGGGGTATTTTTAGTAAAATTCAAAGCTTACTCTCTATATTACCCCTCGCAATGACAGTTATTTGTACTTTAAGTTGACAGTAATGAACAAGATTAACCCATAAAATCTACATTCTTTCCAAGACAGAAATTCCTAATAAAGAGAGTCCTAATTTAAGGGTTCTTGCGGTTAAATCACATAAGAGTAAACGGGAAGTTTTTAGAGTTTCTTCTGATTTTAATACGGGACAATTTTCGTAGAAACGATTAAACTTTTTACTGAGTTCATACAAATAGTCACAAAGACGATTGGGAAGTAAGGTTTTTTCTACTTCTTTAATGGTTTCACTCAGTTGAAGTAAATATTTTCCTAATTCGATTTCTGTATCTTCTTTAAGAATGATTTCTATATTGTCTCCTAAGTTTTCATAATCAATATTGCCTTCTCGACTAATACTTTGAATTCTAGCATAAGCATATAACATATATGGGGCCGTATTGCCTTGTAGGGTTAACATTTTGTCATAACTAAAGATATAATCACTAATGCGATTTTGACTCAAATCAGCATATTTTACAGCACTAATTCCTACTGTTTCAGACACATGATTAATGAATTCTTCGGACTCTTTTCTATCCTCTGTTTGTAAACGATTTTCTAAATCTTTACGAGCATAATTAACCGCTTCATCTAATAAGTCTTTGAGTTTAATAGTTTCCCCTGAACGAGTTTTGAGCTTTTTGCCATCTTCTCCTTTAACTAACCCAAAAGGAACGTGAATTACCTCGACTGCTTCGGGTAAAAAATTGGCTTTGTTAGCTACTTGAAAAACTTGAGCAAAATGGTTCGATTGTCCGGCATCGGTTACATAAATAATCCGTTTCGCTTCATCTTCTTTAATACGGTATCTTAACGCAGCTAAATCTGTAGTTGCATAGTTATAACCTCCATCAGATTTCTGTACAATTAAGGGTAAAGGATCACCTGATTTGTTAGTAAATCCTTCCAAGAAAACACATTGCGCCCCTTGATCTTTTTCTAGGATTCCTTGTTGCTGTAAAGCGTTAATTACATCCTCTAAATAAGGATTATAAAAAGATTCTCCTCTTTCTGTTAATTGAACATTCAAGCGATCGTAAATTTTTTGAAATTCGCGACGGGATTGATCACAGAGTAATTGCCAAGCTTGACGACTTTCTTGATCTCCTGATTGTAATTTTACCACTGCTTCTCTTGCAACTTCTTGAAACTTTGGATCTTCGTCAAATCGTTTTTTTGCTTGTTTATAAAAGTTGACAAGATCCCCAATTTCTAAGGCATCTGGTTGGGTTAACGCATCGGGATACACTTCTTTGAGATAAGTAATTAACATCCCAAACTGTGTCCCCCAATCTCCCACATGATTGAGTCTTAAAACCTCATAGCCTAAAAACTCTAAAGTACGGGCAATACAATCACCAATAATAGTTGAACGTAAATGTCCGACGTGCATTTCTTTAGCAATATTAGGACTAGAAAAATCAACAATAACTTTAGAAGAGTTCCCGATCTTTTCAATTCCTAAACCTTGATCTTTATATAAAGAGTTAAGTTGCCCTTCTAGATAACTGGTTTTAAGTTTTAAATTGATAAATCCAGGTCCACCAATTGTAGGGGCTTCACAAACATTTTCTAAGGATAAATTATCGATAATAATTTGAGCAATTTCTCTAGGGTTTTTACTTAGTTTTTTAGCTAAAGGTAGGGCAATATTCGCCTGATAATCTCCGTGTCTGAGATCCCTTGCTGGTCCAACTTGGGGATCAACTGTTTGAAACTCTGAACCAAAAGACTTCCCTAAAGCGTCTTGAAACTTCTGGGTTAGTTGTTCATTAATAGAAGTCATAATACTTAAAAATAGCTTAGCAAGATTTAACTTATTTTTTTAGCTTATTTAGCTTATCATAATTAATAGGCTTATAACTATAAATTAATCACAAAGATTTATTAAAGTCTTTAAATATTGCTTTTTATTCCATCAGAAGTGGGGAGTTAACGAAGTCAGAAGTCAGAAGTCAGAAGTTATTTTTGTAACGAGGATTTATGCTTCACCCCAAAAACGTTTCGCTTTAAAAAGCCAGGTTTTAGACCCTATTTTCTCGACAAAAACTGTAATGAAAAAATATCCGCAAAAAATTGTCCAAACCCTAGAGACATTTCCTCGAAATTTCATTATTGGGTTATCTCTATTTTTAGTAATTATTATTACCTCGGTCGATTATTACATCAAAATTAATTTAGGTATTTCAATTTTTTATTTATTGCCTATTATTATTGTCACTTGGTATGGTAATCGACAGTTTGGCTTAATTTTTTCTTTAATCTGTTCTTTAGGTTGGCTATGGGCAAAAACAAAAATTAGTGAAAACCCTCAACTTTTATTAGAACAATGGAACGCTGCTGTGAGATTTTGTTTCTTTATTATTGTAACTTATTTATTGTCAGAACTCAGAGAAGCCTATGAAAGAGAGAGAAAATTAGCTCGCACTGATAGCTTAACGGGAGCAATGAATAGACGGTTTTTTCTTGAAGTATTGCAAGAAGAAATTGACAGACTGACTCGTTATAATCATCCCTTTACTTTGGCTTATTTTGATGTAGATAATTTTAAAATGGTAAATGATAAACTCGGTCATAGTCAAGGGGATTATTTATTAATGGTAATTACAGAAACTATTGTGCTTAATATTAGACAAACAGATACATTAGCTAGACTAGGAGGAGATGAATTCGCTTTAATTTTAATTGAAATTGATTATGAAAAAGCAAATATTGTGTTAAGTCGCATTCAAGAACAACTTTTAAAAATGGCTAACATTGAAAAAATGCCTATTAGTTTTAGTATTGGTGCTATTACTTATTATGTTAGTCCTGACTCTGTTGACCGTGCGATTGAAGAAGTTGATTATTTAATGTATGATATAAAAAATAGTGGAAAAAATGGACTTAAACACAAAATTCAAGACCCTATTAACGTAACAGAATAGATTAAAATGTCTCTTTCCCGAAGAAACTTTATTACTTTAGCTAGTCTGAGTTTTACCAGTATTGTTGCTGCTAATTCTCTGAAAAATTATTATCTTCGTGTTGCTAATGGAACACCAATACATACTAATAAATTTGGTCAATTAATTCCCGATTCCAATGGAATTCTGGATCTGCCTAAAGGATGGGACTATAAAGTTATTTCCTATGGGGGAAAATCCTTAGACGATGGAAATATTGTTCCTCCTGCTTTTGATGGAATGGCTGCATTTCCTGGAAAAAATAAACAAATTATTTTAGTCCGTAATCATGAATTAAGTCCTAATTCAAACTATGAAATTAATGCCTCACCAGCGTATAAATATGACCCCATTGCTAAAGGTGGAACCACCACTTTAATTATTAATCAAGATGGGACTTTAAAGAAAGAGTTTGTTTCTTTAGCGGGAACCAATAGAAATTGTGCGGGAGGCAAAACCCCTTGGAATACTTGGATTAGTTGTGAAGAAGATACGTCGATTCATAGTATAAAATACCCCGATAGCGGTGAGCAAATAATTAAGAAACATGGATATAATTTTGAAGTCCCGTCTCAAGAAAAAATAACCCCACCTAATCCTCTGATTAATATGGGAAGATTTCGTCACGAAGCCATTGAAGTTGATCCAAAAACTGGCTATATTTATCAAACAGAAGATCAAAATGATAGTTGTTTTTATCGTTTTCGTCCTGAAAAACCCCAAAATTTACAAGTGGGCGGAATTTTAGAAGCCTTAGTAATCGAAGGAATGCCAAACATTGATACCAGTAAAAACTACCCTATCAATGAACCGAAATCTGTGCAATGGGTAAAACTTGAAAATGTTGATCCGGATGCAGATACATTACGGTACGAAGCACAAAAAAAGGGGGCTGCAATTTTTCGACGCGGGGAAGGAATTTGTTTCAGTAATGGTGAATTTTATTTCACTTGTACCAGTGGAGGAAATGCAGAAAAAGGTCAAATTTTTCGTTACAATCCTGTAGAAGAAACCATTGCTTTATTTGTGGAATCTCCAGGGGCAGAAATATTAGACTATCCTGATAACTTAATTATGTCCCCGTTCGGTGATTTAATCGTTTGTGAAGATGGAATGGGAGAACAATTTTTAATCGGTGTGACCCCCGAAGGTCAATATTATAAATTAGCTCGCAATGCTTATAATAACAGTGAGTTTGCCGGGGTGTGTTTTGCCCCTGATGGTCGAACTATGTTTGTTAATATTTATTCGCCAGGATTAACCTTAGCCATTTCAGGAAACTGGTTTTGAGGAGGCAGAGGGAGCAGGGGGAGCAGGGGGAGCAGAGGGAGCAGGGGGAGCAGGGGG